>Ga0114129_10013445_pt1 | contig 11665 bp, 8 predicted proteins | sample RhiMetdeltSRZDD1_FD_80071 | JGI IMG/M metagenome (GOLD analysis project Ga0114129, IMG submission 80071) | Populus rhizosphere microbial communities from Tennessee, USA - Rhizosphere MetaG P. deltoides SRZDD1 (version 2) (version 2) | ecosystem: Host-associated > Plants > Roots > Rhizosphere >... | reverse complement strand
ATCACATCGACTACGCGGTGAAGTTGATTGGCATCGACCATGTCGGGATCTCGTCCGACTTCGACGGCGGCGGGGGCGTGGACGGCTGGAACGGCGCCGACGAGACCTTCAACGTCACGCTGGAGCTGGTCCGGCGCGGCTACACCGAGCAGCAGATCGCGAAGATCTGGAGCGGGAACCTGCTGCGGGTCATGGAGGAGGTGCAGCGGGTGAAGCGATAGTCGCAGCCGGGATCCGGCATCCGACATCCCGCATCCTGGAACCCCATCCTCCCCACCCACGTATTTGTCCTACAATGCAGTCAAATGGCTGAAATCTACCTTGGCGAGCTCGAGCAGATCCTTCTGTTGGCGGTGCTGCGTGTGGGCGAAGAGGCCTACGCGATCCCGATTCTGAAGCAGATCGAGGCGCAGACCGGACGGAAAGTGGCGCGGGGAGCGCTCTACACGGCGCTCGAGCGGCTCGAAGCCAAGGGCTGCGTGCGATCGCGTCTTGGAGAGCCGGTGCCGGAGCGCGGCGGACGCGCGCGACGGTACTTCACGGTGACGCCGGCCGCCGTGCGCGCGCTCAGGCACTCGAAACAAGCCCTCATGCGGCTCTGGCGCGGGCTCGATTCGGTGCTCGAGGGGTGAGATGCATCCGCCGCCACGAATGCTCGATCGGCTCCTCTCCCTCGGGATCCGAGACGCGCAGCGGCGCGACATGGTCCTCGGCGATCTTCAGGAGGAATGCGGTGCGCGGTCGCGCGGCGCTGCCACATGGTGGTACTTGCGCCAGGTTTTCGGCATCACCGTGCGTTCTTTCGTGGACCGTCACAAGAAAGCGCGCGCGTCGACTGGAGACGTCTTCATGCGTACGACGATCATGGACTTGAGACACGGTGCGCGAAGCTTGAGGAAGCGCCCGGCGGTCACCGCGGTCGTGGCGCTGACGCTCGCCCTCGGGCTCGGTGCCAATGCGACGGTATTCAACATCATCGATGTGCTGGTGCTGCGTCCGTTCCCGTTGCCGGATGTCGACCGGATCCTGTTGCTGGCCGAGACAGGACCGCGGATGGAATTCCGGGAAGAGACGGTCTCGCCGGCCAACTTTCTCGACTGGCGCGAACGGGCGGATACGATCCGGCACCTGTCGGCGATGCAGTATTGGGACGCCAACCTGATCGCCATGCAGGATCCGGAGCGGGTGCAGGGATACCTCGTCTCCTCAGGTTTGTTTGACGCTCTGGGAGTCCAGCCGGCGCTTGGACGCGGGTTCGTCCGCGATGACGAGACGCAAGGGCGTCATCGCGTGGTGGTCATCGGTGACGGCCTCTGGAAACGCCGGTTCGGCGGCGACCCGGCCATCGTCGGCAAGGGGGTCACCGTGGATGGCGAGCCTTATCAGGTGATAGGCGTCGCCCCACCGCGCTTCGATTTTCCTGATGGATCCGAATTGTGGGCGCCGCTGTCGTTCGACGCCGCCGCTCGGACACAGCGCGACTCCAGATTTCTGACGGTGATTGGCCGGCTCGCGGCGGGACGGAATGAAAGCGACGCGGCCGCGCAGATGGCGCTCATTGCGCAACAACTCCAGCAACAGTATCCCGAAGCGAACCGCGACCACGGCGTCAGGGTGTTCACGCTGCGCGCGGGAATGTTGGATCCGGGAACGGGAACGATTCTGTCGTTGTGGCAGGCCTCAGCGGTCTTCGTGCTCTTGATCGCGTGCGCAAATATCGCGAACCTCCTCCTCGCGCGTGCCGCGGAGCGTCGGCGCGAGATCGCGCTGCGGTTCGCGCTGGGCGCAGGCCGTGGCAGAGTGCTGCGCGAGCTTTTGGTCGAGAGCTCGCTTCTCGCGCTTCTGGCGGTACCGCTCGCGATCGCGTTCGCGTGGCTGAGCCTGCATGCGATCCGCGTCTCGATGCCCGCGCGGATTCTTCGGTTCGTTCCGGGCTGGCAGGACCTCGGTTTCAACGGGCGTCTGCTCGGCTTCACGACCGTGCTTGCGCTGGCGACAGGCGGGGTATTCGGCCTGCTGCCTGCACTCCAGGCGGCAAGGTCCAGCGTTTCGGAGGCCCTGAAGGAAAGCGGACGCACGTCAACCGCCGGGCGTCAGCGCCTCCGCCGTGTGCTCGTGATCGCCGAAATGGCGCTCGCGCTGCCACTCCTCGTCGCTGCGGGCATGGGCGTACTCGGGACGTACCGCTTCCTCAATGGCCCGCAAGGCTACGACCCGGACGGTCTGTTGACCATGAAGCTGGTGCTGGCGGAACGAACGTACGCCAACGAGACGGCCATCCGTCAGTTCGTGACGCGGGGTCTCGAGAGCTTGGCGGTGATTCCCGGAGTGGAGCGCGCTGCGGCGACGAATGTCATTCCTGCGAGCGGTGGAAACGTGGTTCGCGCGATCGACATCGACGGTCATCCGGCACCAAACCCGCGAGAACCCCCGACCGTGGACGTCCGGTCCGTCAGCATCGATTATTTCGCCGCGATGCGGATCCCGATTCGAGCGGGACGTGCGTTTACGACCGCCGATCGGGAAGGGACGGCGCGGGTCGCGATCGTGAGCGAGTCGATGGCTCGAAAGCACTGGCCAGGCGAGGATCCGATTGGCCGACGCATGCGTGTTCGGAACGGCCCCTGGCTGACCGTGGTGGGTGTTTGCGGCGACATCATTCAGGATTGGTTCAACCGCGTCAACGCACCGACGTTTTATCAGCCGTTCGCGCAGGCCGCGGGCACCAATGTCGCGTTCGTGCTGCGAACTCAAGGAGACCCGGCGGCTCTGGCGCCCGCGGCGCGGCAAGCGCTGCTCGGGGTCGATCCGGTACAGCCTGTCTTCGATGTGATGACGATGCGCAGGGCGCTCAAGGAAAGGACCATCGGCCTGCAGTATCTGTCGGCGGTCATGTCGGCCTTTGCGTTCCTCGCGCTTGTTCTCGCGATAGTCGGCCTCTACGCGGTGATGGCCTACCTGGTCGCGCAACGCACGCACGAGATTGGCGTGCGAATCGCGCTGGGTGCCGCTCCGACCGATGTCTTTCGACTCACCGTCGGCCAGGCAGCGCGGCTCACGCTCGTCGGGGCCGCGATCGGCTTTGGACTCTCCGTCGCGCTGTCGCGCCTGATGGAAGCCGGCCTCCTCGGCATCGCGTCGAGCGATGCACGCGTATCGGTGCTGTTTGCGGCGGTGCTGATCACCTCCGCGCTCCTGGCTGGGTATCTGCCGGCGCGCCGCGCCGCCGCCGTCGATCCGATCATCGCGCTTCGCACCGAATAGGATAGCTGAATGTCGAAGCCTTTGATCGTCGGGGTGGCGGGAGGTTCCGGCTCCGGCAAAACGACCGTCGTCCGGCGCATCGTCGAAGCCCTGGGCGACGCGCGGGTCACCGTGCTGGAGCACGATCGCTACTATCGCGATCGCAACGACCTGCGGCTCGAGGATCGCGCCGCGCTGAACTGGGACCATCCCGATGCCCTGGAAACGGATCTGATGGTGCGGCACGTTCAGGAGCTGCGCGCGGGGCACGCCATCGAAGTGCCCATCTACGATTTCGCGCGGTACCAGCGGCAGCCGGCCACCGAATCAATCACGCCCGGCCGCGCCATCATCGTCGAAGGCATTCTGATCTACACGGACGCCGCGCTCCGCAATCTGATGGACGTCAAGGTGTTCGTCGATACCGACGATGACACGAGGTTCATCAGGCGGCTGCAGCGCGACATCGCCGAACGCGGGAGGACGGTGCAGTCCGTCATCGACCAGTATCTCGGGACGGTGAAGCCGATGCACCTCGAGTTCGTCGAGCCCAGCAAACGCTACGCCGACATCATCGTGCCGCAGGGGGGCTACAATGCGGTCGCGATCGACATGCTGCTGACCCTCATTCGAAGCCTCGCCAGCTGACGACATGCAACCCGCCGCCGGAGATCTTTCGAGCCTATGAGGATCGTTCGGCGGCGCGCGACGATTGGCGCCATCTGTCTGCTCCTGGCCGTCCTCCACACGTGGCCGCTGGCCGCCAATCCCGGCCGGCATTCGCGGAACGACAACGGCGACGCCCAGCTCAACGAGTGGATCATGGCGTGGGTGGCGCATCAACTGCCACGCGACCCCGCGCACCTGTTCGAAGCCAACATCTTTTATCCCGCGCACGACGCGCTCGCCTTCTCCGAACCGCTCATCGTGCCAGCGCTGCTCGGCGCGCCGCTCGCGTGGCTCGGCGCGTCTCCCGTGCTCGTCTACAACCTGATGCTGATCGCGGGCTTCGCGCTGACGGCGTTTGCGGGCTACCTGCTGATCGAGTCATGGACCGGCGATCCGATCGCGGGACTCCTCACGGGATCCACGTTCGCGTTCAATACTCACACGCTCACCCGCCTGGCCCACATCCAGGGAATTCACATCTACGGTCTTCCCCTGGCGCTGCTCATGACCGACCGTCTGATTCGGGACGGCTCGTGGCGGCACGCCCTTCTGCTCGCAGGCTGCGTCGTGGTGCTCGCGTATACGTCCGGTTATCTCGTCGTGTTCGCAACCGTGATGGTGGCGATTGCGGTCATCGTGCGCTGGCGCGAATGGTGGGGACCACGAGCGAGGACCGTCGTGCCGCTCTTCGTGCTGGCCGCCGCGGTCACGACGATAGCGGTGCTGCCCGTCTATCTTCCCTACCGGCGCGTCGCGGAAACGCAGCACATGGTCCGGACGCTCGACATCGTGCGCGACTACTCGGCGACGCCGAAAGGATATCTGGCATCGGCCGGCCGCATGCACATGGCCACGTGGAGCGGCTCCTTCTTCAAAGATCCCGTCGATAGCTTTTTCCCTGGCGTGGTCGTCCTCGTGTTGACGGTCGTCGCTCTCGTCGCGGCGCTGCGAAGACGCGAATGGCGACCGCGCGTTCTCATGCTGACCGCGATCGCGGCCGCAGGGTTCGTGCTCTCGCTCGGCACGGCGACACCCGTCTATGGCTGGCTGTTCGCGGTGTTTCCACCCATGCAAGGGCTGCGGGCAGCGGCGAGATTCGGCAACCTGTTTCTGCTCGGCACGGCGGTGCTGGCGGGAGTAGGCCTGACGGTGTGGCGGGGAAAGCGATGGATTGCAATCGCGCTGGTGGTGCTCGTCAACCTCGAAGCGCTGCGCGCGCCGTTCGAGTATCGCGACTTCACGGGGATCCCAGGCATCTATCGCATGCTCGCGGACGAGCCCGGTCCGGTCGTGCTCGCAGAACAGCCGTTCTATCCACGCTTCGCGGTCTTCGAGAACGCCCCGTACGTCCTCGCATCAACCGCGCATTGGCGTCCGCTGATGAACGGCTACAGCGGCTACACGCCCGAATCGTACCAGCGCTACGCGGACCTCTTCTGGTATTTTCCCGAGGAGTCGGCGATTCAGGCGATGAAGGACGCGGGTGTAACGCACGTCATGCTGCATCCACACGCGTTCAATCGCGACGCGGACCTCGTCGTCCAGCGCGTGAGCAAGCGCACCGATATGAATCTGTTGGCCGTGGGCCCGGGAGGGATCAGGCTGTACCGGTTGAAGCGATAACTTCGCTCCTTTCCGTCGAAGGTCACGCTGGCCTTTCGTGTAAAGTGTTTCGGCCATGCGCGTGAGGATTCGCCGCACTCATCCCTCCATTCCATTGCCGCAATATCAGAGCGACGGAGCCGCAGGATTCGACCTGGCGGCCAGTGAAGACACGGTCGTTCGGCCCCGTCAGGTCGTGCTCGTTCCGACGGGCCTCGTCATTCAGGTGCCGGCCGGCTACTTTCTCGCCGTCTTCGCGCGGAGCAGCACGCCGCTCAAGCGTGGGCTGATGGTCGCCAACGGCGTCGGCGTCGTCGATTCCGACTACTGCGGGCCGTCCGACGAAGTGAAGATCGAGGTCTTCAACTTCACGACGGAAACGGTGCACCTCAAGGCGGGCGATCGGATCGCGCAGGGTCTTTTCATTCCGGTCGGACGCGCCGAGTGGCACGAGGTCGGCGAGGACCTGCGCGACGGATCCCGCGGCGGCTTCGGCGCGACGGGACAGCGATGATCATCTATCTCGCGTGCACCGTCAGAGGCGATCGGACGGCGGTGGAGGGGCTTCGGTCGCTCTGCGACCGTCTCGAGGCCGACGGCCACACCATCCTCACCCGGCATCTGCTCGAAGACGGCGTCGACGCGGCAGAAGCCGCGTTGACCGAACGCGCGGTCTACGAACGCGACATCGCATGGCTCGAGCGATGCGATCTGCTGATTGCCGACGCCACCGGATCGAGCTATGGGGTGGGATTCGAGGTGGGCTACGTGCTGGGCCGATCGGAGCGTACGAATCAGCGCGTGATGCTGGTGCATCGCGCCGATCGACGCGACCGGATCTCGCGGCTCATCGCAGGCAACTCGCACCCGCGCTGCAGCACGTATGGATACCGTGACGCGGACGATCTGGCGGAATTCGTGGCGAGATCGGTCGAGCTAAAGGTGCGTTGAACGAGGCGCAGCTAAAGCTGCGCCCTACAAGGCGCACCTAAAGGTGCGCCCTACTTCCCGACTTCTGCCAGACCGGTGAGGACGGGCTGCGGCGCGGTCTTGCGGCGACCGAGCCAGTCCTGCATCTTCTCCATGTAGATGTAGAAGACCGGCGTGACGTAGAGCGTCAGCGTCTGCGATACGAGGAGACCACCGACGACGGCGAGGCCGAGCGGCCGACGAGCCTCCGCGCCCGCGCCCCATCCCAGCGCAATCGGCAGCGTCCCCATCAAGGCCGCCATCGTCGTCATCATGATCGGACGGAAGCGAATCAGACACGCTTCGTAGATCGCGTCCGCGGCGCTCAACTGACGGTCGCGCCGCGCCTCGATCGCGAAGTCGATCATCATGATGCCGTTCTTCTTCACCAGCCCGACGAGCATGATGACGCCGACGAATGCGTAGATGTTGAGATCCTGCTTGAAGAGCAGCAGCGTCAGCAGCGCGCCGAAGCCCGCGGACGGCAGGCCGGAGAGAATCGTCAACGGATGGATGAAGCTCTCGTACAGGATGCCGAGCACGACGTAGATGACGAAGATCGCGAGCGCCAGCACCCAGCCCAGCCCGCGCATCGAATCCTGAAACGCCTGCGCGGTGCCCTGGAACGTCCCGGAGACCGTCCCCGGCAGCGTGTTGCGCGCAAGCTCCTGGACGCGTGCCACCGCATCGCCGAGCGCGACGCCAGGTTTCAGGTTGAACGACAGCGTCACCGACGGCGCCTGGCCGATGTGGTTGACGGTCTGCGGCCCGACGCTCTGTGCCGTCGTCGCCACCGTCGAGAGGGGGACCAGTTTGCCGCCCGGCGCCTGCACGTAGAGCATCGACAGCGCCGCCGGATCGCGCTGGAACTCCGGCGCGACCTGCATGATGACCTGGTATTGGTCGTCGGGCGCGTAGATCTGCGAGACCTGCCGCGAGCCGTACGCCGAATTGAGAGCCAGCTGCACCTGATCGACGGTCAGGCCGAGCGCGGCGATCTGCTCCCGGTCGAGATCGACGGACAGCTGCGGGTTTTTGATCTGCAGGTCGGACGAGACGTCCTCAATCCCGTCAACCGTCCGCAGCGCCGCTTCGAATTGCGGCGCCACGCGGTACAGCTCGTCGGTGTCGGGATCCTGGAGCGCGAACTGATACTGGCTGCGCGTCTGCATGCCGCCGATCCGGATCGACGGCGGGTTCGTGAGGAACACACGCACACCCGGAATGCGGGCGAATTTCGGACGCAGCTCGTCGATGACCTGGTCCGCTGTGAGCTTGCGATCCTTGCGCGGTTTCAGCTCGACGTCGAGCCGGCCGCCCCCCATCCCGCCGATGTTGGCCGTGTAGGCCGACACGTTGGGATCCTTGGCGAGGACGTCGATGACCTGCAGATTGTGCTGGATGGCCTCTTCGAAACCGATCCCCTGGATCGTCTCGATCTGTCCATTCAAATTCCCGGTATCGACCGCGGGAATGAACCCGGTCGGCACGATCATGAAGAGATACACCGTCCCGACGAGCAGCAGCGCGGAGACGAACATCGTCGCCCCCTTGAACCGAATCGTCTGCTTGAGCGTCCAGGCATAGCTCTTCAGCCACGCATCGAACATCGCCTCGACGGTGTTGTAGATCCGCCCGTGGTGGATCGAGTGGAGCGGCTTCAGGAACCGGCTGCACAGCATCGGCGTCAGCGTCAGGGAGACGAAGCCCGACACCAGAATGGCCGACGCGATCGTGACGGCGAACTCGTGCATCAGACGTCCGACGATGCCTCCCATGAACAGCACGGGGATGAAGACGGCGGCGAGCGACAGCGTCATCGACACGATCGTGAACGAGATCTCGCGCGAGCCGTCCAGGGCGGCCTGCATCCGCGTCTTCCCCATCTCCATATGCCGGACGATGTTCTCCAGCATGACGATCGCGTCGTCAACGACGAAGCCGACCGACAGCGTGAGCGCCATCAGCGACAGGTTGTCGATGCTGTACCCGAGGGCCCACATCACCGCGAACGTGCCGACGATCGAGAACGGCAGCGCGAGGCTGGGAATGATCGTCGCGGAGAGGTTACGCAGGAAGAGGAAGATGACCAGAATGACGAGGACGACGGTCAGCCCGAGCGTGAATTTCACGTCGTTAACCGATTCGCGGATGGAGACGGAACGATCGCTTCTGATCGCGAGGTGCACCGAGGCCGGAAGCTGCGCTTCGAGCTGAGGCAGCAGCTGCTTGATCGCGTCGACGACCTCGACCGTGTTCGTCCCCGGCTGGCGCTGGACGGCGAGATAGATCGTGCGCTGGCCGTTGTACCAGCTGATGTTGCGTTCGTTCTCGACCCCGTCGTAGACGTGCGCGACTTCATCGAGCCGGACCGGGCTGCCGTTGCGATACGCGACAACGACCTCCTTGTAGCCCTGCGCGTCCATCAACTGCCCTTGCGACTGCACGACGTAGTTGCGGTTGGGGCCGTACAGCGTGCCGGTCGGCCTGTTCGAGTTGGCCGCCGAGATCGCCTGGGCCACCTGGTCCACGCCGACCTGGCGCGACGCGAGCTGCATCGGATCGAGATCGACGCGGACTGCGAACTTCTGCGCGCCGAAGACGTTGACGCCGGCAACGCCGTTGACCATCGACAGCCGCTGCGCCAGCAGGTTCTCGGCGTAGCGATCGACCAGCGGCAGCGGCAGCGTCGAGGAGCTCAACACCAGGAACAGCACTGGAGCGTCAGCCGGATTCTGCTTGTTGAACGACGGCGGCGACGGCATGCCCGCCGGCAGGCCGCGGCTGGCCCGCGAGATGGTCGACTGCACGTCCTGCGCGGCCGCATCGATGTCGCGGCTCAAATCGAACTGCAGCGTGATGTTGGTGTTGCCCTGCGAATTGCGTGAGCTGATCGAGGTGATGCCGGGGATCGTCGAAAACTGTTTTTCGAGCGGCGTCGCGACCGTCGCGGCCATCGTGTCCGGACTGGCACCCGGCAGGTTCGCGTTGACCTGAATGGTCGGAAAGTCAACCGTCGGAAGATCGCTGACCGGAAGGAGCCGGTACCCCATTACCCCGAAGATGAAGATTGTCAGGACCAGCAGCGTCGTCGCGACGGGCCGTCGAATAAAGGGTTCCGCAAAGTTCATGACGCTCTCCCGCCCCGGCGACCTTCGCCGCCACCATCACGGCCCCCGCCGCGTCCCGCCTCGCTTCCACGACCTCGCGTTCCGCCGGCCCCGCCGTCTCGTCCGCCTGTCGTGACTCTAACACCAGGAGTGAGACGGAGGTGGCCGTCGGTGACGACTTCCTCACCGGCCGACAGGCCCTGCGCGATCACCATTTCGTCGCCCTGCTGGCGCTCCACGCGAACGTTCCGCAGTTCGGCGGTTCGATCCGGCTTGATGACATACACATACTGGCCCTGCTGCGATTCCTGGACCGCGGCCGCGGGCACGACGACCGCGTTCTGATCCGTGGTCAGCTGCAGCGAGACCTGCACGAACAAGCCCGGCCACAGCGCATGGCTCGTATTGGGAAAGGTGCCTTTCAGTTTGATCGTGCCCGTCGTCGGATCGACGGCGTTGTCGATGAAACTCACGGCCCCGACCTCGATCGGGAGTCGTGTATCAGGTGCGGCCCCGGTTCCATCCGTGCCCGTGGTCGGCGTGGCTCCCGCTCCTGGTGAAGGAATCGCGATTGGAGGCTGTCGCGCGGGACTGTTCTGGAGACTGGCCTGCACCTGTAACGGACGGCGCGCCTGAAAGCGCCTGACGTCGGTGAGATAGCGGCCCGGCACCGAGAAGGTCACATAAATCGGCGACATCTGGTTGATCACGAGCAGCGGGGTCGTGTCGTTCGCGCGCACGAGGTCCCCCTCGTGGAGGCTGATCGCACCGGCACGCCCGGAAATCGGCGACGTGATCGTGGTGTATTGCAGGTTCAGCCGCGCGGTCTCGACGGCGGCCTGGTCTGCGGCAAGCGTCGCCTGCTGGGCCGAGGCGGTTGCGGTTTGCGTCTCGTATTGATCCCGCGGAATCAAACCTCTTTTATAGAGATCCTCGTAACGGGCCTGCTGAGACTGCGAGTTCTTCGCCGTTGCCGTGTCGCGCGCCAGGACTGCTTCGGCCTGCTTCAACGCTGCTTCGAACGGGCGGGGATCCAGCGTAAAGAGCGTCTGCCCTTTGTGGACCTCCTGGCCCTCCGAGAAGTGAATCTTACTGAGCTGGCCGGTGACCTGCGCCCGGATCTGGACGGTCGACAGCGCTTCGACGGTGCCGACGGCCGGGACGGTCAGCGGGACGGCCTTGGTCTGGGCATGAGTCGTCACCACGGGGACGGCTGCCCCGCCGGCACCACCTCGGCCGCCTCGACCGCCGCCTCCACCTGCCGCTCCCCCCGGACCGGACCCGTTGGGCTCGGCGGCCTTCTGCGTGGAACAGGCGGCCAGGGAGACACTAAGGAGGCCGATAGCGACGATGCGATGAAGGTGGTTCGGCATTCAGACAGACCGGGGGCTGTGTGGTAGACGACCGCGAAGCCCGGTCCGTTTACCTCAGGGCGCTAAGGATCTCATTTCGAGGAACTTCCGGCAACCCGTTCCCGTAACTCACGCGGTATACACCAGCTCTTTCAGGATCTTCGATTCGGTGCTCGAACGCATACGTTCGCGATGGTCGGGATTCCCGTAGGCGACACGACGCGGCAGACGTTCGCCGAGGTCGTGTCGTCGAATTATTTCGACACGCTCGACGCGCCGCTCGCCGCTGGCCGATCCTTGTCTCGTAGCGCGGGGCTTTAGCCCCGCGTTTCCCACGTCCTCTCGTAGCGCGGGGGCTTTAGCCCCGCGTTCTGCGCGCAGCTAAAGCTGCGCGCTACAAATCGCGTTTCCCACGTCCTCTCGTAGCGCGGGGTCCGCCCCGCGTTTCCCGCGTCCTCTCGTAGCGCGGGGCTTTAGCCCCGCGTGCGGCGCGCGAAGCTAAAGCTGCGCGCTACAAATCGCGTTTCCCACGTCCTCTCGTAGCGCGGGGTCCGCCCCGCGATTCCCACGCCGTCTCGCAGCGCGGGGCTTCAGCCCCGCGTGCTGCGCGCAGCTAAAGCTGCGCGCTACAAATCGCGATTCCCACGTCGTCTCGTAGCGCGGGGTCAGCCCCGCGTTTCCCACGCCGTCTCGTAGCGCGGGGGTTCAGCCCCGCGTTCT
>Ga0114129_10013444_pt1 | contig 11666 bp, 7 predicted proteins | sample RhiMetdeltSRZDD1_FD_80071 | JGI IMG/M metagenome (GOLD analysis project Ga0114129, IMG submission 80071) | Populus rhizosphere microbial communities from Tennessee, USA - Rhizosphere MetaG P. deltoides SRZDD1 (version 2) (version 2) | ecosystem: Host-associated > Plants > Roots > Rhizosphere >... | reverse complement strand
TGCAACTCGTGCCGGTCGAGCGCGTGCCGTTCAAGGGCGCCGACAACTGGGACGTCGACGGCTTCTTCATGAAGCCCGTCGGCTGGGAAGCGGGCAAGAAGTACCCGATGATTCTCACCATTCACGGCGGGCCCGGGGGACAGTACGGCTTCGACTGGTATCACGAGTTCCAGGTGTACGCGTCGCGCGGCTGGGCGGTGTTCTTCACCAACCCGCGCGGCTCGACCGGCTACGGCGAGAAGTTCGAGCGCGGCATCGAGCTGAACTGGGGCGCCAAGGACTACGCCGACGTCATGGCCGGCGTCGACGCGATTCTCGCGAAGTACTCGTGGATCGATCGCGATCGCCTCGGCGTCACCGGCGGCAGCTACGGCGGCTTCCTGACGAACTGGATCGTCGGCCACACGAATCGATTCAAGGCCGCCGTCACGCTGCGCAGCATCTCGAACTTCGTCAGCGACGACGGGACGCGCGACGGGGCGTACGGGCACGCGGACGATTTCGGCGGCGACATCTTCGAGAACACCGATCTCTACTGGGATCGCTCGCCGCTGAAGTACGTGAAGCACGTCAAGACGCCGACGCTCGTGCTGCACTCGGACAACGACTTCCGCGTCCCGATCGAGCAGGGCGAGCAGTGGTTCCGCGCGCTGCGGCACGTCGGCGTGCCGAGCGAAATCGTCTTCTTCCCGCGTGAGAACCACAACCTCACGCGCACCGGCGAGCCGAAGCACGTGGTGGAGAGCATCAACTGGCAGGTGTACTGGTTCGATCGGTACCTGAATGGCAACGCGAACGCGGTGCCGCCCGACGCGCCGCAGCGAGCGTCAACCGGCACCACGCAGGAAAAGGAGTAAGAAGAACGCAAAGACCGGTTGGTCTTCTTTGCGGCCTTTGCGGCCTCTGCGTTCTTCCCGTTCAGGACGCCCTCACGAAGTCGATGTAGCCGCGCTCGACGTCGACCGACTCCAGGCGGACGCGCAGGCGATCGCCGACGTCGAGCCCGCGCGAGCCCTGCACGAGCTTCCCTTCGATCGGCGGCGCGCCCACGCGCACGAACGTCCCTTTCGGCGACGCGCCGGTGACGATCGCGTCGAACCGCTCGCCGACGCGTGGAGCCACGACGAGGGCGGTGGCCGACTTGCGCACCTGGCGTTCGACCTTGTTGGCCGCGTCTTCCTGACGCGTGCAGTGCGCGGCGAGGCGCTCGAGCTCGTCGATCTCGTACGGACTCCGGTGGCGCGCGAGCGCCGCCTTGACGAGACGCTGCGTGATCAAATCCGGATAGCGCCGGTTCGGCGCCGTCGAGTGCGAGTAGTCGCGCACCGCGAGGCCGAAATGCCCCGGCGGCTCCGCGCCCGGCGGATCGACGACGTACTCGCCCGAGCCGAGCAGGCGGATGATCGTCTGCGATAGATCGGCGAAGCGATCGGGGTCGGCTTCGCGGCGCCGCACGAGAAACGCGGCGAGCGCCTTCGAGTCGGCCGCGGGCGGCAGCACCTCTCCGGCCTGCTCCGCGACGTCTCGGATGCGCTCCCACCGCTCCGGCGATCGCACGACGCGCCGCAGCGACGGGAAGCCGCGCGCGTCGAGAAAGCGGGCGACGACGCCGTTCGACGCGACCATCAGGTTTTCGATCAGCTTCTTCGCGCGATTCGGCAGCCGCGGCCTGACGCCCTGCAGCGTTTCGCCGTCGAAGACGTGCTCGACCTCGAGTGTCTCGAACGGCAGCGCGCCGCGCTCGCGGCGGCCGCGATCGAGCGCCTGCGCGGCGCGATCCTGCACGGTCAGCTGATCCGCCATGCCCGCGACCGCGGCTGCAGCCGGCGGCAGCGGCCCGCGTCCGTCCAACCACGCATCGACCGCGTTGTACGCGAGCTTCGCCTGATTGCGGACCATCGCGCCGTACACCTCGGGCTCGGTGACGTCGCCTGACGTCGTCGCGACGAACTCGATGACGAGCGCGAGCCGATCCTCGTGCTGGCCGAGCGACGTAAGATCGGTCGACAGCTTCTCGGGCAGCATCGGAAAGATCGCGGCCGGCGTGTACACCGACGTCGTGTTCAGCGCCGCGTGGCGATCGACGGGCGACAGCTTGTGGACGGCCGCGTCGACATCGGCGACCGCGACCAGGATTCTGACGTCCCCGTTCGCCAGCGGCTCGGCCACCGACAACTGATCGAGGTCGCGCGAGTCGTCGTTGTCGATCGAACACCAGAGCAGCGACCGGCGATCGCGCGTCGGAGCCTCGCTCGTCTGCGGCGCCTCGTCGAGCGCGGCCACCTGCGCGAGCGCCTCGCGCGGGAACTCGGGTTCGAGGCCGCGCGCCCGCATCGCCGCGGCCGCAATCATGCGCAACCGGGCACGATCGGAGGTCATGGTCGGATCTCGCGAATCGAGGCCGCGAGATCGTCGACGAGCGCGTCGATCTGCGGCTGATGGGTGCGGAAGCTGAGCACGCACACGCGTCCGAGGTAGCGTCCGTGCGCGGTGCAGCCCGTCACCATGACGCGCCCCCGCTTCGTGGTCTTGTCCATGAGCAGCCGCGTGGCCACGTCCTCCTCGGCACGGGTGGCGCCGGGCCATGTGAGATGAAACGCAAAGAGCGACAGATCCGGCGGCGCGTCGAGCACGATGCCGGGCAGCTCGGCGACGCGCCGCGCCGCGTCGACCGCGAGCGCGCGTTTTTCCGCCACGGCCTCGCGAAACGCCGCCGATCCGTACAGCTTCACGGTCAGCCAGACGCGGAGACCGGGAAAGCCGCGCGAGAGCTCCGGGCCGTGCTGGCTCGGATCGTAGAAATCCTCGGGATGCGGCATCACCGGCAGATAGGCGGCGGTCGCTTCGTGAGCGGCGCGCAGCGCGGCGCCGTCGCGGACGAGCAGGGCGCCGGTGCCGTACGGCAGGAACATGCCCTTGTGCGGATCGAGCGTCAGCGAATCGCCGCGCGGCAACCCGCGAAGCACCTCGCGCATGCCGCCGGACACATAAAAGAACGCGCCGTACGCGCCGTCGATGTGATGCCAGAGATCTTCCCGCGCCGAGACGTCGGCGATCGCGTCGAGCGGATCGACCGCGCCGGTATTGGTCGTGCCGGCGCTGGAGACGACGGCGAACGGCGTCAGCCCGGCGCGCCGGTCTGCGGCAATCGCCTCCTCGAGCAGGTCGACGCGCACGCGGAACCGATCGTCGGACGCGATCGCGCGGACGCGATCCGGCATCACCCCCGCGAGCTTGGCGGCCTTGAGCACCGAGTGATGCGCCTGATCGGACGTATACAGGACGCCGCGGCGGATGTCGGCGCCGAGGTGGCGCTCGCGGGCGCACAACAGCGCGTTCCACGTCGCCATCGATCCGCCCGTCGTGAAGAGCCCGCGTGTCTCGGGCGGAAACGCCATCCACTCGCGCAGCCAGTCGAGCGCGTTGGCTTCGAGCTGCACGAGCGCCGGCGCCCCCTGCCAGACGCCGGTGAACCGGTTCGTCGTGTTGGGGATGAAGTCGGCGAGCGCCGCGGGAAACACACCGCCCCCGTGAATGTACGCGAGGTAGCCGGGACCGATCGTCGTGAACGATCGCGGGACCCAGTCGCGGAAGAGGCTGTCGAGCAGATCGTGAAGCGGCGCGCCGCGCTCGGGCGCCGGCTCGCGCATCGCGCGGCAGAGGGCCTCGATCGCCGGTCCCTCGACGTCGCCGCAGCTCGGCTGATCGCCGGCGGCCGCGATGTGCGCGATCGAGCGCGCGACGACCTCGTCGGCCATCGCGCGCATGTCATCAGGGGAGAACTCGAGGTTGATCATGTGAAGTTAACGGAGGTCTACGGAGACACGGTATCGGCCTGGGAGCAACGGAGACACGGAGGAACGGAGGGCGTGCGACCAGCCCGCGAAGCGGGCCAGCGATGTCAAACGGTCGGTGCAAACACAAACCATTCGATCGCTGTGGTTTGTGTTTGCACCGACCGTTTGACATCGCTGAGCGGCCGGCTTCGCCGGCCGCTGGTCGCACGCCTCAGCTCCGTTGCTCTGTGACTCCGTTGCTCCCAAGCTGAGACCGTTCCTCCGTAAGCCTCCGTGGCTATTCACCCAACGAAATCCCGAAACCGATAGTACGCGCCGACGAGCGGCAGGAACCACGGCCGGCCGTTGTAGAACGGGATCGGCGCGAAGTGATCGTCGAAAAGCGGATGCTCGATCGGCTCGCCGGCGATTCGCCGCGCGACGAGCTCGCCCAGATACGTCGCCATCGCGATCCCGTGTCCGCAGTAGCCGCCCGCGAAGTACATGCCGTCCAGCTTACCCGCGCGCGGCATCTCGTCGCGCGTGAAGGCGACGTTGCCGCTCCACGCGTACTGGATCGCTTTCCCCGCAAGCTCCGGGAAGATCGTCGCGAGCCCTTTCCGTAGAATCGCCGCGGCGCGGCGCGTCGTTTCGGGATGCCGATCCTCGGGACGCCTGAAATCGGCGCGGCCGCCGAACAGCAATCGGCGATCGGAGCTGAGACGGAAGTAATACAGGAAGTACTTCGAGTCGAACGCGACACGGCCGCGCGGCAGCACCGACGAAGCTTCGGCCGGCGACAGCGGCTCGGTGGCGATGATGTAGCTGCCGACCGGCACGAAGCGCCGCTGCAGCGCCGGCACCGCCCCGTTGCTGTAGCCGTTGGTCGCGACCAGGACGTCGCGTGCCTGCACGTCGCCGTCAACGGTCGACACCGTCCAGTCGTTTCCCGATTTCACGAGGCGGGTGACGCCCGCGCCCGTCACGATCGTCGCGCCGGCCCGCGACGCGGCCGCCGCGAGCCCATCCGCGTAGCGGGCGGGGTTGAGCGCGCGGCTCGCGTCATCGATCAGGAGTCCGTGGTACGCGTCCGACCCCAGCTCGCTGCGCTGCTCGCGGCGCGACAGGAGCTCGACGCGATGATGGAACACGCGCGACAGGAGAACCTGTTCCTCGCGAAAGGCGGCGAAGTGCGACGGCTTCCACGCCGCTCGCACGTGGCCGACGCGCTCGTACTCGCAGTCGATCGATTCCTGCGCGATCAACGCTTCGACGCGCGCGATTGCCTCGCGCGACACGTCGAACAGCTCGCGCGCGCGCCGCTCCCCGTAGCGGGCGACCAGCCTCGCCGGCTCGACCCGGAGGCCGGTCAGCACCTGACCGCCGTTGCGCGAGCTGGCGCCAAAGGCGACGCGCCCCCGCTCGAGCACGACGACGGTCGCGCCGACGCGCGCGAGATGCCGCGCGGCCGACAGACCGGTGTACCCGGCGCCGACGATCGCAACGTCGTACTTCCGGGATGTGCGATTCGGGATGTGGGATGCGCCGGATCGTGAGTCGTCAGATCCGGATTCGCGAGGCGGAGTCGGCGGGAGTGTGTCCAGCCAGTACGAGTACTCCTTCACGGGCGCGATATCTTCAACGCAGTCGACGCGAGGATGGCGCGGCCGCGGCGCTCCTGGACGAACGCCGCGAGCTTCAGGTGATCGCGTTGCCAATCGGGCTCGAGGGTGAGGCTGGCGCGCGCAACCGAAGACGAGGCCGTCGCCTCGCCGATCGTCATGAGGCGCCGCACGACTGCCGCATGCGTCAGGATGCGCCCGTGATTCTCGCCGCGCTTGACGTCCGACGTCAGACGATCTTCGGTGACCGCCAGGAGAACGTCCGCGCGATCGCCGCGCGCGATCGGTGGCAGATCGGACGCGGTCACCGACACAGACAATTGTGCCGGCACATCGGCCTTCGATTCGATCGCGATGCGGACGACGCCGTGTGGTGTGGCGGCGGCGCGTTCGATCGCGCGTCGCGCCGCGGCGGCGTCGCTGCCGACGAGCTCGGACCGGCCGTCGACGACCAGTTGCGGCGTGTAAATGCTCTCGATATTGAAGCGCGCCGCGTAGGCCTGCTGCCGGCTCGTCAGCGCCGCGGACGAGAATCGATCCTTCCAGCCCTGGTGATCCCAGTAGTCGACGTGCTCGCCGAGCGCGACGACATCAGCCCCGGACTCCGCCGACGCGTCGACGAGCCGCTGCAGCAGCGCGTCGGCGGGCGGGCAGCTCGAACATCCTTCCGACGTGAACAACTCGACGACCACGGGGACGCGAGCGGAACTCCCCGCTGGCGCGACGGTGATGACGGCGAGGATGAAGGTGAACAGCAGAGTCGCTGAAAGTCTCATGCCCATATCTCGAGGCGGCCCGGCGATCTAACAGTTTGGATCCCGAGCCGTCTCCTAAGATTTCCCACAATAAGGCCAGACTCGTGGCTGCCGACAATCATTAAACTGATTGGTGGTTCCATTCAACTTTTTGCCTTCAAGCAGGAGATGGTCGCTATGAACCGAACCCTTATCGTGACCGTGTGCGCGCTCGCGCTCGTGTGCGCCTCGGCCGTACACGGCCAGGGCATCCAGACCGGCGTGATCACCGGGGTCGTGACATCGGCTGATGGGCTGTCGGTCCCCGGCGCGACCGTCTCCGTCTCGTCGCCGGTGCTGCAAGGCATCCGCACGACGACGACCGACGTCAACGGCGTGTACACCCTGCGCGGGCTGCCGCCCGGCCTCTACGCCGTCACCATCGAACTGAGCGGCTTCCGGACGATCAGCAAATCCGATCTCGAAGTGAAGCTCAGCGGCACGACCGACGCCAGCGCGACGATGCAGCTCGCCGGCGTCCAGGAAGCGGTGACCGTCGTCGGCGAAACGTCGCCGGTCATCACCACGATTCACGCCGGTCAGAATCTGACGAACAAAGAAGTCAGCGTGATGCCGATCGGGCGGCGGCCGTTCGACATCGCGGAGCTCGCGCCGGGCCTCACGAGCAACACGTTCAACAACGGCCAGGTCGCGATTTCCGGCTCGTTCGCGTACGACAACGTGTTCATGGTCAACGGCGTCGACGTGAACGACAACCTGTTCGGCACGGCGAACAATCTGTTCATCGAAGACGCCATCGCTGAAACGCAGGTGCTGACGTCCGGCATCTCGGCCGAGTACGGCCGTTTCTCGGGCGGCGTGATCAACGTGATCACGAAGAGCGGCGGCAACACGTTTTCGGGCAGCTACCGCGACAACCTGACGAATTCGGCCTGGGTGGATGAAACGCCGTTCGAGACGGTGAAGCACACGAGCAAGCTGAATCAGTTTCATGAAGGCACGTTTGGCGGACCGGTGGTCAAGGACCAGCTGTGGTTCTTCGTCGCCGGCCGCCGCGAGCAGAGCACGACGAGCAGCACGCTTCCGCAAACGGCGCTGCCGTACGACCAGATCACCAGCAGCAAGCGTGGCGAAGTCAAGATCACGTCGACGCTGCGGCCGGGCCATACCGTGCAGGGCAGCTACATCAACAACAGCCCCATCACGACCGCGCCGACCTTCGGCTTCAGCGTGGATCCGGCGACGATCATCGCGTCGAAGAACCCCAACCGGCTCTTCGCCGCCAACTACAACGGCGTCGTGTTGAAGAACTACTTCGCGTCGGTTCAGTATTCGGAGAAGAAACAGGGCTTTCGTGACAACGGCGGGTCGAGCACCGCGGTGATCGACTCTCCGTTCCTGACACGCGGCGTTGCGCCCGGCGTTCCGGTTCAGCAGCATTTCAATGCGCCGTACTTCGACAACACCGATCCAGAGGATCGAAACAATCGGCAGATCACCGGCAGTCTCGCCTATACGTTGTCGTCGAAGAGTGCCGGCACACACGACTTCAAGGGCGGCGTCGAGCGCTACACGTCGACGCGGACCGGCGGCAATTCTCAGTCCGCCACCGGTTTCGTGTTCCAGACGGACTACAAGCTGGGCGCCGACGGCAAACCGGTGCTCGACTCGAGCAGCCATCCGATTCCCGTCTTCGCGCCGGGCAGCGTGGCCACGGCGTCGCGAGTCCAGCAGTGGCTGCCGACGCGAGGCGCGCAGATCGACATCACGACGACGTCCTTCTATTTCCAGGATCGCTGGGTGCCGACGACACGCCTGAGCGTGGAAGCGGGTGTCCGGTACGAGCAGGTGCGCAGCTCGGCGACTGGCGATATCAACGCCGTCGACACGAACGCGCTCGTCCCGCGCCTCGGGGCCAGCTACAACCTGACCGGCGACGGCAAGACGGTGCTGCAGGGCACGTACGGTCATTACGCGGGCAAGTACAGCGAAGCGCAGTTCGCGCGGAATACGGCGGTGGGCAACCCGAGTCAGATTGTCCGCCAGTACACGGGACCCGCGGGCGAGGGCCGGAACTTCGCGCCCGGATTCGATATCGCCAACTATTCGACCATCCTCGCGGGCAGTTTCCCGACGGCCAACATCTTCTTCGAGGATGGCCTGTCGTCTCCGGTGACGAAAGAGTTCTCCATCTCACTCGGTCGCGAGCTGGGAACGAAGGGATTCGCGAAGGCCGTCTACGCCTGGCGGAAGACGACGAACTTCGTCGACGACTTCATCACGATCGACAACGGCAAGACGACGGTGATTCGGGAAGGCGTCAATTTCGGGGTCTTCGACAACGTCTTCTATCGCAACACCGACTTGCCGCGGCGGAAATATGAGGGCCTCGAGTTCCTGTCGAATTACCGGGTGCGGTCCAACGTGCAGGTCTTCGGCACGTGGACCGTTCAACTGACGAACGAGGGGAACTTCGAAGGCGAGAACACGAATCAGCCCGCGATCGGGTCGTCGGTCGGCGATTACCCGGAAATACTTCTGGAGGGCAGGAACTTTCCCGTCGGGCGTCTCACACAGTATCAGCAGAACAAAGTGCGGCTCTGGGCGATCTACAACCAGTCGCTCGGCCGGTTCGGCGCCATCGACGTCGCGCCGATCTGGCGCATCAACTCCGGGCTGACGTACAGCCTGTCAGCGGCCGGCGTCCCGCTGTCGGCGGCGCAGCTGGCGCGGAATCCTGGCTACGCGCGGTTGCCGGGCGGCGGCGCCCAGACTCTCTTCTTCGGTGAACGCGGATCAGAGGATTACCCGGGGTACGCCCTCCTCGATCTGTCGGCGACCTACAGCATCCCGGTCTGGAAAACGACGCGTCCGTGGATCAAGTTCGAGCTCTACAACGTGCTGAACAACGACAAGTTGATCGGATGGGATCGCACCGTGTCGGTCGACTCCACCAGTCCGCTCGACGCAAACGGTCTCCCGACCGGTTTCGTGAAGGGCGCGCGCTTCGGTCAGGCGCGCAGCTCGGCCGACTATCCACAGTACCGCGCGAACTTCAACGGGCTGCGTACGTTCCAGATGGCGTTCGGAATTCGCTTCTAAAATGTCAGGTGGGTCGGGTACTACTCGACCCACTCGACCTACCGGACCCACCCGACCCATTCAGAGGTTCTTCTCCAGCCTCACCTCGTCCCGCACCGGGATTCCGGCGAATCCGGCGACCTGCTGCCCTGTCTGCGCGATGACGCTGTTCGGCACGAGATCGGTCAGCGCATAGCCGCGCCGCTGATAGAAGTACAAGGCCGGCAGGTTGTCGTTCGTGGTCGAGACGATCAGCCGCTTCAGGCCGAGACGCCGCGCGAGGAGCTCGGCTTCGGCGACCAGATGTCCGCCGACGCCCGATCGCTGCCACATCGGATCGGTGGCGAGCGCGACGATGTGCAGCGCGTCGCCGAGCAGGCGGTAGGCCAGCGCGCCGGACGGATCGGCGTACATGATCGCGACGAGCGCCGGCATCTGATCGATGTCCATCACTTCGCCGAAGGCGACGATGTGCGTGCGGCCGAAGTCTCGCGTGAAGAGCTCGCGCGCGGCCGCGCGATCGCTGTCGGTCGCTTCGCGCACCAGGACCGGCGGCAGATTGATGTGCGGCCGGCACGAGCAGATGACCTGCACCTGCGCTTCGTCCCAGTCGACGAACTTGCCGCAGCGTGAACACCGAAGGACGGCCGGTTTGGCGCCAAACTGGTCCATTGTTTACAGCTCGTGGGGCCCCGCCCCCACTCGGTTTACAGCTCGTGGGGCCCCGCCCACTCGGTTTACAGCTCGTGGGCGCGTCACGGCGTGTGTGCTTCGGCCGGCACGGCCGCGGCTCCGCGGCGGATGACCCACCAGATCACGGCGCCGAACGCCAGCGCCACGGCGACGAACGTCGCGCCGAACAGCCACAAGGTGCGATAGAGAATCGACTGCGGATCCATCCGCGCCTCGATCTCCACCGGCGCGCCGCGGAGCCGATCGGTCAGCGGCTGCTCCCACGCGAGAATGTTCCCGCGTCCGATATCGTGCCCGGAATTGTCCCAGCGGATCTTGCTCGGCAGATGCAGGCGGAACGCCGTCAGCTCGCGGCCTGTCCACCCGACTCGACCGACGTCCTTTCCTGCCGCGGGACCCACGGCCTGTCGATAGACGAAGAGCTCGCCGTCGCGGCTGAAACGATAGGTCGACCATGCGAGCGGCGCCGCCTCGCCGAGCTTCCTGATGTCGTCGACCTCGAGGCGCACGTGCACGAAGCGGCGTCCGCTCCGGCGCGACGAGCTGACGCGCGTGACCCGCGTGACCGGCGTCGCGAAATACTGGCGGAAGGGCTCGCGCTCGAATCGCGCCGACGGACTCGCGTTGAACGAACTGCCGCGCAGCGCATTGAGCGCCGCAATGGAGCTGTGGACGTAGACCGTCGCGGTTCCGTCGAGCGAGAGGTAGACCTCCTCTTCGTACTCGTACTGACGGAACAAGCTCGCCGTCCGGCTGCACGAACCAAGAACCACGCAGAGGCCGCACAGGCCGCACAGCACACGTCTCTTCGCGATCTTCGCCGCCGTTGCGTTCCAGCGTGCGGCGCGCTCGCCGATCCGCATAACGCTCAATGATATAGTAAAAATTTTGCGGAGATGGAGCGCGAGGCTTCAGTCGGATCGCTCGACTGAAGCCTCGCGCTCCATTTGGGCAACATTTTTACTATGGCCGCGAAATCGATCGTCTATCTCATCGACGGCAGCTCGCAGATGTACCGCGCGTATCACGCGCCGGTCCGCACCGCCGAGGGCGGTCTGCTGCGCAACGCGAAAGGCCAGCCGACCAACGCCGTCTACATCTTCGTGACGATGCTGCGCAAGCTGCTCAACGAGCACGCGCCGCAGTACATCGCCGCGTCGTTCGATCTCCCGGGACGCACGTTCCGCGACGATCTCGTCTCGGACTACAAGGCGAACCGGACGCCGATGCCGGACGAGCTCGCGCAGCAGATCACGATGGTGCACGCCGCGTGCGAGGCGCTCGGTGTCCCGATTCTCACTTCGGAGCGCTACGAAGCGGACGACGTGATCGGCACGCTCGCCGTCAAGGCGTCGGCCGCCGGGTTCGACGTCGCGATCGTCACGCTGGACAAGGATTTCTTTCAGCTCGTCGGCGGCGGCATCCGCGTGTTCAATCCCCGCGACGAAGGGACGTGGTACGACATCGCCGGCGTGAAGGAGAAGCTCGGCGTCACGCCGGAGCAGGTCGTCGACGTGATGGCGCTGATGGGCGACACGATCGACAACATCAAAGGCGTTCCGGGTATCGGCGACAAAGGCGCGCGCGATCTGATCGCCACCTACGGCACGATGGACAATCTCCTCGCGCACGCCGCCGAAATCAAGAACAAGCGGTACCGCGAGGGGCTCCTCGGGCACGCCGAGGACGCGCGGCAGAGTCAGGTGCTGGCGCGCATCCGCACCGACGTGCCGGTGGAG
>Ga0114129_10013443_pt1 | contig 11666 bp, 7 predicted proteins | sample RhiMetdeltSRZDD1_FD_80071 | JGI IMG/M metagenome (GOLD analysis project Ga0114129, IMG submission 80071) | Populus rhizosphere microbial communities from Tennessee, USA - Rhizosphere MetaG P. deltoides SRZDD1 (version 2) (version 2) | ecosystem: Host-associated > Plants > Roots > Rhizosphere >... | reverse complement strand
AGTACGGGTTCAACAAACTGATCTCCGGCAGCTTCGCTCGGATTTCGCAGTTGTCCGTCACCGTCTCGCCCGTGCTGCTGCCCGCCTGGAACTGCACGCCGTTACGGAGCCTCGCACTGAGGCTCAGCTCAAGGCCGTTGTAGATGGAATACTGATTCCCGTAATTCGGCGCGTAGGTGTTGAAATTGTTGGTCAGCGTGGCCACATTCTGATTGGGGTCGAACAGGTTGCTGACCACATAGCCGCCGCCGCCGGGCAAACGCGAGTCGACCGGGGCGGTCACATTGAACTGGGTGTGATCAGATACCGCCCGTGCGAGGTTGTCGGTGACGGTGAAGTTCTGCAGCCAGCGACGGGAATAACCAACCTCCACCGAGACACGGGGGAGAACCTCGTGCTGCACCGTCACCCCGATCTGCCAGTCGGCCGGACGAACACCCCAGCCCTTCATGATCTTCGGGTCGTAGAACACTTGCGGCACGCTCTTGCCAAAACCGTCCTCGGTGATCTGCCCACAGAGGTCGCCGCCCGTCGCGCGGTTGTCCTGGACAGCGGGGTTCAGGAAGTCGCAATCCGGATTGAAATTCCCGTTGTCGGTCCAGGTCCGGTTGGTGCTCGTGTCAACGCGTGACGCGGGCAGGAGCTCTGAATAGTTCCCGTTGTCGTTGACCGCAGCTTCCAGATAGCGGCCCGTGTTGAATTTGAGCGCGGTCTTTCCGGTCCCGAAGAGGTCGTAGACAGCGCCCATCCGTGGCGAGATGTCGTTGTATCCCTCCACGCCCTTCGACTCCGGAAATACCGTCACTTCAGGGAGGAACCGCGTTCCGCCGATCGACTGCTCAGGATAGTAGCTCCACGAGTGGTCATAGCGGAGGCCGCCCGAGAGCGTCAGCCGGCGGCGTGTCCACTGGTCCTGCGCATAGAGCGCGTTGTACCGGACTCGAGACGACGACCGGTATTCGCGAATGTTCATCGTGAACCGGTTCGGGATGCCGTTGTTGAACCGGTACGTCAGGGTCGAACCTCCCGGCGCGCGATTGTCGACGTGGAACGCGCCCTGGTACCCGAACTTCATGTTATGCGTGCCGGTGATATAGGACGCGGCGGAGTTCCACGTGTGCGCGCCGATCCAATCCGCACTCCATGTGCCCATGCCGCGATAATTGAGACCCACGATGCCGCCATTGGCCAGACAGCCAGCGCTGCACTGTTCGTTCACCTGAATCAGGCGGCGGTCGTTTCCCGGCCGCTCACGGTTGTTCCAGTTGGACAGGTACGTGCCGAGCCCGGCCTCGAGCAGCAGCTTGTTCGTCATCGTCGACGTCCACTTGACCTGCTGCACGCGCTGCCAGCCGTGATTGTAGGCACCCGTCTCCGGCGCGTTCGTCGCGTTACCCTGACCGATGCTGTTGCTGCTGATCTGCTCGTCCCAGAACAGATTGAGCTTGTTGCGCTGAGTGACCTGGATCGTCAGGCGCACGTTCGGCTGGATCGGACCGCGGCTGTCGCTCTTCGCCTGCCGCGTGAGGTCGGCTTCGTACAGCCACTTCGTGATGTCGCCGGCGTTCTTGTTGTGGAACATCGAGACGTCACTGCCGTTGCCCCGGTAGGATAGCAACGCAAAAAACCACATCCGATCCCTCTTGAGCGGGCCGCCGCTCGAGAAGCTCGTCTCGTAGTTGTAGTTGACTGAGTTCGGGGGCGCCAGCGTGAAGGGGTTGCCCGGGGCAAGCCCGATCGTTCTGATCCTCTCCGTATAGTTGCTCGCTTGTGTGGCGTCACTGAAACCCGTCGCGAACAGATGCCCGGTGAACGTGTTGCCACCGGTCCGCGGAATGATGTTCATCGCGATGCCGCCGACTTCCGCTTCCCCCATCCCGCCGGACGTGCTGATCGACACTTCCGTCGCGTTCTCCAGATCCTGCCGATAGCCGGACACTCCGCCGCCGTTCAGTGACGCGCCGGTGTTGAGGCCGTCCACCTGCACGCGGCCTTCGTTGCTTCGTCCGCCGCGACTGCCGAAGACAATCATGCCCGGGCTCAAAACGACGTCGTTTGAGCCGCCGGTCATGGAGGGAATCAGTCGGACGATGCCGTTGTACGCGCGTGCACTCGGAATCGCTTGTATGAGCTGGCTGTCGATCGTCCGCTGACGTTTTGCGCTCTGGACATCGACAATGGGACTCTCACCGGTCACGGTGATCGTCTCCTGCAGAGAGCCGACCCGCATGTCCGCGTTCACCGTCGCGACGAAGTCGGTGGGCAGTTCGAGCGCTTCACGCTTGAACGTGTTGAAGCCGGCGAGCGTGAACGTCACCGTGTAGGTACCGGCACGCAGATCGACAATCCGATATTGGCCGCTGCCATCGCTGACCGCGGTACGCACTTTCTCGATCAACGCGTCGCTGGCGGCCTCGACGGTCACGCCGGGCAGCACCGCGCCCGACGAATCCTTCACCACACCGGCAATCGCTGACTGCGCCAGGGCCGCCGTCGGCAGAAGAACCATCCATACGAACACCATCAGAATGTTCGCGACAACCCGTAGGTATGGTCTCTGCGTGTACATGGCAGCCCTCCCTGCAGCCACGACCGGCATTTTGGCCGACGTGGAATTCGACCAATAAAGCCCCGCCTGGACGGAACCCTGGAAATCAGCCTCTGAGGTACAGATCGAACGGACGCACGCCGAAGGGGAACCCCGCGACCTGAGGGTAGAACATCGGCGTTCGCATCAACGCCGACTACGGCCGGGAATCTACGCCTGCGTCAGGAGGATGTCAATTGGAGATGGCGCGTCAGCCTTCGTCAACGTAGGTCACACCAAGTTCCGCGAGCTTGGCGCGCAGGCCGTAGAAATCAAGACCGAGCTCGCCATTTTTCAAACGTGCTCGGGATTTTTCTTCTTTGGCGAGGCGGTCGGCGCCGGCCTTCGCCACGTCCGCCGCCTTCCCTTTCGGCACGACGACAACGCCGTCCACGTCGCCGATGACGACGTCGCCGGGGGCAATCGCCGCGCCGGCGCAGACCACCGGCACGTTCACCGATCCCGCCGTCGCCTTCACCGTCCCTTGCGCATGGATCGCCTTCGCCCACACCGGGAATGCCATCGTCGTCAGATCGGCGACGTCGCGGACGCCGGCGTCGATCAGCAGACCGACGACGCCGTGGGCGCGAGCCGAGACGGCGAGCAGCTCGCCGAACATGCCGTCGGTCGACTCCGACGTCGTCGTCACCACGAGTACGTCACCGGGACGGCAGATCTCGATCGCGGCGTGAATCATCAGGTTGTCGCCGGCCTGGCAGGAGATGGTGATCGCGCTGCCTGCCAGGCGGGCGGTTGGATAGATCGGACGCATGTAGGGACGCAGCAGTCCCGATCGGCTCTGCGCTTCGTGGACGGTGGCGACGCCAAGCGCGCCAAGCTGCTCGATCACGCCGGCATCGGCGCGTGAAATATTCCTGACGATGGTTGGTTTCATCTCAACGTGCCTTCGGCCGTGGGCATCGGAATGCGGTCGTTGATTCGCGGATACACCCAGCGCGCGTTCCCTTCGAGAATCTTCTGGCGATCGCGATCGGAGATCGCCGCCGCGTCGATGTAGCGCTTGGTGTCGTCGTAGTAGTGGCCCGACTCAGGATCGATGCCGCGCACCGCGCCGACCATCTCCGACCCGAACAGGATGTTGTCGGCCGGGATGATCTTCAGCAGCAGATCGACGCCCGCCTGGTGGTAGACGCAGGTGTCGAAGAACACATTGTGGCGAATCAGGTCGGCGAGCAGCGGCCGCTTCATGTCCTGGGCGAGGCCGCGATAGCGGCCCCAGTGATACGGCACGGCTCCCCCGCCGTGCGGAATGATCATCCGCAGTGTCGGGAAGTCCTTGAACAGGTCGGCAGTCAGGAACTGCATGAATGCCGTCGTGTCGGCATTGATGTAATGCGCGCCGGTGGCGTGGAAGTTCGGGTTGCACGACGCGCTGACGTGCACCATCGCCGGCACGTCCAGCTCCACCAGTTTCTCGTAGAACGGATACCAGTAGCGATCGATGAGCGGCGGCGCGGTCCACTTTCCACCCGACGGATCGGGGTTCAGATTGCAACCGATGAAGCCGTAGCTGTTGACGCAGCGCTCGAGCTCGCTGATGCAGTTGGCCAGCGGGTCGCTCGGCGTCTGCGGCAACTGGCACACGCCGACGAAGTTCTGCGGATACAGCTCACAGACACGATGGATCAGATCGTTGCACTGCCGCGACCAGTCGAGGCTGGTGCGAGCGTCGCCGATGTGATGCGCCATGGCCGATGCGCGCGGCGAGAAGATCGTGACGTCGGTACCGCGATCACTCTGAAACTTCAGTTGCGGCTGGACGCTCTCGCGCAACTGGTCGTCGGAAACGTTGACCAGATCTGGCGCCGGGATCGATGAATCCTTCAGTCCGGCAATCTGCGCGTCGCGAAACACCTGGAGCTCTTTCGGAGCGGTCGTGTAGTGTCCGTGGCAATCGATAACCATGAATCCTTGATTCTATGCCAAACAAAAAGGGCCGGTCCCAAAGGACCGGCCCTGCGAGGATTGCGGCTTTGGCCTTTGGGCTTTGGGCCTTAGTCAAGAGCCCAGAGCCAAAGGCCGAGAGCCTTAGAAGTCGATCTGCGCGCTGAACTTCACGAAGCGCGGCTGCAGCGTCGACTGCGGTGCCAGCCAGTTCGCCGACGGGTTGGTCGTGCTGATCGTCGGGTTGAACGCCTGGTTGTAGGTCAGAACCGGATTCGAGTTCGTGACGTTGTAGATGTCGAACCCGACATTGGTCCTGGTCCGCCCGAACCGGAGGATCTTGGCCACCCGCAGGTCGATCTCGTTGACACGATCGCCATAGAGCGTCCCCGGCTCGACCAGATTCACAGTCACGTTCGGCGCGGCGTTAGCGAAGGCGCGACCGAGCGTTGTCTGGCCGCTGGTGAACACCATGTTCGCCGCCAGCGGAGAGCCCTTATCACTTCGGAACGTCCCCGAGAACAGCACGTCGATCTTGGGGATGGTGTAGGAGCCGAGGCCGGTGTAGCGCGTGACCCAGCCCGTAGACGTGTGGCACCACGGGTTGGTCGGGCCCTGCGCGCCGAGCACGGTGTACTCCGGCGAGACCGCTCGAACGCCGCAATAGTCGGTCGTCGTCGTCCCGGTGCCGAGGCCGCCCTGGAACGTCACGCCGTTTCTCGTGCGAGCGCTGATGTTGAGGAGGAAGCCGTTGAACACCTGCGTGTAGTCGCCGCCGGCATCGTTCGCCAGCATGGTGATGTTATTCACCTGCGATGCGACGCTCTGCTGGACGTTGTAAAGACCACCGATCGTCCGGCCGCGCGCCTCTTCCGGCAGACGCGGATCGTTCGCCGCGGTGACGCTGAACGTGTCGAACTGATTGGTCGCCTGGAGCACGTTATTGTCCCAGGTGAAGTTCGTCAGCCAGCGGCGCGTGTAGCCGAACTCCGCGGAGACTCGCGGCAGTAGCTGCTGCTGGACCGAGGCGCCGATCTGCCAGTCGCCGGGACGCACGCCCCAGCCGCTGACCAGCTTCGGATCGAGATCGCTGGTGAACCGCGGCTGACCGAAGCCGAGGTCGCTGATCTGCGCGCAGGGATCGCCGCCGTTGTTGGCGAGCGGATTCTGCAGGTCGCAGTCGGGGAAGAAGTCGCCGTCGGTATCGGTCCACGCCCGTGTGACGGTTGTCGTCAAACGTCCACTCGGACGCAGCGCCGCATACGCCAGGCCGTTCTGCGCCGCCTGCAGGTACTTGCCGGCGTTCAGCTTCACCGACGTCTTGCCGGTGCCGAAGAGATCCCACGCCACCCCGCCGCGCGGCGTGATGTCGTTGTAGCCGGTCACACCAGGCGTCTGGTCGTAATGAATCGCGGTCGGCAGGAAGCGAACCGGACCGATCGTCACTTCGGGGAAATAGCTCCAGGCGCGGTCGTACCGCAAGGCACCCTGGAACGTCATTCGCCCCGTCGTCCAGGATTCCTGCGCGTAGAACGACGCGTAGCGAACGCGCTGCTGCAATGGAATCTGGTTGATCGTTTCGGTGATGAGGTTCGGGACCAGGTTGTTCACGCGGAACGTCAGGAACTGATCGTTCGTGTAGACGAACTGGTTATCGATCAGGTGACCGCCCTGATATCCGAACTTCATGCTGTGCGCGCCAGTGACATACGACGCGGACCCGCGCCAGCCAATCGTGCCCTGGAAGTTCTGGCGATAGGTGCCCGAGCGATAGGCCAGATTCGCGATGCTGCCGTTGGTGGCGCAGCCCGCGGTGCACTGCTCCGTCATGCCAACGAGCTGCGTGAAGTTGCTGCCCGGATGCGGCGTGCCGCCCCACTGACTCCAGTAGGTGCCGAAGCCAGCTTCGAGCAGGAGCTTGTTGGTCATCGGCGACGTCCACGTCGCCTGCTGCACGCGCTGGCCGAAGCCGCTCAGATACGTGCCGTTCTCGGGAGCCGCTGTGGCGCTGCACGGCGGATTCGACGCGCCTGCCGCACCGCAGATGATTTCGTTCTCACCTGACTGACGGCATCCATCGTCGGAGCCGAGCACGCCCGCGCCCTGACACGGACGCTGCTGATCCCAGAACACGTTGAACTTGTGTTTCGGGGTCGGCTGCGCCGTCAGACGGATCGAGGCGTTACGCCAGCTGCCTGCGGCCACGGCCGGGCGGCTGCGATCGGCCTCATAGTTCCACTTCGTGGGGTCGCCCATGTTGCGGTTGGCGAACATGCCGGGAACGGTCCGGTGGCTGCCCTGATCGCGGAACTGGAAGAAGAACCACACCTTGTCCTTGGCAATCGGTCCACCAAGACCAAAGTTTGAGTCCCACAGCTTGAACAGCTTGCCAGGCGTCGTGAGTCCCGCCGCCTGCAACTCGGGGGAGTAGTTGTCGCCAACCATTCCCTTGGTGACGTTTGACTGATAGAAGCTGCCCTGGATCTTGTTGCCGCCGGTCTTCGGCACGATGCTGAACGACGGGCCGCCGACTTCCGCCTCGCCCAATCCGCCCGACGTCGTCGTCGCGATTTCCTGGGCGTTGCTGATATCCACCATGTAGCTCGACACGCCGGCGCCGTTGAACGCCGCACCCGTATTCAAGCCGTCGACCTGAATGCGCGCTTCGTTGTTGCGCCCGCCCGCACCACCGAACACGAGCATGCCCGGCGTGACCTGAATATCGAGGTTCGCACCGGCCTGAGTGATCGTCGAGGGGATGAGCATCATGACGCCCGCATACGACCGCGCTGCGGGGAGATCTTTCATCACGTCGCCGCTGATAACCGTCTGACGCCGCACGCTTTGCACGTCGATGATCGGGCTCTCGCCGGTGACCGTCACGGTCTCCTCGAGCGACCCGACCTTCATGTCCGCGTTGACGGTCGCGGTCAGCGCGCCGGTCAACTCGATGCCGTCGCGTTTGAAGGTATTGAATCCGGGCAGCGTGAACGTCACCGTGTACGTACCAGGGCGAAGGTCAACGATTCGGTACTGTCCGCTGCCGTCGCTGATGACCGAGCGGACTTTTTCGATGAGTACTGGGCTGCTGGCTTCGACGGTGACACCGGGCAGCACCGCTCCCGATGTGTCCTTCACCGTGCCGGTGATCGATGCCTGTGCGAACGCGATGGTCGGCACGAGTACCGCCAGCGCGACGACATGCACGATCCGAACAAATGCACGCATTACCTGACCTCCTGATTCAAACGCTCTAGTTCGCCCCCGCGCTCACCGTTGCCTCCGGTGAAACGGCCGCCGCTAACGGCCGTGCCCGCAAGTCGTGGCCAGTCTGTCAGTTCAGACAGATGGAGTCCCGACAAGGGGCCCTGCTATTCAATCGGTGTAACGGAGGCAAGTCAAGACGAATTGATGTGTTGGAACGGTCGGAGAGCCGGCGATTTCTGGGCAATTTATATTAATTTTGGGAATTAGGCCCCCCGCCTCCTTCGGTGAGGGTCGAATAGCGGTTGGCCTCCACCGCAGACCACTCTTCGATCCGGCCGCCCGGCCAGACGACGCGGACCTTTACCGAGTGGGGAGCGGTCCCACCCAGACCAACCAGCACCCGCGGATCGTTGGCCGACGCGTAGCTGCCGTCGGCACGTGCGCGTCTCCACTGCGTCACGCCGTTCTCCCTGACGATCCCGACTCGCGCACCGAGCGCATCGCGCGCTCGTAGGGCCCGTCCTTCTGGACGGGCCTCACCGGCCGTCACCAGCCTCAATCCAATCCACCGTGCGCGCGAGCCGACGTTGTTCACGAGCACACGGACCGGGCCGTTGTCGTTCGCGATGACGATGTCGGTGTCGCCGTCGTTGTCGAGATCACCGAATGCCGCACCGCGGCCGACGTCCTCGTTCGAGAATGCCCGGCCAGCGCGATCGGTGACCTCCTCGAAGCGACCCTTGCCCATGTTGCGAAACAGCTGGCGGCGTTGCTGGAGGCGGAACCGCTCGTTGGCCGCCAACGCTTCTGCGGTGTGCGTCACCGCACCGTTCGCGATCGCCAGGTCGAGCCGTCCGTCATTGTCGGCGTCGAGCCAGGCGGCGCCGAACGCGGTGAACGGCAATGTGCGCAGACGAATGCCAGCCTGCGCGCTGCCTTCAACGAACACGCCCGACCCGTCGTTCACATACAAATCGGCGCCCTGTCCCGTCAGCTCGCCGACGAACACATCATCGTCGCCGTCCTCGTCGAAGTCGCCGGCGTCGACGCCCATGCTCGCCTTGAGACGGCCTTCGGCGCTGACCGCGGCACCGGCGAGCAGCGCCGTGTTCGTGAACCTCCCGTTGCGCTGATTGATCCACAGCTGATTCGGCGCGCCATCATTCGCGACGTAGAGATCGATCCAGCCGTCGCCGTTGAAGTCCGCCGTGGAGATGCCCAGCGCGGGACCGTACTCAGTGGCCATGCCGGCAGCGGCGGTGATGTCGCTGAACGTGCCGTCGCGATTGTTGCGAAACAGATGGCTCGGCCGGGCGCGATATGCGCTCGGCGGGCAGTAGTCGCGTTGACCCGAGACGCTGTAGCACACGACGTTCCCGGCGATCGAGTAATTGAGGTACTGACCGACAAAGAGATCGAGCCAACCGTCGCGATCGATATCCACAAAGGCCGCTGAGACGCTCCATCCCGGATCCGCTGTGCGGCTGACAACGGTCGCATCACTGAACGTGCCGTCGCAGTTGTTGCGCAGCAGCTGATTCGATCCGAGCTTGGTGACATACAGATCGACGCAGCCGTCGTTGTTGTAGTCGCCGGCGGCGGCGCCCATGCCGTAGCCGCGCACGTCGATGCGACTCTGTTCAGTAACATCGACGAATTGCATCGTATCGGGGCGATCGCGCACGACCTCGTTACGGAACAAACGCGAACTAAGAGGGCTCTTCGGCGGCGCGAGGGCTGAGTCGATCAGCTTGCCGCTGAACATGTCGCCCTGAATGACGAAGACGTCGAGATCTCCGTCGTTGTCGAAGTCGAGGAGCGCGACGCCGGGCGGCATGACTTCCGGGTAATAGAAGTCACCGGTCATACCGTTGAAGTGCGTGAAGGTAAGGCCGGTCTCTTCGGTGCGATCGACGAACCACTCGACGGGCGGTTCGCCGAGAACGGCCGTCTGCTCAGCGGGCCGGCAGCCGGCCAGGCACACAAGGACGCTGTACACAACAAAGGGCCGCGTGTTCACGCGGCCCCATGCTAATTGAGGTCCGGCTGAAGCCGGACACTACATCTAATTGCGCGTGACGGTGAAGTCACCCTTCTTACCACCCTGCGTCCACGTGCCGTGAAGCAGCTTGGTATAGGCACCGATGTTTTCGAGCTTGCCATCGACGCTGATCGACACCGGCTTCCCGGACGTGTCCTTGCCCTCCGCCGTCATCTTGACGACCCAGGCTGTCGGATCGGTGTAGTCGAAGGTCACACTCTTCACCGTCGCCGCTTCCGGCCCGGGATTGATCACGCCGGTAATGTCCTTGCCGTCCCAATGCAAGTCGAGCAGGAGACGATTCGGACTGTTCGCCGGACCCCACTGCCCGCTCCACTGCCCTTTCAATGGGTGGCCGAACTGTGCGACGGCCACGGCGGGAAGTGCCAGAACCACTGCGACGGTTGCCGCTCGAAGAGCGCCGACGGCCGCTCGGAGAAGTGCTGCACGCATCATCATCTCCTAGCGGGTACCCGCCGGCCGCTTCAGGCCGGGCTGTGGACGAGGACCGAAGATCGGCTGACCGAGATCGTCTTCGAGACGATTCAGGTAGCGGTTGTTCTCCTGGCAGATGTACTCCGGCAGCTCACCGCCGTCACGCCACGGAATGTCCCACGCCATCGTGAACGGCCGCGTGTACGCGCCCGGATCGCTGACGGTCGCTTCGTAGTGCAGCGTCTGCTTGTTCGGACGCGTCCACCGCTCGACGACTTCCATCTTGTCCGTGTGCGGGTGCCCGAAATAATCCAGCCAGCTGTTCTCGTTGAATCCCTTGTTTTCGACGACGAGCGTGTCGGGGTTCTCCATACGACCGACCGAGTAGCCGAGATACGTGGGATTCAGCTCGTCGCCCTCCGGGAACTTGCGACCGTCCATGTAGATCTCACGCCAGATGTGCGTCGCACCTTCAAAGATCATGATGAGGCGCTTGTGCTCTGGCTGCTGGATGATCTCCATCTGGTACGGCGTGGCCATCATCCTCGGGCCGCCGGGCGGGAGACAGTAGCCTTCCGGGTCGTACTTCGACTCGTTCTTCGAGTTGTAGTCGTAGACCGCAGCCGACCACGGCATCCACGGCATCCACGGTTCGGACTTGGATCCGCCGCGGCCGCCTCCGCCGCCACCACCGCGCGCACCGCCACCGCCGGCGCGTGCCGCAGCCTGCGCCTGCTGGATCTCCGGTAGCACCTGGCCGTCTTTACCGACGACCCGCATCGCCATGTTGGTGATGTAGGGCACCGCCCACACGCCCTTTTCGCCAGGGACGCGGCCGAAATTCACGGTGCCATCAGGAAGACGGGGTGTGGGAGTGACGGGACCGGACTGGCGGCCGCGTCCGCGGCCGCCTCCCTGTCCTTGGGCAGGGGCGCCACCCTGGCCTTCTACGGCTGCACCGGCGGCACCACCCTGCTGCGCGCCCAGCACCCAGGCGCTCGACGAGAACACGACGACCGCCGTCGCGCTGATCAGCGCGGCACGAAGACTATTTTTCAAGGGCGACCCTCGTTACTGCGTGTTGCCCTGGCTCGACGCCGCGAACAGCCGCTTGCCGTTCATCGACACCGACCGGGCGTTTCCGGTCGGGCTGCCGTCCTTGGCCAGGCTACCTTCGACCTCCACCAGGTCACCCGCCTTCATCGTATTCCGAGTCCAACCGGCGCGCATCAGGCCGTTCGGACTACCCATCTCCATCGCCCAGTTCGTGACCTTGCCCGTCTTCTCGTCCTTCACATCGATGTAGAAGAACGTGTGCGGGTTCATCCACTCGACCTTGGTCACCGTCCCGGTCATCTTGAAGGGCTTGTTGGCATCGAACTCGGCCGAGAACGAGTGGTGGGCCACCATCGTCCGTGCGCTCGTGAGCAGCACGAGTCCGGCAATCACGACAGCAAACTTGGTTCGCATCGAACAGACTCCTCGGAAGCT
>Ga0114129_10013440_pt1 | contig 11667 bp, 4 predicted proteins | sample RhiMetdeltSRZDD1_FD_80071 | JGI IMG/M metagenome (GOLD analysis project Ga0114129, IMG submission 80071) | Populus rhizosphere microbial communities from Tennessee, USA - Rhizosphere MetaG P. deltoides SRZDD1 (version 2) (version 2) | ecosystem: Host-associated > Plants > Roots > Rhizosphere >... | reverse complement strand
TGCATCGTTCCTGCTCGGCGGGCGACCAGCGTCGATCCGGCGATTGCGCTCCGTATCGAATAAGATCGCGCGAATGCCCGCGCGAGCAATCGCTCTCCTACTCGCTTTCCTGTTTTCCGCAGCCGCCGGCGCCCAGGCGCCGGTGGCGACGGTCCAGACTCCCGAGGCGGCGTTCGGCCATCGCATGGGCGCGGATCGGGAACTCGTCGACTGGCCCGGCCTGCAGCGCTACTTTGAAACGGTTGCCGCGGCGTCGGACCGCGTTGAGCTGGTCGACGCCGGTCCCACCACTGAAGGCCGCCGCATGATCGCGGCGGTCGTGTCGTCGCCGGACAACATCAAGCGTCTCGAGGAGATTCGTCGCAACGCGCTGCGTCTCGCCGATCCGCGAGCGCTCGACGAGGCCGAGGCGATGAAGATCGCCGAGCAGCAACCAGTAATCGTCGCGATCGGGATGAGCATTCATGCGACCGAAATCGCCGCCACGCAGACGGCGCCCGAACTTCTGTACACACTTGCAACTTCCCAAGATCAAGAGATCACCCGAACACTCGATCAACTGATTCTCATTCTGTTTCCATCCCTCAATCCCGACGGCCACGCCATTACCGTGGACTGGTATCGCAAGTGGAAAGGCACCGAGTTCGAAGGCACGGCGATGCCGTGGCTCTATCACAAGTACGTCGGCCACGACATCAACCGCGACGCGTTCATGATGAACATGGCGGAGAACCGCACGCTCGCCGCGTTCTTCTACCGCCGCTGGCATCCGCAGGTGTTCCTCACCATGCACCAGATGGGGCCGCGCGGCCCGCGCTACTTCGTGCCGCCCAACACCGACCCGATCGACCCGAATTACGACCCGCTGATGTGGCGAACCGCGGGGCTGCTCGGGCACGCCATGGCGCTGGCGCTCGAAGAAGACGGCCGCACCGGCGTGTTGCAGAACGCGCTCTACGACTACTACTGGCCCGGCTACGAAGACTCGGCGCCGCTCGGCCACAACACGGTGACCCTGCTGACCGAAGCGGCAAGCGTACGCACCGCGACGCCCATCGAGGTGCCGGCCGACCAGCTCACCGGCGGCCGCGGCTTTCCGGATCACCAGCCGTCCACCAGCTTCCCCAGTCCCTGGCCCGGCGGCGCGTGGACGCTCCGGCACATCGTCGACTACAACCTGTCGGCGGCGCGCGGGCTTCTCAGCGGCGCGGCGCGGTACCGCCGCGATCTCGTGCGGAACTTCTATCGCATGGGCAAACGCCAGGTTGATCTGGGCGCAAAGGGCGGACCGTTCGCGTTCATCATTCCGTACGATCAGTTCGATCCGCATGCGGCGCGCAAGCTCGAGGAGCTCCTGCTGCAGGGCAGCGTCGAGATTCGCCGGACGCTGGAACCGTTTCGCTACCAGGACACGGTGTATCAGAACGGCGCCGACATCATCTTCATGGCGCAGCCGTTCCGGGCCTACGCGAAGACGCTGCTGGAAGTGCAGCGGTATCCCGTGCGACGGACCGCGGCCGGCGCGGCCGTCGACCGCCCATACGACGTGGCCGGGTGGACGCTGCCGCTGCAGATGAACGTGCGCGTCGATCGCGCCGATCAGTATTTCGACCCCGGTCCGACGACGCGACAGGAGCGCGCGGAGATTCCGCCGCAGAAACTCTGGGGCGATCTGCGCCGCGTCGATTTCTACGTGATCGAGGGCCGCGGCAATGCCGCAAGCATCGCGATCAATCGGCTGCTGAAGACAGGCGCGCGCGTGTCGTTCCTCAGCAGTCCGATGGCGGTGCTCGGCTACACCTATCAACCCGGATCGATTCTCGTGGCGGAAATGAAGGGCGTTCGCGAAACCGTCGAGACGATCGCGCGCGATCTCGGCCTTCGCGCCACCGCGTCGACTGGCCGCGCGCCGACTGATGCGCGTCCGCTCGGCCGCGCGCGCGTGGGCCTCTACAAGCCATGGGTCGAGAACATCGACGAAGGCTGGACGCGCTGGGTGCTCGAGCAGTACGAGTTCGAGTTCGAGAACATCACGGATGCCGACATCCGTAAGGGCTTGCCCGCCGAAGCGGCTGCGAAGGCGGGCGGATTGCGATCCCGTTTTGACGTCATCATCCTGCCCGACATGAGCGCCGAGCGCATCCTCAACGGCCACGCGGCCGGGACGATGCCGCCGGAGTACGTGGGCGGGATCGGCAAAGAAGGCGGCGAGACGCTGCGGCAGTTCGTCGCCGCCGGCGGGACGCTCGTCGCGCTGGATTCATCGAGCGAGCTGGCGATCTCGCTGCTGGGCGCGCCGCTCAGAGACACCACGCGCGGCTTGTCGCCGAACGAATATTTCTGTCCTGGCTCGGTGATACGACTCGAGCTCGAACCCGATCCCCTGACGTTCGGGTTGCCGCGAGAGACGGCGGGGTTCTGCGCGTTCAACACGGCGTTTGAGATTGCGGCGCGTTCGTCTGCCGAACCTGGCGCCGCGACGGCGCGCATCATCGGACGCTATCCGGCAAGCACCGTACTTTTGAGCGGCTGGCTCGAAGGCGAGAAAGCCATCGCCGGCAAGGGTGCGATGGTGGAGGTGAAATCCGGCCAGGGCCGCGCGATTCTGTTCGCGTTCCGCCCGCAGCATCGCGGCCAGGCGCACGCGACGTTCCGGCTGTTCTTCAACGCCATTCACACTTCGAAATAGATACCCAGGGATACTTGGGGTCAGGTCAAGAATTTCGCCCCCTGCTGGGGATAATTAGGGACAGGTCGTGGCGCCGGGAAGTCGAACACCCGTTCCTTCGAACCTGACCAGAGACTCAGTGCGAGCGCCGTATCCCCGGGGAGGGACCTGTCCCGTTTCATCCCCTCCTGAGGGCGAAATTCTTGACCTGACCCCTAACATCCCCGATCCCCGATCCCCGGACATCCACACTTCGAGTGCGAAGATTCTTCGTTCTCGAGATCGACGAAAGGGCGCAGAAATCGCGCTGTGACATCACGCGGCGATCGCGATCTGGCGTGATTCGCTGAGATCCCGCCCGGACGCGCGTTTGCAGGATCGGCGCGCATGCGACCTGGATCCGTCGTTCACGTGCGCGGCGAAGACTGGCGCGTCGTTCGCGTCGACGCCTACGACCGCTGCGCGATCCTGACGCTGGATGGCGGCGCCGGCAGGCAGCCGCTCCGCATCATCGAGCCGTTCGATCGGCCTCGCGTCCGCCGCATCAAGCTGCGGCGCCGTCGCCGCCGCACCGTGCTCTGCGCCGCACTCGACACGATCGCGAACGCCAGGCCGGCGCTGGGACTCTGGACGGCCGCTGATGCGGTGATCGACCTGCTGCCATATCAGCTCGAGCCCGCGCTGGCGGTGCTGCGCGGCGCCACCAGGTTGCTGCTGGCCGACTCCGTCGGCCTTGGCAAGACGATCGAAGCCGGGTTGATTCTCGCGGAACTTCGCGCGCGAGGATGGGCCGAACGCGCGCTGATCCTCTGCCCTGCCGGACTGCGCGCGACCTGGGCCGGCGAGCTGCAGCAGCGATTCAACATCGCCTGTGCGACGTTCGACCAGGCGGCCATCGCCGAAACCATCGCCGCACTGCCGCCCGGCGTGAATCCCTGGGGCGGCCACGCCACCATCGTCACGTCGATCGACCTGGCGAAGCGCGACGACGTGCGAGCGGCACTCGGCGACATTCCGTTCGATGTCCTGATCGCCGATGAAGCGCATCACCTGACGCCGGGCACCGATCGCGGCGATGCGGTCGCCCACATCGCGTCGCGCACACCGTGGTGTGTGTTCGTCTCGGCCACGCCGCACTCGGGCGATGAAGCCGCGTTCGAGTACCTGGCCGGCCTGGGCAGCCACGGCGACGCGCTCACGATCTTCCGCCGCAGCGGGCGCGAGGCCGGCCGCCGTGCTGACAGACGAGAACGCATCGTTCGCGTGCGCGCGTCGGAGGTCGAGGCCGAGGTGCTCGCCGCCGCCGCGGCCTACGCCCGGGCCATCTGGCACGAACGCGGCGGTCAGGATCCCGCGGTTCGTCTGATCGCCGTCACGATCGCGCGACGCGCCGCATCAAGCCCGCTGGCGCTTCGACGCACGTTAATGAGGCGGCTCTCGCTGCTGTCGATCTCTCACGAACCAGAACAGACATCACTGCCATGGGACGAATTGGACGGTTCCGATGCCGACATTGCAGCGACACTGCTTTGCCGGCAAGGGTTCAACGATCCCAACAACGAGCGAGCCATGATCGAACAGCTGCTAGTGCGGCTCGATCGCGCGACGTCGGCAAAGATCGACTGGCTCGTCCGCTTCCTCGCGCGCGCCGGCGAGCCGGCGATCGTCTTCACGGAATACCGCGACACCCTGGACGCCGTGTTGGCGGCGTTGCCACCGTCCGTGCAGGCGCGATCGATCAGCGGCGCACACGCACCAGAGCTGCGGACACTCGCGGTTGATGCCTTCAACAACGGCGAGGCGCGCGTGCTCGTCGCCACCGATATCGCCGGCGAAGGCCTGAACCTCCACCGCCGATGCCGGCTGGTGATCGACATGGAGCTGCCATGGAACCCGGTGCGGCTCGAGCAGCGGCTTGGCCGCGTCGACAGGCTTGGGCAATACCGGCGCGTGCACGCGCTGCGATTGATTCATCCCGGCTCCATCGAAGAGCGTGTGCTCGACCGCATTCGCGAGCGTCGCGCCGCGTCGGAAGCAGAGGTGGCGCGTTGGATATTCGGCGAGGAGCCGGACACACCTCGCACCACGTGGTCTCCGCGGAGCGCCGCTGTACCGGCAGCGATGGCGGAAGCTGACCGGTTGCGGCGTCAACGATCGCGGCGCGTTGCCGGCACACGGCAGCCCGAACACTGCGTCGCCGGCCGGCTGCAGTCGAACGCAGCCTTCATCGCGGTGCATCGCGCCACCTTCATGAACGCGTCCGGCGCCGTGATCGCGGAGTACCCCTCAGCGCACAGCGTTGATCGAGAGTCCGCCGGCGGGCTCGACACGGTCATGGAGAAATGGAAGGGCCGGTTGTGCACGGATATCGACCGCGAATTGACGCCGTTGCGATCGGCCATCGCCGATCGCCTTTCACGGATTCAGTCGCTGATCGCCGGCGAACGGGCACGCCTGACTCAACGCTCGCTGTTCGACGGGCGCGCGGAAGACGCCGCGCGGCGGGCGGATTCAACCAGTTCACGATTCCAATCGGCGTTGACCAGACGGCACAACAGCATTGCGTCGCCGGTCGGCGCCGAGGACGCGATGATCGAGCTGGTGGCGGCGTGGCCGTCGCACGAACGGTGATTGCCGGCTTCAGCGGCGAGCTCGTCTCGCACGCGTACGCCGAACAGGAGCTCTGGCCGTCGACGCCGGCGGCGGACCTCCATGCCTTCGAACGGCATCTCCATCGCTGGTGGCGCGGCGTGGCGCGAACGCTCGGTCCCGCGTCGAGCGCGAGAGCCGTGCTCGATATCGCGTTGTTGCCGTTGCTGTCGCTGCTCGGCCACTCGCGACCCAAGATGTCTCCCCATTCGCTCGGGTTGAGTGGCACGCTCGACCACGCCGGCATCGCCGTGCTGGCGCTGCCATGGTGCGTGCCGATCAGGACCGCCTTTCGCGCCACGACGCGAGTGGGCCTGGCCGCATCGGCCGAGTGGGCCATCGCCTCCAACGGTCATTCGCTCGCCATCGTCGATTGCACGCGGACCTGGACGCGGGCACGCATCGAGTTTGATTTCGAGCGTCTGCTGGCCACTCCAAAAGGGATCGCGATGTTGTGGCTGCTCGCGAATGCCGCGGCGTCGCTGCGGGTGCACGTCGCCGCCTCTGATGCGCACGCGTCCCGAGTGTGCGGTGCGCTCGGTGACGGCGTGCTCGACGCGCTGCCCCGCCTCGCAGCTGCGCTGGCACGCCGAGGGCCGCGCCATTCATCGTCGGTCGATCAGGCGCTGACGCTGATCTACCGGATCCTGTTTTTGCTGTTCGCCGAGGCGCGCGGCATGGTGCCGATCTGGCACGAGCTGTATCGCGACGCTTACAGCGTCGACGTGCTCGCCCGCAAGGCGGTTGATCCACAAACGCGCGGATTGTGGCCGGCGCTCCAGGCGATCTCACGGCTCGCCCATGCGGGATGCAAGGCTGCCGATCTCGAGGTCACGCCGTTCAACGGACGCCTGTTCTCGCCGCGGCATGCACCGCTGGTCGAGCAGCGTCGTGTGGACGAAGACGTGATCCGCGACGTGCTGCTGGCCCTGGCCACGGAGAAAACGCGGCACGGACGCCGCCGCATTTCGTATCACGACCTCGGCGTCGAGCAACTCGGGGCGGTCTACGAGCGCGTGCTCGAGCATCAGGAGCGAAAGTCGACCGGCAGTTTCTATACCCCTCGCTCAATGACCGAGTTTCTCGTACGACAAACGCTGGCGCCGCTCGTTGATGGCAGATCGGCCACGGAGATTCTCTCGCTGCGCGTGCTCGATCCGGCCATGGGCAGCGGCGCATTCCTGGTGGCCGCCTGCCGCTACCTCGCCGACCAGTGCGAGATCGCCAACATCAACGATGGCCAGTGGGCGCCGGGTGACGTCAGCGCCGCCGATCGCTCCACGCTCAGGCGGCTGGTGGCCGAGCGCTGCTTGTACGGCGTCGACGCGAATCCCACGGCGGTGCAGCTCGCTCGCCTGTCGATGTGGCTGACCACGCTGGCGGCCGATCGGCCCGTGACGTTTCTCGATCATCACCTGGCGATCGGCAACAGCCTGGTCGGCGCGCGCCTGTCTGACCTGGGCCGGCCACCGCGCGGATCGCGGGCGGCGGCTGCCGCGACCCTGCCGCTGTTCGAGGATCAACTCGCGGACACGATGTCTGCGCAGGTACTGCCAGCGCGGCTCCAGTTGGCGCTCACCCCGTCGGATTCCATTGACGCCGTCAGGAGCAAAGAGCGTGTGTTGTCGGAGTTGTCGGCAGCCGATGGACCCTTTGCGCGATGGTCGCTCGCCGCGGACGCGTGGTGCGCCGCGCTGCTGATGCCTCACGCACCACCCGCCGGGTTGGTGGCTGAATGGATCGCGGCGGCGACGGGCGCACCCACGACGCTGCCGGCCGCGCGCCTGCAGGCATCGCTCGGCGACGCCCGCGAGACCGCGCGCCGCCACGGCGCGTTTCACTGGGAGCTGGCGTTTCCGGAAATCTTCATCAATGCCGACGGGCACATCAATCTGGCAGGCGGGTTCGACGCCGTGATCGGCAATCCGCCCTGGGGCATGGTGCGTGGCGATCCAGCGCTTCATTTCTACGGTGCTTCGGGTTTCTACTCGCTGCAAGGTCGGGGGCATTCGAATCTTTATCAGCTCTTTCTCGAGCGGGCCTTGCGCCTCGTGAAGCCGGGCGGACGTATCGGTTTGATACTCCCGTCCGGGATTGCCACCGATCATGGCAGCGCTGCGCTGCGACGGCACCTGTTCGACCGCACCTGCATCGATACCTGGATGGGCTTCGACAACCGCCGGCGGCTCTTCCCCATTCATCGCAGCATGAGATTCGTGCTGCTCTGCACGTCGAACCAGGGTGTCACTGAGACACTCAAGTTTCGTTCTGGTCTCGTCGACACGACGGCGCTGAACGATGAGTCCGTGTCGACGCCGCCACTGGCCATCGCGCGATCGAGGCTCGAATCATGGAGCCCGGAGCTGTGTGTTCCAGAAGTCTCCGATCCCACGGCGCTCGCCATCCTCAGTGGCATTTCGAGCCGCGTGCCTGCGCTGGGTGATCCATCGGGATGGAACGTGCGGTTCGGCCGCGAACTGAATGCGACGGACGACAGGCCGCATTTCGTGAACCGCACGCGGCGCCACGACAAAGTGCTGCCGATTGTCGAGGGCAAGTTGCTTTCGCCGTTTCGGGTCGACGTGGACGCGGCAGCATTTGGGATCCCCGTTAAGACCGCCACGACTCTGATGGACAGCGACGCATTTCGCCGCTCACGAATCGGCTATCGCGACGTCGCGAGCGCCACCAACAAACTGACGCTGATCGCGGCAATGCTTCCGCCAGGCTGTGTTTCGACACACACCGTTTTCGTATCGAAGACGCTTCTCGACGATGAGTCCTTGTGGTGTCTGCTTGCGTTGTTGAACAGCCTTGTCGCCAATTATCTGGTGCGCCTGCGCGTGACCACGCACGTCACGACGGCGACGATGGCACGCTTGCCAGTGCCCAAACCCGTTGCCGGCTCGCCGGAGTTTGAAACGCTCGCATTGTTATCGCGCCGCCTCTCCGCGAAAGGTGTCGAGGCCGGCGTGGATGACTACGCGGAGATTAATGCCGTCATTGCCCGATTGTACGGACTCACGTCCGATCAGTTTTCCTACGTCCTCAATACATTCCCTTTGATTTCAACCGCCGTGCGTGACAATTGTCTCCGCTTATTTGATGGGCCCGTTCTCCCACGGCTTCAATAGCGCGTAGAGCGTCGACAGGATCGGCACCGGCACGCCGTGCTTCTGCGCGCGGCGAACGGCCGCGCCCTGTAGCGCCTCCACTTCGATGCGCTTGCCCTGCTCCAGATCGATCAGCAGCGACGATCGCGTGGTCGGAGGAATGTTGTCCATGTATTCCCGCAGCGTGTCGAAACGGTTCGGCGAGATCGTCACCCCCTCGGCCTTCGCGATCGCCGCCACCTCGCGGCAGGCCGCATAGAACATCTCCCGTACGTGCGGGTATTTCCAGATATGGCCGATCGCCAGCCGCGACGCGCCGGTGAAGCCCGCGAACGCCGCGAGGTAGACGAACTTGTCCCAGATCGGCACGCGCGCATCCGCCACCGGCGTCACCTGGATGTCGGCCGCCGCCATCACGTCGGCGATGGCCTGCACGCGCGGCGTGATGCGATCGCGCTGGCCGGAGACCTCGCCGAAGAAGATCGAGCGGTGCACGCCGGTCTGCACGATCAGGCCCGGCGCCTCGAGGGCGGTGGCGACGTAGGTCGTGCCGCCGAGCACGTTGTCGACGCCGGCGATCTCGGCGATCTGATCGACGCTGTCGACGCCGTTCTGCAGCGTCAACACCACGGTGCTGTCGTCGATCATCGGCGTCAGCATCGGCAGCGCCGTCGCGTTGTCGTAGGCCTTCACCGCGACGATCGCCACATCGACCGGTCCGACCTTCGACGTCTCGCTTTCCGCAGGCGCGCGGACCGTAAAATCACCGAGCATCGCGCTTTTGACCTGCAGCCCCTTCGCGCGAATCGCCTCGAGATGCGCGCCGCGCGCGATGAACGTGACCGGCTGACCCGACCGCGCCAGTTTGGCGCCGAAATAACCGCCCACCGCACCTGATCCGAGAATCGCGAATCGCATCGGGGGATCCTCCCATGAAAGCCGGGCGAACTCGAAACAGGCTAGAATCCGGACAGGACAGATGGCGGCCCGCTTCACGGCTTATGCCGTAGCCTTCATTGTCGGCGTCACGGTGATTGCCGGTCTGATCGTCGGCGCGCAGCGCGAAGACGACGGGCCCGTCGATCTCATCGTCGTCAACGGCAAGGTGTATTCCGGCGCGGACGATGAGCTCGCCGAGGCGGTGGCCGTCCGCGGCAACAAGGTGATCCGCGTTGGATCGAACGGCGAGATCCGGCGGCTGCGCCGCGCCCAGACCATCGTGATCGACGCCCACGGCGGCGCGGTGATGCCCGGCTTCAACGACGCGCACGCGCACATCATCAGCGGCGGCCTGTCACTCGATCAGGTCAACCTCTCCGACGCGAAAACCGTCGACGAGATCAAGGACACCATCCGCCTGTGGTCCGAGGCGCACCCCGAGCGCGCGTGGATCATGGGCCGCGGCTGGTACTACCAGCCGTTCAACGGCGCGATGCCGGCGCGGCAGCTGCTCGATACGCTCGTTCCGGATCGTCCTGCGTATCTCATCGCCTACGACGGGCACACCGGTTGGGCCAACACCGCCGCATTGAAAGCGGCCGGCATTACTCGACGTACCAAGGCTCCTGCAGGCGGCGTCATCGTCAAGGATCCGCGCACCGGCGAACCCACCGGCGCGTTGAAAGAGACGGCGATGGCGCTGATGAGCAAGGTCACGCCACAGCCGACCGAGGAAGATCGTCTCGCCGCCATTCGCGCCGCCATGGAGGAGGCCCACAGCCTGGGCATCACCAGCGTGCAGGATGCGGGCAGCCGGGCGGCGGATCTCGAGCTCTACGATCGGCTCCGCAAACGCGGCGAGCTCACGCTGCGCGTGTATCAGGCGCTCGGCGCCGATGGATCGCTCACCGCAGCCGATCTCGACGGGCTCGAGCGTGTGCGCGAACGCTTCGCCGACGATCCCCTGCTCAAGACCGGCGCGATCAAGCTGGTGGCCGACGGCGTGATCGAATCGCACACCGCGGCGATGCTCGAGCCGTATGCGAACCGGCCGGGCAAAGGCGACGCGCGGTTCACGGCCGAGCAGCTGAATCGCATCGTCGGCATGCTCGATCGGCGCGGCTGGCAGGTGATGACGCACGCCATCGGCGACGCCGCGGTGCGGGTGACCCTCGATGCCTACGAGGCGGCAGTGAAGGCGAATCCCGCGCCGCCACGCGGCCGCCGTCATCGCATCGAGCACATCGAGACCATCGATCCCGCCGACGTGCCGCGCTTCGGCACTCTGGGCGTCATCGCGGCATTCCAGCCCGTGCACGCCACGCCGAGCCCCACACCAGGCGACGTGTGGAGCTCCAACATCGGCGCGGAGCGCGCCGCGCGCGGGTGGTTGTGGGCCAGCATCGCGCGAACGCGCGGGCCGCTGGCCTTCGGCAGCGACTGGCCGGTGATGACCCTCAATCCGCTCGAAGGCCTGCACGTGGCGGTCACGCGGACGACGGTTGACGGCCTCCCGAAGGGCGGCTGGATCCCGGCCGAGCGGTTGCCGATCCGGAAGGCCATCCAGGGTTATACACGCGACGCCGCCTGGGCGTCGTTCGACGAGCAGCGCAAGGGCACGCTCTCCCGCGACATGCTCGCCGACATCGTCGTCCTCTCGGACGACATCTTTTCCGCGCCGCCAGCGCGCCTGACCACCACGGAAGTCGTCGTGACGATTGCGGACGGCAAGGTCGTTTACCGGCGGGATCCACCGGAAACCACCAGCGCGCAATAAGCGTCTACTTCCTAGATCAGTCATGCTGACTAGAAAACTGCTCGCCCTGCTCTGCCTTGGGTTGGCCTTGACCGGCCTGCCCCTCTCTGCCCAATCCGATCTCGACGCCTTCATGGAGAAGGTGCTCGCGCGCCGCGACGACAACTGGAAAAAGCTCCAGCAATACGTGCTCGAGGAGGAGGAAGCCTTCGACCTCACGGGGCCGGGCGGCTTTCCGCTCTGGGGCATGCGGCGCGAGTACAGCTGGTTCATCCGCCAGGGCATCTTCGTGCGCAGCCCGATCAGCGCCGACGGCGTGAAGCTGTCGGATGACGATCGCCGCAAGGCCGAAGACCAGTGGCTGCGGCGGCAGAAGAACCGCGAAGAGAACGAGAAGCGCCGCGCCGAACGGCGCGCGCGTGGTGAAGAGCCCGAACCGAAGAACACCAGCGTGTCGATCGGTCCCACCGGCGTCGCCGTCAGCTCGTCGGACGACCAGCCGCCGAGCGGCGTGCCGATCACCAACACCGACGACATGCTCA
>Ga0114129_10013439_pt1 | contig 11667 bp, 7 predicted proteins | sample RhiMetdeltSRZDD1_FD_80071 | JGI IMG/M metagenome (GOLD analysis project Ga0114129, IMG submission 80071) | Populus rhizosphere microbial communities from Tennessee, USA - Rhizosphere MetaG P. deltoides SRZDD1 (version 2) (version 2) | ecosystem: Host-associated > Plants > Roots > Rhizosphere >... | reverse complement strand
CGCACGAAGAGTCCGGCAGCGACGACCAGCACCAACGACAGCGCTACTTGCACAACCACGAGCAGGTTGCCAAGCGTCAGCCGTCCCTGCCCGGCCGGACCGCGCCCTTGTTCTTTGATTGCATCGTTTGGCTGCGCGCGCGTGGCGCGCAGCGCGGGGATCGTCCCGAACAGCACCGCGGTGGTCACCGCGACCAGCGCAGTGAAGGAGAGAATCCTCCAGTCGATCGCCATGTCGAGATAGACGTTGTTCGTTGACGTGGAGAGTTGCCTGACGAGCAGCCGGCTAAACCAGTGCGCAAACGCCAGACCTAGCACGGCGCCGGCGACAGCCAGAACCAGGCTCTCAGCGAGAAGCTGCCTCGCCAGTCGCCACCGCGATGCGCCCAGCGCGAGGCGAACGCTGAACTCATGCCTGCGCGCCGTCGTCCGAGCGAGCAGCAGGTTGGCGATGTTCGCGCACGCGATCAGCAACACGAGACCGACGACGACCATGATGGTTGTCAGCGGGCGCTGATATCGTGTACGCAAGGACGAGTTGCCTGTGGCAGCGGCCTCGAGGATGAACGGATCCGCCAGGTAGCGTCGCTTGTCTTCCTCCCGATAGTCCGGCGGCATGGTCTCGTCGCGGATCTGCGGTTGGACGCCTCGCAGCGCCGCCTCGGCGGCGCCCAGCGACTGCCCGCCGCCCGGCCGGATCATCACGTTGAGCCACCAAGTCGATCGCCGGTCGAGTGCGCTTTCCTTGCCGCGAATCAGCGGTTCAGTGCCGAGCGGGATGGCGACGTCGAATCTCCGGCCGACGTCCACGCCGAAGAAGCCCGGCGGCGTGACGCCAACGATCGTGAACGGAATGCGCTCGATCGTCAGCGAGCGGCCGATCACGTCAGCCGCGCCGCCGAATCGACGTTGCCAGAACTCGTAGCTGATTGCCGCGACCGGCCCGTCGGAACCGCCACCGCGCGTATCATCGGTAGGGTTCAAGGTGCGACCGAGCACAGAGTCGATGCCCAGGACCTCGAAGTACCGGCCGCTCGTCCAGACGCCGTCCACGTACTCCGCCTCGCCGCCTGGCGCGAGGTTGAAGCGCGTGCTCGACCATGCAAATGCACCGTCGAAGAGTTCGTCTCGCCGGCGGATCGCCTCCCAGATCGGATTCGTCCACGACGCTCTCCCGGTCTGCAGAGCGATGATGGCCAGCTGCTCGGGATTCTTGACTGGCAACGAGCGCAGCAGCAGGCTATCGAGGATCGAGAACATCGCCGTGTTCGCGCCGATTCCAAGCGCGAGCGACAGGATGGCAACCGCCGAAACGATAGGCGAGGCGATCAGCGCTCGATAGGCATCGCGAAGGACATGCATGCCGGGGTTAGACGAGCGTCAATATCCGACGGTTGGTGGGGGGCGAGGCCGGCTTATCGTTGTTATGTGCACATCAGTGCTTCGAATTGCCACGAGAGCGCAAAACCGATCAACAATGCAAGGTTCTGGAGGGAATGAGCTTGAAGCTCGAAGGCGTGTATTCTGTGCTGCCGACAGCGTTTACGTCGGCCGGCGATCTCGACGACGACAGTTTGCGGCGAGTGCTTGACCTCTTCATCACGGCAGGCGTCAATGGCGTAACGGCCCTTGGGGTAACAGGTGAGGTGGCCCGTCTCGACGATAGCGAACGGCGTCGTGTGCTGGAGGTCGTAACCGCACACGTCAACGGCCGGATTGGCGTGGTTGCAGGGACGACGGCGGACGGTACGAGAACCTGCATCAACTACAGCCGGCATGCCAGGGAAGTTGGTGCAACCGCGGTTATGGTGAGTCCGCCGCGAATGCCCAAACTGAACTCGGACGCGGTCGTCCGACACTACCAGGCGCTCGCTGAGGCCGTCGATATCGAGATCGTGGTGCAGGACTATCCGCCGATTTCGGGGTACGCGATGGAACCGGCGCTCCTCGCGCGAATTGCCCGGGAGATTCCGCGCGCGCGCACCATCAAGCTCGAGGATCCGCCCACGCCGTTCAAGACCTCGCGCATCCTGGCCGAAGTGAACAAGGCCGGCGGGGAGCCGATGGACGTGCGCATCTTCGGCGGGCTTGGCGGCGTGTTTCTGCTCGAAGAGCTGCTCGCGGGGGCGACGGGCGCGATGACCGGGTTTGCGTTCCCCGAGGTTCTCGTGCAGATTGTTGGGCTGTTTCGAGCCGGCCGAATCGATGAAGCAGCCGAGGCCTTCTACCGTGCGGTTCCTCTGCTGCGCTTCGAGTTCCAGGAGGGCATCGGCATGGCCATCCGGAAAGAAGTGCTTCACCGGCGCGGCGCGCTGGCGAGCCCGGCGACGCGCGCGCCTGGTCCGGTGCTCGACGCCACGACGCGCGAGGCGCTCGATCGCGTCATGCACTGGGTTGCGGCTCACGGAATCCCCTCCGGCGTGACGGCCTGAGCCGGATCCGTTCGCGGACTACAATTGCAATCGGAGTGGCATGGATCTGGGACTTAAAGGAAAGGTAGCAATGGTTGCGGGCGCCAGCCGTGGGCTGGGGTTCGCGGTTGCCGAAGCGTTGGCCAACGAAGGCGCACTCGTCTCGATTGCTTCTCGAGACGAGAAAGCGATTTGCGCTGCCGCCAGCCGCCTCGGCGGCGGCACCCTGGCGACGGCGGTGGACGTCCGATCGACGGACGGCATCCAACGATGGTCGCAGGCGACCGAGGACCGCTTCGGCGGGATCGATCTTCTGTTCGCCAATGCGGGCGGACCACCGGCGGGCGCGGCGCTCTCGTTCGACGACGCCGCGTGGCAGGACGCGGTCGACTTGCTGTTGTTCAGCACGCTCCGCATGGTGCGTGCCGCTACTCCATCGATGGAACGGCGTGGCGGCGGCGCGATCCTGGTGTCCACGTCGGCCTCCGTGAAGGAACCGCTGCCCAACCTTGGGCTGTCGACCGTCGTCCGCGCATCGGTATCGGCGCTGTCGAAGACGCTCGCGATCGAGCTGGCGTCCTCGAAGATCCGCGTCAACCAGATCGTTCCGGGACGCATCGATACTGACCGCGTTCGTCAGCTCGACGAGATCAATGGACGTCGTCAGGGCGTATCGGCCGAGCAGGCGAAAGCGAAATCCATCGGTGGCATTCCGGCCGGTCGCTACGGTCAGCCGGAAGAGTTCGGCCGCGTTGCCGCATTCCTCCTATCGGACGCAGCATCCTACATGACCGGCGCAACCGTGCAAGTGGATGGCGGCCTGATACGCAGCGTCCTGTGATCGCTGTGCGCTTCGCCCCTCGCCTTCAACCTGAATACTCGTTCTGCCATCCTGATTGAGACGCATGAGCCTGATGAGAAGGGCGCTGCTGGCAGCGTCCACGAATGCCTGGCTGCGCGACCATGTCACCAAGTGGGGTTTCGTCCGCCGCTCCGTGACCCGGTTCATGCCGGGCGAGCGGATTGAAGACGCGCTTGCCGCGGCAAAAGAGCAGCAAAAGCTTGGCATCAATACCATCCTGACCCGCCTCGGCGAGAATCTCACGCGCGGGGATGAGTTCGAGGAAGTCACTCAGCACTATCTCGAGGTCATCGATCGAGTTGCGGAGGCCGGTCTCGACGCGCACATATCGATCAAGCCGACCCAGCTTGGCCTCGATCTCGATCGCGCGCTGTGCGAACGGAATATCGATCGACTGGTCGAGCGAGCGGAGCAGAAGGGCAACTTCGTCTGGATCGACATGGAAGGCTCGCCCTACGTCGATCCGACGCTCGAACTCTACAAGCGATCGCGCGCGAAGAGCGACCGTGTGGGAATTGCGTTGCAAGCCTATTTGTACCGGACGCCGCAAGACGTGGAGTCGCTGATCCCGCTCGGCCCGGCAATCCGCGTCGTCAAGGGCGCGTACCTCGAGGCGCCGAACATCGCCTACCCGAAGAAGTCGGATGTGGACGACGCGTTCTACAAACTGTCCACGAGGCTTCTTTCACCGGATGCACAGAAGACGGGCACGCTGCTGCACATTGCCACGCACGACATTCCCCTTGCGGACCGGCTGCTGGCCTACATCAAGCAGAACGACGTTCCCAATGCGGCGTACGAATTCGCGATGCTGTATGGTATCCAGCGCAATCAGCAGTTGCGGCTGGCGCGTGAAGGCATCGGCCTGCGCGTGCTCATCAGCTACGGCGAGTATTGGTTCCCGTGGTATATGCGACGCCTCGCCGAACGTCCCGCCAACGTCTGGTTCGTGATTCGGACGTTGTGGAGCTGATAAAAAGGCAGAAGGCAGAAGGCAGAAGGCAGACTTTCCTAAAAGCTGAAGCCGGAGGACAGGTGGACGCGCGTGTCGCCGGTCTTGAGGCCGTGCGCGATGTCGAGGTTGATGCGCACGATGCTGGCGATCATGAACACGCCGCCGCCGACGCCACGGTGCCAGGGAACGTCTTCCATGCGTTGTCCGACGTCAAGAGCCTTACCCGCGTCGAAGAACGCTGTTGCGCCGAGTTTCGCGCCGCTCAGGACTGACGTAATCGGTACCCGCAGTTCGGCGGATGTCACGAACATGCGATCGCCGTCGTAGCGGCCGGCGTCGAACCCGCGCAGTGTTTGCGCGCCGCCGAGCAGGAGCCGCTCGTATGGCGGAAGCGTGCGGTCGGCCGTCCAGTACTGTGCTCGCACAGCGAACACGGCTTGGCGGATCAATCCAAGATAGCCGCGCGCGTCCGTGGTGTACCGATTGATTGGTTGATCGAAGCGCCGGACGTGGAGCCCGGTCCAGCCTGCACCGAAGTACACAGCGTTCCGTGGGAAGTTCGGATCGCCGCGCGTGTCCAGGGCGGCGTCGGCGCCGATCGTCCAGAGGCGATCGTCGAGCGCGCCGAACTCGACGGTGCTCTGCGACGTTCTAAACGCCGTGCGCACCAGTCCCGCGAAGCTGCGTTCCGCGCGAGCCGTCCATTCGACGCGCTGGTCGTCAATCTCGAAGCGCGGATTCTCACGCTGAACGATGCCGAACGTCGACTCGACTCTGGTGAGCGGGCCGCGATCGAACGTCCGGTCGACTTCGACAGCAGCGCGGCGGGTACCGCCCCACGTCAAAGGCACCGAGACGCGCTCGCCCATGCCGAAGAGTCCGATGGTGCTGAAGCGGGCGCCGTACGTGAACCCGTAGCCGTCCTCGTAACCGAGGATGGGCAGAAACATCAGCCGTCCCTTGAAACGACTCCACGGCATCCGTGAGGGCGGCTCTGTGGCGGTTTCGGAGCGCTGACCCTCGCGCTCGTGCACGAGCAGGATGATGGCGACCTCGCTCGCACTCTCGAGCGATCGATAGCGCTTCCTGACTTCGACCGACTCAAAGAAGCCGCTCGATTTCAGCTTTCGCTCGATCTCGGCAATACCGTTCGACCCCAGTTGCTGGCCAAGCGAGATACCCGAGAGTCGAATGACTTCCTCGTCTCGCAGGTATGCGTTCCCGTGAACGCGGATTTCCGCAATGACCTCCGCCGCGCTCTGAGCCTGTTGACCGCGCGAGTCTCCGTCGCCGTCGCTCAAGGGAAGATCGTTCGGGTCGAGCGCCTGCTCGTTCTCCTCAGGGAAAGGCGGTTCCTTCGGTATCCGGATCTTCGTGGCGACCTCTGCTTGTTTGTAATCGGAAAAGCGGCGCGCATACGTCGCCTCGAGCGAGCCGGCCGCCAGCGTAACGCCGGCGCTGATGTCGATCTGACGCGGCAACCACACGCCGGGAAAGGGTTGGCCCATGCTCATCGATGCGTGGATGTCGTCGATGCGCACCAGCCAGGCCGCAGGAAGGAAATCCATCCACACGTTGTCGAACGTGTATTTGACGATCTGATGCTCGGCGGGATCCACCCAAAGCGTGACGAGCGCCGTTTTGTTCATCTGGCGTTCGATCCGCTCCTCGGTCTTCTTGTGTCGATCGTTCTGTTCGCGTTTCTTCCGCGCCTCGTCGCGCTCTTCATCGTCGTTGAAAAGGCGCGTCGGGTAGTACTCGATCTTGAGGACGGTTTGTCCTTCGATCTGCTCGCGACCGGCAAGGTAGTAGTTGCCCGGTTCGAATTTGAAGTCCATGAAGTACGCTTCAGAGACGAACCGTGGCGTGGGGATTGGTGACCCTTCGGCGGGTCCGGCGGGGTCGTCTGGTGGCGGCGGCGCCGGCTCGGCCGGCGTGCCTTTCTCCGATTCAGATTTTTTCTGCGCGAGCCGCGCCCGCTCGCGCTTCATCCATGAATCTTCGTATTGCTTGCGGGCCTCGTCACCCACGGTCACGCCATCGAACCGGACCGGGCTGCGGACGTGGATGCCGTCGCGCACGTACCAGGTGTAGTCACGCCGCTGCCGGTATACGCGCATCCGATTCGGGCCAAGCACCTCGAATTCCTCGAGCTCGTCGAGCACGTACTGCTCCAGGATCTGGCGATTGAGCTCGCGCCGCTTCAGCACCTTTTCCATGAAGGCATCGAGCTCATTCGAGGGAGTGGAGACCGGTTTCGAAGAGCTGGAGGACTGTGCGAAAACCGCTGGTGCGAGGCCTAGTCCGAGTACGCACACCACGGCACACGCGACATTCGGACGGATCAGCAAATGCGTCACGAAGCCTCCGGAGGCGGAGCTGGCTGGCTGTTCAAATAAGACGAACGCCGGGGGGCGCCAGTTCTCGCCAAAGTTGACCGCGCGCAGCCGACGGGAGACGATAGCGAACAAACCATGAGATTCCCGAGATTGCTGACAGTCCTGCTCGCCGCCTCGACGGCGGCGGCGTTGAACGTATTTCCGGGCGGCGCTCAACAGCCGACGCCTCAATATCGCATACCGCCAGTGACCGACCTGAACGGTGCGCCCGCGTTGTCGCTCGCGCTCCGTCGTCTTCGGACCGTCGGAACGCTCATGCAGACAACCGCGCATCCCGACGACGAAAACAACGGGATGCTGACGTTGTATGCGCGCCACGAAGGCGTCCGCGTCGCGTTGGTGACGGCCACGCGCGGTGACGGCGGTCAGAACGAGATCGGTCCCGAGTTGTTCGATGCATTGGGGATTCTGCGAACGGAGGAATTACTGACCGCGCATCGCTACGACGGCGCTGAGCAGTACTTCACACGCGCCGTGGACTTCGGCTATTCGTTCAGTCCGGAGGAGACGTTCGATAAATGGGGTCGTCAGGAGATCCTTGGCGACTACGTCCGCCATATTCGCGCGATCCGTCCTGAAGTTCTGGTTTCGATGAGCCCCGAGGGCACCGGTGGAGGTCAGCACCACCAGGCGTCAGCGATGTTGACGACGGAGGCGTATCGCGCGGCTGCGGATCCAACTCAATTCCCCGAGCAGATTCGTGAAGGCCTTCGGCCGTGGCAGGTGCAGAAGTTCTATCGACCGGTCGGATTCGGCGGACGCGGTGGTCGGGGCGGGCCTGGTCAGCGAGGAGGCGGGCGCGGGCCCGGGCCCGGTCAGCCGCCGCCTCCAGCTCCTGCAGACGGCCCAACCGCCGCACTCGACCTTGCCGTCTACGAACCGCTGCTGGGCTGCACGATCAGCGAGGTTGGCGGCATCGCGTCCGGCATGCACATGTGTCAGGGCCGCGTACCGATGGTTCCGCCGCCGAATGCGGCCGTCGCTCGTTACCGGCTTGTCGAGTCCTTGATCGACAAGCCGCCTGCACCCGAGACCTCGCTGTTTGAGGGACTCGACGTCTCATTGCCGAGCCTCGCGCGATATGCGGGTACTCGGCCACCAGATGCGCTGGTGTCTGGCCTGGCGACGATCGCGTCGCGCGTGGACGCCGCGATCAAGGCGCTCGATGCGCGTGGTCCGGTGGCGACGGTTTCCGATCTCGTTGCGGCCTTGACTGCCGTGCGAGGCATCTTGGGACAAACCGGCTCGTTGGGATTGAGCGACGACGCTCGATATGAGATCGAACCGCGGTTGCGATTGAAGGAAAGGCAGATCGAGGATGCGATTGCAATTGCGCAGGCGCTGCGCGTCGACGCACTTGCCAACGACGGTCTGATCATTGCCGGGCAGCCGCTGGCGGTATCGGTGGTGGTTGCCAACCGCGGCGGCGGTGACGTGCCGGTCACGGGCGTCACACTCGCTGGCTTCGACAGTGGCGGCAACTGCCCGCGCGGTGCAGCGAGTGCTGCCGGTTCCTACACATGTTCCGTAGAGGTGAAGACGCCAGCCACGGCGCGCCTCACGAACGTCTATTGGCAGCGGCCTGAGGATGCCGGGCGATCGACGTTCGACGCCGACGCTCCATTCGGTTTGCCCTTCCGTCCGACGCCGTTCACGGCGCGCGTCGATCTCGAGATCGGGGGAGCGAAAATCAGCCGCCAGATTCCCATTCAGTTCCGCTACGAGGGCGCAGGGTTGGTCGGCGAAAAACGCATGGAGCTCAAGGTGGTTCCTGCGTTCGCGGTCAGCGTGTCGCCGCGTATCGCGGTCGTGCCGGCCAAGGTGGGTACGGTTCCGCGCGAACTCCGGGTGACCGTCATCAACGGCAACAAGGGGCCGGCGTCGGCGGCCGTGCGGCTCAAGACTCCCGCCGGATGGCGCGTTACTCCGTCGACGGCTTCGATCAGCTTTAACCGCGAGGACGAATCGACGACGACGCGATTCACGATCGCGCCGGTCGGTGCGCCGAAAAGCGGCGAATCCGAGATCACGGCTGAAGTGACGGCGACCGATTTAAGTGGGACGACGCGATCGTTCGACACTGGTTACCAGACCGTCGAGTATCCCCACATCAACCGACGCCACAAACTGATCCCGGCAACGGCGCGCGTGAAGGTGATCGATGTGGCGATCGCGCCGGGGCTCTCGGTCGGCTATATCATGGGCGTCGGCGATCAAGTCCCCCCGGCGTTGCAGCAGCTCGGTGCGCGCGTCACGCTCATCGACAGCGACGAGATGGCCTGGGGCGATTTGTCCAAGTACCACACGATCGTGACGGGCGTTCGAGCCTACGAGCAGCGAGCCGACTTGCGCGCCAACAATCATCGACTGCTGAAGTACGTCGAGAATGGTGGCACGGTGATCGTGCAGTACAACCGGACGGAGTTCAATCAGGCCCAGTACGGTCCGTACAAGGCCGTAGTCACGTCGGAGCGCATTACGGACGAACACGCGCCAGTCAAAGTCCTGGCGCCGTCGCATCTCGCGTTTACGTATCCCAATCGCATTGACGCGCACGACTGGGACGACTGGGTCCAGGAGCGCGGCACGTACTTTCTCGCCGAGATGGATCCGAAATACGTGGACCTCGTCGAGATGGAAGATCCGTTCCCCTACAACCGCGGCGTGAAACGAGGCGCGCTCGTCGACGCGCCGTACGGCAAGGGCCGCTGGATGTACGTGGGCCTCGTGTTGTGGCGGCAGTTGCCATCGGGGACCGACGGCGCGTACCGCCTCTTTGCCAATCTGATCAGTCTTGGGAAGGCGCCAAAACCCGCCAAGCCAATCGTCGTCGAGCGCTGACGTTCAGTCGTGCCGTCACGTGCCGCGGCCGCCCCGCCGCGGCGCGTGCGGTTCTACCGTCTGACGACGTTACTTCGTATGAGGCTCCACGAGAGCCGGTCTCACTCACGAAGGAGCGAGTCATGCGAAGCTCGATTGCGGCGGTACTCCTGGTTGTGCTGTCCCTCTGTGCGGAACGCGCACACGCGCAGCCTGGCAGCAGCGCTGCGAACCCATTTCAGGAAAGCAGTGCGGGTCGCGCGATGAAACGCATCACGTTCGGCGCGATTGACTGCACACCTGGCGATCCGGTCTGTCCCAACGACGCATTCACGACGAGCGAGCTGTTCGTCAACGGCACGTACGCAGACACGCGGCTGAATTACAACGGACCTACGAACCAGGCTGACGTGTCGAACTCGCTGCTGTCGTTGATCCTCACGCAAAGCCAAACGTTCCCAGGCGCCTCGACTGCCAGCGGGTTCACGTTTACCGTGGGCGGCGTCGTGCCCGTGCGCGAGAGCGAGCTTTACGGACCGCTCTTCGGCGAACGCGCGCTCACGAACGGCCGCCAACAACTCAGCGTGACGTTCAACACGCACCGTCTTCGGTTCAGCTCGCTGGACGGCTCCGCGATCCGAAACGGTGAGCGCGGCCTGCTGTGGGGTGATACGAACTACGACAACGCTGGCGGCGCCTACGTTGGAATCTGCCGGATGGACATCAACACGACGGTGTTCTTTGCTGCCGCCAATTACGGTTTGCTCGACCAACTCGACGTCAGCGTGGCGGTGCCCGTCGTGCACACGAGCGTCGAAGGATCGAACGAGTTCCTCGACTACGTCCTCGATGGCACAACGATTGAGGAGTCAACGTTCCTGCCGCAGGGCCGGTATTTCGTGCAAGGCAAGTCTACCGGTCTCGGCGACATGGCGATTGGCGCCAAGTACGCATTCGTGCGGCGCTCGGAAGCAGGAGCGGCGGTAACCGTGCGCACGAGTCTTCCGACCGGATCGCTCGAGGACATGACTGGCACTGGCGAGTTCCAGACGACAGTGGGGTTCGTCGGATCGACGGAGAAGGCCGGCTGGTCGCCGCACCTGAACGTCTCGTATCTGTTTGCCGGCGGCGAGGTGCTCGACGAGTTGAACTACAACGTTGGCGTCACCTACAGCCTGATCCCCCGGCGCATGACTGTCGGCGGTGAGTTGGTCGGCCGTCGTTTGTATGACGTTACCGAGTTCACGAGCACGGTGCAGCTCGGTGTGTTGCAGTCGCCGATCACAGGAGAGTTCTTCCCGATTCGCGACTTCAAAGCCGAGCTGCTCGACGTGAACCTGTACTTTTTTGCGGCCGGGGGCAAGATCCGGATGGGTGGAGGCCGCCTGCTGGCGTCGCTCTACGCGATCATCCCCGCCGGTGGGTCCGGGCTCCAGGTGCAGCGGCCGACGTTCAACGTTGGCGTGAACTACGCGTTCTAGAGGATCTGGAGGAAAGAAGTCAGCGCACCCTGACCCAGGTGGTGCCGGTCCACGCGAAGTTCAGCTCCTGGTTGCTTCGGATCTGCTGCGACTTGCCGGTATTGTCAATGCCGGTGTGGAAGATCACGCAGCTGACACGCGCGCGCGTGCCGTCGATCTTCACGCTTTTGATCGAGATGTTCATCCCGTATCGATCGAGACCGAAGTCGTCCCGCAGCGCGTCGAACTCCTTCAATTCGCTCTGGGAGATTTCGGGGAACACGCTCTTGACCTCGTCACGGTTGCCAGACGAGAACGCCTGCGCGTAGGCTCGCACGCTCTCGCGCAGCGACGCTTCATTTGGTATCGGTCGCGGCGCGGCCGGAGCCTCTGGACGATCCACGGTCTTTGATTCCGGCTTCGGCGGATCGGCGGGCGCGGGATCCGGCTTTCGCGTCTCCCGCTCCGGTGCGGCAGTCGTCGTCGCCGGCGTTGGAGTGGTGGTTGCGTTCGGCGGTGCGCTGGTCGGGACCACTCGATCTTCGGCGGGTTTCTTGGGCTCGACGGTCGGTGGTGCACTTGTCCGGCTTCCCGGTGAGCCGGAATTCAATCCGGGACCACCGAGCACGCTCCCGCTCCGTCCTCGGCCTCCACCATCGCCAGGTTTTTTCCCCGTCGTTGTCGGCGTGGGCGATGGCTTTTCGCCGGATGCCAGAGGTGCAGCACTGGACACCGGCGATGGTGTCGGTTCGGGTGGCGGG
>Ga0114129_10013438_pt1 | contig 11668 bp, 9 predicted proteins | sample RhiMetdeltSRZDD1_FD_80071 | JGI IMG/M metagenome (GOLD analysis project Ga0114129, IMG submission 80071) | Populus rhizosphere microbial communities from Tennessee, USA - Rhizosphere MetaG P. deltoides SRZDD1 (version 2) (version 2) | ecosystem: Host-associated > Plants > Roots > Rhizosphere >... | reverse complement strand
TTCGATCGCCGGCGATCTGCCCGATCGCCACGACGCGTGGGCTATCGCGCAGGATCACGTGAACGCCAATCTGCTCTTTGCCGGGACGGAGTTCGGCGTCTTCACGTCCATCGATGGCGGGGGCCATTGGATCGCCCTGAGGGGCGGCCTGCCCGTGGCCCAGGTGCGCGATCTCGCCATTCAGCGGCGCGAGAACGATCTCGTGGTCGCGACGTTCGGCCGCGGCTTCTTCGTGCTGGACGACTACTCGCCGCTCCGCGAGATGGGCGCGGCGGCGTTCACCGAGGACGCGCACCTGTTCGCGCTTCGCGACGCGTATCTCTACAACCCGCTCGGACAGGCGCCCGCGGGTGCCGCGGGACTCGGCACGATGGCTGGCAACTGGACGGCGCCCAACCCACCGTTTGGGGCCGTGTTCACCTTCAACCTGCGCCAGGATCCGCCGGAGCCTGCGAAGCTCGTGATGACGATTTCAGACGAGACCGGCAAACAGGTGCGCCGGTTCGATGTGGCGAAAGGCCTGGGCCTTCGCCGCGTCGCGTGGAATCTGCGTGCGGACGCGCCGCCTCCACAGGATTCGGCGGGAAGGGCAGGACAGGCTGGAGAGGCGGGAGGGGTCGGACAGGCAGGAGGGCCAGGAGGGGGAGAACAGGCAGGAAGGGCAGGAGGCGAAGGGCAAGCTGGGCGCGGGCAGGGCGGAGGACGCGGAGGGCCGCCGCAGGGACCGCTCGTCGCGCCGGGCCGCTATCGGGCGCAGCTTGGAAAGCAGAGCGGCACCGACGTCACACCGCTCGGTCAGTCCCAGACGTTCCTCGTCGTGCCGTTGGAGCGGTGACAGACGACGCCTGTGCGCCGTCGCTGATTCGCCACCGCCGATCGAATCAGCTGTGAGCCGAACCGATTGCTGGAACGCATGCGAACGACCGCAGGCGGCGTGCGAAGCGTGAGGACGAGCGCGACAGGACGCGTTTGCCAGGCAAGCGTCCGGGGAAGGCGGACGCGACGCGCGACGACCGTCTCACGGGAGACGGGCCACGCTGGCCGGACGACAAACAATCAGAACACGCTCTCGCGCGCGGGAAAATCGGGCTTCGTATCTTTCAGGATTTCGAGGATGGCGCGACGATCGTCCGCGCCAACGCGCACGCGCCCGCCGCCGCGATCGCTTCCGGACAACGTGTCGATCATCCTGCCGTACACCGCCGCCTTTACGCCCGACGGCAACCCGTCGAACGCCTCCGAGTACACCATGTAGCTGCACGGATATCGGAAGAGTCGGTTGGTGAGCAGGAGTTGCCCGAACGAACGCCCCTGACGATCCTTCGGCGTCGTCCGTTCGAGACGAGCCGCGAAGCCCGGACGCGGCGTCAGTGGAACGGGCGCCGGCGCTTCCCCCGCAAACAGCAGGTAATCTCCCAGCTCGTTGACGAGCCGTCGTACCGTGACGTCCTGGACGTCCCCGCGCCCTTCGCTCGACGCGACGCGCGATTCCCAGTTCAGCCGGGTCATCAGATTGATCGCGCGCATCTGGTGGTCGAAAACGAGCAGCGAGACGATATCGCTGTTCGACGAGGGATAGCCGCGCGCTTCGGGTGAGCTGGTGAGCCAGTCGGTGAAGACCTGATTCGATGTGTCCCCGCGGAGGGAGAACGTGATGTTGCCGCCGTGGGCACGTTGTGAGTACGGCGGCGGCGCGCCTTCGGAGGTCACGTACCAGCCGCCCCAACGATCCGGGTGCGGCGTCTGGTGGTTCACGTCGTTGCTGCCCAACCGCGACAACGGCGTGCCGTCGGCGCCGACGAAGTTGCTGCGCACGATCATCCCTGGCACGTCGAGCGTGGCTGCGGACACGTGGCAGCTCAGACAACTCGTTCGGCGCACGAAGGCAGGCGCGGCAGCGGTCTGTTCGACGGTGTAGAACACCACGGCCTGCTGCGGATCGTGGGCCGCAATCTCGATGAGCGGCGCGCCCGGCACGTAGCCGACCGCGACGGACTCGTTGAAGAACAGCGCGCGAGGATTCTGCGGTCCTGTATACGCGCGCTGCACGCCGGTTTTCGAAAACACGAGCAGCTGCGATTCCACCGGCACGCCAAGCGCCTCGAGCACCGATTGCAGATGTCCCGTCCGCTCGTCCCGCTGGAACGATCGGCCGCGTTGAGCCAGCGACTGATTCAACCTCGCGACGGGATCGGTCGTCGGTCGGCTCGCGTACTGAATGGCCGGGTGCTCCTCCAGCACTCCGACCCACGGCGCCTGCTGCCGGCCCGACACCAACGCCACGTCCACGATCGCCGCAACCACAAAGACGGCGGTCGGCGTCAGTCGAATGGAGCGGGCGCGCCTCATGGCGACGATCATACGATGTGGCGCCTCCGCCGTCATCGATCCGTGGCAGCCCTAAAGGGCTGCGCTACGAATACTTCTGCCGCACGGAGACGCGTTGACGACGGTGAAGGTTGCTCTTACCGGCTCTTTGCGGTCCTCCGTCGTCCAAACTCCGTGGCCATCGAACAACGGCCGGGTCCGGCGTTCCTGGTGTCGCTTGCGGCGCACGCCGCGATGGCGGCACTCGTGCTTTTCGCGACACGTTCGACGAAGGCACCACATCCGGACAGGGCGAAGACATCCGAGACGAACGTCCGCGTGGTGTGGTTGGGAGGCGGCGGTGGTGGCGGCAACCAGATGAAGGAGCCTCCTCGCCGAGCTGAGCTACCCGGACACGACGCGCGCACCGTGCCCGCGAAACCAAGTCTCAAGGCTCGAGTTCCAACGCCCAGCGCTTCGCAAACGCCGCCCGATCGCGAGCCGGCTCCGCAGGTCGTCATTCCCGTCGAAACGTTCGCCCTTGGCACACAGGTGTTGCCTGGCGCGATGGACGCGCCGCCGGCCGCGCCAACGAATTCCCAAGGTAGTGGCAAAGACGGTGGAGCGGGCACCGGAGTTGGGACGGGCGATGGCCCCGGCCGCGGCCGAGGTTTCGGCGATGGCCTGGACGCCGGGACCGACGGCGGCATCTATCTCCCCAATGCCGGTGTCACGATGCCGATCGAACTTCGCAAGGGCATGGCGCTGTACACGACGGAGGCGATGCGGGCCCGCGCCCAGGGGGCGATTACCGTCGAATGCGTGGTGCAGACCAACGGCGTCTGTACGAACATACGCGTGATCCGCGCCTTCGATCCGACATTTGGATTGGATCAGGAGGCGATCAAGGCCGCCGCGCAGTGGCGTTTCCGTCCGGGCACCCGCGGCGGACGGCCGGTGCCGGTGCTCGTCACGATGGAAATCGCCTTCGCGCTCCGCTGAGCCAGCAACCTCCGTCCCCGTCAGCACCCTCCGTCCCCGCTAAGGCCCTCCCGCGCGAACACGGCGCTCTTCAGCGTCGTGCGCAATGTCCTTCGGAGCGCTCGGGCTGGCGCGCCTGCTCAGGAGCCTGCTGTTTGGCGTCAGCGGCGTGGATCCGATCAGCTACGGCGGTGCAGCGCACGTGATGGCGCTGGCGATCCTGCTGGCCTGCGGCCTTCCCGCCTGGCGTGCGGCGCGCGTTGATCCGATGATGGCGCTGCGTGAAGACGGATAGCCCGGCCCCGACGTACGGCGGGAACCGCTATCTGGAGATTCGCTTGCGCGCCTCGCCGTAGTGGGGCGATGACGGGAGCACGCGTGCGTACGCGGTCCTGGCTCGCGCGGTGTCCTTGAGACGCTTCTCGTAGATCTCGCCGGCCGAGAACCACGCGTCGAAGCGATCGTCGGCGTCCCGCGTCCCAAGCTCTTGGAACGTGGCGGCGGCGACGTCGAAGCGCTTCGTGTCCACGTAGATGCGCGCCAGCTTGTTCAGCGCCGAGGCCGCGGCTTCACTCGACGCGTATCGCTCGACGACGTCGCGGTACGTGATGGCGGCGGTCGGTACCGAGCCGCCGAAGACCTCGTCACGCTGATAGGTGCCCTGGCGTGCCTCGAGGTCGCCGCGCATGACGAGCGCGCGGGGCGCCCACGGGCTTCCGGGGTACCTCTGCACCACCTCGGTCAGCGTTCGGCGCGCATCCGGCTCCTTGTCGGACCGCTTTGATTTCATCGTCGCTTCCGCCAGCCTGACGAGCGCCTCGGCGGCGCGCGGGTCCTCTGGGAAGCGATGCGCAATCTCGATGTAGGTGCTCATCGCATTCGCGGAGTCGCCGCGCGTGTCATGGATGGACGCGGTCAGGAACGACGCCTCGATCGCCTTCTGATGATCGCCGCCCTGTGCGACCTTCCGGAGGCTCTCGATCGCTTGGTCGTAGAGCTTCAAATCGATCTGCTGCCGCGCGATGAGGAACTGATCCGTTGCGGGCGGAGCTGGGCCATCGTGTGGTGACGGCTCGACGAACGGTCCGACGACCGCCGGCGTCGCCTGCGTGGGAGGCGAGTCTTGGCGAACCGGAGCGATGAGCGTCGCCCGCGCGATCGCCGGAGGCATCGACGGCTTGGGCGTCTCCCGCTGCAGCTCGCTCGGCGCGTCTTTCGGCCCCTCCTTTTCCGATCGAAGCTGGTCGTGCCCCGGTCGGAGCAGGACATCTGATCCACGTAACGGCTCTTGCACGGCCTCAATGGAGGCGGCCGAGACCGACCGGCCCCTGAGCGCCGCGAATGCCCACCATGCACTTCCGGCGACCGCGACGACCCCGATGGCGGCCGCCGTGCTTAGCATGATCGACGAGCGCAGGAATGAAGCCGGCGACATTCGGCCGACCCCCAATCGGGCGGCGGCCACATGATCGAGGTCGCGCTTCAGACGCTGCAGATCGGCTCTCAGCTCCGACGCGGTCTGGGACCGCAGCGTTGGATTCTTCTCCAGCGCTTTGGTGATGATGCGCTCGAGCTCCACCGGCACGCCCGGATTGAGCGTTCGCGGCGCGATCGGCAGCTGATTCACGATCGCCGCGAGGACGTCCGCGGCGGTCGTGCCGCCGAACGGCCGCCGGCCCGTCGCCATTTCGTAGAGGACGATCCCCAGCGAGAACAGGTCGGTCCGGTGATCGAGGTCCTCGACCCGCGCCTGCTCGGGAGACATGTAGGGAATGGTGCCGCCCGTCGAGAACAAGGATCGCGCGGCCGTCGGATCCACGCGTCGCGGGAGCATCACCGCGACGCCGAAGTCGAGGAGCTTGATGCGCCCGGAGCGCGTGAGGAAGATGTTCGCCGGCTTCACGTCGCGGTGGACGATGCCTTCGGCGTGCGCGGCATCGAGCGCATCGGCGATCTGCGTGCCGAGATCGATGACCTGTTCTGTCTTCAGCGCACGGCCGCCGATTGCGCTCGACAGCACCTGGCCATCGAGCATCTCCATCGCGAGAAACGGACGGCCGTCGTGCTCGCCGATCTCGTAGACCGTGCAGATGTTGGGATGGTTCAGGCTGGAGATCGTGCGCGCCTCGTGCTGAAAGCGCGCGACGCTTCCGGCGCCTTCCGCCGAGAAGAACTTGATGACGACTTCGCGGCCGAGCGCCAGGTCTTCGGCGCGATAGACGACCGCGCTCCCGCCCTCGCCGAGTTTTTCGCCGACGCGGTAGTGGGTTACCGTCTGTCCAGTCATACACCGCCCACGTCGAGAGGGGACTGCTAGTCATTATCGGCGACCACTGGCGGGGCTCGGTGTCCGGTTCTGCACGGCGCGACACACCGACATCGATCGTGTGCACGTCAAGATTTGACTCGTCAGTTTCAGGCGTACCCGATTGCGACACAGCCGAACGGCGCGCGCACGATGTTGGTCGTGCAACGACCAAATCGTGATCGACCGAGCGATCGATCACGGCACAGCCGAACAAACTCGCGGGCACGACGCTTGCGCCGCGTCGCGAACATGGTGCTTTGTCGACTTGCGCTCGCGACCCTCTTGATCAGCGTGTCCGCGGCGCCGGTCAGCGCGCAGCCCGCGATGTCGGAGTCGCTGGAGAAGGGCTTTCAGGCTCTGCAGAGCGGAGACGCGGCGAGGGCCGCCTCGATCTTTCGCGAGGCCCTGACCCGTCACCCCGGCGATCCGCAACTGCTGCTCGGCGCGGGCGTCGCGGCCAGTCTGCAAGGACAGGACAGAGAAGCCATCGCCCTTCTGAAACAGGCGCTGCAGATCGAGCCGCAGCTGGTGCAGGCCGCGGGGATCCTCGGCGAGCTGCTCTACCGACAGGGCGACATCGATCTGGCGATCAAGACGTACGAACGGGCGCTGGCAGGGGCACCACCGTCCGTGGCTGTGGCGATGCGCGGCCGGCTGGCGGCCTGGCGTGAAGAGGCGTCACTCCCGCAGAGCCGCGAGGCGATCAAAGACGATCGCTTCACGATCAGCTTCGACGGCCCTGCGCAGCAGAAGCTCGCCGCCAGGGCGACAAGCGTGCTGAGCGCGGCCTTCTGGCGCATCGGGAAAGGGCTGGGCGCCTACCCGTCCGCGCCCATCAATGTCATCCTCTACACCGAGCGCCAGTTCCACGACATCACCGGCGCGCCCGAATGGGCGGGTGGCGGCTTCGACGGACAGATTCGAATGCCGGTGCGTGGCGCCGCGCAGAACCTCGCTGACTTCGATCGCGTGCTGACCCACGAGCTCACGCACGCAATGCTGAAGAGCGTCGCCGCGCGCAACCTGCCGGCCTGGCTCAACGAGGGGCTGGCGATGCACTTCGAGGGTCGCGATACGGCTCTCTCGGAACGTCGCCTGGCCGCAGCCAGGCTGTTCGTGCCGCTGGCCGTTCTGCAGACGAGCTTCTCCAGGCTGAACTCGGCTCAAGCCGTGATCGCGTACGAGGAGAGCGCTTTTGCCACCCGCGCCCTGATCGATCGGATCGGGCCGTCGGGCCTCGGCCAGCTGCTGCAGGACCTCAGTGCTGGCCAGACCATAGATCAAGCCATCGAACGATTCGGCATCACCTTCGACGGCTTCGAGTCGGACCTCCAGCGCCGCGTCGGCGCGAAACCGCGGTCAGCCGCCGTCCGCTGAGCCTGCCCGACCGCGACCTCCGTCCCTGGCGACACGACGCCACCAGGGACGGAGGTCGAACACACCATTGTCGATCTCCGAACCCGTCGTTCGACGTGGTTATAGAGGCGCGGATCGCCCTAAGGAGATGACAATGAAGCGTCAGACCATTCGAAATGTCGCGTTCTGGACCACCACGATCCTCGGACCGTCCAGCTTCGTCATCGGCGGCGTGCTCAACCTCTCGCAATCAGAACAGGTTGCCGTAGGGATGCAGCACCTCGGCTATCCCCTGTACTTCGCGTCGATTCTCGGGTTCTGGAAGCTGGCGGGCGCCATCGCCATCACGGTCCCGGGGCTTCCTCGCGTGAAGGAGTGGGCGTATGCGGGCTTTTTCTTCGATTTGACGGCCGCGGCTGCCTCGCGCGCCGCTGTGGGAGACCCCGCGGCCGACGTGATTGCGCCGCTCGTGTTCCTTGCCTTCGTGATGGCGTCCTGGGCGCTGCGTCCGGCAAGCCGCAAGCTGGCGGCCGGTGTGGCCGGCCGCCACGTCCAGGCAGGCTCGGATGTCAGTTCGGCTTTTCGCTGGGCAGCCCAAACGCGATGATGTTCGAGCCCGAGGCCACGGCGACGTACTGGTGGTTGTCGAAGCTGTACGTCATCGGCGACGCCTTCCAGATCTGGCTCGTCTGAAAACTCCACAGCGGCTTTCCGCTGGCGGCATCCGCAGCCATCAGCGAGCCGCTGTCCTCGCCGAAGATGACGATCCCGCCGGCGGTGCTCAGCGTTCCGCCCCACGAATCGACGTTGCCGGCCTGCGGAAGCTCCCACACAATCCGTCCCGTCTGAATGTCCATCGCGCGCAGCACCCGCTGCGCCGGCTCGTCCGGCGCCTGCTTGAACGAGCCGCCCATGAAGCCTTTGCCGGCCTCCCACTCCATCGGCGTCTTGGTGAACACGCCGCATTTGTCGTTGGTCTGCACGTAGTACAGCCCTGTGACCGGATTGAACGACGTGGAGTACCAATTCGACGAGCCTTCGAGCGACGGGCACACGCGTTTGCCTTCGAGCGACGGCTCCATGTTGGGGATCGTCATGGGCCGTCCTGTCGGCGTGAGGCCGCTGGCCCACGTCACGTTCTTCGCGTACTGCTTGCCCAGGAGGAACGTTCCATCGGTGCGATCCAGCACGTAGAAAAACCCATTCCGGTTCGCCTGCACCAGGAGTTTGCGTGGGCGGTTTTGCCACGTGACGTCGATGAGCGCCGGCGTTTCCTGCGCGTCGTAATCCCACACGTCGTGGGGCGTGAACTGAAAGTGCCACTTCAATCGGCCGGTCTTCGCATCGAGCGCGACGACTGAATCAGAATACAGATTGTCGCCGCCGCGATCGTCGCCGATGAGGTCAGGCGACGGATTGCCCGTCGGCCAGTACACGGTGTCCAGCTCCGGATCGTACGTGCCGGTCAGCCACGTCGTCGCGCCCGGATGGTCGATGCCTTTCCCCTGCCACGTGTCGGCCTTTGGCTCGCCGGCCCGCGGCACGGTCCAGAAGCGCCAGGCTTCCTTGCCCGTGGATTGCTCGAAGGCCGCGACGAAGCCGCGCACGCCTTCATCGCCGCCGGACGTGCCCGTCACGATGAGATTGCCGACCACGAGCGGGGCGCCGGTCGCGTTGTAGTTCTGGTGCCAGTCCGCCATCTCGGTTTCCCACACCAGCGCGCCCGTGAACCGATTGAGCGCGATGAGATGCGCGTGGTCGGTGACCATGAACACGCGATCGCCCGCGACCGCCACGCCGCGGTTGACGCCGCCGGCCGCGTTGCCAACGAGGCCCTTGGTTCGGGGCCGCCGGTAATGCCAGATTTCGCGACCCGCGCCCGCGTCGAGCGCGTAGCACTCGTTTGCGCTGGTCACGTACATGACACCGTTCACGACGACGGGCGTCACCTGAAGGCGCGGCGTGTTGGGCAGGCTGAAAATCCACTTGGGGACCAGGCGCGAGACGTTGCTCGCCGTGATCTGACTGAGCGGGCTGTACCGGCTCCCCGTCGTCTGACCGTTGTAGCTGGGCCAGTCGGTCTGTGACGTCACCGCGCGATAGCGGTCGCCGCCCTTCCGCAGCAGATGAATCCGCCGGTCGTCGCCCAGCATCTGAAGGTCGAGTGCGCTCTGATTGAGCACGAGGCCCGCGAGGGCGCTTCCGTCCGCGAGTGTGATCGTGGTTCGGACGGGCCCGGAGCCTTCACGCCGCCGCAGTGTGCGCAGATAGCGGATCAGATCCGCGGTCTCGGTTGTGGCCAGGGTCGGAAACGCCGGCATTCCCGCGGCGGGGAGTCCTTGCCTGAGAAGTGACGCGAGATCCTCGTCCGTCCGCGCGGGAATCCTCCCGACGATGGCGGGTCCGAGCTCACCGCCGTTGCCGTCGCTGCCGTGGCAGCCGGCGCAGCGGCTGACGAAGACCTGCTCGCCCGGGCCTGGGCTCTGAGCCAGAGCGATTGACGGGAGGAGCAGGCAGAACGAGAGAATGGCAACTCGCACGCCGCAAATGTATCACTCTGGAATCGATTCTTCAGAGCCGGCCTCTGCCGCCTGAAAGAACGTCTCGACGAGATCCCTCCGTCGCCACCCTCGCCGAGCCTCGTCCAGCAGCTCGTCACGAGCCCGATCCATGGCAAAGGCTTGCTTGTACGGGCGGACCGTCGTGATGGCATCGTACACGTCCACGATGCCAATGACTTGGGCCAGCAGCGGGATGGAGTCGCCGCGGAGGCCGTCCGGGTAGCCGGAACCATCGAGCCGTTCATGGTGGTGGCGCACGATGCCGCGCACGCGCGCCAGCGAGCGCAGGCCCCCGCAGAGCCGATCGCCGATGATCGTGTGCTGCTGCATCCGACGCTGTTCGTCGACCGTGAGCGACGCAGGCTTCAGGAGGACGGCGTCCGGCACGCCGATCTTGCCGAGGTCGTGCAGGAATCCGCCGTACTCGAGCGCAGCCAGCTCGTTGCGATCCAGGCCGAGGGCGCGCCCGAGCATCACGGCGTACGCCGCCAGGCGCTGGCAGTGACCTTCCGTGTAGGTATCGCGCGCCTCGATCGTCTCGCCGAGCGTGAGCATCACGGCCTCGGCCGACTCGAGATCGTCGGTGTATCGCTTCAGGCGCAGCAGCGAGCGCACGCGTGCGCGCAGTTCGCTCGTGTTGACCGGCTTCGAGAGAAAGTCGTCCGCGCCGGCCTCGAGGCCTCGCACTTTGTCGCGGGAGTCACGCAGCGCCGTGACGAGGACGACCGGAATCAGCCGTGTGGCCGCGCTTTGTTTCAGCGCTCGACACGTCTCGAACCCGTCGCGGCGCGGCATCATGACGTCCATGAGCACCAGGTCGGGCTGTTCGCGCGCGATGAGGTCCAGCGCCGCCTCGCCGTCGGCCGCGGTGAGCACAGCGTGGCCGTCGCGGACCAGCTGCTGTGTCAACAGGCGCAGGTTCGCAGGGTTGTCATCGACAACGATGACACGTCCGGGGACGGCGGCTATCTCGAACGGACCGCGCGCCGAGTCGGCTTCCGTCGGTTCCTCGTCGCCGGGATCAGGTCGTGTTTTTCGTCCCAAGACAGATTTCCTCTCAGCGTCGGATCAAGATGGTGACCACATAGTACAGACACGTCGACGCGTCGATGGCGTGACACCGCCGTGCAGTCCTGTGCAATCGCCGTCGTCGATCCGGACAGAAAGAGGGGAGCGGGACGACAAGAAGCAGTTTGCTTGCCAACAGGGATGAATGGCACATTTACCCACGACATGATCGATCTGACACATCGCGGGACCGTGACCGTGCTTCGGATGGCGCACGGGAAAGCCAATGCGCTCGATCTCGAATTCTGCGAGGCGTTGACATCGCAGCTCGACGAGTGTCAGCGCGCGGCCTCGACGCGCGCGCTGGTGCTCACCGGCAGCGGCGCGATGTTTTCGGCAGGCGTCGATCTCCTCCGTCTCGTCGAGGGGGGCGCTTCGTACGTGCGCGTCTTCCTGCCCGCGCTGAACCGGATGTTGCAGACGCTTTTTGCCTTGTCGAAGCCGGTCGTGGCGGCGGTCAACGGCCACGCGATCGCCGGCGGCTGCATCATGGTCTGCGCGGCCGACTGGCGTCTGATGGCGCGAGAGCCGGGCCGTATCGGCATTCCGGAGCTGCTCGTGGGCGTGCCGTTTCCCGTCGTGCCACTCGAGATCATGCGTTTCGCCATGCACGCCTCGCACCTGCAGTCGCTCACGTATCGTGGGTTGACGCTGACGGCCACCGAGGCGCTCCGGTACGGTCTCGTCGACAGCGTCACGGACGCCGATGGCCTGCTCGACGAGGCGGTCGCCGTCGCGGAGTCGGTGGCGGCGCTCCCTGCCGAAGCGTTTTCGTTGACGAAGGTCCAGCTTCGTGAGCCGTCCCTGCAGCGCATGAGAGCGGGAGGCTCGACGGACGCCGTCGTCCAGGATGTGTGGGCGTCGGCGGCCACGCTCGGAGCGATTCGAGGGTACGTAGCCCGCACCTTCAAGAAGCCGCTGGCATGAAGACGTGTGTGGATCAAGACAGCGACGGACTGCGACGATCGGCTCGACGCGAAGCAGAAGGGTTCCCGGGGAAACGTAGCCGATCGAGGCGGCGGCGTCCACTACCGTCCACGCGGCGAGCCACGAAAGACGCGAAGACACGAAGAACACAATGGTCTGG
>Ga0114129_10013437_pt1 | contig 11668 bp, 7 predicted proteins | sample RhiMetdeltSRZDD1_FD_80071 | JGI IMG/M metagenome (GOLD analysis project Ga0114129, IMG submission 80071) | Populus rhizosphere microbial communities from Tennessee, USA - Rhizosphere MetaG P. deltoides SRZDD1 (version 2) (version 2) | ecosystem: Host-associated > Plants > Roots > Rhizosphere >... | reverse complement strand
GGGCGACACGGCTTCGACGGGGGTAAAGACTCGCGGGATGCATGCCGAGCGCCATCGCCTCGTAAATCCGGTGGAACACAACGTAACTGCGGACACGCAGCTCGCTCTCGCTGCTTAATTAAGTAGCGACGTCCACCCCGACCCTGCCGGCGGGGAGGGACTGGATGTCATAACAGCCGGCTGGTCGGCGCGCGGGCCTCCGGAGCGCGCCGACGAGACGTTTCCGGGACTAGCGCTCCGCGATTTCGGCCGCTCTTCGACGCGGGGCGCGAACATTCAAGGGCGGCTACGCATGTAGAGTTCCGCGACGGCGTACTCTCGGACGCGGGTTCGACTCCCGCCGCCTCCACCATTCGCTCGCTCCGCTCGCTCTTGGCGTCGGCGGCGCGTCTAGGCTTCGAGCGACGTTCTTGCGAACGTCGCTCTCGGCACGACTCCCGACTCCAACAACCGGATCGCCGCGTCGATCGCCGCAGGGCTCAGGTGCATGTAGCGTTGCGTCGTGCCCAAGTCCTGGTGTCCAGCCAGTTCCTGGACGGCCCTCGCCGGCGCGCCACGCATCGCCAGATGCGAACATAACGTGTGCCGCAGGATGTGAATCCCGGTTTCACGTTCGCACGTCTGGCGGTCCGTCGTACTTCCACTCGGAAGCGCCACGGTCAGTTGCCGTTAGCGAAGTCGACGTCGGTCCACTCGAGCGCCATGATCTCGCCACATCGCAGCCCCGCCTCGCCGCCGAGCAGGACGACCAGGAAGACCAACGCTTCGGACCGAGCCACTTCCACGAGCCGTTCGAACTCGCCGAAATCGTGAAAGCTCGCTTGGTTCTTCGGCGCCTTCAGCAGCTTGATCGAGCACGGGAGTCGCGCGATCACGCCCCACTCCACTGCCGTCCTCAGCACCACGCTCAACACCGTGAGCACGTTTGTTGACGGTCTTTGGTGCGCGCTCCGTTAGCGCCGCCTTCAACCGCTGTACATCTTCGGTGCTGATCTCGTCCAGGCGCTCATCGCCAAACGCCTTCAGGAGATGCACGCGTAGCACCGTCTCTTTCCAAGCGATGCCGCTCGGCTTCAGACGATTCGCCTTTGCGTCTCCATCGAGGAATCGCAAAGCGAACTCTTTCAAAGTTTCGAGTTCGTCGGGCGAGCGACGCGTCGACCGTCTCGCCGCAGTAGTTTTATCGCGTCTCGGCCCGCTTCTGTTCGCCGTGTCGTCGCGATTGCGCGTCATCCGACAATGCATCGAAACGGCCAGACCAGGAGATCATTCGGCCGGTCTCGCCGCGCCGGAGCTTAGGAGACGTGCCTCGGCGAAGCGTTGTGCCGGTCCACTCGAGTTGCTCTATGATGCGGCCGACTCGGGCTAACAAGCCCGATGGCTACCTTCTAGGCTCATACCGCATCGCCACCGCCCCCGAGCCGAACTCCAGCCGGCTCACGAGCTTCAAGTCGACCCACTTCGATAGCCCCGCGAACAACGTCGGCCCATGACCCGCTAGCCTGGGATGCACCACGAGATCCGCAACTCGTCGGCCTGTATCGCACCGGATTCGGAGAAGCGTTCGGCGTGATCTATCGCGATGGGCGCTACATGTTGGGAGCCGAGGTGCCAGCGGAAATAGCGCGCTCTCTCACCGCTGAGTGGCGGAACGAACTGTTCGAGCGATGCGATCCTGAATCAATGATGGTCTTGGACGGGGCACAACGGCATGCCCGGCCAAGGCAGATGAGCGATCCGCGCTGAAGCGGCGGGATGGCGAGATCAGCTGTCGGCGCCGTACTTAGGCGCTTGACCTGTCACCGGCCCTACGATGCCCTTCGTGTGACGGTCGCCTTCGATACGAGCGGAGTCACGTTGGTGGAGTCAGCGATCGCCATCCTGAGCAGTGGGACCGTTTCGTGTGCGCGACGTGCGGCTCGTTCGAGTATCGACAGCGGACGCGCAAACTTCGAAGGGTTGATCGCCCCACCATTCGTTAGGGTGACTGGACCAGGAGGCTCCCATCGCAGTAGAGTCGCGCGGTCGATGATTGTTCTACTTCGCGGGCGCGAGCTTTCGAGCATCGAGATAGGACGTGATCGCCGTAGCGCCGCCCTCCGAGTCCGCCAGGGCCACGTAGCCGTCCGGTCGTACTAAATAGACCGCGTTAGGCTGCAGCCCCGCCCGACTCATCTCGGGACGCCACGGAAAGACATGCAGCGTTAACTTTCGAACATCACATACGGCCTGAATTTTGGGCGCCGCATCGCCGTACACGTGGACCTGCCAGTCCAGAGATGTCAGCGGCGCGAAGTTATCCTCGACGGCGTTCATGTTCGTTTTCACCCACGGCAACCGGTCACCTCCGTGAACCGTTCCCGCGCGTCCCTCGCTCAAGCGGCTGCCACGATAGTGCACCGCCGTCTGCGAGATCGTGCGAAACATGAACCGTCGCACGGCCCGGAAGGCAAACACCGCCGGAGCCACCGCCGGCACGATGTTCAGGCGTACGCGCCGGGCAATGGCGCCGTCACTCGTGATGCCGGTGAACACTTGATCGGTAGTTGCGACCAGGCGCCGGGCGAAGGCGATGCGTTCCGGCTCATAACTGTCGAGGAGCGAGGAGTCCGCGCGTCCATGGACCACATCGGCGATCTTCCAGGCGAGGTTCACGGCGTCGCCGATGCCCGTGTTCATGCCCTGACCGCCGACCGGACTGTGGATGTGCGCGGCGTCGCCAAGCAGGAACGTACGTCCCTTGCGGAACTCGTCGGCGACTCGGTGGTGCACCCGGTACGTCGAGAACCAGTGAACGCGCTCGACATCGATGCGCATCCACTCGATCACGCGCTGGCTCACATCCTTCCATTCCAGGTCGTCGTGCTGGTGCTCGGCGTCGGTGCGCAGCGTGCCAACCAGACGCGCGCGCCCGTCATCCTTGAGCGGAAAGACGATGAGAAAATCGGTCGTGTCCAGCGCGCCGTGCAGCTCGCCATTCATGACGGCGCCGCGCGCGTCGACATCGGCGACGTAAAAGAGATGGTTGTACGTGCCGCCTGGGAAACCGATCCGCAAGGCTTGACGCACGGCGGAGTGCGCGCCGTCACAGCCGGCGAGATAGGCGGCCTCACACGTGTCGGCGCTGCCGTCAGCGCGTCTGAGGTGGGCGCGAACACCCATCCCCGTTTCCTCGAACGCCACGAGCTCCGTCCGGCGCTCGACCTCGACGCCGGCTTCAGCGAGGCGATCGATCAGCAGGCGTTCGTGTTCGTCTTGCGGATAGATCAACGCGTACGGAAACGGGCTGAGATCGGCACCCATCTCGCCGAAAATCACGCGCGCGACATGTTTACCGGTCCTCCAGAAATTGATGGTGGTCATCTTTCGGCCGCGGTTCACGACGGCATCAGCGAGCCCGACTTGCCGATACAGTTCGAGCGTGCGGGCCTGGACCGCGAGCGCGCGCGACGTCGTGCCGGGCTCCGCGGTCTTGTCGACGATCCGGACGCGGACGCCCAATCGCGTCAGCCACAGTGCCAACACCAAGCCGGTCGGCCCGGCCCCGACGATGAGGACGCCTGTGCTCTCTGTCACCGAGACCTCATGGTTCAAGACCAGTCCAATCGAGCGATTGACTGACGCGGTTCAGAGTCAGCATGCCGATGCGCATCGCGCCACCTGACTGACATAGTACAAACGAATGATGACGCCGGTCTCGCGGCCGAGGGAACAGTGGAAGCGCCACCAGTCGAGATGAGGCGCGAGCGCGCCCGCGACCCGTCATCCAACGAGTGGCGAGCGACGCGCGGGCCGACGCTCCCAAGACGCTCGCGTCCGCCTCGAAAGCGACGGTGATTGCAGGCCCCCGGCCTCGCGATTTTGGTGGAGGTATCCCTCTTTCCTTTTGCCCCGAGCGACTTCATCGCTAGAATCAGTCGCGACGCATGCCGCTGGCAGCCGGCGCTCACCTTGGTCCGTACGAGATCCTCGCTGCCCTCGGGGCGGGCGGGATGGGCGAGGTCTATCGCGCGCGCGACACGAAGCTGCGGCGCGAGGTCGCGATCAAGGTGTTGCCCGCGTCGGTGGCGAACGATGCTCAGCGGCTGTCGCGGTTCGAGCGCGAGGCGCACGTGCTCGCGTCGCTGAACCATCCCAACATCGCGACGGTGTACGCGGTGGAGGAAGCCGCCGGCATTAGCGCGCTCGTGATGGAGCTGGTAGAAGGCGAGACGTTGGAGGCTCGCCTGAAAGCGCGCGTTGCCGAGGCGGCTAGAACGCGAGGCTTCAGCCGAGCCCTGCCGATGGCCGAGACATTGGCGATCGCGCGTCAGCTGTGCGAGGCGCTGGATGCCGCGCATGAGCGCGGGATCGTGCATCGCGACCTCAAGCCGGCGAACATCGTCGTCACGCCCGACGGGGTCGTGAAGGTGCTGGATTTCGGGCTCGCCAAGGCTGGAGGGACAGGACCGGCGGGACGGGTAGGAGACGCACACCTGACGCATTCGCCGACGATGATCGCGCCGACCATCGAAGGAGTCCTGCTGGGCACGGCGCCATACATGTCGCCGGAGCAGGCGCGCGGGAGAGCGGTCGACAAGCGCGCCGACATCTGGGCGTTCGGCTGCGTGCTCTACGAGATGGTGACGGGCCGCCGTGCGTTCGGCGGCGAGACAATCTCGGACACGATTGTCTCGATCCTCGAGCGCGAGCCGGACTGGTCGGTGCTGCCCGCAACGACGCCGCGAGGCGCGCGCCGCGTCATCGAGCGATGTCTCGAGAAGGATCCGAAAAAGCGGCTTCGAGACATCGCGGACGCGCGAGTCGATCTGGAACAGGCGGACGCGCCAGCCGTCGCCGCCGCTGCCCGCGACGCGCGTGGAAGCTGGGTTTCCGGGTTGTCGGTCTTGGCGGCCGTCGGCGGCATTCTCGTTGGCAGCCTTGCGGCATGGCTCGCGCTCTCGCGCCGTTCGGGTGTCGATGCGCCGCGGATCACGCGCGCGACTCGCTTGACCGACACCCCTGCGCAGGAATTCGGTCCCGCCATTTCGCCCGACGGCAAGTGGGTCGCCTACTATTCCGACGCGCGGGGCGTCTCCGACGTCTGGGTGAGATTCCTCGACAGCGGCTCGACGACGAATCTGACGGCTTCGCTCGATCTCGATCTGTCGGTGGGCGGCTTTGCCGCCCTCGACATTTCGCCGGACGGGTCCGCGATTGCGTTCACAGCTCGCCAGAAGAGCGACGCGACGCCGTCGTTCGGTACGTGGATCATACCGGCGCCGCTCGGAGGGCAGCCGAGAAAGCTGCTGGCCGGATTGCAGGATATGCGCTGGTCGCCCGACGGCAGGCGGCTCGTCGCGATGCGTCCGGGAGCCATGCTTGGAGATTCGATGATCGTCGCGGATGCCGACGGCACCAATCAGAGAACGGTTGCTCCGTTGAGCGGGGGCCGGCACGCACACTGGCCCATGTGGTCGCGCGACGGCAAATTCATCTACTTCATTTGCACCTATATGACAGCCCAGGACGAGCCGACGGAGCTTTGCCGCGTGCCGGCCGACGGCGGCGCGATTTCGACGGTCGTGCCGACCGAGCGGCGCGCGTTGTATCCGGCGCCGGCGCCCGACGGAAGCCTGCTGTTCTCCGCGAACCCCACGACGGTCGACGCCGGCCTGTGGTGGCGTTTGCCCAATCGCGTCCAACCCGAGCCTCTGACAGGAGGCGTTGGCGAGTACGTTCAGACCGCCTTGTCGGCGGAAGGGCGGCGCGCGGTGTCGACGATGCTCGACGTCCGGCAGTCTCTCGTTCAGCTGTCCGCAGGGCCGGGTGGGACCGAACCCCGGCGGCTCACCGACGGGCACACCGGCGACTTGTATCCGTCTTTCGATCCGAAGCGGTCACGCGTGGCGTTCAGTTCGTCGCGCGGTGGCAACCGCAGCCTGTGGCTCGCGCGGCCGGACGCGAGTCAAGCCTCGCCGCTGACGAGCGGTAATGCGATTGACGATCGGCCGGCGTTCTCGCCAAATGGCGATCAAATCGCGTTCGTCTCGGGGCGCGGGGGCCAGCTGGGTATCTGGGTAGTCAACGCCGACGGTGGCGCGGCGCGGCTGGTCGGCACGGCGATCGTGCTCGATTCGCTGGCGTGGTCGCCGGACAGCAAACGCATTCTCTTTTCCACGCCGAGCGAACGCCTCGCGAAGCTCGTCACGATCTCCACCGACGACGGAAAGATCCAGCCTTTTCCGGCGCCGGGGCCCGGACACTCTCCGTCGTGGTCTGCCTCCACGAATCGCATCGCGTACCTCGAGCTCGAGGAAGCCACTCCCGCGAGACCGTCGCGCACGACTCTTGCGATCCTCGACAACGGAACCCGCACGCTCTACCCGAATGCTGCGCTGCCCCTGCAGGGCTTCGCGAACGGTATCGCGACCTGGTCGCCCGATGGGCGCCGCATTGCGTTGACGGCCTCCCAAAGGAACGCTCCGGTCACTGTTTGGGTCTTCGATCCTGCCGCGCGCGGTCAGTTCCGCCGCCTAGCCGAACTTCCAGTGACCGTGCGCGTGCGGGGCCTCGCCTGGACGTCCGACGGCTCCGCTGTCGTTGTCGCCGAGCAGGAATCGAGAAGCGACCTCGTTCTGTTCGATCTCGCGAATTCCGGCAAATGACCGTTCGGCCTGGGACGCGGTTACGTGAGACAGTCCCCCAACAAGCGCTGCACCCGACCGGCGCTGGTGCCCATCGTGAGCGCCGGCGGGTGAACGCCAGTCGCCGTTAGAGGCAGAGTCTCACGATCGATCATGTTCACGGAATCGGCGGAGTTTTACGACGCCATTTACAGCTGCAAGGATTACGCGGCTGAAGCTGCGCAGATTGCGCGTCTGATGCAATCCACCCACCCCCACGCCCACGCCATCCTGGACGTCGCATGCGGAACCGGCGAGCACGCGAGAGCCCTCGCGATGAACCACGGATTCGACGTAGACGGTCTCGACCTCGACCCCGGGTTGCTGCGAGTAGCGCGCGTGAAACATCCGTCTGGACATTTCTACCAGGTGGACATGAGCGATTTCTCGCTCGACCGACGGTACGATGCGGTCCTGTGTCTATTCAGCTCCATTGCCTACCTTGTGACGATCGAACGTATCTGCCGCGCGCTGGCTTGCTTCCGCCGGCATCTGAGTCCCGAAGGCGTCTTGTTTGTCGAGCCCTGGTTTCCTCCTGGCGCCCTGGATGAAGGTCGCGTATCTCGTCGCACCGGCACGCATCAAGGAATGCGTGTCGAACGGGTGAGCCGCACTCAAATCGACGGTCGGGTTTCTCGGCTCCATTTCGAGTACCGAATCGAGGCTCCGGCTGGCATGCGCCACGTGACCGAGGTGCACGAGCTCGGACTGTTCACCGCCGACGAAATGCGGGGCGCGTTTCAAGAAGCCGGCCTCAGCGCTGACTTCGACAGGACGGGTCTGAGCGGCCGCGGCTTGTGGATAGCTCGAGCCGCCTGACTTGGCTTGCGGCCGACGGCGGCTGGTGCGATCATCGCGCCAAGCCGGAAATGCACGTGCGGTGACGAAGGAGGGCGTGATGCGTCGGCATGTATGGTTGGTAGCCGTGATGAGCTCGCTAGCCGCTGGTTGCGGACCGTCTGTCAACGTGGAGCAAGAGCGCAACAACTTGCTTGCGCGCGACCGCGAGTGGTCCACGTCCGCCAAGGACACGGAGAAGTTCCTTTCCTACTTCGCTCCTGAGGCCTCGGCCTATCCCCAAGGGATGCCAATCGCGGCGGGCGGCGCGGCGATCCGAAAGGCGTTCACCACGATGAGCTCGATGCCTGGATTCTCGGTCGCGTGGACTCCCACGAAGGCCGACGTGAGTGCGACTGGAGACATTGGTTACACCGCCGGCACGTACGAAATGACCATGACCGGTGTCAGTGAAAAAGGGAAATATGTCACCGTGTGGAAGAAGCAGTCGTCCGGTGAGTGGAAGGCCATGGAGGACATCTTCAACGCGGATGCAGCCCCGAAGGGTCCGTCCACCGAGCACGTCATGGTGGCCCCGTCCGCGGTGAAGTGGGGAGATGCTCCGCCTAGTATGCCTCCAGGCGCGAAGATGGCCGTGGTGTCGGGAGACCCGGCACAAGCCGTACCGTTTGTGATCCGTGCTCAGATGCCCGCCGGCTACCGGATCCCTCCGCACTGGCATCCGACCGATGAACACGTCACGGTATTGTCCGGTACTGTGGCGCTCGGCATGGGGGAGAAGTTCGATGAGTCAGCCCTGAAGGATGTACCCAGCGGTGGGTATTTCGTGGCGCCCACGGAAATGCGGCACTTCTTCATGGCCAAGACTGCAGCGACGATTCAGGTACACGGTATGGGTCCGTTTGCCATCAACTACGTGAACCCGGCTGACGATCCCAGCCAGCAGAAGAAATAACTCATCGGCACGTCAGGCGCGGTCGCATCCGCGGCCGAGCGGCGACAAAAGTCGCCGCTCCGGCGGTCTTTCTCTGCCGACGGCTCCCCTGCCGGCGACTTCTGCTGGCGCCGGTGTTGCTTCGGCGTCCCGCGTTCGTGTTTCAACTCTTCGCCATCACCTTCTCGCAGGGGCTGCAGGCCTTTCTGCCGGTCGCGCTGCTGTGGATCTGGAGCGCCCGCGCGCCCTCCAGCCGCTCACGCCATGCGCTGCTGATCGCGTGCGTCGCCGCGGTCCCGTCGAGCGTCGTCGCCGGCCTCCTGTATCAGCGCGCGGCCCACGCGGCGGCGATCGAGGCGGCGCTCGCCATCGCGGCGCTCGCGGTGAGCGTCCCGACCTGGCGGCGGCTCGACGCGGCGACAACGGCCGTCGCATCGCCCGCGCTCAGCAGCGGACTCCTGATCGCGGCCGCGGCGACCTTCTTCATCGTCCGTCAGGAAATGGAAACAGCGGTGGTTCTGGACGCCGCGATCCTGCAGGTCCGCTCGTTGCCCGCGACCGCGAGCGCTGCGGCGGGTCTGACTCTTGCGGCCGTCCTCGCCGTGGTCGAAGCCGCGCTGGCCGCGCGGCTGTCGGCCGCGTCGATCCGCCGCGGCTCGAACGCGTTCCTGCTCGTGTGGGTCCCGCTGCTTGCCTTGTACGCGTTTCATGAATTGTGCGAGGCGCGGCTGCTGCCGCTCAGCGACCTCCTGCATCAGGTCACCGAGCCGTACGGTCCCGACGGGTTGTACGGCCGATGGGCAGCGCTTCTGCTGCTGGCCGCGCCGGCCGTTGCGGTGATCCTGCCTGCCCCGACGCGCGTGGGCGCACCAGCCTTTCGCCTCGCCATCGCCGGCGCCATGCGCACGCGACGCTCGGCGATTGGCGCGGCATGCGCGGCGGGGCTGCTCGCAATCGCCGCCCTGACGCCGGACATGCGGATCGAAACAAAGCGAGGACTCGCCGCAGCGGCATCGCCGCTCAACGACCCTGAAGCTGAAATCGCGGCGGCGGTCCGGGCACCACACCTGTTGTTTCGCAGCACGGCTCTCGACGCGTCCTACGGCCGCGTAGTCATCGCGGCGCTCGACGGGCCCAATCGCGCCCGGACGGTGACGTCGCTTCGCTGCGAGCGCGTGTACTTCGCGGGCGGACGCGGGCTGTGCCTCGACGCCGACCGCGGGTTCTTCACGACCTATTCGGCATCCGTGTTCGACGCCACGTTCCGCGTGCAGCGGACGTTGAAGCTCGACGGCGGAGCCAGCCGGACCCGCGTCTCCGCCGACGGACGCCTGGCTGCCTTTACCGTGTTCGTCGTCGGGCACGCCTACTCGGGCGCCTTCTCGACGCACACGGAGCTCGTCGACGCGACCGCCGGGGACGCGCTCGGCAACCTGGAAGAATTCTCCGTCTGGCGCGACGGCGCGCGCTTCGAGGGGGCGGACTTCAACTTCTGGGGCATCACCTTCACCCGCGACGCGAGCCGGTTCTACGCCACGCTCGCCACGCGCGGGCAGACGTACCTCGTCGAAGGCGACACGGCGCTGCGGCGCATGCGCGTGCTGCGATCGAACGTCGAGTGCCCGTCGCTCTCGCCCGACAACCGGCGGCTCGCGTTCAAGAAGCGGGTCGACGGCACGCGCGTCGCGTGGCGGCTGGCGATGCTCGAGCTGCCGTCGCTGGCCGAGCACCTGGTGAGCGGCGAAACGCGCAGCGTCGACGATCAGGCCGAATGGCTGGACGACGGCCGGCTGCTCTACGCGATGCCCGACGAGCGCGATCCCGTGCACACGCCGAACATCTGGGTCGTGCCGATCGACGGCTCCCGACCCGCGCAGATCCTCCTGCGGCAGGCCGAATCGCCGGCCGTCGTGCGCTGACGCGTAGCGTCCGCGCCACACCGTTCGCCTCCGCCGCCGACTAAAGTCGCACTCCGGCGCACCTACCCCGCAGAAATCGCACAAATGGCCCGGCGCGCGCTGGTCTGCCCGTTGCTATGGCCACGGTCCTCGGCTACGTGTGCCGCCATTGACTGGTGTCTCTTCCCATCACGCCATCGGAGATTCAGCATGACGACAGTCCGATCTCTCTGTGTCCGAAGACTGCGCGGCACGCTCGCCGCCGCGGCCGTCGCCGCAGCCGCCATCGGACCGCAGGTCATGAGCCTGCGCCTCGGCGCTCAGGCAAGCAATCCGATCCCCGCTGAAAACCAGCTGCCCGGCAATCCCAAATCGGAATGGGACGTCACGGGATCGGGCGACAGCACCATCCAGGGATTCGCGACCGACATCAGCGTCAACAAGGGCGGCGTCGTCTCGTTCAAGGTCTCGACGACGGCGAGCACGTTCTCGATCAACATCTATCGACTCGGCTACTACCAGGGCAACGGCGCGCGGAAGGTCGCGACGATCTCGAACGTCCCGCGCATCACGCAGCCGGCGTGCCGCACCGACGCCACCACGCGCATCTACGACTGCGGCAACTGGAGCGTCTCGTCGTCCTGGGCGATCCCCACGAGCGCCGTCTCGGGGATTTACATCGCGAAGCTGATTCGCGGCGACAACGGCGGCGCCAGCCACATTCCCTTCATCGTCCGCGACGATGCGGCGCAGGCCGACATCCTGATGCAGACGGACGACACGACCTGGCAGGCCTACAACCAGTACGGCGGCTGGAGTCTGTATCTGGGCAGCCCGGGCCGGGCGTACAAGGTCAGCTACAACCGTCCGTTCGCGACGCGAGGCCAGACCACGGGGTACGGCACGTCGAACTACGTGTTCTACGCCGAGTATCCGATGGTGCGCTGGCTCGAGATGAACGGCTACAACGTGAAGTACTGGAGCGGCGTCGACGCCGATCGCTACGGCAGCGCGCTGACCGGCACCGCCAGACCGAAAGTCCTCCTCACCGCGGGACACGACGAGTACTGGTCGCCCGGCATGCGGAACGCGCTCGAAGCCGCGCGCGGCGCCGGCGTCAGTCTCGCCCTGTTCACCGGAAACGAAACGTTCTGGAAGACACGCTTCGAGGCGAGCATCGACGGAAGCAATACGCCGTATCGCACGCTCGTCACGTACAAGGAAACGCTCCAGAACGGCGTCATCGATCCTCAGGATCCACCGACATGGACCGGCACCTGGCGAGACCCGCGATTCAGCCCGCCGGGCGACGGTGGCAATCCCGAAAACGCGCTGACGGGCCAGCTCTTCACCGTCAATCGCGGAAGCACGGC
>Ga0114129_10013436_pt1 | contig 11669 bp, 11 predicted proteins | sample RhiMetdeltSRZDD1_FD_80071 | JGI IMG/M metagenome (GOLD analysis project Ga0114129, IMG submission 80071) | Populus rhizosphere microbial communities from Tennessee, USA - Rhizosphere MetaG P. deltoides SRZDD1 (version 2) (version 2) | ecosystem: Host-associated > Plants > Roots > Rhizosphere >... | reverse complement strand
GTATTTCACCTTTGGCCGTCCAGCGCAGGTGCAGCTCGAGCATCACCTTCGCGGCCTTCTCGGGGGCGCGATAGACGCCCGCGACGGGAATCCAGCCGTCGGCCGCGGGAGCCCCGACCATCGGGTACTCCATGGGCCGCAGCGGCTCGCCCGCAGCGTCGAGGAAGACGAGCCGGGCGAGGATGCTCCGGGCGGGGGAGTCGACGTTGTGCGCGCGCCACGACGCCCGGAAGGCATAGGTCTTCCCGGATACGACGGGCACCTCGCGGACCCAGCGCCCATCCACCGCGTCGTCGCCGCGGCCGGCCAGCCCGAGGACGAGCTCGCCCTGCGCACCGCGCTCCGAGAACCAGCGGGGCGCGATCTCCTCGCGCACGGCGTACGGCTTCCAGCCGTCGGCGGAGACTGCCTCGGGAGCCGTCGGGGCAGAGAGAAAGAGGACGAGCAGGAGTGCAAATGACGCTGCCATGATTACTCCTCCTTCTTATTGCCCAAGAAAGTCTTCGAGGGTCATCCCGGATAGCTTACGCGACCTCGATCACTTCGAGAGCCTCTCGAAACGGAAGATCGGTGAGGCGTCAAAACGGTGCGCGCGAGAAGAAATATTTGAGGACCCTACAATCTACCGCACCCCTGATTCGTCTACAGCCGTTGATGGAGGACGCGGCGAGCGTGGAGCGGATGGCACTCGACGAGGACCGGCGAATCTCCGAAGTCGTCAAGCGCGAGCAGTTGCGGCTCCTCAACTTCATTCGCCGGCGCGTGCCCGACCCGCGCGACGCCGAGGACATTCTGCAGGACGTCTTCTACGAGCTGGTGGAGGCGAACCGGATGCTGATGCCGATCGACCACGTCACCGGCTGGCTGTTTCGCGTGGCGCGCAATCGGATCATCGACCTCTTCCGCAAGAAGAAGCCGGAGCGCTTCAGCGATAGAACCGTCGCCGACGCGGAGGACGACCTGCTGCCGCTCGAAGACCTACTGCCTTCGCCCGATGCCGGCCCGGAGGCGCTCTACGCCCGCAACCTGCTCCTGGACGAGCTCGCGCTGGCGGTCGACGAGCTACCGGCAGAGCAGCGGGAGGTGTTCGTTGCGCACGAGTGGGAGGGGCGCAGCTTCAAGGAGCTGGCCGCCGAGAGCGGCGTGAGCGTGAATACGCTGCTCTCGCGCAAGCGTTATGCAGTGCTGCATCTGCGCAGGCGCTTGCAGGGCGTTTACGACGAGCTCACGAAAGCATGAGGAACTGAACATGAGAAAGCGATTGATCTTCCTGGCTCCGGTGGCGATTCTGGTTTTTCTGCTCTTCGTCGCCCTGGGCGGCGAGATCGTGCGCCAACTGTGGAATTGGCTGGTGCCGTCGCTGTTCGGTTGGCGCGAGATTACCTTCTGGCAAGCGCTTGGACTGCTGGCGCTGTGCCGGATCCTTTTCGGCGGCTTCACGCTCGGTTCCGGCCGCTCCAACTTCCGCCGCTGCAGAGGGGCGCGCTTTGAGCACATGACGCCTGAGGAACGGGAACGCTTCCGGGAGCGCATGCGCGGGCGTTGGGGCCTCGGAGCGTCCACCAGCGAGAGCCAGGGGCAATAGATGACGCTCGAGAGATCGCTGGCAGGCAAGGTTGCGTTGGTTGCCGGGGCGAGTCGGGGAGCGGGACGTGGGATCGCCGTGGAGCTCGGAGCGGCCGGGGCGACCGTCTACGTCACCGGCCGGAGCACGCGCGCCGAGCGGTCCGAGATGAACCGGCCCGAAACCATCGAGGAGACTGCGGCGCTGGTGGACGAAGCTGGCGGACGCGGGATCGCGGTGCAGGTCGACCATCTCGTGCCCGACGCGGTGAGGGAACTGGTGGCTCGCATCGAAGCCGAACAGAGTGCGTTGCACGTGCTGGTGAACGACATCTGGGGCGCCACCACGATGGAGTGGAACAAGACCGTGTGGGAGTCGACCCTGGCGGTCGGGCTGCGCACCCTGCGCCTTGCCGTCGACACCCACGCCATCACCAGCCACTTCGCGATCCCGCTGCTGATCCGGACGCCCGGCGGCCTGGTCGTGGAGGTGACCGACGGGACTGCCGAGTACAACGCCACGAACTACCGCGTCTCGTTCTTCTACGACCTCGCCAAGGCGGCGAATCTGCGGATGGCCTTCGCGCTGGCGCACGAGCTCACGCCGCATGCTGCGACGGCAGTAGCGCTCACCCCGGGGTGGCTGCGATCGGAGGCGATGCTCGAAGCCTACGGCGTCAACGAGTCGAACTGGCGGGACGCCACGAAGAAGTCTCCACACTTTGCGATTTCCGAGAGCCCGGCGTTCGTCGGCCGCGCCGTCGCGGCCCTGGCGAGCGATCCCGACGTCTCACGCTGGAATGGAAAGTCGCTCTCCAGCGGCCAGCTCGCCAGGGTCTACGGCTTCACCGATCGCGACGGCAGCCAACCCGATGCCTGGCGGTACGTCCCGCAGGTGCAGGATGCCGGCAAGCCAGCGGACACGACCGGCTACCGGTGATAGCGGCCGGTTATCATGAACACCTCGTGTCGAATCTCACTCCGACCGCCACTGCCGAAGCGTGCCTGTGCGAACCCACCACCACGCCCAGCTTCGAGGCGCTCCCGGGCCGACTGACGGATCTCGGTGGCCTCGCGATCCGGCGTCTGCTGCCGCGCAGCGGGCGACGCCTGGTGGGGCCGTGGTGTTTCCTCGATGCGTACGGTCCGATCACGTTTGCCGCGGGCAAGCCGATGAACGTGGCGCCGCACCCGCACATCGGCCTCCAGACCGTCTCCTGGCTGCTGGATGGCGACGTGCTCCACAAGGACAGCCTGGGCAGGGAGGGCACTGCCGGCCCCGGCGTTTTGAACTTGATGACGGCCGGTCGCGGCATCGCGCACTCGGAAGAGACGCCGCCGCACAACGTCGGGCGCCTGACGGGCCTCCAGCTCTGGGTGGCGCTGCCGGAAGCCAGCCGCGAGATGGAGCCGGCCTTTGAGCAGCATCGCGGGCTTCCCACGCTCGAGCTTCAAGGCGGTCGCGCGACGGTCATCCTGGGTGCGCTCGGCCGCTTGCGATCTCCCGCCCCGGTGTTTTCACCGATCGTGGGAGCAGACGTCGCCGGCGACCCGGAAGCGCGTCTTTCGCTTCCGCTGGACCCGAGCTTCGAGCACGCCCTCGTCCTGCTGGCGGGTGCGGCTTCGCTCGACGGCCGGCAACTTTCCGTCGATACGCTCTACTACCTCGGCTCCGGCCGCCGCGAGCTCACCCTCGGCTCCGGCCGGCCAGCGCTTCGTGCGCTGCTGCTGGGCGGCGCTCCGTTCGAGGAGACGATCCTGATGTGGTGGAACTTCGTCGCCCGAACCACCGAGGAAATCGTCGCTGCCCGCGACGACTGGGAAGCCGGCCGACGCTTCGGTGAGGTCGCTGCGTACGCCGGCCCGCGCCTCCACGCGCCGCCGTTCGTGGCGCGCCCGGTTCCGCGTTAGCAGGCTCGGTGCTTGAGCCGATCGGGCGGCGATCACCCGTCGTGACCAGCGGCTGACAGCCGGCGGTCGAGGTCGAAGGCGGCGCTGATCAGCGCCAGATGCGTGAACCCCTGTGGGAAATTGCCGAGATGCTCCGCCTGCGGGCCGAGCTCCTCACCGTAAAGCCCCAGGTGAGTCGCGTAGCCGAGCATCTTCTCGAAGAAGAAGCGCGCCTTGTGCAGGTCTCCCATGCGGGAGAGGCACTCCACGTACCAGAAGGAGCACATCGAAAATGTACCTTCGTCCCCGGTGAGGCCATCGGAGAATCCACCAACGGTGCGATAACGATAGACGAGCGAGTCGCTCACCAGATCCCCCTCGATCGCGCGCAAGGTCGAGAGCCAGCGCGGGTCGGTGGGGGATATGAAGCGGACGAGCGGCATCAGCAACGCCGCGGCGTCGAGGCTGGTGGCGCCCACGTGCTGGAGGAAGGCGCCGCGCTTCGGATCCCAGAAGCGGGTGAAAACATCCTGGAAGACTCTGTCGCGCGTCTCGTACCAGCGCGCCAAAGGGGCGGGGAACGAGCGCTTCTGGGCGAGCCGGATGGCGCGGTCGATGGCCACCCAGCACATCACCCGCGAGTAGAGGAATTCGCGTCGTCCGCCGCGCACCTCCCAGATGCCCTCGTCCGGCAGGTGCCAGTTCGCGCATACCCAGTCCGTCAGCCGCACGACGTTGGTCCAGGCGTCGTACGCGATCGGAGAGCCGTACTTGTCGTACAGGTAGACCGCATCCATCAGTTCGCCGTAGATGTCGAGCTGGAGATGATCGGCGGCGGTGTTGCCGACACGAACCGGGCTCGATCCCATGTAACCCTCGAGGTGGGGCAGGATCTCCTCGCGCGGCGCGTGCCGGCCGTCGAGCCCGTACACGATCTGGAGCGAGCCGTCGGACTCGAGCTCGCGGAAGCGGTCCATCACCCAACGCATGAAGGCGTCCGCCTCGTGCGTGTAGCCGAGACGCATCAGCCCATAGAGCGTGAACGACGAGTCGCGGATCCAGGTGTAGCGATAGTCCCAGTTGCGCCCGCCTCCGATCGTCTCGGGCAGACCAAAGGTGGGCGCGGCGACGATCGAGCCGTGCTTGCGCGAGGTGAGCAGCTTCAAGGTCAGGGCCGAGCGGTTCACCATCTCGCGCCAGCGGCCCCCGTAGGTGCTGCGCGCGACCCAGCGGCGCCAGAAGTTCACCGTCTGTTTGAAGGCCTCGCTCTGATAGTCGGGATGCTCCGAGGGCGACGGCTGCTGCGCGAACACCACCTCGAGGACGAACCAGGCCGAGGCTTCGGCGCCCAGCGTGAAGTCGGCCACGGCCGCGCCGTTTTCCAGGCTCATCGGGACCGACGAGCGCAGGCGCAGCACCAGCTCGCCGTCGCCGAAGCGCGCGGCGAAGAGCACCTCGGTGGCGCTTCGACGCTCGGCGGTATGGCTGGCGCGCGCATAGTCGAAGCGCGGGTCGCAGCGCATCTGGAAGCGCACTTCCCCCCGCACCGTCTTTGCCCGCCGCACCACGTGGTGCGCGTGCCCCGCGTCTTCCACGGGCATGAAGTCGGACAGCTCGGCGACGCCGTTGGCATCGAGGAAGCGCGTCAGCAGCACATTGGTGTCAGGCAGGTAGAGCTGCTTGCGCGCGGCAGCGGCGAGGATCGGCGCGATCTGGAAGCGTCCGCCGCGCTCGGCGTCGACGAGGGCCGCGAAGACCGACGGCGAGTCGAATTGGGGCAAGCAGAGGAAGTCGATCGATCCGTCCATCCCCACCAGGGCCACGGTGTGGAGATCGCCGATGACGCCGTATTCGCCGATGGGTGCGTAGCGGGTCGCCACCGTCCCCGAATCTAGCACGGCGCAGCGAGTGCTCCGCCCCGGCTATTCGCCTAGAAATCGCGACGGCGCGCGAGCACGGGCTTGATGTCGATCACCGGCGTGCCGTCGATGGCTTCGATCGGGCCGATCCGCAGCCGGCTCCCGGTGATCCTCCGCAAGGTAACGCGATGCAGGCCCACGGGATTCGGACGGTCGGGAGATCGCGTCGCGAAGACGCCGGCGAGCGGCCGACGTCGGTCGGAGCGCGGATGAACTCGGAGCACGTCGCGCCGGGCTCGATGCAGCCACGTGATCACGATGATCTCGTCGCCGACCACGAGGCCGTCGAGTCCCGTTGCGGCGAACGGTTTGAGCTCCAGCCAGGCGTCCGGGGCGCCCTCCGATCCTTGCTTCGGCGCCTGGCGGCGCGCCTTGAGCGTGGATCGGACTACACCTATTGGACGAAGCTGAGCAGCTCGGGTCATGGCACCCGCGTGTCCGTGGCGATCCAGTTCACTTCCCAGGTCTTGCCAGCATCTTCCGAGAAGGCCTGTTCGAAGCGGCACGAGCTCGCGGTCATGTCGGATATGACGAATCGAACGAGGATGGCTCGCGCGTCGAAGGTTTCCTGGCCGAAGAACTCGCCGCGCCCGTCCTTGAACTCGCCGATCACCGGCGGGCTCAAGGTACCCCCGTTGCTGTTGGAGAAGTTGAGGCTCCACTGCCGGGACTGGGGGTTGTAGAGACGCAGCGACAGCCCTTCGATGCGACCTTCCGGGCCCTCCACCTCGAGCTCCACCAGGTTGGCGCGGCCGTTCCAGAGCTTTCGGACGACGGACGTCCCCTCATACGCGACCCAGCTGCTCGACCCAGTCAAGGGACGCAGGCGGCGCGACAGGCGCGTCTTCCAGGTTCCGATCTCGAAGTCGAAATCGTGTTGCCCGTCCCGCTGCACCGCTTGTCGAGGGTTGGATTGCGCCGTGTCCGGGTCCTGCCGAGCGAGCCCCTGACCCGGTTGCGTGGCGAGGACCAGGGTGCACGCCAGCAGCGGACGTCGGACGTGTTTGGGTATGCTCCTCATCCAGACCTCGTCGAGCGGAACGCCTCAATTCGATTCTGGAACAAGCGTTTGGTTGCCAACAATAACCACTAGCGAAGAGTTTGCTATGACCACTAGGGATCGCCTGCGAAGTCCGCAACCCAGTAGCCGCCCTCGTCCCCGCCTGCCCAATACCCGACACCGACCTGGCTGAAGGAGGCTCCGAGCAGGCTGCGGCGGTGAGCTGGGCTGTCCATCCATGTTTCCACCACCTCCCGGGCCGTCGACGTACCCGAGGCGATGTTTTCGGCGAGGTACCGTGCTTCCGGCACGAACCTCTGGACGCGCTCGGACCAAGCACACGTTCGGATCAGCCGGCTCCTCGTACGGTCGAAGCTGTCATGCTCGAGGTAGTTGTCCCTGGCCATGTCGCGCGCGTGGAGGCGTGCAGCATCTGCGAGCGCGAGCGAGACCCGCAACACGGGGAGCCGGTGCTTCTTTCTCCGCTCGTTCATGAGCTTGAGGAGCTCTTGCTCGCGCTTCGCGTCCATGGCCGCCGGGGCGCTTCCTCCGCAAAATTCCTCGCCGACCGTCGCCGACTGGCGCGCCGCGGGGGCGCGGCAGGCGCAGAAGGCCACGAGAACGGCGAGGGCCGGCAGCGTACGGCAGCGGTAAGCCTCGCGATGCAAAAGGACCTTCCTCACATGCCGCCCCGCCAGGGCCGGCTCAGAAACGACATGCAAGCGGGTATTCCTTTTCCGGCCTGCAGTTGTGGTCCCTTGTACAAAGGGGCGGCCTTCTCACGGATGTACAAAACGCGCCTCCCCCATTTCGAGGGCGTGAAAGCGGCTCAGAAGTCATCCGAGAGCCTGGCACATTAGTTGCTCCCGTTCACTGGCATCAGCCGCATGGTGTCTCGAATCCGCCGGCTCGAGGCGCCCTTGACGAGGAGACAGAAGCCATGCAGGAGATTTCTTTCAGCACCATTCTGGCCCTGATCGTCGCCGTTGCCGTTGTCGCTGCCGGGGCGTGGGCCTATTGGCGGATGCAGCGACGCCGGGCGCTCGCCCGCAAGTACGGCTCCGAGTATCAGCGGATCGTTCAAGACAAGGGCGACCCGCAGCGGGAGCTCGAAGCCAGAGAGAAGCGCGTGAGCGGCTTCGAGCTAAAAGACCTGGAGCCCGCACAGCGCGAGCGCTACATGGATGCCTGGGCTCGAATCCAGGCGGACTTCGTAGACGAACCGGCGCGGGCCGCCAGGAAAGCGCACGAGCTGCTGATGGCGGTGATGTCCGACCGCGGCTATCCCGAGGCCGAGCTCGAACAGCGTCAGCGGGATCTTTCAGTCAATTATCCCGACCTGATCGAGCCGTATCGCGAAGCCTGTGAGATCGCACGGCGGCAGACCGGCCCGGGCGGCGCGACCACCGAAGACTTGAGGAAGGCCACGATCTGCTACCGGTCGCTGCTCAACGCGCTGCTGAACGGCCGATCGACGGCTCGCCTGGAAGAGGAGAAACACGCGCTGGCATCGTGACGAGCTCGCGAGTGTAGGCTCGCGGCCCGGCGCAGCTCACGCAGGGGGCCGGCCGACGACGCTCGCGATGATCGCCGTCAGCTCTCCCGGGTCGACCGGCTTCGGCACGTGCATGCTGTAGCCGGCGGCGAGCGTGCGCTGGCGGTCCTGCGCCCGCCCGTACGCCGTGAGCGCGATCGCGGGGGTTTGGCCGCCCTGCTCGGCGCGCAGGGCACGCACCTTCCGGATCAGCGAGTAGCCGTTCTCGCCCGGCATCTCGATGTCGGAGACCAGCACGTCGGGTCGCCAGTGCCGCAGCAGGTGCAGGGCCTCGGCGGCCGTGAGGCACGTGCGGACCTGGGCGCCCGCCCCCATCAGGATCGCCTCGGTGAGCCGAACGGCATCCTCCTCGTCGTCGGCGACGAGCACCCGCAGGTCGTCGAGGCGGACGACGGCAGGCAGCGGCTCGATCTTTGGGGAGCTCGAGCTCGGCGAGACGCGCGCCACGGGCCCCGAGGAGACCTCCGCCGGGGCGATCGGCAGGATTACGCTGAAGGTTGCGCCTTGCCCCTCTCCGGCACTCCGCGCGACGACGACACCCCCGTGTAGTTCGACGAGGTGCTTCACGAGCGCAAGCCCGAGCCCGAGACCGCCGTGCGTGCGAGTGCTCGAGCTGTCGGCCTGCCGGAAGCGCTCGAAGATGTGCGGCAACATCTCCGGCGCGATCCCCTGGCCGCTGTCGCTGATCACGAGCTCCATGTGCGAGTTCAACCGTTGCAGGCGGAGATCGACGCGCCCGCCCGTGGGTGTGAACTTGACCGCGTTCATGAGCAGGTTCCAGACGACCTGCTGGAGCCTCGAGGGATCGCCGGTCACCGGAGCGGCGCGTGGATCGTCGAGTGCGGTCTCCAACTGGATGGCCTTGGCATCGGCGGCGGGACGCACGGCGTCGAGGGCACCCAGCACCACCTCCTCCAGCCCGACGCGTCGGACCTCGAGGCGCATCTTGCCGCTGGTGATGCGGGATAGGTCCAGGAGATCGTCGATCAGCTGCACCTGGATGTCGGAGTTGCGCACGATCGCGTCCAAGGCGCGTGCGACGAGCGCCTCCTCGCGGAGCTCGCCGCCCTGGAGCAGGCGTGCCCAGCCATAAACCGCGTTGAGCGGAGTGCGCAATTCGTGGGAAAGCACGGCCAGGAACTCCTCCTTGGCGCGATCCGCCGACTCGGCCGCGTGCCTCGCGGTCCGCTCCTTGCTCAGAAGGTCGTTGCGCTCGTCCTCCGCCCGCTTCAGCTGCTCTGCCGCGATGTCGAGCGCGGCCGCCACCTCGCGGATTTCCTGGACCGAGGTCGAAGGCGGCCGTGGCTGCGCGCCGTGGCCGAGCGCCTCCGCCGCGGCCCTGAGCTCGGCGATCGGCCGATTGATGCTTCGCGCGACCCACAGCGCGGCCAAGGTGCCGATGGCGATCGACAGCAAGACCCCTCCGCCGTAGACCACGAGCGAGCGGTAGGCCGCGTCTTCGAGCTGGGCGGTGGGAATGCCCATCACGGCGGTCCATCCCCACGGCGCCAACTGGCTGTAGGGGGCGAAGATCCGCTCGCCTTCGAGCGTGTAGGCGACGCCGACGCCTTCGCTGCCTCCGCCCGCGACCACGGCCTCCACGCTGTCGGAGAGCCGGCCGCCGAGGTTTTCGTCGTGGGCGCGCGAGCGCGCCACGCGCTGGCCCTTCGCGTCCACGATCGAGACCACCCATTCCGGCGGCACCCGCTGGCGCGTGAGGATGCCGCGGATCTTCGCGGGCTCGACGAGCGCAGTCAAGACGTAGCGCAGCTCGCCCCTTCGGACGACAGGCACCCTCACGGCGAAGAGCCACGTGCCGGGAGGAAAGCGCGCGAGGTCGCCCACGACTGGCTGCCGGGTGCGCACCGCGCGCCGGAAGCTCTCCGGATCGGACAGCGCCGGCAAGGTACCTGTCGCTGGGATGCGGGTGTGCACGACCACTCTCCCCGCAGGATCGGCCAGGGTGATCGCCGCCCAGTCCTGCTCCAGGGTCAGAACGCGCAGCGCGCGCTCCTGAAACTCAGGGAAGGCGTCGACGTCGAGCTTGGGCGTGGTGGCGAGCGCCTCCAGCACCAGGATCGCGCTGCGGAGCTCGGCGTCGACGGCGGTGGCGATGGAGCGGGCGAGCTCGAGCCCCGTACTCTTCGCCTGCGCACCCTGCTGCTGTGCGAGCACGTACAGGCCGCCGCCGGCCATCACCGCGAGCGGCAGAATCCCTACGGCGGTGAGCACGAATAGACGCCGCCTTAGGGGAGTACCGAGCACGCTTGCCTCGTTTGCAGGACCCCAAGGCTACTGCGAAGCGACCGGCGGCGAAAGGGCAGCGAGCGCGCTTAGCGACTCGGGATCCAAGACCAACCTCAAGCCTCGAGCAGCTGCTTGAGCTTCGCCAGCATCGTGTTCCAGTTCTGCTCCGAGTGCTGGCGGGCCTCCTCGGTAGCATTGTTGTCCTGCGAGAGCGCGAGATGCGTTCTGCCGGCTTGGCTCGAGAGCTCGATCGTGACCTGGTGATGATTCTCGGGAACGTCCGGGAGCCCGAGGAGCGGACTGAAGTGCGTGTACTGAAGCCGGCGCGATGGCTCGATCTGGAGGATGGTCCCCTTGTCCTCGAATGGTTTGCCTTTCCACTCTCCCTTCCAGACGATCGGGGACCCTGGCTTCCAGTCGGACACGACGGTCGCGCCGAACATGTATTGCCGGATCGTCTCGGGATTCACGAGCGCGTCCCAGACCTTCTCGACAGGCGCGTCGATCGCGTTTTCTGCCTTGGCGACCAGGTTTGCGTTTTTCATCAAGGCCTTGCCTCATTCGCTTGCGTTGTGCCTGCTCCGTCCAGGACTTGGCGAGCCTTGCGCAAGAAAGCGTCGAGCGTGAACGGCTTGCCCAGGAAGGGCGTGCCGGGCTCGATCCCGCGTTGACCGTCGACCAGCTTGTCGGTGTAGCCGGAGACGAGCAGGACCTTGGCGCCGGGGTGGCGAGCACGTACTTGATGGGCCGTCTCGGGACCGCTGCCGCCCGGTAACACCACGTCGGTGATCACGAGATCGATCCCGCGATCGGCGTGAGCGGCGAGGAGCAAGGCCTCCTGGGGTTCCTTCGCTTCGAGCACGGTATAGCCGCCGGTCCGCAGCGCCTCGGCAGTCACCGCTCGGAGGGAGTCCTCGTCCTCGACCAGGAGCACGGTCTCGCTTCCGCCTGCTGCGGCCGCAAAAGGCGCCGCGTCGACGGCTGCGACCTCGTCCACGCGCGGCAAGTAGACCTTGAAGGTCGTGCCGTGCCCGGGCTCACTGTACACGGCGATGCTGCCGCCGCTCTGTTTCACGATCCCGTACACGACCGCGAGGCCCAGGCCGGTTCCCTTGCCTTGCTCCTTGGTCGTGAAGAAGGGCTCGAAGATCCGCGACTGCGTCTCCCGGCTCATTCCCTGGCCCGTGTCGCTCACCGCGAGCATTACGTACGGGCCCGGGTGCACCTCGAACTGGGAGCGCGATACTGGGTCGAGCGTGACGTTGGAGGTTTCGATCACCAGCCGGCCGCCCTCCGGCATCGCGTCGCGCGCGTTGACCGCTAGGTTCATGATCACCTGCTGGAGCTGGCCAGGATCCGCACGTACATGGCCCAGCTCGTGCCCGGGAGCGACTTCGAGCCGTACGTCCTCGCCGATCAAGCGGCGCAGCATCTTCTCCACTTCCTCGACGATCAGGTTCACGTCGCAGACGCGCGGCTCGAGCGGCTGCTTGCG
>Ga0114129_10013433_pt1 | contig 11670 bp, 8 predicted proteins | sample RhiMetdeltSRZDD1_FD_80071 | JGI IMG/M metagenome (GOLD analysis project Ga0114129, IMG submission 80071) | Populus rhizosphere microbial communities from Tennessee, USA - Rhizosphere MetaG P. deltoides SRZDD1 (version 2) (version 2) | ecosystem: Host-associated > Plants > Roots > Rhizosphere >... | reverse complement strand
GCATCCGCCGATTCGCCCGCCGCGTCGGAGCGGAAAACCTGATGGCCGGCACCGATTGCGGTTTCGGCGGGCGCTGCCATCCGCAGATCGCCTGGGCCAAGCTTGCAGCGCTCGTCGAGGGCGCCGAGCTGGCCGCAAGGTCGGAGCCTTGACGGGCGCTTATCCCCTGGCCGCGAGCCTGGATGCAGTGAACTTCGACGCCGCCATCGCGGCTTCGCCCGCGCCGTCTTTGCCGGACAATGTGAGCCAGATCACAGTCCCTCTCGAGCTACGCTCCTAGGATGTAGGGCAACGATATGCACGCGAGGAGTCCGGGCGCTCGGTAAAGATCCGAAATCGGCAACCTCGCAAAGAGGCGCGGAACACGGGAGGAGTCTGATGACTGACATGCCACAGGCGAGCGGCGAACCCGCTGCCACACTGGGGCGATGGACTCGGTTCAAACCGGGACGTTGGTCCAAGTCGCTCGACGCCGACATGATTCATCTCTGTCGCACCAACCTGGACATCCGCTTCCAGGCGATCTCGGAGGAGTCGCTGCAGACGGAGAACCAGCGCAAGATCTACGCGACCGTTCGCGACCTCCTCGCAGCCGCTCCTGCGACGGGACCGGGCCAGCCCCACTGGGACGAAATCGCCCGCATCGAAGGTTTGATGGCGCTGCTGCTCAACGGGGGCGTGTTACGCCAGGAGATCAGCCGCCGCCTGCATGAGCTTGAAGAGGAAAGCGTGGCCGACGCCAACAGCATGCGGCGGGAGTACGAAAGCCTGCTGAAGCCCGCCGGCCACAAAGGCGCTGCCGCCCCGGACGAGGACGTGCTGCGCACGTTCCTGCTGCGCGTGCTCGAAACGATCCATTGGCGAGCGAAGAAGAAATATCTCGCCCGACCCGTTCGCAAGAAGGCGACCAAGAACACCCTCTGGTGCCTGTTGGTGGCCTTTGCGTTCCTCGTCGTGCCCTACGTGCTGCTGAACATCGATTTCGTCTCCGAACTGCCCTCGCCCAGCCCCTCGATTGCGCTGGCAAGCGCAGGCGAGACGACCGGCATTTCATCCTCGTCCGATGTCGAAGGTAGCCAGTCCGCCGTTCTCGTCTCCAGCGCGATCCGCCGTGTCGCCGATGCGCCTGCGCTTTCCACCCCCGCAGACGTCCGGACGGGTGTCAGCAAGTGGTGGTCTCTGTTCGCCTTGTGGACAGCGCTGTCCTCCGGCCTGCTCGGTGCCTTCTTTTGCCGGCTGATAAGCGTGCAGAGCCAGTGGACCGACATGAAGCTGGACGATGTCCTGCTGCACCGGGAATGGTCTTACTCCCTCCTGCGCGCTGGCGTCGGATTGGGCGGCGCGTTGGTCGTCTATTTCTTCCTGCGTTCGGGAATCGTCGAGGGTGCGCTGTTTCCGAAATTCGCGGAAATCTCCATCCAGTTCGTGCCGCATCCCGATAACAGCGTGCCGATGACCTTCGTGATGCCATCGAAAGACCTCGCACTGCTGACGTTCTGGTGCTTCCTGGCGGGCTTTTCCGAGCGACTGGTCCCGGCGATCCTGACCAACTCGGAGCGGCAACTCGCGCAGGCTGCCGCCACCGTCAAGTGATGGCGACGACCGGGTGGTCGCCTGATTCATTGTGGCGCATCCTCCGGGCGTCTCCGGCAAGGCGGAGACCCATGACCGGATTTGTCGCGACGCCAAGATAGTCGGACCCTGGTTCGGTGCGGCTTGCGCGCCATGCGGGATGACAATTGGGCGGTCCGGCTGCGCTCTTAACGACTTCTTTACCTTGATCGTTCGAACATATCCCTGTTCGCAGTCTCGTTCCTTCTCCGTCGCCGGCGCCCGCTCTCGTCGAGTCTCAGTTCCAGCTTTGCGCGCGACCGATGCCGGTTCGAACCGGAAAGTCGCCATGCCTGCTGGCCTTGAAAGCTTGAAGAAACGCCGTCGCGGCCGGTGTACCGGCACGACCTTCGTCAACCACCTCGGCACCTCGATCGCTTACGACGTGTGCTGGATGGGCGAGAACATGATGGAGCTCGAGATCACCATCTATCGCGACGACCCGGGCAAGCCGGACCGCACGACGCGCGAAAGCTTCGTCATCTACGGTACGCAAAAGACCTTCGGCCAGCTCGGCGAGATTCTGTCGGCCGTGAGCCGTCACCGGCCGACGCGGTAGCTGGTTTCCTGCGACGCTGGAAAGCATCCGGTAACGCGCCGCTGCGCGCCGCTCCACGTTGTCTAAGTCGCAGTAGTGCCCTGAGCCCATCGATGAGGCCGAGGATCATTCCTTCCGCCAGAATGTCGCGAATGGGTTCGATCGCAGCGCACGTCGCCGATGATTTTTTGAATAACGACTTCGGCAGCCACACGAGTGCTGAAAAGCCGCGCGCTGATCTGGTGGCTCAGCATATTTTGCAGAATGAGCACGCCATAGGAGCGCAGCGTCGTCGCCGCGATTCGGATTTGCACGGAGCTGATACCGCCGAGTGTGTCCTCAGCCTGACTGTATCGAGGTTAGAACGTGGTATGCGCCGCCTGCCGGATTGGCGTGGCGACGAGAATGGGTGATGAGCGCAGTTCCTGCTGACGCGCGACGATTAGGTCGAGTCGGGGACAGATGCCAAAGATTCCTTCGGTCCTGCTCGCGCCAATTTTTTTGAAAAGCTAATCAGCTTCGATGCAGCGAGAAAACGATCATCGGCGGTGAGATGCGTTTCGCCTTCGCGCTGCTGAGCCTGCGTCGCCGGTGAACAAGTAGACATCGACGGCGATAGAACGTCGAGCAGCGGACATAAATACCATTGGGTAACTCGCCGTCGATCATGTCGACGCGCCGCCTGACATGTTATGAACTCAATATTACCAACGAAAAACCGCAGACGATGCGATTTGACCGGTAGAAGCATCGTTTGCAAAATTTTTTTGATTGCTGCTGCGTCTGCTGGAACTCGCAACAATCGAGCGTTGTTGGCTCAACGGTGACGATGCGAGGACAGCGCCCGTCACCCAACTCTCAACGCAAACGATGGAGTGCAAAATGTCTGAAGCGTTTTTGTGTCCGATAGAGCTGAGCGATGCCGAGTTGGACGCAGTCGCCGCGGGGCAGGCGAATGGCTTAGTGGCCATCAACATCGAAGATGTTGCGAACAACAACAACATCCTCAACAATGCCTTCCAAAACTTCCTGAACCACAACAACATCCTGAACGATTTCCTGAACGGCAACAACGTCCAGGTCCCGATCGGGATTGCCGCAGCCGTCCTCGGTCTGGCTGGTGCTTCATCTCTGGCGCACGGTCGCCCCTGAGCAAACGTCAGCATCATAGCGTTCCCGTGCCGGCCCCCGGCACGGGCCCCAATTTCGGCCTGCGTGTCCGAAAATGCATGCGCTAGATGCGAGCAGGACGCGTCCTATTCCGCTGATGGGCACAAAGATGCACGGTGAGTGATCGCTCACGAGCGCTTCTTCGCGAAGGGGCAGTCGCCTTTCAGCAACGGCGCGGCTCTGATGGACAAGACTCCCGTCCGGCTTCGGACGGGAGTCCGATGCGTGGTTGAACGACAACAGCAACGACGACTTCCCCGGCGAGTATGACCACTCAACCGCAGTTGTTCCGCCAAGAAGCGATTGATTTCCAGCAGCATCACCGCCAATGGGGCGCTGTAGCCTCCCTCCAGCCGCTCTCGATTAAGATCACGGTTTGGTTTCTCGTCGCCTCGGCGGCGCTGGTGATTTTCTTCCTTTTCGTCGCCCAATACGCCCGCAAGGAGACGGCGATCGGCTATCTCACCCCGACGAAAGGCACGGCGAAAATTTTCGTGCCGCGCCGAGGAACGATCAAGGAGGTCCACGTCGAGGAGGGGGACACCGTGCGCGAGGGTCAACTCCTTTTGACGATTGAAACCGATCAGATTGCCGCGGACGGGATGGACGTCAATGCCGCTCAGCTCGAAACACTCAACCTTCAGAAGGAACTGGTTGCGAGGAACATCAAGGCTGAGGAGGAACGGACCGGCTCGGAGCGCGAGCGGCTGTCAGCCATCGCGCGAGGATTGGAGACGGAAGTTTCGCAACTCCAAGGGCAACTCAAACTTCAGACCGAGCGCTTGAACGTCGTCGAGAGCGACGCCCAAACGGGTGAGCAACTGCGGTCAAAGGGGTTCATGACGGCGGTCGAATTCCGTCGTCGACAGGTCGCCGTTTTGGAGCAGAAACAGGTATTGAGCGGGCTTTATCAGCAGCTCGCTGCCAAGCAGAACCAGCTCACCGAGACGCGCTTCAGCCTAAGCCAGCTTCCGACCGTGATGGCGCAGAAGGTGCAAACGCTGCGCAACGAGCTATCCGCAATCGAGCAGCGCATCGCCGAAATCAAGGGTCGCGGCGCGTATCTCATCCGATCACCCACGGCTGGTCGCGTATCGACGCTGCAGGCAACGCTCGGCCAGAATGCCGATCCGCAACGGCTGCAGCTGGAGATCATTCCTGAGCACTCCGTCCTCCAGGCAGAGCTGTTCCTGCCGGCGCGCGCTGTGGGGTTCGTGGAACCTGGTCAGCCGGTGAGAATTCTTTACGACGCATTTCCGTATCAACATTTCGGTACGTACCGTGGCAGTGTCGCAAAGATTTCGCAGACGATCTTGACCAGCTCCGACGCGGGCGGCCCGATCAAGCTCACCGAGCCAGCCTACAAAGTCACGGTGGCGCTCGAGCAGTCGGATATCGAGGCGAACGGCAAAACGGTCGCGCTTCAGCCCGATATGCTTTTGAAGGCCGACATTACCCTTGAGAAGCGGTCGCTCATGAGCTGGCTGACAAACCCGCTGCTTAGCGTCCGGATGTGAAAAGTGAACCTGCTGAACTTCAGTGGCCGCGGGCGTCTGCCCCTGGTTCGCCAGACTGAGGCGGCTGAATGCGGCCTTGCCTGCCTCGCCATGGTGGCATCATTTCATGGTCACCATGTTGATCTCAATACGCTGCGCCGACGCTATCCGGTCTCCCTGAACGGGGTGACACTGCGTTCGCTGATGCAAGTTGCCAGCCAGCTTCATCTGCTTGGTCGTCCTCTTCGGTTCGAGCTGGAGCACCTGCCGCAGTTACGGCTCCCGGCAATCCTTCACTGGGATTTGAGTCACTTCGTCGTACTGAAGGCGATCGGCAGGAGAAGCATCACCATCCTCGACCCGGCCGGCGGCGAGAAGTTCGTTCCTCTGGCCGAAGCGTCCAAGCATATTACCGGGGTTGCCCTCGAGCTCTCTCCGAGTGAAGTGTTTGTTCCTCGTGACGACCGGGCAAGACTGCCTCTCTCGATCTTCTGGTCGCAACTGCGCGGAAGTGGTCACGCACTCGTCCAGATTTTCGTTTTGTCGACCGTGTTGCAGCTCTTGGTATTGACCGCGCCGTTCTACATGCAGATCACGGTCGACGAGGTGATCGCACGGGGCGACGTCGACCTGCTGCTGGTCCTCGCCCTCGGTTTCGGGCTGTTGACTCTGATGCGCGTCGCGTCGTCAGCGCTTCGCTCATTGATTCTGCTGATCGTGCAAAACCTCGTTCAGTTCCAGCTCGGCGCTCGTCTGTTCCGTCATCTGATCCGCCTCCCGATGTCTTTCTTCGAGAAACGCCATATCGGGGATGTTCTTTCCCGTTTCACTTCGCTTCAACCAATCCGAAACCTGCTCGCGGAAGGGATGATCGCGGCAGTGCTCGACGGCATAATGGCTGTTCTAACCCTCGCGATGATGTTCATCTACAGTGCGCAGCTCGCGCTGATCGTGTTGAGCGCACTCGTGCTTTATGCGGCTCTCCGGCTCGCATTGTATCGGATTCTGTGGCAGCGGACCGAGGCGACCATTCAGGCCGGTGCCGAGGAGAGCTCGACTTTCATCGAAACCGTGCGTGCCATTCAGAGCTTGAAGCTCTTCAATCGGGAGAGCGAGAGGGAAAGTCAGTGGCTGAACCGGTACGCCGAGGTTGCAAACGCGAACGTTCGCTTGGGCCGCGCAAAGGTCGCGTTCACCACACTCAACGACATGATCTTCGGCCTCGAAACCATCGTTACGGTTTACCTGGCGGCGCGGCTCGCGCTCGGGAATTATCTCACCATCGGGATGATCTTCGCATTCATGAGTTACAAGCAACATTTCTCTGAAAAAGCGGTGCAACTCGTCGAGAAGGCGTTGGATTTTCGGATTCTTGGACTTCATTTGGAACGCTTATCCGATATCGCGCTGACGCCGCTCGAATCGGGACACGACCGTGCATTGGCCTATTCGCGCCCGATCCGGGGCAGCATCGAACTGCGTGGCGTTTTCTTCAGATATTCCGAAAATGATCCATTCGTGCTCGAGGACATCAACCTTGCAATCGAACCAGGAGAGTTCGTGACGATCATGGGTCCGTCCGGCGGGGGCAAGACGACGCTCCTGAAGATCATGCTCGGATTGCTTGAGCCTTCCAGTGGTGAGGTGCTTGTAGACGGCGTGCCGCTGCCGACACTCGGTGTTCGGGCGTATCGCGAGCAGGTCGCCGCCGTGATGCAGGAGGATCAATTACTCTCCGGTTCCATCGCCGATAATATCTGCTTTTTTGATCCGGAGTTCGATCAGGAACGGATGATCCGGTGTACCCAGCTCGCCGGAATCCACGACGAGATCCTCGCAACCCCGATGTCGTATAATAGCTTGGTCGGAGACATGGGCAGCTCGCTTTCGGGCGGCCAAAAACAGCGCGTATTGCTGGCGCGTGCGCTCTATCGAGAGCCTCGCATCCTCTATCTCGACGAGGGCACGGCCCATCTCGATCTGGAGAACGAACGTCACATCAATGAAAGCCTGGCCAAGCTCAATATGACGCGAATCAGTGTCGCCCATCGCCCGGCTATATCGGCTGGAGCAGACCGACTGATACTCCTTTCGAAAACAATCCGATCGGAGCGCCGAGGGTCGAAATATGCCGAGCTGACCCGCCAAGAGCCGCTCGATGGATCACTCACGGTGCTCCCATGAGGAGCCCAATCAGGTCCACCCCGGATCGGGTCACGGCTATCGCAATGCCCAGGACTGCGGCAGTGAAAAGTATCGCGCTCAATAGCCACTGCGCGACACCGCGGAGGAAATTGCCTCTAAGCGCTCGACGCAGCGCCTGAGCTTCGGTCTCGGCGGCAATCGTACCGGCATATCCCGCCAGAATCTGCACGGCGGCGTTTTTGAGTCCTTCGAGTCTCGAAGCGGTCCAGGATCTCTCGTAAGCCCGAAGTTCTTCGTCCGAAGGGTAGCGCCCTTCGCGATTTCTGAAATCATCCACCCATTCGCGCCGCGCCTCCTCGTAGAGGCCGTAGGCGATCAGCCCGAGCAGCTTGTGGGGCGGATCCTCGCCCCCTTTGAAGAAGCGCGGGAAAACAGGGTCCACAGGTCCTTTTGACTCTGTCGGCTGGTTCGCCTGCGCTGACGCTGTCGGCTGGTGCGCCCGCTCGTTCATGGGCCAACCCGCTTCCCAGATATTCGGAACAGGTGCTCGAGCGTCCGGCCGGCACTGCGCAATGCCGCGAAGTGTACACGCTCGTCGAGCAACCTGATTAGTTCCCCGCTTGGCAGCCTGATGGTCGTGAACACGCCCGAGTCGTCCGCCGGAAGTGTCCACCCGACGGAGTGACAAAGATCAACTTGGTTCCCCTTCCGAAACGACCACCACATTTTGCAACCATCTGCTATGCGCGGAATGGATCTGGCCTGTGCTCTCATCGCGACCGGCGGTTCGGCTTAACGTTGCGATGGATGGGACGAACCGGCGTTACTGCGCCTGGGATCGCAAATGGCGAACCACCCCGGGAAGAAAACGCTGAGCGTCCGCGGGAGCCGACAACTCCGGCGGCTGGTTAACGTTCGGCCGGTAGGTCAGTTCCGGAGCGGACCGCGGTGTGTCTCTGCTTTGATAGGCCATGTATCGCGGCACAAGCGCACCACGCCGGAGGGTCCCAGGGTGAAAGCAACGCGCAGCCACGTTTCCGGCGTGCAGCAGCACGTCCGTGCTGCTGCGACCGTTCCTTGGCGCAAGCAATGGCATGGCGTCGTCGCTTCGCCTTGCTATAAAGCGTCCAACGGAGAGGGCAATGCACGACGCAAGCGCGGTGCGCAAGACGGCTGGCGGCAACACGGTGAGTGCGCGCTACGAGGCGCTGCACCGGAAATTTCCGACGGTCGCGTATTTGCGCGCGCGGGCGCGCCGTCACGTGCCGAACTTCGCCTTCGAATACATGGACGGCGGCGCCGGCGGCGACAACGGCATCGCCCGCAACTGGCAGGCGCTCGATGCGGTCGAGCTGGTGCCGCGCTATGGCGTCACCTCGGGTCTGCCGCCGGTCGACACCGAGCTGTTCGGCCGCCGCTATTCGGCGCCGCTCGGCATCGCGCCCATGGGCGGGCCGTCGATCGCCTGGCCGGGCGCCGACGATTACCTCGCCCAGGCGGCCCAGGCCGCGCGCGTCCCCTACGTGCTGAGCACGGTTGGCGGCATCACCATCGAGCGCGCCGCCGAGCTCGCGCCCGACGTGTTCTGGTTCCAGCTCTATCGCTTCGCCAAGGACGACCATCGCGTCGGCTTCGATCTTGTCGCGCGCGCAGCTTCGGCCGGCGCCCACGTGCTCGTGCTCACCCTCGACGTGCCAGTCCGCACGACGCGCACGCGGGAAGTGGTCGGCGGCATCGTCTATCCGTTCCACATCACGCCGCGCATGGCGCTCGGCGTCGCCACCTCGCCCGGCTATCTCGTGTCGCTGCTCCAGCACGGCATCACGCGTTTTGCCTGCCTGGCGCCGTATTCGGGGGAGGGCGCCAACGTCAATGCCATGGCCAAGTTCATGCAGGGCGAGCAGCGCGGCGCCTTCACCTGGGAGGAGGTGGCGCGCTTCCGCGAACGCTGGAAGGGACCGCTGGTGGCGAAGGGCATCATGCATCCGAGCGACGCCGAAAAGGCGGTGTCGCTCGGCGTCGACGGGATTGTCGTCTCCAATCACGGCGGCCGTCAGGTGGAGGGCTTGCCGCCGGCGATCGACGCGCTCCCCGCCATCGTCGCCGCCGTCGGCAGCCGCATCACCGTGATGATGGACAGCGGCATCCGCAGCGGTCTCGATGTCGTGCGTGCGGTCGCGCTCGGCGCGGAAGCCGCGTTCGCCGGCAAGGCCTTCCTATGGGGCGTCGGCGCGCTGGGCGCCGACGGACCCAGCCACGTCATCGACATCATGGTCGACGAGATGAAGGCCGCGCTCGGCCAGATTGGCGCCCGCACGCTGGCCGAGGCGCGCTCGGTCGCGATCCGCCATCCCGGCGCGCTCGATTTCCGCACCAACTCCTGACACCCCTACCGGCAAAAATCATCTCTGGTCTGCGGTTTTCGCAGTAGCTCCATGCTGCCAAGCCGGGTACAAGGCGCTGGCTTATTCTCTGACGAATCCGCGGAGCCGTGATGACGGCCGTTGCCGAAGGGACGATCGTTGCGGCGGCGGACGACCGCCTGGCCCGTCGCAACACCCTCGTTCTGGCGATCGGCCAGGCGTTGTCGGGCGCCAACAACAGCGTCATCGTCTCGACCGGCGCCATCGTCGGCTCGGTGCTGGCCCCCGATCCCGGACTTGCCACGCTTCCCATCAGCATCATGGTTTTGGGGATCTGCGCCGGCACCGTGCCGGTCGGCATTCTGTCGCGCGCCTTCGGTCGTCGCTTCGCCCTGCAGACCGGGACGGTGTTCGGCATCCTTTGCGGACTGATCGCCTGCGCGGCGGTGCTGCGAGGCTCGTTCTGGCTGTACAATGTCGGCACGTTCTGCGCTGGCCTCTACGCGGCCGCGCACCTCTCCTACCGTTTCGCAGCAACCGATACGGCGAGCGACGAGTTCCGTCCCAAGGCGGTCGCCTGGGTGCTCGCGGGCGGCGTCGCCGCGGGCGTGCTCGGCCCGCAGCTCGTCATTGCCACCAAGGACGCTTGGCAGCCCCATCTGTTCGCCGCGACCTACCTGGCGCAGGCGGCGGTCGCGCTGCTCGCCGGATTCGTGCTCGCCTTCCTGCAGGTGCCATCGTCGATCGTCGAGCCCGAGCGGCGCGGCGGCCGCTCGCTGGCCGAGATCGCGCGCATGCCGCGCTTCATCGTCGCGGTCGCCTGTGGCGTCGCGAGCTACGCCATGATGAACCTGATGATGACCTCGGCGCCGCTCGCCATGGTCGGTTGCGGCCATTCCGTCACACAGGCGACTCTCGGCATTCAGTGGCACGTGCTCGGCATGTATGCGCCGAGCTTCATCACCGGCAGCCTGATCCTGCGCTTCGGCGTCGGGCGCATCACCGGCATCGGCCTGGTGCTGATGAGCCTCAGCGCCGCCGTTGGGCTTTCCGGCATCAGCGTGCTCCACTTCTGGAGCGCGCTGACACTGCTCGGCGTCGGCTGGAATTTTGCTTTCATCGGCGCCACCACCATGGTGACCGAGTGCCATCGACCGCAGGAGCGCAACAAGGTCCAGTCATTCAACGATTTCCTGGTGTTCGGCGGGATGGCGATCGGCTCGTTCTCATCGGGTCAGATCCTGGCGGCATGGGGCTGGAGCGCCGTCAACGGCGTGGTCTTCCCGGTAATCCTCGCCGCCATTCTCCTGCTCATTGGGCTTTCGCTCCGCGATCGCTTGCGAATCGCCTGAACCGTTGCGTCGCGTCCGCATTTGCGGCTATACCCCGCGCGACCTCCAGCCGCTGCGAGCCGGTCTCGCCGGCGCCGCTTTCCATTCCGAACGAGGGCTAACATGAAGGCTTTGTGGGTGATTATCGCCTGCGGCGCGCTTTCGATTGTGTACGGCATCTGGGCCACCCAGTCGGTGATGACGTCGGATGCCGGCAGCCAGAAGATGCAGGAGATTTCCGCCGCCGTGCGGGAGGGCGCGCAAGCCTATCTCAAGCGCCAGTACACCACGATCGGCATCGTCGGCGTCGTCATCTTCGTCATCCTCGGCCTGCTGCTCGGCTGGCTGGTGGCGGTCGGCTTCGCCATCGGAGCAATCCTTTCGGCCGCCGCCGGCTTCATCGGCATGAACGTGTCGGTGCGCGCCAATGTGCGCACCGCGCAGGCGGCGATCCGCTCGCTCGCCGACGGGCTGGCGCTCGCCTTCAAGGCGGGTGCAATCACCGGCCTTCTCGTCGCCGGCCTGGCGCTGCTCGGTGTCTCCGTCTATTTCGGCTTCCTCACCGGAACAATGAAGCTTCCCGCCAACAGTCGCACGGTGGTCGACGCCCTGGTGGCGCTTGGCTTCGGCGCTTCGCTGATCTCGATCTTCGCCCGTCTCGGCGGCGGCATCTTCACCAAGGGCGCCGATGTCGGCGGCGATCTCGTCGGCAAGGTCGAGGCAGGTATCCCGGAGGACGATCCGCGCAATCCGGCGACGATCGCCGACAACGTCGGCGACAATGTCGGCGACTGCGCCGGCATGGCCGCCGACCTGTTCGAGACGTATGCCGTGACCACTGTCGCCACCATGGTGTTGGCGGCGATCTTCTTCGCCGGGACGCCGATCCTTTTCACCATGATGCTGTTGCCACTGGCGATCGGCGCCGCCTGTATCGTCACCTCGATCATCGGCACGTTCTTCGTCAAGCTCGGCCCGAGCCAGTCGATCATGGGCGCGCTGTACAAGGGGTTCAT
>Ga0114129_10013432_pt1 | contig 11670 bp, 9 predicted proteins | sample RhiMetdeltSRZDD1_FD_80071 | JGI IMG/M metagenome (GOLD analysis project Ga0114129, IMG submission 80071) | Populus rhizosphere microbial communities from Tennessee, USA - Rhizosphere MetaG P. deltoides SRZDD1 (version 2) (version 2) | ecosystem: Host-associated > Plants > Roots > Rhizosphere >... | reverse complement strand
GTCCGATCAGCACCGTCGCAGCGCCGATCGATCCATCCGGTCGCCACTCGCGGATCACGATGTCGTCGATCGGCTCGAGGTGATGGATGGCCTGCGCTGTGGCGCAGTAGTCGATGTCGATGATGCGGCCGTCGCCGGCCGCGGGCTTGAGCTGCGCCGCCTCCGCCTCCATCAGCCCCGGAAAGACCACGGGAAGAAGCGCCGGATCCTTGAAGACCCCCAGCGCGCTCGTCTGGTCCTGATGCGGTTCGCCGTCGCCTCCGCACTGATAACGCAGCACGCCGAGCAGCACGTAGTTGTCGGCGCGCAGCCAGTCGAGGAAGGCGCGTGCGGCCTCGGCGTCAGGCGCGGCGCTGGCGCCGCGCCCGCGAAGCCGCGATCCCAGCTCCGACACGGCGCGCGTCATCGCCTTGAAGTCCTCGACGCCGAGAAAGACCGCCTTCAGCACCGAGAAAATCTGATGCTCGATTCGACGCAGGCGCTCTCGCGCGTCGACTCGCTCGATCCGGAACTGGCACAACAGCTCGCGTGAGCCATCCTCCTGCGAACCGCCGACCCAGACCACGCGCTCCCATTGACGCCGCACCGAGAACACTGGATAGACCGACGAGAAGACGCGGAGTCCTTCCTTCTGGAAATAGTTCTTGAGGCTCTCGAAGATGAACGGCGCATCCGGCGTGTGCGTCTCGACGATGGTGCTGTCGTGAGTGCCGCCGTCGCCGGTGACCTCGGCGTCATCCGGGTTGCGCACCGAGACGTGAAGGCCGGGGAGTCCTTTGTAGAGCTGAAACGCCGGGGGCATCGTCCTCGCCACGAACTGGAAGTAGCGGCGGAGACGGGAGGCGAGCGCTTCGGGAGAGAGCCGCAGCGCCAGGGAATCGGGCAGCTGCTCGTACACCACCGGTGCGAAGGCGCGGAGCAGATCGCGGTCCTCGGGCGGCGCCTCGCGGTCGACGATCTCGGTGATGCGTTGAAGGGTGGAGACTCTCTGCTGAGGGTCGGCGGTAATCATAGGATCAGCCTACTGCAAAACTGTGGGTGTCATTCTTCGTCCGCGATTTCCTCGCAGTGCTTCATCAGAAACGTATAACCCGACAGGGTCCCCGTGCATCGAAGCCGCTTTCCGACGAGATTCTCGAGGTCCGGATCCGCGTACGCAAGCCCTCCCATTCTCCGGAGGACGTACTCGCCCTGGTCGGTCGCGAGAAACACGGCCATCCGGTCGCTCTTCGACCCCGCGCCGAACCGCTTCCTGACAACGCGGCCCGACACGGTCATCGTGTCGCTCATCGGCGGTGGACCTCCTTGGTCGAGATGATCCGGCCGTCGACGACCTTGGCAACGATGCCGCTCACCGGCGGCACGGGACCCGATCCGCGGCGGCGCCCGAGCACGACGTGGAAGGCGGTGGGGGTTGCGGCCTTGCGCGTGCGCACCGCCACCCGCTCGGCGCGAGCCGCGGCGGGTGGACGGCGGATCGTGAACGACTGAATGCGCGGCCGGCGGATCCGCGCGCGCCTGGCCAGGCTCACCAGCTTCTTCCGAAGTGCGGACGAGGGCTTGAGCGTCGTCGATCTGACGGCGGTGGCGCGCGTCGCGCTGATCGTCAACCCCTTGACCACCAGCTCGCGGCGCCGATCGTTTCGCGCCACGCGTTGTGCCTTCGCGGCCGAGGCGCTCACCTTCGGTCCGCTCGCCGGCGCTGACGCCGCGAGTGGAGCGGGAGGTGCCTTGACGGGCACGACCGACGGATCGCCCAGCAGCGTGAACTGCGCGAGCGTTTTGAGGCTGAATGGATCGAGCTCGGCGGAGGCCTGCGCGAATTCCTGGCGGGCCTCGAGGAACGCCCGACCGAGCGACGCGCCGTCGAGCACGCGTCGCAGGAAGTACTGACAGATGAGGTCGGCATCCTCGTTGCCGCTCGATGGTCCATACGCGATCGTCGTCGAGCCCAGGAACCCGTAAGCGCCGTCATTCAGGTACGTGCTGCAGATTCCCATCTGACCGTTGGCGAGCCCGGGATCGTAGAGCTCCGATCCGTAGCAGCACTCGACCGCGGCTACGGTGCCGGTGGTGATTTTGCCGCTTAATCGCGGGGCCGCGTGCGCCACGGGCTGATCGCCGTCGCTCTTCGCTTCACCGTAGAACCTGAAGTCCGCGTCGGCGCCGTGACAGTTGATGAAATGCGAACGGCGCTTCAGCTGCGAAGCCGTCCATCTGGGTCCCTTTGGCGGCGCCACCTGAAGATCGTCGCCCGATCCGAAGAGCGCTTTCAGGCTCGATCCTGTGGATGACTTCCAGGTCTCCGTGCTGATGCCAAGGTGGGCCTCATACGCCGCGCGCGGCGAGCTGCGCCACGACGCGGCGATTTTCAGCAGCCTCACCAGATACCGCGCGTCGGTGCCTCCCGCCAGATCGGGAATACGGCCGACGACGCGGGTCGGACCGATGAAGTCCTGCGGCTTTCTGCTGTAGCCGGCCTCGCAGGCGTACGGAAGATCGCTGAAGGCAAATCGATCCGGATCGTCATCGCCGTCGTACACCGGATTCAGCAGGTCTTGATGCGTCACGACGTCGACGGCGCCGAGGATCACGAGGTAATCGGGGGTGAGGGCCTTGTAGACGCTGTCGATGGCGCGCTTGTTCTCTTGGGGGTCCGTCGCGTCGGTTACCGCGGGCGCGGTGCCCAAAGATTTCATGGCGTTCCTGTCGTCGAGCGCGACGAGCCGCGTCTCGAAGCCGCGCCTCTTGTCCGCAGCAATGAGACGCCTCAGCGCGGAGCGAATCGTCTTCAGCTCGGAGCCGTACTTGGCCCCGAGCGCGGACATGTTCGTGACGATCACTTTGTCTGGCATCGTCCCAATCCTTCAGCGCAAGGAAAACACCACGATCGTTGACCCAGCTGCTACGGCTATGTACTGCGTGCCGTCGATCGCGAACATCATTGGACCGGCCTTCCAGCTCTGGCCGGTGTTGAAGTGCCACAGCGGCTTTCCCGTCTTCGCGTCCGCCGCGACGAACGATCCGCCGGATGAATCGCCGTAGAACACCAACCCGCCGGCCGTGCTCATCACGCCGCTTGCGAGGATTCCACCGCCGACATTCGGGATCTCCCAGACGATTTTTCCGGTCTGCAGGTCAAGGGCGCGCAGATACTTGACGCTGATGTCCCCGGGCGAGCGCCGCGTGCTGCCGCCATAAAAGGATTTGCCCTGCTCCCACCACTGTGAGTTCTTCGTGAAGATGCTGCAGGACTCCTCGGCCATCAGGTAAAAGAGGCCGGTTGCAGGGTTGAACGCCGTCGACGGCCAGTTCGTTGCGCCGGCTTCCGACGGACACGTGCGCGTTCCCTGAATGGTAGGCTCCTGTTCTGGCAGCAGGATCGGACGGCCGTCCTTCCCGATGCCGGTTGCCCACGTCAGATTCCTCACGAACGGCTCCGCCATCAGCAGGTCGCCGGTGAGCCGATCGAGGACGTAGAAGAATCCGTTGCGATCGGCGTGAAGCAGCAGCGTTCGCGGCCGGCCGTGGAAATCAGCATCGACGAGCATCGGTGTTTCAGACGCATCCCAATCGTGAAGGTCATGCGGGGTGAACTGGAAATGCCATTTCAGCTTTCCGGTGCCGGGCTCGAGCGCGAGCACCGAGTTCGAGTACAGGTTGTCACCTTTGCGTTCGTCGCCGTTGTAGTCCGGACACGGGTTGCCTGTCGGCCAGTAGAGCAGCCGCGCCTCAGCGTCGTACGTTCCGGTCAGCCACGTGTCGGCGCATCCGTGCTCGAGCGCCTTGCCGATCCATGTTTCGGATCCCGGCTCGCCGCGCGCAGGAACGGTCCAGAAGCGCCACACTCGCTCGCCTGTCGATGCCTTGTACGCGTCGACGAATCCGCGGTTGCCTTCATCGCCACCAGACACACCGGCAATCACAAGATCGTCGATCGCCAGTGGCGCGCTCGTAGCGCCGTAGTGGTGGTGATAATCGGCCATTTCGACGTCCCACAGCAGCTGACCCGAAACACGATGAAGCGCAATCACGTGGGCGTGATCGGTCTGCATGAACACGCGATCGCCGAGAATCGCCACGCCGCGGTTGATCCCGCCGGCAGCATCTCCGACCAGACCCGGCGTGCGCGGGCGACTGTAATGCCACACGGGACGACCGGTCCGCGCGTCGAGCGCCCACACCGCGTTGACCGCCGTCACATACATCAATCCGTCGACGACGAGCGGTGTGACCTGAAGCGATCCTTTTTCTGACGGAACGGGAAAAGTCCATTTCGGCGCGAGCCGCGCCACGTTCGTCGTGTCGATCTGATCGAGCGGACTGTGACGGTTCCCGCTCAGCTGCCCGTGATAGGTGGGCCACTCTCCCGACTTCGGATGGACGATGGTCTCGAATGACGCCGCGTCATCGCTCGCGGCATGTCCAGTGAACGTCGCTCCAGGCGATCGATCGATGGTCAGCCTCGTGAGATAGGCGAGCAGGTCCTGCATCTGTGAGGAAGATGCCTCCACCTTCGGCATCAGCGATGGCTCGCGCACAAATTCGACGACATCCTGCATGGAGATCGAGTGAAATTTTCCATCCAGGCTTTGAACGCCAACATCGAACGGCGTCTCGTACTTCGCGACGCCCCGGATCGCGCGGCCATCGCGCATGCGCAGGGACACGACTTTGAAAGACTGCGCGTCCGGCTCGCTGAGCGCCCGCTCGATCTGCGACAGCTTCCGCTCGCGCGCCAGGTTCGAGAGATCGGGACCGAGTATGCCGCCTTTTCCCCGCACCATGTGACAGCTCGTGCAATTGCCCTGTCCGGCGAAGAAGCGTTCGCCTGCTGCAGCATCGCCCGGCGTTGGATGATCTGCCGCCGGTGCCCTCAGCACCGCAATGTAAGAGACGATGGCGTCGAGCTCGGAGTCGGGAAGAGAGAAGGGAGGCATCCCGGATTCGGGAATTCCGTTCCGGATCAGATCCCGCAGTGCCTTTGCGGTCGAAGCGCGAGGCTGACGGATGTCCACGATTGCGGGACCGTGTCCGGCGCCCGTGCCATCCGCGCCGTGGCAGGCGACGCAGCGTGCCTCGTACGCCCGTCTGCCCGGATCGACCGTCTGCGCGCGGGTGCGCACCGACATGCAGCAGAGCGTCGCGACGGCTCCCGCGAGAACGGCCGTGTGTTGTCCGGTCATTGAGCCGGAATCCTACCCGCTTCTTCCCTTGCCTCCAACCGTCCGGACCGATATTCTCACGGCGCACCATCCGATCACAGAACGCATCTGGAGGCATTCCCAATGCTGTCGACAGAAAAGGCATCACGCAGATCGATCTTCAGAACGTTTTTGGCGTCCGTCGCCGCCGCCTCGGCGGGGCTGTTCGGCGTGGCGCATGCCCAGACGAACGAGCCCGTCAAGAAGACGTCCACCGACGATCAGGCGCCTGGCGCGAAACCGCCGCTCTTCTCGTCGTGGGTGACCTACGGCAACCTCGTCTTCATTGCCGGCCAGGGTGAGCACGGTCCGGGAGACATCACCGTGCACACCACATCCGTTCTCAATCAGCTCGAAGCGCAGCTCAAGAAGGCCGGGTCGTCGATGGACAAGGTGCTGAAGGTCAACGTGTATCTTGCCGACCTGCGCGACTACGATGGGATGAACGACGTCTTTCGCGGCCGGTTCGGCCCTCATCCTCCGGTTCGCACGACCGTCGCGACATACGGAGGGGTGCCTGGTAATTCGCTCGTCGAGATCGACTGCATTGCGACGCGTTGAACGGCGCCACTCGTAAGAGAGGAGCACCACGATGTGGACCCGAAGACGTTTTCTCGAGAGCCTCTCGGCCCTGCCGGTGGTGGGGGGCGTGCTGGGTGCGAGCGCGGCGACGACCGAGGTCGCCGCGGCCGGCAAGGCAGGCCGCGACTACTTTCGCGATTTAGGCGTACGTCCGTTCATCAACGCGGCCGGAACCTACACGGCCATGACGGCCTCTCTCATGCTTCCGGAAGTGATGGAGGCGATCAACTACGCGTCGAAACAGTACGTCATGCTCGACGAGCTTCACGACAAGGTCGGCGAACGGATCGCGGCGCTCGTGCACAGCGAAGCCGCGATGGTGACCTCCGGCGCTGCCTCGGCGCTGACGCTCGGGACCGCCGCGGTGCTCACCGGCATGGACAGACAGAAGATGGTCGACCTGCCGAATCTGGCCGGCATGAAGAGCGAAGTCATCATTCAGAAGGCCCACCGTTTCGGATACGACCATGCGGTCCGCAATTGCGGCGTGCAGCTCGTGGAAGTGGAAACGCCGGAGGATCTGGAGCGGGCGGTCAACGACAAGACCGCGATGATGCTCTTCTACAACAACAACAATAAGGAAGGGCGAATCCAGGACGAGGAGTTCGTCCGGCTTGGAAAGAAGCACTCCATTCCGACGTTCAACGACGCAGCTGCCGACGTGCCTCCGGTCGAGAATCTCTGGAAGTACACGAAGATGGGTTTCGATCTCGTGACGTTTTCAGGCGGCAAGGGCCTCCGCGGACCGCAGAGTGCGGGGCTCCTGCTCGGCAGAAAAGATCTGATCGCCGCCGCCCGACTCAATGCCCCTCCGAATGGCAACACCGTCGGACGCGGCATGAAAGTGAACAAGGAAGAGATGGTCGGCATGCTGGCGTCGGTAGAAGTGTACCTTCAGAAAGATCACGCGCGCGAACAGCGCGAGTTCGAGCAGCGTGCCGAAGCCATTCGCAGCAGCGCCGCAGCCGTGTCAGGAGTGAAAGCGGAAGTCTTCGTTCCCGAGGTCGCCAACCACGTGCCGCACGTGCGCGTCACCTGGGACGCGGCGGCGAGAGGACGAAGCGCCGCGGACGTCGTCAAGCTGCTTCGCGACGGAGAACCGTCCATCGGTACGCGGAACGAGGGAGACAGCCTCGTCATCGGCGTCTGGATGATGCGGCAGGGGGAGGACAAGATCGTTGCGCGGCGCCTGCGCGAGGTGCTGGAAGGGCCACGCACGCACTGAGGCCGCCGAAGAAAGACAGTCTGATGATGATGTCCGCGTTGATCCTGCTGGTCCACCTGGTTCTCGCGCTCACCGCGAGCCCACAGGCGAAACCTCACACCACATGGCGCGACTATGGGGGAGGGGCGGACGCGTCGCAGTACTCCGCGCTGAACCAGATCAACCGGTCGAACGTCGGCTCGCTGCGCGTCGCGTGGACGTATCCGACAGGAGATCCCGGCAACTACCTGTTCAATCCCGTCGTAGTCGACGACCTCATGTACGTCCTCGCGAAGAACAACTCGATCGTCGCGCTGGATGCGGCGACGGGGAAGGAAATCTGGGCTCACGAGAACCCCAAGGGACGTATCACCACGCGCGGCATCAACTATTGGGAAAGCCAGGACCGATCGGAACGACGGCTGTTGTACTCGAATAACAATTTCCTTCAGGCGATCGACGCGCGAACGGGCAAATCCATCCCAACGTTTGGAATCGACGGCGCGGTCGATATGAGGCAGGGTCTCGGGCGGGATCCGGCGAGGATCTCCGTGCAGTCGGCGACGCCTGGCCGCGTGTTCGAAGACCTGATCATCGTTGGGTCCGCGACGAACCAGGAGTACGACTCGGCGCCCGGCGACATCCGCGCGTACGACGTCCGCTCCGGCAGGCTCGTCTGGACGTTCCACACGATTCCGCATGAAGGAGAATTCGGATACGACACGTGGCCGAAGGAGGCGTGGAAGACGGTCGGCGGCGCAAACAACTGGGCCGAGATGTCGGTCGACGAGACGCGCGGGATCGTCTACGTTCCCACCGCGAGCCCCAAGTACAACTTCTACGGCGCGAACAGGAAGGGCGCCAACCTGTTCGGCGACTGCCTGCTCGCTCTCGACGCCCGGACCGGCAAGCGGATCTGGCACTTCCAGATGGTCCATCACGACATCTGGGACTACGACAACGCCACAGCGCCGAAACTGCTGACGGTCAGGCACAACGGCAAAATGGTCGACGTCGTGGCGCAGGCCGGGAAGACCGGCTTCCTTTATGTCTTCGACCGCGTGACGGGCGAGCCGCTGTGGCCGATCGAAGAGCGGCCCGTTCCTCAAACTGACATGCGAGGGGAAACCACCTGGCCGACGCAGCCGTTTCCGGTCGCGCCGAAGCCCTTCGCGCGCCAGACGTTCACCGACAAGGATCTGAGCCCCTTCATCGACGATCCCGCCGAACGGGCTCGCCTTCTCGAGGACATTCGCTCGGCCCGCAACGAAGGGCTGTTCACACCTCCAGGCCTCCGGCCCACCATCGAGATGCCGGGCAACAACGGCGGGGCGAATTTCGGCGGCGCCGCAATCGATCCGGAGCAGGGAACGGTCTTCGTCGTGTCGAAGGACTACCCGTCGATGCTGAAGCTGGAGCTGGGCGGCACGAATTCATCGTCGTGGAGAGGAGCGCCCGCGAAAGAGGATCCGACTTCTGGAGCGCCGACTCGCGCGGCCGATCCGGATCCCACTCACTACAAGAGCGGCTTTGGCTTCATCGTCACGAGCAGCGGCCTTTCAGCAATCGCGCCACCGTGGACGACGATGACGGCGTACGACCTGAATACGGGAAACATCAAGTGGCAGATTCCCCTGGGTGAAGTTCCGGAGCTGGCCGAGCGGGGGATCGCAGACACTGGCGGTCACTTTCCGAAAGTCGGGCCGGTCGTCACCGCGGGAGGGTTGATCTTCACGGGCACGCGCGACCGAATGGTGCGCGCGCTCGACGTCGATACCGGACGCGTGCTGTGGAAGACGGAGCTGAACGCGGGAATCGAGGGGATACCGGCGGTCTACGAGATCAAAGGAAAACAATACGTCGTCTACTGCGTTGCGGCGCGATCGACCACACACATTCACGGACTTCCAGGCCATCCCACTGCGAACGATCCGATTCAGGGAGCCTACGTTGCGTTCGCGCTGCCGGACCGGCAGCCGTCCGCGTCCGCGCCGACCGATCGATGGGCGAAGGAGATGGCGGCGTTCGAGGAGCAGGATCGGAGCGCGCCTGCGATTGGCGGCATCGTGTTCGTCGGCAGCTCCAGCATCCGTCTTTGGGATCTGGCGGCGTCATTTCCAAGCGTCGACGCGATCAACCGCGGCTTCGGCGGATCGCAGATCATCGACTCGGTGAATCACGTCGACCTGCTGGTCTTGAAGCACAAGCCGCGGACGGTAATCTTCTACGCCGGCGACAACGACCTCGCCGAAGGCAGAACACCACAGCAGGTCCGCGCGGATTTCCAGTCCTTCGTGACGAAGATTCACGCGGTGCTGCCGCAAACGCGCATCGCCTACATCGGCATCAAGCCGAGCCTGCAGCGGTGGACTTTGATTGGGCGCATTCGTGAAGCGAATGCGCTCGTGCGCGATTACTGCGACAGCGACGACCTTCTCGGCTTCATCGACGTCGACGGTCCGATGCTCGGGTGGGATGGAAAGCCGCGCAAGGATCTGTTCGTCAACGACGGGCTGCACCTCTCGCCCAAGGGATACGCGCTCTGGGCATTCCTGGTGCGGCCATTTCTCGAATAGCTGTCCACCATGCCGGGACCCCTGGTCTTCTGCAGCGCGGTCCTGCTCACGACCCTCGGCTGCGGCGTCGGGAGTCAGGTCGCGCAACCGGACTGGGACACCGAGCGCCGGCGGATGATCGACGAACAGCTCAAGGCGCGCGACATTCACAGCGCGCGCGTGCTGGACGCGATGCTCCGTGTTCCGCGTCATCTCTTCGTGCCTGCCCCACAACGTGCGAGCGCCTACAGCGACTATCCTCTGCCGATCGGCCACGGTCAGACCATCTCCCAACCTTACATCGTCGCGTTGATGACGCAGTCGCTGGAAGTGGAGCCGCATCACCGCGTCCTCGAGATTGGCACCGGATCCGGCTATCAGGCGGCCGTGCTCAGCACGCTCGCGAAAGACGTGTACTCGATCGAAATCGTCGAGCCTCTGGCGGATCGCGCCCGCGAAACGCTGTCGAATCTTGGTTATCGCAACGTTCAGGTGCGTGCGGGCAACGGCTATCTCGGGTGGCCCGAGCACGCGCCGTACGACCGCATCATCGTAACGGCCGCGCCCGACGAGGTTCCACCGGCGCTCGTGCAGCAGCTCAAGGTCGGCGGCTTGATGGCGATCCCGGTCGGAGACATCATTCAGGAACTGCGAATCCTGCGCCGCACCGCTGAGGGGACGACGACGCTCCGGACGTATCCGGTCCGGTTCGTCCCGATGATTGGGAAACCGAAATAAGGCGTCAGGAGGCAGGAGGCAGCAGGTAGGAGGTAGAGCTCGGATGACTCGGATTTCATCGACGTTTCTGGCGATCGTCCTGGTGCAGGCCGCTCACTCAGTCGAGGAATACGCCGGTCGGCTGTTCGAAGTGTTCCCTCCCGCTCGCGCCGTCAGCGGGATGATCTCCAGCAACCTTCGGTCAGGCTTCGTGATTGCAAACGTAGCGCTCGTATCCTTTGGCGTTTTATGTTTCGTCATTCTGCTGCGCGTGGGTGCTGCGCGCGCCGCCGGATTACTGTGGCTTTGGGTTGGCATCGAGCTCCTGAACGGCCTCGGGCATCCTCTTTGGTCACTCATCAGAGGCGGTTATACGCCAGGCGTCGCAACAGCTCCGATCCTCTTCGTGCTGGCGCTGTATCTCGCCAGTCAGCTGCGGAACTAACGCTGCTTGCCGAACGAACCCGAAATAAGCGAGGCCGGAGGCCGGAGACGGCGTCCGCCATCCGTCATCGGACATCTGACATCCAATGTCTATGAACGATCTTGATACTGCTCCCGCACCGGTCGCGCTCGATGGGATCATTCGCGACACCGATCGGATCGGTTTCGCGATGGCATCGGAGCGGCAAACAGGGTCTCTGCTTCGTGCGCTTGCCGCAGCGAAACCTGGAGGACGGTTTCTCGAGCTGGGCACCGGCACGGGAGTGGGGACGGCGTGGCTGCTCGACGGGATGGACCGCAACGCCGAGCTGGATTCGATCGACAACGATCCGACCGTTCTGGACATCGCGCGGCGGCATCTCGGCGCCGATCGTCGCGTGCGCTTCCACCTGGTCGATGGCACGACGTTTCTCCGGCAGTCACCGACTCGTCGCTTCGATCTGATTTACGCAGACGCGTGGCCGGGGAAGTTCACCGACCTGGATGTGGCGCTGTCGCTGCTCCGGGACGGCGGCATCTACTTCATCGACGATCTGCTGCCGCAGTCGAACTGGCCGGACGGTCACGCCGCGAAGGTCCAGGCGCTGATCGCGGATCTCGAGCGACGCGACGGCTTCCGGGCGACGAAGCTCGCGTGGGCGTCGGGACTGATGGTGCTCGTCAAAACAGACCATCTGTAATTTGGTAATTGAGTAATCGGGGGATAGGGTGATTTGGTGATTGGGTGATTTGGTGATTTGGTGATTGTGTGATTGTGTGATCGAGCTGGCGCGGGCTACCGCCCGCGCCTTTGAAGCAGGCGCGCAAGCGCGTGCATGCTCGATTACCCGATTACTGGATGCTTTATGGAGTTCGATCTCAATCTTTCAGTAGATGTGCTCAGGCCCACGCCGGCGACGCTCGAAAGGCTGCTAGACGGTGCGGCGGAGCCGTGGATTCTCGGGGTGGAGGGTCCCGAAACGTT
>Ga0114129_10013431_pt1 | contig 11670 bp, 9 predicted proteins | sample RhiMetdeltSRZDD1_FD_80071 | JGI IMG/M metagenome (GOLD analysis project Ga0114129, IMG submission 80071) | Populus rhizosphere microbial communities from Tennessee, USA - Rhizosphere MetaG P. deltoides SRZDD1 (version 2) (version 2) | ecosystem: Host-associated > Plants > Roots > Rhizosphere >... | reverse complement strand
GGCTCGCAGGGGCAGTGGTTCACGGACATCGTCAACTTCATCGAGTCGAGCCGCAACCCGACCGCCGCCAACGACTCCGGCACGGCGGTCAGCAATCTACAGTGGAGCTACTGGTCGCTCAACGCCAACGACGCGTACGCCCTGCTCGGCTCGAACTTCATCGGCCTGGCGAACCCGGTCAAGGAGTATTCGTATCTCTGCGTGCCGCAGCGCGGGCCACTCGCGGTACCGCCCGGCGGCGGGACGGGGCAGTGCGGCTCGACCGGAGCGCTGCCGGCGCCGTTCTGACGTCAGCCGAGGAGGTCGTGGTCGAGCAGGTCGGCCACCCAGGACTGGTACTGCCGGGCAGTCCAGCGCCGTTCGACGGTGAGCAGGTGGTACAGCTCGGGGCTGAGCAGTGCGCTGTACCTTTCCGCGGCCTGTCTGAGGGTGAGCCCGTCGCGCAGAGCCGAGCCGACGTACGTCTGCAGGTTGGTGGACTGGATCCGCAGCCGGATGCGCAGGCTCCGGTCGCGTAGCTCGGCGGCGAAGGGGTGGCCGTCGGCGGCGCCCCGGAGTACGGCGTGGATGGGGCTGGTCCGAGCGAGCGTCTCGCAGCTGAGCCCGACGAGCTGGCGTAGCCGCTGGTGCGGGTCGGCCAGCGCGGCGATGTGATCGCGGCGGTGGTTCTGCTCGCGTTGCGCCGGGTCCTCCGGGTCGGCGCGCGCCGCCGCGAGCACGCCTTCCAGCAGGCCGCTCTTGCCGCCGAGCGAGGCGTAGATGGTGTCGGGGGAGACGCCGGCGGCCTCGGCGACCGCGGTCACGGTCGTGCCGGCGTAGCCGCGGGCGATGAACAGCTCCTGAGCGGCGACCAGTACCTTCCGGCGGGTCTCGTCGGCCTGCCCGGCGCGCAGTGGCGAGTGGTAGCCGCGCCGGCCCTTGACAACGTCTGACACGACCAGGATCCTACCTTGTGTAGATTCATTCCAGCGTTACTCGGATGAATTTGGGGGAACCGATGCGCCTGCGGTACGACGAGCGCGGCACTGGCGAGGTGGTCTATCTCGTCCACGCCGGCATGCACAGCGCGTGGTTCGGGCCGCTGTTCGACGAACCGGCATTGGACCCGTTCCGCGTCATCAGACCCATTCGGCCGGGCTACGGCGGCGACCCGGGACCGGACGAAAAGGCCAGCATCGCCGCGCACGCCCGTAGCTGCGGCGAGCTGCTGCGGGAGCTCGGCGTCGAGCGGGCCCACTGGGTCGGCCACTCGTCCAGTTGCTGCATGGGGTTGCAACTCGCGCTCGACAGTCCCGACCTCGTGGCGAGCCTCATCCTGTTCGAGCCGGCCAGACCGTCCGGCAAGGTGCGGGAGGCGCACAGCGGGACGTACGTCGCGCCGGCGATGAAGGCCGCCGCCCAGGGCGACATCGCGGGCGCGTTCGACGCGTTCCTTCGCGGCGTCGGCGGCGACGGGTACCGGGAACAGCTGCACAAGGTGCTCGGCGACGAGGGCCTGGCGGCCGCCGAGCGGGAGTCGGCCTACTTCTTCGCCGACGAGATGCCGGCTCTGGGCGCGTGGTCGTTCGGCCCGGACGAGGCGGCCAGGGTCACCGCGCCCGCGCTGGTGGTCCGCGGCGCCGAGACGCACCCGCTGTTCCAGGACAACGTCGAGATCCTGGCCGGCATGCTGCCCAACGCGCGCATCGCCACCTTGCCGGGGGTGACCCACCTGGCGCCGTTCACGCACCCGGCCCTGGCCGCCACCACGATCGCGGAGTTCGTCTCATCTACCAAGAGCTGACGGCGCGAGCGGGCGAGCCATCTCGGCGAGGTTGCGCAGGCGGTACCGCTCGGCGAGGGTGAGCGCCGCCTGGGCCCGGCGCGCGGCCTGGCCGTGGCGGCCGAGCTGCCCGTACGCGCCGGCCAGCCCGATCAGGGCCAGCGCCTCGGGTGAGCGGCTCCGGGTCTTCCGCGCCAGGTGCAGGGCCCGCGTGTGGTGGTCGATCGCGACCGCCGGTGCGCCGAGTTGGCAGTGGATCGCGCCCGCGGTGTTCAGCGCATCGGCCTCGAATCGAAGGTCACCGGTGTCCCGAGCGATCGCCAGTGCGGCGTCGACGGCCTCCCGCGCCTGCTCGTACCGGCCCTGTGCCCGGTGGACCTCGGCCTGGATGCGCAGGTTCTCCGACTCGCCGCCCCGGTCGCCCACCTCGCGGTGTATCACGAGAGCCTGCCGCAGCAGGCGCAGTGCGTCGGCCGGGCGGCCCAATGCGAGCTGGCTGTCGGCGAGGTTGATGATGGCGACGGCTTCGGCCTGCCGGTTGCCCACCGCACGGTAGATGGCCACCGCTTGTTCGTGGTGGTCGACGGCTCGTTCCAGCTCGCCCAACTCGTGGTAGGAGTTGCCCAGGTTGTCCAGCACGCTGGCCTGGCCGATCGTGTCGCCGATACGCCGGCGGATGTCCAGCGCACGAAGGTGGTGGCTGACCGCCTCGTCGTTGTCACCGAGCTGGCGGTAGGCGCTGCCGATGTTGCTGAGCGCGCCGGCCATCGCGGTCCACCAGCGGGCTCGTTCGGCCAGGGCGACGCAGCGCCGGTGATGCGCGATCGCCTGCCGGTACCGGTTTTGTCGCAAGTGGACACTGGCCAGGTTGAGGTGGCCGGCGGCCCGCGCCATGGCATCGCCGTCCTGGGCGGCGGCGGCCAGGCCGACGCGGGCCACGGCGAGCCAGTCGACCAGGTACACCCGCATCCAGAAGAACCCACGCAGCGCGTCGGCGAGCCGCCAGGCGGCCGTCCGGGGGCTGTGTTCCGCGGCCTGCCGCACCGCGGCGACGAGGTTCGGCCGCTCCGCCTCCAGCCACGCCAGCGCCGCGGCGGGGTCGGGGAACACGGCCGGCGACACGGTGACCGGCAACGGCAAACGGACCTTGTTGGCGTAGAGATGGCGTGCGGCCGCGTCGACCCAGGACAGGTACCACTGATAGAGCCGGTCGACGGCGGCCGCGCACGCCGCCTCGCCGTCGTCGGCCAGCGCGCGCTGTTTCGCGTACTGCCGAAGAAGGTCATGGAATGTGTACCGACCGACCGTGACGGGCGCGACGAGGTGGACCGCGGCGAGCTGCCGCAGTATCGGCCGGACCTCCTCCTCGCCGGCTCCGACCAGCGCGGCCGCGGCCCCGGCGGTCAGTTCCGGTCCGGGCACCAGACCGAGCCGGCGGAAGACCAGACGTGCCTCGACGGTGAGCCGCCGGTACGAGTGCCCGAAGGCGGCGCCGACCGCGGCCCGGTCGTCGGAGTCGGCCGACAGCCCGGCGAGAGTGCCGGCGGTCCGCAGCTCGGCGAGGTACGACGACACCGAGTCGTACGGGCCGCTGGCCAGATTGGCCGCCGCGATGCGCAGAGCCAATGGCAGCCGGGCGCAATCCGAAGCGAGCTGACGCGCTGCTTCGGGCTCGGCATCCGTCAACTCCGCGCCGAGCAGCCCGCGCAGGAGCGCCATCGCGTCCGGCTCGGTCAGGACATCCACCGCGAGGCAATGGGCACCGTCGCGGGCGGCCAGGCCGGTGAGCCGGTCGCGGCTGGTCACCAGAACAACGCAGCCGTGGCCGGGCAACAACGGCCGGATCTGCTCGGCCGTGGCGGCGTTGTCCAGCACCACCAGCATCCGCCGGCCGGCCAGGAGGCTGCGGTACAGCGCCGCGGCCTCGTCGGTGTCGACCGGTACCCGGTCCGCCGGCGCACCCAACGCATGCAGCAACTGGGCCAGCGCATCGATGGGGCGCAGCGGTTCGGTCGCCCCGTACCCCCGCAGGTCGACGTAGAGCTGCCCGTCCGGGAAACGGTCCGCCACCCGGTGCGCCCAGTGGACGGCCAGCGCGGTCTTGCCCACACCCGCCGTGCCCGACACGGCCGAGACGACCACCGCGGTCGGTGCGTCCGCCAGGCCGGCGAGGCTCGCGTCGAGCCGCGCCAGCTCGGTCTCGCGACCCGTGAACCCGGGTACGTCCATGGGTAGCTGGGCCGGGATCGGCGCCGCTGGCTTCTGCGCTCGGTCAACCGTGGCCGGCTCGTCGCGCAGGATCGCGTGGTGCACCGCCCGTAGCTGGGGACCGGGGTCGACGCCGAGCTGTTCCACGAGTCGCTCCCGCACGGCGGTGTAACAGCTCAATGCCTCGGCGGTCCGCCCGGCCGCGTGCAGCGCCCGCATCAGCTCCGCGGCCAGCGGTTCCACGAGTGGGTACTCGTCGACGAGGCCAGTCAGCCGGCTGATCACCAGGTCTGGGCGGCCGGCCAGCAGTTCCGCCTGCGCCCATCCGACCAATGTCTCCAGCCACTGTTGCCGCCAGCCTTTGCGCATCCGCTGGGCCCACTCACCCGGTAGACCGGCCAGTGGCTCTCCGCGCCACAGGCCCAGCGCCTCGCGCAGCAGCGCGACTCGGTCGTGGTCGGCGCATCCCGCGTCCCGGGCTCGGTGGACCAGGTGGCGGAACCGGTGCAGGTCCACCCGGTCGCGGTCCACCTTCAGCACATAGCCGCTGGACCCGCGCATCAGCTGTACCGGCTCGACATCGTCCGCCAGCGCCAGCAGCCGTCTGATCCGGCTGATGTGCGTGTGCAGGTTCCGGCGCGCCCGCCGTGGTGGAGCCTGGTCCCACACCCGGTCGACGAGTACGTCCAGCGGTACCGGTCGACCCACGTCGACCGCCAGCACGGCCAGCACAGTGACCTGCTGCGGGCGACCGGCCGGCAGTACGCGGCCCCCCGCTCGCACCTCGACCGGTCCCAGCAGACGCAGCTCCATCGCCGTCCCCTGCCTGTCAAACATCGCGTCAACATCCCGTCAACATTGCGACCCACATGCCAGGTGCAGGCTGCCCTGCATGCGCCCTCTGCTGAAAGGCGTCGTCTGGGCACGTATCGATGACCAATTGCAGCTTGTCTATGACATCAGGGACCACTTCCTCCTCGGTGACCCCGACGGCACGGTGGAAGCGCTGCTGCGGTTGCTGCGCGAGGGCGGCCGGACGGTGCCGGAGCTGGCGGCGGCCCTGGCCGAGCACGGCCGGCCGGTACCGGTCGACGACCTCACCGGCGCCGTCGAGTTGCTGGACGGCAACGGCCTGCTGGAGGACGGCGACCGGCTCGGCCGACTCGGAGCCGGCGAACAGGAGCGCTACCACAGCAACCTGGCCTTCTTCGAGTCCTTCAGCTCGCTGGCCCGCAGTCGCGAGGACTTCCAGGAGCTGCTGCGCGCCGCCCACGTGCTGGTACTCGGTACCGGCGGGTTGAACTCCAGCACGATCCCGCACCTGTGTGGGCTGGGGGTGGGCCGGCTGACGCTTCTCGACCGCGATGCCGTGGAGCCGCGCAACTTCGCGCGCCAGTACCTGTACCGCCGGTCGGACCTCGGCGCCAGCAAGGTGACCGTGGCCGCCGACTGGGTGCGCGCCTTCGACCCCGCCGTCAAGGTCGAGGCGGTCGAAGCCGATATCGACGGCACGTCTTCCGTCACCGAGTTGTTGGACACCTTCGCACCCGACGTCGTCATGTCTGGTGTGGACAGTCCCGTCGGTGTCGATGGCTGGGTCGACAGTGCCTGCGTCCGCGGGCGGGTGCCGTACGTCCGCGGCGGTATTCATGTCACGCAGGGGCTGGTCTGGTCGGTCGAACCCGGTGTCAGCGCCTGCCTCGGCTGCCTCCCGGACCCAGCGTCCCTCGACGAGGACGACGCGGGGGAGTTGGCCGCGCTCGCGCTGTACCGCTCGAAGCCGCGCAACAACCGTGGCATCGGCCCGGTCGCCGGTCTGCTGGGTGCCCTGTGCGCTTTCGAGGTCCTGCGCTACCTCACCCGGTTCACGTCGCCCGCGTACGCCGGAAGGCCGCTGACCATCGACTTCGCCGCCGGCTGCGACATGCGACTGGCCGACCCGTGGCCGCGCGACCCTGCATGCCCCACCTGCGGCGCCGAAGGAGGTGAACAAACGACATGAAGCTCCAGATCACGCGGATCGAGAGCACCCGCCTCACTGGCCACGCGTGCCAGTCGACCGCCTGCGATTCGTAGCGTTTCGCGGCAGCCCCGGCGCGGCCGTGGTGTCGCGCCGGGGAGCACCCCTCGAGTTTGTCGGGAGGACGGTTGGTCAGCACGGCGATGACCCGTCTGGTGGTCGCGCGGGACGGCGAGGAGTGCGTACTCGGCCGCCCGGATCTGGGAATCTATGTGGCGGTTCCCGAGCCCGGCGCGGTACTCGTCGAGACTCTCCAGGCCGGCGGTACCCTCGCCGAAGCGACCGCCGCCGCCAGCCGCGCGGCCGGCGCGGAAGTCGACGGCCAGGACTTCCTGGAGGGCCTGGCCGCGGCCGGGTTGCTGGACGCGGCGGCCGAGCCGGCGGCCGGGAGCGGACCGGCGGGTCGGCGCATCCGCTGGATCGAAGGCGTCAACCCACGAACGGCTCGCCGGTTGTTCGGTCGCACCGCCTGGACGGTGTACTCGCTGGCGGCCATCTTCGCCGCCGGAGTCCTGGTGCTCCGGCCCGATCTGCGTCCCTCCTTCGAGCACAGTTGGTGGCTGCCGGATCCGGTCCTGTCGGTACTCGTCGTCATGTTGGTCTGGATTCCGCTCGCCGCCGTCCACGAGGCCTGGCACTGGCTGGCGGGCCGCGCGATCGGCGTCCCGGCGGTCTTCCGGGTCAGCTATCGCGGTGCGTTCCTGGTCTTCGAGACCGACCTGACCCAGATCGCCACCATCCCGCGGCGCCGGCGCTACGGCCCGTTCCTGGCCGGGATGGCGGTGGATTCCGTGTGGCTCGCCCTGGCGCTGGGGCTGCGCCTGGCCAACCGGGAAGCGGTACTGGCGCTGCCGGGCGCGCTCGACCGGCTGCTCGCCGCGCTGGTGCTGGCGCTGGTCTTCGGGATCGTATGGCAGTTCGCCGCGGTCTTCCTGCGCAGCGACATGTACGCGGTACTGGCCAATGCGCTGCGCTGCAACGACCTCTACCGCGCCACCTGGCTGACCACTAAGGACCGCCTGTGGAGACTGACCGAAGCGGAGGCCGGGGAGCTGGGCGCGATCGGTGACCACGACCGGCGGGTGGCGCGCTGGTTCGGTGTCGTCTACCCGGCCGGGATGATCGTCGTCGGCTGGACGGTGCTCGCGTGGGGCGTACCGTTCTCGATCAGCATGCTGCTGTGGGTGCAGGGCAATCTCGGCAGCCTCGAGCCGACCTCGGCGGCCTTCTGGGAGTCGATCGCCGTGGTGCTCGTCGTCGTCGGCCAGGTCGTCGCGCCGCCGCTGCTCGCGCTGCGGGAGCGGCGGTTGCGCGGCACGCGGGGACTTCGATGAGTGGAGCGGAGCGCCGCGGCGTCTGGACGGAGTCGCCGAGCCGCCGGAGGCGGGGCTTCGAGGCGGCGAGGGAAGGCGGCGCATGGGGCGCGCAGCGGAGCGGAGGCCAGCAATGACCGGCGGGCGGCGCTGGCCATGGCGGCTGGCCTGGCTCGCCGGGGCGGCCGTCGTGCTCGTCCTGACGGCAACAGGTCCATACCGGCTCATCTTCGGCACGGTGGCCGGCTCCGCGGCCGCGGGGCGGGACTCCCCGTGCCTGCCGGGCCAAGCGGTCGACATCCTGGACAGCCCGCACATCTCCCCGGCGCAGGCGCCGTTCGTGCACTACAACTCGTCGCCCCCGACATCGGGACCGCACTACGCCTTCACCGTCGCAACCGGCATCTACGCCAGTCCGGTCCCCGACGGCCTCGTGGTGCACGCCCTCGAGCACGGGCACGTGGCGATCCTGTACGCGCCCGGTATGGCACGCGCTGATGTCGATGTTCTGATCGGTCTGGCCCGGCGTTATGGCGCCGACGTCGTGCTGGCCCCCTATCCGGGGCTGCCCACCGGCATCGCTTTGACGGCTTGGGGGCGCATCGAGATGCTCGATCGGCCCGACGACACGCGCATCTCGAGCTTTGTCGAAGCGCTCCGGGGTCGCTACGACCACGGTTGGGCACGATCCGACGACTGCCCCGCGGATGGTTCCGACGGGACGATCTCGGGTAGCTAGTCTCAATGGCGCTTACCCGGCGGCTCGCGCGGTTCAATCGCTCGGTCGCCAACCGGTTGACTGCCCCGTTCGCGTCCCGGTTGCCCGGTTTCGGGGTGGTGATCCACCATGGCCGTCGTTCGGGCCGCGAGTACCGCACTCCGGTCGGCGCTTTCCGCACCGATGACGGATATGTGATCGCGCTGCCCTACGGGATGACCGACTGGGCCCGAAATGTCGTCGCGGCCGGCGGGTGCGAACTCGTGACGCGCGGTCGGCGGGTGCTGCTGATCGAACCGCGGGTGGTGCGGGACCCGACCCGGGCGGATCTGCCGCCGATCCCGCGCCGGCTGGTCGGACTCGTCGGCGTCACCCGGATGGTGAGGCTGCGCAACGCGCGATGACCGCACTCGCCGGGGTCGTGCGGCGGCGCTAGCGTCGAGGCATGGCCGATCGAGCTGTACTCCTCACCGGAGCCACATCCGGCCTCGGACGGTGGCTCGCACCGCGGATCGCCGGCGCCGGCATGGCCGTGCTGGTTCACGGCCGCGACCGGGCCAAGGTCGACGACACCGTGGACGCGGTGCGGGCGGCCGGTGGCGCCGCGGAGGGGTACGTAGCCGACCTGGCCAGCCTCGCCGAGTGTCGCCGCCTCGCCGACGATATCGCCGGGCGCGCAGATCTCACCGTTCTGGTCAACAACGCAGGCGTCGGGTTCGGCGCGCCCGACGAAGGTCGGCAACTCTCAAGGGATGGGTACGAGCTGCGTTGGGCGGTCAACTACCTCGCTCCGGTCGTGATCACCCGTACCCTGCTGCCCACGCTGCAGGCCAACGCCCCGGCCCGTGTGGTCAACGTCGGCTCGGGCGGGCAGCACCCGATCGACTTCACCGACCTGGGGTCCAAACGCGACTACGACGGGACGGTGGCCTACCGGCGCGCCAAGCTGGCCCTCGCCGCGTGGAGTTTCGATCTCGCCGAGCAGCTCGCCGACGACCGCGTCGCCGTCAACTGCATCCACCCGGCCACGTTCATGGATACCGCGATGGTGCACGAGGCCGGCGTCACTCCAATCTCCAATGTGGAGGATGGCGGGAGGGCGGTGCTACGACTCATCCTCGAGCCCACCGGTACCGGCGAGTTCTATGACGGCACCTCGCCGTCGCGGGCCCATCCCGACGCGTACGACCCGGCCGTCCGCGCTACCCTGCGCGCCGTCACCGACGATGCTCTCGAATGGTCGACGCAACAGTGATCATTCGTCCTCGCCGCGGGTGTCGAGGCATTGACAAAGTTTAACGTCCCGACTTAATCTGCGGATCATCCGGGCTATGTGACTGAGTTCAGCGCGCCCCGAGCCCGGAGAAGAAGATGAGACTGAAGAGGTCCCTCGCGTGTGTCGTCCTGCTGGCCGGCACGATCGTGGCTCTACACGGTACGACCGCGGCGGCCGCGCCGACCCGCTACGAGGCCGAGACCGCACCGGCGACCTGTAGCGGCACCATCGACTCCAACCATGCCGGCTTCTCCGGCAGCGGCTTCTGCAACGGCAGCAACGCCGTCGGCGCCGCGGTCCAGTTCACGGTGAGCGCTTCGGCGGCCGGTACCGCGACGCTGGGCGTCCGCTTTGCCAACGGTACGACCACGAGCCGGCCGGCGAGTCTGCTCGTCAACGGCGCCACCGTCCAGACCGTCTCGTTCGAGGGCACGGGCGCGTGGACGACATGGGTCACCAAGTCCTTGTCGGTGTCGGTGAACTCGGGCAGCAACACGATCCGGTTCAGCCCGACGACCTCCAATGGCCTGCCGAACGTCGACCTACTCGACTTCGAGGTGGCCGGCAACCCGCCCGGCAACGCGATGGCGGTCGTGGCGGCGATGCAGCCCGGTTGGAACCTCGGCAACTCCTTGGACTCCACCGGTTCCGACGAGACCTCGTGGGGCAACCCGACCATCACGCAGGCGCTCATCAACAACGTCAAGGCGCAGGGCTTCAAGAGCATCCGGATCCCGGTGACGTGGGGCCACCATCAAGGTGGGGCACCGAGCTACACCATCGAAGCGGCGTACCTGAACCGGGTCAAGCAGGTGGTCGACTGGGCGCTGGCGGCGGACCTCTACGTGGTGGTCGACATTCATCACGACTCGTGGGAATGGGTCGCCAACATGCCCTCGGACCGCACGAACGTGCTGGCCCGCTTCAACGCCATCTGGACCCAGGTGGCCAACACCTTCCGGACCTCGTCGTCCAAGCTCCTGTTCGAAAGCATCAACGAGCCGCAGTTCACCGGCAGCTCGGGCGACGCCCAGAACGCCACACTGCTGAACGAGCTGAACACGTCGTTCCGCCAGATCGTGCGCCAGTCCGGAGGCAACAACACCACCCGCCTGCTCGTGCTGCCGACCCTGCACACGTCGGCCGACCAGGCCCGGATCAACGAGCTGGTGAGTACGTTCAACGCCCTCAACGATCCGAACCTGGTCGCGACCGTGCACTACTACGGCTTCTGGCCGTTCAGCGTGAACATCGCCGGCTTTACGCGGTTCGACGCCCAGGTCCAGCAGGACGTGACCGACAGCTTCGACCGCGTCTACAACGCTTTCGTCACCCGCAACATCCCGGTCGTCATCGGCGAGTACGGACTGCTGGGCTTCGACCGGCACACCGGCACCATCGAGCAGGGCGAAAAGCTTAAGTTCTTCGAGTACCTCGGCTTCTACGCCCGCACCAGGCAGCTCACCACCATGCTGTGGGACAACGGCCAGCACTTCGGGCGTACGTCGTTCCAATGGAGCGACCCGGAGCTGATCGCGGCGATCAAGTCCAGTTGGACCACCCGGTCCGGTACCGCCTCTACGGATCAGGTCTTCAACCTCCGGTCGACCGCCATCACCAGCAAGACCGTTACGTTGAACCTCAACGGCACCTCGTTCCTCGGCGTCCGCCAGGGCAGTACCGATCTGACACCCGGCACCGACTACACCGTCTCGGGCAATCAGCTCACCTTCACCGCGTCCGCGCTCACCCGCTTGTCCGGCGGTCGCGCGTACGGTGTCAACGCGATGGTTCAGGCGCGCTTTTCGCAGGGCGTACCGTGGCGCATCAACATCATGACCTACGACCCGCCGACCCAGCAGAACGCCAGCGGTACCACGAGCTCGTTCGCCATCCCCACGACGTTCCGCGGTGACGTGCTGGCGACGATGGAGGCGAAGTACGCCGACGGCAGCAATGCCGGCCCGCAGAACTGGACATCCTTCAAGGAGTTCGATGTCACGTTCGCTCCCAACTACGGAAGCAACAACATCGCACTGACCTCGACGTTCTTCAACGAAGTCAACAACGGCGCGCGGGTTACTCTCACCTTCCACTTCTGGAGTGGGACCCGCGTGACGTATTTCGTCACCAAGTCGGGAAGCTCGGTGACCGGCTCGACAACCTGACGCCAGGCGAAGGGGTGGGTCCCTGCCGGACCCACCCCTTAGCCGCTATATGGTGGTGCTCAGGTCAGCTTGAACTGAGCGGTTAGATAGGCGCCGTCGGTCGTCGATACGGTTACCTGGTAGCAGTTTCCCTTGAGCTTGGGGGTCTGCCAGTTGTAGACGAACTGTCCGGCGGTCGTGTCGTAGCGCAGGCTGGTGTTTCCGG
>Ga0114129_10013430_pt1 | contig 11670 bp, 10 predicted proteins | sample RhiMetdeltSRZDD1_FD_80071 | JGI IMG/M metagenome (GOLD analysis project Ga0114129, IMG submission 80071) | Populus rhizosphere microbial communities from Tennessee, USA - Rhizosphere MetaG P. deltoides SRZDD1 (version 2) (version 2) | ecosystem: Host-associated > Plants > Roots > Rhizosphere >... | reverse complement strand
TGTCGCAAAGGTCCGTTGGGTGTCTCGAGTAGGAGCGAGCCGTCATTGTCGATCCTTAGACCCGATGCGCCGTCGACGCGGAACACGAACGCGTCGAGGTCTGCACCCGGTTCGAGGCGCAGCTCGTACTCGAGTTGCCCCGATCGTTCATGCAGTCGAACATCGATGCCACGGTACAGTCCGCGATACGCGACGGCGGCGTACGCGGGCACGTTCGACTGCCACGTGCGCGAATCGTTTCCGACGTAGAAGTTGTAGTGCGTGCTGCGTTTACCTTCACCCGCGATCACGACGTCGGGCGACGCGTGTTCGAAGGTCAGCGAGACGTGTGCGGGCCGTTCGCCATCGAGACGCAGAGCGAGCGTCGCGCGCTCGACCGCCGCGGTCATCGAGCCGTGGCGTGCGATGAAATTGATCCGCGGATCCCACTGACCGTGATTCGCGATGAAGTTGACGGGCCGTCGATCGCGGATCTGAAAGGGTTCGACACGCGCATCGAACACGGCGGTACGGACAGATGTGCGAGCGCCGGCCTCGAGAGCGGCGATCGCGGCGAGACACGCGAGCACACGAGCAGCTTTGTGGGTAGACATGGCGAATCCCTCGAGCGGACCAGCGTTGAATGACGCCCAGGAATCACACGCCGGGCGAACTGGCCGGATGTTTTCGCCCAGGAAAAATGCAGCGGGAGAATCGGCAGGCAAGCAGAATGCCGACGCGGACGTCGCGTCGGCAAGAGTCATTCGTACGTCGATGAGTCCTTCAGAGGCGTCTCGTGAACCGCGCGGTCGTGAGTCTCTTTCTTCTCACTGGTGAGTCGCGTGATTGCGAACGTCGAAAGAAATTTCACTGTGTGGCCTCGAGTCATACGCGTCACGCATCTCAGCGGCGTGACTCAGGCATGCGCTCATGTGCGCGCCGTCGACCGCCGGGGCAAGCTGTGGCGTGGGCTCGAAGTGAGGGAGCGGCCATCGCCACGCGACGCGCGATCGGCGCGAGGCGTGGCGATGTCTCCGCTGCCTGAGTAGGCCGGTCGCTCGCTTACCGTTCGGCGATCCCCTTGTTCTGGAGAAGCGTGACGACGGTTCTGCGATTCTCGGCCTGGCCCTTGGCCGTCTTGTTCGACCCGACCTGGTCGGTGACGCCCATCGCCGCCGGAACGACGATGCTCGTTGGCGGGATGCCGTGCTGTTGCAGGACGGCCGTCACGGCCTGCGCGCGCTGCATGCTCAGCCGCTGATTCAGTGCGTTGGCGCCGACGGCGGACGCATACCCCTGTACTTGGACCACGTAGCCGCGAACGCTTTTGGCCTTGCCGGCGAACTCCTCCAACTGCGCTTTGTAGTTGGGCGCAATCGAGGCGCGGCCGTTCTGGAAGTACACCGTGATCGTCGAGATGGCGTTGAAGTCATCCAGATTGGCAATCCTGGCGTTGGTCGCTGCGAGCGCTCCGGTCGTCGCGACGATCTTCTGTTCGTTGACGTCGATCTGGCCCTTGTTCGAGACGATCTGCTGCCCCTGGCGCTGCAGCGTCTGCTGCTGCTGCGCGATCGTCTTTTCGTTCTGTTCGATGCGCTGTTGATTGGCCGCAACCCGCTGATCCGTCGGCGCGATGCCGCCCTGAATGGCCTGCGCGATCTTCTGGTCCGACTTGTAGAAGTGCACGTGTGAGGCGAGCAACCGGTTCGCGGCTTCGTATTCGCCTTTCACACGAACCCGCAGGCCGGGCACCAGCTCCGACGAGCTCATTTTCTTGTCCCCGGTCGCCGTGACACGCCGGACCTTGGTGTAATCGCTCATGACCACCGTCACGTTCGACGAATCGTCGGTGAGTACCATGAGTGCGCCGTTCGCGCCGCGCCCCTGGATTACTCCTTTGATGTGATCATCGGCGAAGGCGCCGGTTGACAATCCGAGCCCTCCGATGAGAACCAAACCTAGAATTGCGCGCTGCCGCATGGGTCCTGGCTGCATGACATCCTCCTGCCGTTTGGCTAAGGCCGTGGCCCATAACCGTGGCCACATCGAGACAAGGGGCAAGAAGGACACCAACGGCGTCCGCCAGCGGCGCGGTGAATGGGGCCCGAAAGCGGCGTATTGGCGAGCGTGCGCCGCGCGGACTCGCGGGAGGCTAAGAATGGTGACTGTATTTCGTCAGAGCGACCACTTGCCGATTCTGCATGGTCAACCCGAGCCGCCCTCCACGCCATCGGATTCCATCAGGGCGGAGCGGAGCCGGTAGTCGGCGACCATCACGGTCACGTTATCGGGGCCTCCCTTCGCGAGCGCCAGCTCGATCAACCGCCGGCAATCATCGCGCGGGCGGCGCTGCAGCGCGAGCACGTCGGCGATCTCGTCGTCGCTCAGCACGTCCGTCAGCCCGTTCGTGCACAAGAGCACGCGATCGCCCGAGAACAATTGGAAGTGCTCGATTGTCGTCTTGGGTTCGTCCACACGTCCACCGATCGTCTGGGTCACGACGTGCGCCGCGTCCCGTTTCGAGTGCTCGACCGATGCAGGCCCGGGCGTCTTGAGCCGAAGTTCCTGCAACGTGTCGTCGACGGTCAGCTGCGTCAAGAAGCCGCCGCGGAAGAGAAACGCTCTCGAGTGGCCAACGTGGGCATAGAACAAATCGTCGCCGGCGATGTACACCGCCGTGAGGCTCGTCGCCATGTCCGCCAATCGAGGGTCGCCGCGGCTCGCTTCCGTCACCGCGTCGTTGACGCGACGGTAGAAAAAGTCGCCTTGTTCGACGATGTCGACTGCCCTGTCCGGCTCGACGCGCACGTTCCATCTGCCATACCGGATCGCGAGGTGGGCCAGAGCGCTCAGCGCCACGCGGCTCGCACGCGCACCCGCGCCTCCCGAGCCGAGACCGTCGGCCACGAGCATGGCGTAGCCGTACTCTTCGAAGCGCGGTGGCAGATCGGCCTCTGACAAGCTCGTGAGGAGCGTCTCCTGCAGGCGGCCGAGACGGATGGCGAGATAGTGATCGGTGTTGAGCGGCTGGACGTTCCCGCACGCGGATGCTCCGGCCACTTCGACCCACACATCTGTCGAGAGCGGCTGGAACGGGTCGATGTTCAGCGGCCGGGAGACGACCTCACGCCATTCGTCGCGACGTTGCGCGTCGCTGTTGTCTTTGTTCACGGCTTCACGGTCTGCGCCGTCCGCGCGAGCACCGCCCAGATCACGATGCGGACCGCGGGACGCCGAACTCTTCGCGATGTGCAGATGATCTGCCACTCGCCCGCATGGCAAAACAGCGCGCCGGTCAGCAGAACTCACCGAGTCTGGTCAGGCCGTGGCAATACACCGTGATGAGACGGCGCACGGCGGCGTGCGCGATGCCGAATCTGCATAGCTCGAACAGCCGCGCGCGTTCATCCTCGGCAGAATGGCGAATCGAGACGCGATCGCGGCGCTGTGGGCGGCAACGTTCGTCCCGGGCGTCGTTCCCGCCCGCGCGCAGGATCAGCAGCCGCCGTTAGACCCGGTCAGAACACCGCACAAGCTGCAGCTCAAATCACTCCCGCGCCGGCGGGGCACGACGGCCTCGAGCGTGTTCTCGTTCGTGTTCTGAACGCATGAAAGGACAGCATTCGATCCGTCGGGCGCCGCTGCTGATCGGCAGCGTGGCCATCGCTCTCGCGATCTGGATGGCGGTGCCTGGGCCCGGCCTCGCTGCGCCGGACGCGATAACGTCCGGCCAGTTCAACGACTCGCATTTCCACCTGACCAACTACATCCAGCAGGGACTCGACCCTCGCCAGTTCCTGCAGATCATGGGAACCCGCGTCGGCCGATCGACGCTGTTCGGCATCCCGCTGCAGCAGCAGTGGTCCTACGCGAACTCCGGCGAGTTCGCGCCGACGTACTACCTGCAGAGCGACGCGCCGCTCTACTACTACTCGTTCACCGACGCCTACATCGCGAGCGTGTATCGCTCGCTGTCCACAGACGATCAGGCCCGCTTCGATCCGATGATCACCGGGTTCAACCCGGCCGACATGTACGGCGTCGATCACATCCGCCGCGTCCTGCAGATGTTTCCCGGCGTCTTCTCCGGCATCGGCGAGTTCACCATCCACAAGGAATTCGTCTCCGCAAAAGTTTCCGGCGAAACGGCGAGCCTCACGAACCCTGCGCTCGATCGCATCCTCGACTTCGCGGCCGACGCGGGCCTCGTCGTGCTCATTCACAACGACATCGACATGCCGTTCGCCAAACAGAACGCCAGGCCGGTGTATCTGACTCAGATGAAGGCGCTCCTCGAGCGCCACCCGAAGGCCACCATCATCTGGGCGCACATGGGCCTCGGTCGCGTGGTCCATCCCGTTCAGGCGTCCGCGGAGGCGGCCCAGCGCTCATCCGGACAGCTCGAAATCGTCGAGGCGATGCTGACCGATCCGGCGCTCGGTCACGTGAACTTCGACATCTCGTGGGACGAGGTCGCCAAGTACGCGATCGCCACGCCGGAGTCGATCGCACGCGTCGCGGCGATGCTCAACCGGCATCCCGATCGTTTCCTCTTCGGGACCGACACCGTCGCGCCGGCGGGGCCGGCGCCGTACTACGCCGTCTTCGACCTGTGGGCGCCGGTGTGGCGCCTGCTGACGCCGGAGGCGAGCCTCGCGATCCGCAAAACCAACTACGAGCGGATTTTCAACGAAGGGCGCAGCCGCGTCCGTGACTGGGAAAGGATGAACGTCAAATGACACGTCGTACTCAGGCTTGCGCCTTCCTGTTGCTGATTGGCGTCTCGACACCCGCTCGCGCTCAGACGCCGAGTGGACCGACGCTCGAGATCTACGGATTCGGGCAAGCCGACGCCATCGTCGACTTCCAGCAGAACAACCCGGATTGGTACGACGTGAACCGGCCGTCGAGGCTGCCGGCGTTCACCGACGAGTTCGGCCAGAACGGCCACTTCTATTTGAGCCCGCGACAGAGCCGCTTCGGCGCCAAAGGCGTGCTGCCGACGTCGAACGGCGACGTCAAGGCGACGTTCGAGTTCGACATGTTCGGCGTCGGCCGCGATGCCGGGCTGACGACGATCCGACTGCGGCATGCGTGGGGCCAGTGGAAACAGATCGGCGCGGGACAGACCAACAGCCAGTTCATGGACGTCGACGTGTTTCCGAACGTGCTCGACTACTGGGGTCCCAACGGGATGCTGTTCTTCCGCAACACGCAGGTGTTCTGGCAGCCGTATCTGGAGGGCGAGTCGAACGCGACGATCGCGATCGAAGCGCCGGGGGCGAGCGGCGATGCCGGCGTGCTGTCGGACCGCATCCAGTTGCAGAACATCCGGGCCCGTTTCCCGGCGCCGGACGTCACCGGGCACTATCGCGCGGGCTTCAAGCAGGGATACGTCCAGGTCGGCGGCGCGCTGCGGTACATCGCCTTCGACGACATCCTCACCACCGACCCGCTCGATCTGAGCGGCCACGTGTGGGGCTGGGGCCTCAGCGTCAGCTCGAACCTGAAAGTGGATCCGAACAACGTGTTCCGGCTGCAGGCCGTCTACGGCGCGGGCATCGAGAACTACTTCAACGACGCGCCCGTCGACGTGGGCGTCAAGCGGAACCCGGGCAATGTGGTGACGCCGGTGACCGGCGAGGCGCTGCCGGCGCTCGGCCTGGCCGCGTATCTGGATCACACCTGGAACGGCAAGTGGTCGACGGCGGCCGGCTACTCGCGGGTGAACATCACCAACAGCGACCTCCAGGCGGCGAGCGCGTTCCAGACCGGCCAATACGCGACGGCCAATCTCCTGTGCACGCCCGTGAAGAACGCGATGATGGGCGGCGAGTTCCAGTGGGCGCGCCGGGAAAACTTCTCCGACGGCTTCTCGGTCAACGACTTCCGTCTTCAGTTCTCGTTCAAATACAACTTCTCGTACAAGGTGGGAGGCTAGTGATGATGTCTCGAACACGACGCATTCGCCGAATCGCGCCGGTGGCCGCGATCGTTGTCGCGGTCGGACTGACGACGCGGTGGGGAACGGCGAATACATCCGTTCAACCGGCGGTGGACGCGGCGTATGCGAAGTACAAGAACCTGCAGGAAGGCAAGAACGCCGACTACATCCCGGCGCTCGCGCACGTCGATCCCAACCTGTTCGGCATTGCCGTCGTGGCGCCGGACGGCAAGATCTACACCGCGGGCGATGTGAAGACCGAGGTGTCGATCCAGTCGGTCTCGAAGGTCTTCACGATGGCGCGCGTGATCCAGGATCAGGGGCCCGACTCAATCGAGAAGAACATCGGCGTCGACGCGACCGGCATGCGTTTCAATTCCATCGTCGCCATCGAGATTGCGAAGAAGGAGCTCGGCGGACCCGAGTTGAACGCGCTCGTCAACCCGGGCGCCATCACGGCGACGAGCATGGTGAAGGGCGCGACGGCCGATGACGTCTGGGCGAAGATCATCGGGACGCACAACGACTTCGCCGGCCGGCCGCTGACCGTCCTTCAGGATGTCTACAAGTCAGAGTCCGACAGCAACGAGCGCAACCAGGCGATCGGCATGCTGATGTACGCCTATGGGTACATCAAGAAAAATCCGGCACAGGCGACCGATCTCTACACGCGGCAGTGTTCGATCGGCGTCAACGCGAAGGATCTCGCGATGATGGCGGCGACGCTCGCGTTCGGCGGGCGCAACCCGATCACCGGCAAACAGGCGATCGACGCCGCGAACGTGCCGTACGTGCTGGCGGTCATGGCGACCGCCGGACTCTACGACGACTCGGGCAAGTGGCTGTATCACACCGGACTGCCGGCGAAGAGCGGCGTCGGCGGAGGCATCATCGCCGTGTCGCCGGGCAAGTTCGGCATCGCCGTCGTCTCGCCGCCGCTCGACGAGGCCGGCAACAGCGTGCGGGCGCAGAAAGCGATCCGCGAGATCTCGCAGGCGCTGCACGGGAACCCGTACGCCGGCAAGGCCACGGTCAATTGACGATGCGTGAACGTAGCCTCTTGAATCACGCAACCATGCATCCTCATGCGATCCAAGCCGCTCCCGACGCGGCACTGAGACTGGCGGCGATCGTGGAATCGTCCGACGACGCCATCATCAGCAAAGACCTGAGCGGGACGATCACGTCGTGGAATCGTGCGGCCGAGCGTCTGTTCGGCTATCCCACGGAGGAAGCGATCGGCCAACCGATCACGCTGATCGTCCCGGCGAATCGCGTCCGCGAAGAGGAGATCATCCTGAGCCGCGTTCGCGCTGGCGAACGGATCGAGCAATTCGAGACGCTGAGACGGCATCGGGATGGCACGTCGGTGGCGATCTCGCTGACGGTGTCGCCGATCCGCGACCTCTCCGGCACCATCGTCGGCGCCTCGACGATCGCGCGCGACATCACCGATCGAAAGCGCGCCGAGTCGGAGTTCGCGGACCTCCATCACCGTCTGCTGACGCTCGTCAGCGTTTCGGGGTCGATTCTCGGATCGCCGGCGCTCGACACCGTGTTGTCCGCCACCATCACGCTCGCGCGCGAGGTCGTGGCCGCCGACGCGTACGCCTTGTGGCGTCGCGGCCGCGGGGAAGGCTGGCGAATCGTACGGTCGCACGGCACGTCGGCCGCGTTCGCGGAGCGGATGCTCGACGCCGACGCTGGCGAGCGCGGACCCGGCACCGTCGTGTTCGACGAACCCGTGATCATCGAGGACATGGCTTCCTCGTCCCGGCTCGAGGGATTGACCGATGCGTACGCCGCGGAAGGCATCAGGTCGATGCTGATGTTTCCCCTGATCGTTCGCGGCGAGGGCAGTTGCGCGCTCGTCTTCTACTACCGGGCGCGGCGCCGCTTTGGCGAGATCGACGTCGAAATGGGCCGCGCCCTGGCCAACCTCTCTGCGGCGGCGATCACGACCGCCGAGCTGTACGAGGAGCAGCGCCTCCAGCGTGAGGCCGCGGACCACGCGAGGCAGCAGGCGGCGTTTCTGGCCGACGCCGGCAGGCTGCTCGGCGCGTCGCTCGACTACCAGCCGATTCTCGCCGCCCTCGCGAACCTGGCGGTTCCGCACATCGCCGACTGGTGTGCCGTCGACGTGGTGAGCGAGGCAGGCATCGTGCAGCGGCTCGCCGTCGCCCAGAGCGAACCCGCGCAGGTCGAGTCCGCCCGGCTGCTCGAGGAAAAATACAGCGCCGATCCGAACAACTCCGCCGGCGTCCATCAGGTGATCCGGACCGGCAAGCCGGTGCTGATGACCGCCATGCCGGCGTCTCCACGGGAGCCGGGCGGTGAGGAGTCGTGGGATCGCAGCTCGTCGATGTGCGTGCCGCTCGTCGCCCACGGCATCGCGTTCGGCGCCATCACCTTCGTGGGGGCGGAGGCGCGCCGGCCGTACGACGAGCAGGACCTGCGGTTTGCGCAGGAAGTGGCCGCACGCGCGTCGCTGGCCGTCGAAAACGCGCGCGCGTACGGCAAGGCCAGCGAGGCGAACCGCCTCAAGGACGAGTTCCTGGCCACGCTCTCGCACGAACTGCGGACGCCTCTCAACGCCATTCTCGGCTACACGCGCATGCTGGAGTCGAACGTCGTGCCCGCCGAGAAGCACGACTCGGCGCTCCAGGTCGTCGCGCGCAACGCCGTCGCGCTGAAGCAGATCGTCGAGGACGTGCTCGATGTCTCGCGCATCGTGTCGGGCAAGCTCCGGCTCAACGTCCAACCGGTGGATTTGCCCGCGATTCTCAACAGCGCGCTGCTGACGGTGGTCCCCGCCGCCGATGGGAAAGGCGTGCGCCTGCAAACGGTGATCGAACCGATCACGACGCCGGTCTCCGGCGATCCCGACCGGCTCCAGCAGATCCTCTGGAATCTGTTGTCGAATGCGATCAAGTTCACGCCGCGCGGCGGCCGCGTGCAGGTCCACCTCGCGCGTGTGAACTCCAGCGTCGAGATCGTGATCAGCGACACCGGTCAAGGCATCGATCTGAGCTTTCTCCCGTACGTGTTCGACCGGTTCCGTCAGGCCGACAGCGGGTTCGGCCGCGAACACGGCGGCGTCGGGCTGGGGCTCGCGATCGTCCGGCAGCTCGTCGAGATGCACGGCGGGACCGTCACCGTGGCCAGCGACGGGCCTGGAACGGGCGCGACCTTCCGGGTCGCGCTGCCGCTCATGATCGCCCACGCGGTGATCGAAGAAGAACGCCGGGTGCATCCACAAACCGATCAGCGGACGGTCCCGATCTCGTCAGCGCCTCGCCTGAACGGCATCCGCGTCATGGCGGTCGACGACGAGACCGACGCCCTCGGCCTGCTGCGGCTGATCCTGGAAGGCGCGGGCGCAGAAGTGATCACCGTGAGCTCCGGTGCCGCCGCGATCGAAGCGTTGCAGCACCAGGGCGCCGACGTGCTCATCGCCGACATCGGCATGCCGCGCATGGATGGCCTTCAGTTGATCAGGCTCATTCGGCAGACATTGCCACCGCCCGCGCGAGACATCCCGGCCGCGGCGCTCACAGCCTATGCACGTTCGGAAGATCGCATCACCGCGCTCGTCAGCGGCTTCCAGATGCACGTGCCGAAGCCCGTCGATCCGACGGAACTGATCGTCGCCGTTGCCGCGCTGACGCCCCGGTCGCGTGAATGAGCGCCGAGAGAACGGTGAGGTGACTGCTCACCGCATCCAGTGACGGCCTGATGACCGGATGCGGTGAGCGCCGGGCCTGATCGCTTCGCGCGAGCACACTTCCACCCGGCATGTCCGTTGCTCGACTTCGAAGTAGTTCGTCGCGGAGCGAACGCCGAACGCGCGAATGGCGACTGTCGGCTGACGCTCATCGAGATTCCAATGAATGGCGACACACGTGAGGACGACGCAGCCCGGCATCGACGCGGCCGATCGTTCCACGCGGCTGGCGACGACACGCACGGACCTGGCGGTCGACCGGAGCCTCATGGCCGCCGAACGCACGCTGATGGCGTGGGTCCGGACCTCTCTCGCGATGATCAGCTTCGGCTTCACGCTGGGCAAGCTCGGAGACGCGCTGGGTTCAGCCAAGGTCGACCTGTTGTTCGGTCGCACGACGGACATCGTCGGCGTGGCCTACTACCTCGTGATCCTTGGAACGCTGGCGCTGATCCTGGCCGCGGTTCAGAACAGGATCGAAGTGAGAGGGTTGTGCCGCCATGGCTCGAGGCGCCGACCCAGCCTGGCCTTCGTCATCTCCGTTCTCATCAGTCTGCTCGGCATATTCGTGTTCACGGACCTCGTGACGCAGTTCCGGTAGACCACGTTCGAAGAGGAACCTGAGATGAATCTGCCAAGCTTTCCGAACATCGACCTGTTCGCTGCCGGCGTCAACGCCCTGAACGGCGTGCTCGTCGCCCGCAATCCCTCGCACAACCGGGGCTACACGTTGATGGGGCTGTTGATCATGGCCTTCTTCGGTGGCATCGGCGGCGGCGTATCGCGGGACATGCTGCTCAACGAGATCCCCGCGCCGCTCTTCAACGCGATGTATCTCGTCGTGTGCGTCCTGATGGGTCTGCTGGGGCTGGCGATCTATCACTACGCAGAGAGACAGGAAGAGCAGTTCCGCACGAGGACGCTGGCCTTCTTCAAGTCTTTCAGCCTGCCATGGTTTGCGATCCTGGGTGCGCACAAGGCACTCGAGCACGATCTGGGGATTTTCGCCGCGATCGTCGTCGGCGTACTCGCCACCACCGCCGGCGGTGTGCTCATCGATCTTTTCTCCGGCGTCACGCCGGACGTCGTGCTGCCGAGGGAGCACGTCGTCACGACGGCCGTTCTGGCGAGCTTGGTCTATGCGGTGATCGCGGTACAGGCGAAAGGCATAGTTTTCTCTCACGTCACGCTGATCGCGGTTCTGGTGGCGTTCGTCTTCCGCGTGCTTGCCGTCCGGGATCACTGGAAGCAGATCGTGTTCGCCGCGCCCGCCGCCGGCCCGGAAACGCCGTTGCTGAAAAAGGTGGGGTAAAGGAAGGGGGCGTTATGGACGACATGTGGCTTCGCATCATGGACGACCTCGCCGCCAGGGTCAGCGGGCCGATGAAGTTCAGACTGGTGCTGCAGCCGGTCATGGCGGCGATCTTCGCGATTCGCGCGGGGTTGGCGGACGCCCGAAGCGGCAGGCCGCCGTACTTCTGGGCCCTCCTCTGGGATTCCGGCCATCGCGAGGCCATGATCAAGGACGGCTGGAAGAGCGTCGGCAGGGTGTTCGTTCTCGCCGTGGCGATGGATGTCATCTACCAGCTGTACGTGATGCACTTCGTCTATCCGGGCGAAGCGATCATCGTCGGGGTGATTCTCGCGATCGTGCCGTACTTGATTCTGCGCGGGCTGGTCACGCGTCTGGCGCGACCGAAGGCACACGCGACGTCAGCTCCACCGGCAGATCCGTTGCGGCACACGCCGTGAGGGAGCGCCGCGACGCTTGGTGCCGTGACGCGTCGAACACGACCTCGTCGGACCACCAGAGCCGTTCGAAGAAGCGGCGCTTCATGTCGAGCAGCGGTTTTCTGCCTGAGGATGGCCACGTGCTGTCCACGAGATCGCCGATGCTGCACCGCCCGTCAATCGCATCGAACAGACACTTTTCTCCTGAGTCGATCGGCACGAACAGATCCCTGAACGTGTGACTCCGGTTGATCAGAACGGCTGCGACCCCGCGAGGCAGCCGCTCTTGAAC
>Ga0114129_10013429_pt1 | contig 11671 bp, 7 predicted proteins | sample RhiMetdeltSRZDD1_FD_80071 | JGI IMG/M metagenome (GOLD analysis project Ga0114129, IMG submission 80071) | Populus rhizosphere microbial communities from Tennessee, USA - Rhizosphere MetaG P. deltoides SRZDD1 (version 2) (version 2) | ecosystem: Host-associated > Plants > Roots > Rhizosphere >... | reverse complement strand
GGTCACTTATGCGACGCTCTTCATCGGCCTCCTCCTCGTATTCCTTCCAGGCCGGATCCTGTCCTAAACAGGCGTCATTCAACCCTTGGCCATGGGCGGGTGGCAACTCGCCGGGATGCTTCTGGGAGCCTCGGGGGCAGTACTTGCGCTCACGTGTATTCTCACATTCGTTTTCGTCGGCCGGGAAACTCCCGCACCGTTCGATCCGCCTCGTCGACTGGGAGTTCGCAGCGCGTCACGCGCGACGCTACGCAGCCATCGCCGGGTTCAGTGGAGGCCTCATCGGACCGGCAGGCACGCCGCGGGACTACACAGGCTCGTTCGATGGCACGCCGGTGTTCCTCGGCTGCAGCGATGTAGATCCACACATCCCGCTCCAGCGCGTCCACGAATCCGCCGAGGTGTTCCGTCGTATGGGGGCCCGAGTGGAAGAACGGATCCATCCGCGGATGGGCCACACGATCAACCCCGACGAGCTCGAGTCTGTCGACGCACTTTTCTCGAAGATCCTACGGTAGGTTGAGCGCGGATCAAGACCTGAGCACAGAAGTCACGGGGGCCGATTCGATGTGATCGCTAGGATGAGACTCGGTTCTTGAAAACGACTGCAGTTGTTCGTCTCAGTTTGCGGCGCCTCAGCGAACGACCCGCCCAAGGTGCTCGTCCAGCCATCCGCTGGTTGTGCTCATGGTCACTTCGATTGACGGCACGTGCCCACCGTCGTAGAGCGTCAGCTGCTTCGGTTCCGAGAAGAGTTTGAAGAGCGGCTCGGTCGCGGTTCGAAGCGGCGTATCCTCGTCGTACCGTCCCTGGAGAACCAGTTTGGGCGCCTGGATGTGTGAAGCGAAATTGATTGGATTGGCGGCCGCGCTGATGGCCCGGTAGGAACCTGGGAGTCCAGCGCCGATGAATACGAACGCGCGGTACCGGGTTTCGACACCCCCGACAACCAGTCCGAGCACTGAGCCCGCGCTCGGCGCAAGCGCCGCCACGCGGGTCATATCAATGTCGGGCCGCGTTTCGAGGTAGTCGAGACCGCGACGCAAGTCGGTCACGCGGTTCACGATGATCTCCGTGAACTCCACTGTGTTGACGGCAGGACGGACGAAGCTGGTGGGCCTGAGCCTTTCGATGTACCCCTCCAGCACGACACCAAAGGCGGCACGCCCGGCCTTGACAAACGGCGCCATGCGATCCTCCATCGAGTCGGGCAACGATCGAAACCCGCCATCGACATCGCCGGCCGGCAGATAGTGCATGACTTGGAGCGGTCGGGGGGCGTTGTTGGGCAAGTAGAGGTAGGCAATCGCGCGTGCGCCATTGGCAGCAGTGAAGGTGATCTTCTCTCGCTTCCACTCGGGTGTGCTGGTCGTCTGCTCGATCCGCGCGTCAAGCGGCGTCTTCTCGTACCGATACGCGCTTGCCAGCGTCGCGAACACTTGCGGGGAAGGAGGCGTGTACTCGGGCACTTCGCGATCGAGCTCGATCCGCAGACCAGCTTGATCGCCAGCGCTTTCGGTGGCGGTGCGCGCGCAGCGAAAGCCCAGCTTGTCGGAACTGAAGAAACCGGGTCGACCCCCGAACTGCGCGAAGGTGTACGTTGGATCGCCCCACGCGCCCCCCGTCGCGAGAAAGCCGTCGGAGCTGTCGTTCGACGTCCACTCCGCCACGTTGCCGGCCATGTTGTAGGCGCCAAACGCGCTCATCCCGAATTCCGCACCGGTCGTGGGGAGAGTGCCCGCTCCGCAGTTCGCACGACCTTCGAGTGGATCGCCCGGATAGAAGGCGCCCCACGGCATGGCGGAGACGCCAGCCGGTGGCAAGAACCCGTTGCGAGCTGCCTTCTCCCACTGAAAGATCGTGGGCAGCCGCTTCCCACGGAATGCGGCGTACGCTTCGGCTTCGTACCACGTCACGTCCGCGACCGGATAGTCTGCCTTGCCTTCAGGAAAACTCTGGTTCGACCACGTGCGCGGACCCGGCAGTCCCGTCCGATCGACGAGCGTGCGGACGGCCTCGTCCCATGGAATCGTGCGCCCGTCTTTCACGAAGGGACGTGTCCAGAACTCTCGTTTGAGGTAGCCACCCGCGTTGACGAACTCCTTGTACTCCTGGTTGCTTACTTCGTACTTGTCGATGAAGTAGTCATCCAGGCGCACGCGCTGATCCGTCGGGCGCGACCACGAGATCAGGCGATAGTCTCCACCTGGCACGAACACCATGCGCGCGGGTACCGCATTGGCGGGCAGGAGACGCTGGTCGATCCGGATGGGTGGTGGCGTGATGGTGAGTGCGCCGGCCCGTATCGCCACACCAGAGACCGTCCGCTCGATCGGCGCGTATCCTTCTTTCTCGATCGACAGCACGTATTCGCCGCGCGCGATGCGAACCGCAGTCAACGGCGACGTCCCCAGCAAACGCCGCGGTGACGCCGGAGCTGCCTGGCCGGGAGCGTATCGTTTCAGGTAGACCTGTGCCCCCGCCGGCTCGGTTGTCACGGAAACGGTATCGGAGATCGCTGGCATCAGGCCCGCGATCGTGAGGTCGCCCCGAACCCACGGTTCTATCGCCACGGCGAGATCGTACGCCTCGGCGTTGCGCCCCGCTTCAGCGAGGGCGGCGACTTGCGCGACCCTGGCCTTGGCCGATCGCACGGTCGCCGTCCGCCACTCGAACCAGACGCCCGCGGCGACAACGAGGAGCGCCGCGACGCCAAGCCAGACCGCCCGTCCAGGTCGACTCTGCGTGTGGGGACCGCTCGCACTGGAAGGTGGAGAAGTGCGATCCGCTACGGTCCCCGTGGGCGCGGGCGCCGATCCGCTGGCAACTTGCCCCGCTGGCTGCGGAGTTCGTCCGAGCCTGAGTTGAAATTCCTGCTCCTCCTTCAGCGTCCGCAGGTCGATCAACAGATCCTTCGCGGTCTGGTAGCGGTTGTCCGGCTGCTTCTTCAGCAGCTTCGTCACGATCCGCTCGAGCTCTGCCGGCGTGTTTGAATCGAATCTCGCCAGAGGAAATGGCTCGTAGGTGAGAATCGCCGCGGCAACCGCTGCCGAGCTCGTGCCCTTGAACGGCCGTTGCCCGGTGACCATCTCGTACAACAACACGCCGACGCTGAAGAGATCGCTGCGCGGATCGAGCGGCTCGCCGCGTGCCTGTTCAGGCGACATGTAGGCGACGGTGCCGATGATGTCTCCTCGGCCGCTCAAGGCCGAAATCGTTTCCGCTCCTCCGACGATCTCCCCGTCCGCCGGCGCGTGCTTGGCGAGGCCAAAGTCCATGACCTTCGCTTCGCCTCGCGTGGTGATCATGATGTTGCCCGGCTTGATATCGCGATGGAGGACGCCGTGCGCGTGGGCCTCGCTCAACGCATCCACGATCTGTACTGCGCTCCGCAGTGTCTCCTGGAGATCGAGCGGCGACCGGCGCAGCCGGACGCCGAGCGTTTCGCCCTCGACGTATTGCAGCGCGATGAACTGGCGGCTGTCGGCTTCGCCCACCTCGTACACGGAGCAGATGTGGGGGTGATCGAGGGTCGCGGCGGCCCGCGCCTCTCGCAGGAGGCGCCGTTGCGCGAGGGGATCGGTCTGCGTCTCCGGGGAAAGGAATTTCAGGGCGACGCGGCGGCCAAGCTGCGTGTCATCGGCGAGATACACCTCGCCCATTCCGCCAGCTCCCAGCTTTTCGCGAATCATGTAGCGACCAAACTGCTGCCCCGCCGTAATCGGATTCATTGTGCGTGCGTCATCCTTGCTCTCGCTCCCGAATCGCGGGGTGACGAGGACGCGTGTCAGCGTCGTTCCGTCGAAAGGATTGCCGTCGGCTGAACGCCTACAGTGTCACAAGTCGAGCTTCGGCCGCCACTTACTTACGGTTCCAGCGTTTTCCTGCGACCGGTACCTGGCTCCTTAACGTCAGCGTGATGTTGTCCTCGATGGTCGCGAGGTAGTGATTCCGATGGGTGGGATAGTTGTCGCTGCGGATTGCCGGCTCTGGCAGCGCGTTTTCATTCCGGAATTCGATGCCCCAGTTTCCGGTGTTCGTGAACGACAGCCGGTGATTCTGGTTGAACGCATGGTTCAACCGGGTCAGATACGAGTTGTACCCTCCGGGCACGGCCGCGCCGGGATCGACATCCCCACCGTCCCATGCGGGCCGCGAGCCGCGGTCGGTGGCGACGAGCTCCATGACTAGACCCGCCGGATCCGTGGCGATGACCGACGCTTCGCCGAATCGTGGCTCGGCGTCTGCGACGGCGGTGCCTCTTGCCTTCAGGCGCGCCTTCCAGAAATCCAGCGTTCCCGATGGCACCGACAAAGAGGTTGCGGTGATCTGTCCCGCGCCCTTCGCTCCGACGCGGACGCCGTGTCCGTGATACGGAAAGGTCGTCCAGATCGTCCCGGGCGCTCCGCGCTCCGTAGCGTAGTAGAAGTGGTACACGTGGTGATTGTCGAAATTGACGGTCTTCTTCACGAGCCGCAGGCCGAGCGCATCCACGCAGAAATCCAGATCGGCCTGCGCTTGATCGACGGTCGCCGTCACATGATGCAATCCGATGATCGAGTACGCCACGTCTATCTCTCGTCTCTGCCTGAAGGCAATTAGCTCGGCTCTCTCGCCGCTCCATGAGTGATCAGAGAATCCCGATCGCCCACGGTCTCACCTCTGTATAATCCACAATCACCAGCGAGTTCACCATGGCCCTCGCGGCCGGCTCCCGTCTCGGACCTTACGAAATCCTGTCGCTGCTTGGCAGCGGTGGGATGGGCGAAGTCTATCGCGCGCGCGATCCACGCCTTGGGCGGGACGTCGCGATCAAAGTTCTACCTTCAGGATTCAGTGTCAATCATGAGCGCCTCCGCCGCTTCGAGCAGGAGGCACGTGCTGCAGCGGCCCTCAATCATCCCAATATTCTCGCCGTCTATGACGTGGGGTCGAATGACGGCGTGCCCTATGTCGTTTCCGAACTCCTGAAGGGCGAAACGCTGCGGGTCGTGCTCGCAGATGGCGCGCTGGCCCTGAAGAAAACGATCGATCTCAGCATGCAGATCTGTCAGGGACTTGCGGCCGCGCACGAGCAGGGGATCGTCCACCGCGACGTCAAGCCCGAGAACATCTTCGTCACCAAGGATGGCCGGGCAAAACTGCTCGACTTCGGACTCGCGAAGCTGGCCGAAGGGACTGCGCTCGGCGGCGCGAACGTGACGACGCTTGCCGCACGTACAGTGGAGACCCGTCCGGGGCTGATGCTGGGGACGGTCGGTTACATGTCCCCCGAGCAAGTGCGTGGTGAACCGATCGATCACCGGAGCGACATCTTCAGCTTCGGCGCCACGCTCTACGAGATGCTTTCCGGCCGTCGTTCGTTCCATGGACCGTCGGCCGCCGACACGCTCAGCGCCATCCTCAAAGAGGATCCGCCCGAATTGAGCGGAATCAGCCGCGGAGTGTCCCCCGCGCTGGATCGGATCGTTCGGCATTGTCTGGAGAAGAACCCCGAAGAGCGTTTCCAGTCGGCTCGTGACGTCGCCTTCGATCTTCAGACCATTTCAGGAAGCACGAGCCAATCGGCAGTTGCGATCCCGACTCCACGCACTACGCATGCGTCTGCACGCGTCGCGGCGATTGCATGTGTGGTTCTGGCAAGTCTCGCAACCGGGTTCTGGGCCGCCTGGTCGCTGAAGCCCCAGTCCTCACCAACGTTCAAGCAGCTCACGTTTCGGCGCGGCACCGTAACAGCGGCGCGATTTACTCCCGACGGCCAGAGCATCATCTATTCGGCGGCGTGGCAAGGCAGCCCGCATCCCGATCTCTTTTCCGCTCGCGCCGACGGAGTGCTTTCGCGTCCACTCGACGTTGACGATGCGGACGTGCTCGCCATCTCCCCGCAAGGCGAGATGGCCCTTCTTCAGCATTGGCGGCGTACTGGCGGCTGGGAACGGCGTGGGATGCTGGCACGCGTGCCCCTTTCAGGAGGTGCCTCGAAGGAGATCCTCGATGGCGTGGTGACTGCGGATTGGTCCAACGATGGTGCCAACCTCGCCGTGATCCGCAGCGATCCGCGTTACCAGCTCGAATTCCCGATTGGCCACGTGCTCGTGACCACATCTTCCGGTTGGCTGAGCGATGCGCACATTGCGCCCGATCAACAACACGTTGCGTTTTTCGAGCATCCAATAAGCGGTGACGATCGTGGCAGCGTCTCGGTAGTGGATCTCAAGGGCAACAAACGCTCGCTTTCCTCCGGCTGGTCGTCCCTGAACGGCCTCGAGTGGTCTCGTTCCGGTAAAGAGATCTGGTTCACAGGCAGCAACACCGGCGTGAATAGCGCTCTTTATGCCATCAGCCTGTCCGGGCATCTCAGGACAGTCCTGCGCGTGCCCGGTCAACTCGTGCTCTACGATATCAGCCACGACGGTCGGGTGCTGGTCGCCCAGGAAAGCATCCGCCGGGAAGTGATGGGCCTGACGCCTGGCAGCCCCCAGGAGCGTGATCTCACGTGGCTCGACTGGACGCGGGAACGTGCCCTCACGCCCGACGGTCGCTGGTTCCTTTTTGACGAACAAGGCGAAGGCGGCGGGGTCAACTACTCCATCTATGTTCGGAAGACTGACGGCTCACCTGCTATCCGCCTCGGCGACAATGACGCCTTCTCCATCTCGTCCGACGGCAAGTGGGTGCTGGCCGTCACCACGAATACGGGAGCTGGCTCGATTCTGCTGCTGCCCACAGGCCCTGGCGAACCCCGCCCCATCAAGACGGGTAATTTAGTGGGTGGGCTAGCGAGGTTTCTGCCTCCCGATGAGAAACGCATTCTGATCACCACTGGAGAGCCTCGCAGCTACGTGCAGTTGCTCGAGAGCGACACACCCCGTCCCGTTACCCCACCTCGAGTTACTGCCCGGTCGCTCACCGCCGATGGGAATTTTGTCCTTGGAGTGGATGAGCAGAATAACTGGGCGCTGTATCCGGTCGAAAAAGGTCAGCCAATCCCGCTGCCCAACTGGACCGCGGGTGATAGGCCCATGGGTCACACGAGTGACAATCATAGCTTCTTCGTTCGTAACGGCGATCTTCCCGCTAATGTGTACCGCTTCGATTTCGTCGCTGGGACCCGCCAATTCGTTCGCCAATTGCAACCTTCGGATCCCACCGGCATTGAGCGCATCTCGAGCGTCTTGATGACACCTGATGGCAGGTACTATGTGTATGGTGTTACACGACAGCTCAACGATCTGTTCATCGTCAGCGGGCTCAACTAGGAACTCAAACGCTCTCCGTCGTCTGTGAAGAAGTAACACGATAAACGGCTGCCACTTCGCGTACGTGATCGTGCGCCACACCCACTCGAGGACCCGGCGGTGGCGCCGATCACGCTGGTCCTGACTGGAGGCCGTAGCCCTCGGGCTCGAGGGAATGAGCGTCCTCACCGGCGGTTCGAAGTCAGGAGAAGACCTGTGACGAACCCGAGAATCGTCCTCCTGGTGTTGGCGCTCTCCGTACTCCTCGCGGTGTATCACAGGTCGGCCGCACCGCCACGGCTTCAGTACGTGACGACGGCGCATCAGGCGGGCCCCGTCGGCTATCGGGACCCGGCAGGCGCGGTTTCCCCGGATGGCGTGTGGCTCGCCTACGTGTCGAACCGCCATCTGTTTCTTCACCGCATCGAAGGCTCGTCCACGACGGAGCTGCTCCCAGCGGATAACACGAAGGGCACGGTCATCTGGTTTCCGGACAGCCGGAGTCTTGCGGTAGTGGAAGTTCCCTTCGGCAGAAGCCCACAGTGGTTCCGCTACGACGTTGCGACCGGAAGGCGGGAACCATTGGCGGCGCCCCCGGTTCCAGCGAGCCAGGCCACGATGCCTCCAGCGGTCTCTGAAAAGACCTGGGGAGCCTCCGCCTATTCGCCGGACCGCCGGTCGTTTTACTACAGCATTCCCAACGCTAGAGGCACGCTGGATTTGTGGTCGCGGAACCTCGACACCGGCGACGCCAGGCAGTTGACGCAGTTCGATCGCGATACCTACGACCCATCGGTCACGGGTCGTGGCGACGTGCTGTTCAAGGTGCAGATCTTCAGCGCAGTGGTGGGGTTGGCTCCAGCTGACGGCGGACCGACACGCGTTCTGACAACGTTCCAGTCCGAGACGCCCACCTGGTCACCGGACGGAAAGACTATTGGATTGACGTACGGATCGTGGCGTCGGGTCATCGACGACGCGCTCTATCCAGACATCGCGCAGGACCTTGGACTCATTTCCGCCGACGACTCGACGCCCGCTTCGAAGCCCGCCCGCATTTTCCAGGCGAGCAATTCGGAAGATCAGGGAATGGCGTGGTCGCCAAACGGAAAGTGGGTTGTGTTCCATTCGCACCGGGACAAGACCGACGATCTGTTCGTGCAGCCCGCAGATGGTTCTCAGCCGCCACGACAAATCACGACCGGCGGTATCGAAACAGGATGGCCACGCTGGTCTCCGGACGGACGCTGGATCGCATACGGCAGCTATCCGGGGCCGTACAGGTCTACACGCGGGAAACTGTACGTGCTGGGTATCGATCAGAACACCGGTCAGGTTACCCAGGCCGCCGCGCCTGTCGATATCGATGGGCAGACAGAATCGGCAGGCGATCCGGACTGGATGCCCGACAGCGACCGTATCGTTTTCGAAAGCCATGGGGGCGCTCCGGGGCGCAAGTCACTCGCCGAGATTTCACGCAAAGGCGGGCTGGCGTGGAGGATCCTGGATTTCCAGTCTGATCAACTCTTTTCCGGCATTGGCACGTCACCGGACGGGAAATGGGTCGCCTACGTCGCACTCGCTCCGGATGGCACCTACCAGATCTTCCGCGTTCCTGTTGCGGGCGGCGGTACGGCCCAACAGGTCACAACCGATCCGAATCACAAGACGCAGCCATCCTTTTCGCCGGACGGAGCCCGCCTGGCGTTTACCATCTGGAGATACGACGTTCAATTCTGGATGCTGCGAGCGGACGAGTGACGATCACGAGCGAGGAATCCGCGGCAAATACTACGTTGATGGTGCTACGCGAGAGCTGAGCAATCTGTCATCGTCAGCGGCTCAACTAAGAACTCAAACGCTCTCCGGCGTCTGTGACGCGGTGACCCGATAAAGCGGCTGCCGCTTCGCGTACGTCATCGTCCGCCACACCCACTCGAGCAGGCCGAAACGGAATCGCAAGCCACGCGCGGCTCGCCGCCGCCTCGACACCGAAGAGCAGTGCGGTCGCGGGCCCATACGCGACAGGACGGAGCGTCAATCCGAACCCGTAGCCGGACGAGAGCACGTCGAGCACAGCCGCCTGCCGCATGTAGTTGGTCAGCGCCATGCGGCCGGCCTGTCCGAACACGGCCAATCGAGTCGTCCACTGCGGCCTGTAGGCGAGCAGTAGCACGATGGCTTCAATGTAGGTGAAACACAGCCACTGATCCTGAATCAGGCCGAATCTGTCGAAGGGTAGGGACCGAGAACGCGCGTTGCTAACCGCGAGACGGGCCCTCTAGTGCTTCCTACTCGGAGGTGCGAAACGTACGTCCCAGCGTGCTGCGCCTGGGCTCCACTAATGGGACGCGCGCCTCGACTTCGACCTGCTCCGCGATCGCTCCGAGGCGGAGGATCGTGTTGATTTCGACCTGCTGAGCGACGCCAACTGTGAACGGGGTCGTCCGGCTCGGTTGAAAGCCAGCAAGGCTGAAATGAAGCCGGTACTCGCCCGGATCGAGCCCAGTGAACGTAAACATCCCTTGGTCATCGGCGACCGTCGACCACGTCCCACCGGTCCGGGTGTTCTCGACCGACACTGCGGCGCCGGGCAACATCGCGTCTTGCTCATCGGCGACCGTTCCACGGATCGTCACAGACACCGATTGCGCGGCAGCAGCAACCGCGAAAACCAGTGTGGCCAGACCAGACGCGATGGCTCTCGTCCGCATGACCGGCGGCAGCTCAGCGATACTCTACCTGCCGCGCGCCGACGTCAAGTGCAAAGCATACTGCTGCCACGAAGCCGCCGCGCGTGCAACCGCGCGCCATGAGAGGGTCAAGAAATTGCGGTATCCTCTTGCGTTACATTCCAATCAGAGGACCGTGGAGACATGGCGACCGAATCGATATCCCTGAACGACCTGCGCGGTCTCTTTGCAGTCCCTCCGCTCCCCCGCAGGCGCGACGCACGCCGCACGCTGGACTTCGACGCCGCCGAGTGTGTGGCGCGACACATCGAGGCCGGCGGCGTGACGCGGTATCTCTACGGCGGAAATGCGTTCCTCTACCACATCGCGCTCGACGAGTACGAGGACCTTCTGGGCTGGTTGTCGGGATTCAGCCCTCCGCGATGGCCGATCCCCAGCGTTGGTCCGTCGTTCGGGCGCGCCATCGACCAGGCGCGACTCATTCGCCAACACGCGTTCACCTGCGCGATGCTGCTGCCCTGCAGCGATCCTCGCGACGCGCGTGGAATGGAGGCTGGCGTGCGCGAGATCGTCGACGCCGCCGGGCTGCCGCTGATCCTGTATCTCAAATCGGAAGACGCGTTTGGATCCGATCTGGAGGCTGGCCTCGATGCAATCGGCAGGCTCGTCGATCGCGGCGCGGCCATCGCGATCAAGTACGCCGTCGTCCGGGACGACCCGGGCACCGACGCATATCTCGATGGCTTGCTGCGACGCGTCGAACGTCGTCGCGTGATCAGCGGCATGGGTGAACGACCGGCAATCGTTCACCTGCGCGATTTCGAGCTTGGCGGAATGACAACCGGGTCCGGGTGCATCGCTCCGCGACAGAGCAACGCGCTGCTGACGGCGTGCCTCGAGAGAGATTGGACGCGCGCGGAGTCTTTACGCGTCGGGTTCATGCCCCTCGAAGATCTTCGCGACGCATGGGGGCCGGCGCGCGTGCTCCACCACGCGACGGAGCTGGCAGGAATTGCGCCGACCGGACCCATTCCGCCGTACATCTCCGCGCTCGACCACCGACAGCTCGAGGAGCTCGCGCCGGTCGCGCGCGAGCTGCGGGAGCACGACGCGTGAGTCGTCCACGAAAATCGCCGGCCGAGCTGCGGAGCCACCGCTGGTTCGGCAAGGACGATCTGCGATCGTTCGGTCATCGGTCGCGCGCCAAGGGTGCCGGATTCGCCGGCGAAGACTTCGCGGGCAAACCGATCATCGCAATCCTGAACACGTGGAGCGATGCCAACCCCTGTCACACGCACTTCAAGCTGCGGGCGGAGGACGTGAAACGCGGCGTCTGGCAGGCGGGCGGCTTCCCCATGGAGATCCCGCTTCTGACGCTGGGTGAGACGCTCATGAAGCCCACCACGATGCTGTATCGCAACCTCCTCGCGATGGAGGCAGAGGAGGCGCTTCGCTCTTACCCGGTCGACGGCGCCGTGCTCCTCGGGGGCTGCGACAAAACCGTTCCTGCGCTCATCATGGGCGCGACGAGCGCGAACCTGCCGGCAATTTTCGTCCCGGCAGGACCGATGCTGCGCGGCAACTGGCGCGGACAGCCGCTCGGGTCGGGCACTGACGTCTGGAAGTACTGGGCGGAACGGCGCGCCGGGACGATCGACGAGTGCACCTGGCGCGAGATGGAAGACGGCATCGCACGGTCGTTCGGCACGTGCATGACCATGGGAACGGCGTCGACGATGG
>Ga0114129_10013428_pt1 | contig 11671 bp, 12 predicted proteins | sample RhiMetdeltSRZDD1_FD_80071 | JGI IMG/M metagenome (GOLD analysis project Ga0114129, IMG submission 80071) | Populus rhizosphere microbial communities from Tennessee, USA - Rhizosphere MetaG P. deltoides SRZDD1 (version 2) (version 2) | ecosystem: Host-associated > Plants > Roots > Rhizosphere >... | reverse complement strand
GGTAGTGGACGCGCTCCCCGCTGGCGACCGTCGTCATGCGTGCGAGTCGATACGGAAGGCCGTAGAGGGCTCGCCCCGCCGTGACGAAGAAGGGGCTGGACGCATCCAGGCTCAGAAACCAGACGCCGGGCACACCGCCGACCCGTACGTACGTCCGCACGTTGAGCTCGGGTATCGCAGGCAGCACCGGGCGACGGGGCGGGAGGAGCGGGCGGCTGCCGAGCATCCGGAAGGCGACGATCGCGAGCCAGGCTCGGTCGTCGTGCAGATCGGGCTCGACTCCGGACGGCAGGTGACGGGCGAGCTGCTCCGGGTCGACCTGCCAGTGGGCGAACAGGAGGCGGCTCCAGGTCTGGGCGAGGAACCAGCGAATCGGTACCATTGCGTCGATCATTTCTGATTGATCGATTGATTAAATCACATGACAAAGAATCATGCGCCGACAGCCGGAGAAAAGACTCGACGACGGATCGTCGACGCTGCCCTCGAGACGCTGAAGAACGAGGGGTTCGCCGGCGCGACCTCACGCGCGATCGCCCGCGCGGGCGGCTTCAACCAGGCGCTGATCTTCTACCACTTCGGCAGCCTGGACCGCCTGCTCCTCGCCGCGCTCGACCAGACCAGCGAGGAGCGTTTCGAGCGCTACCGGAGCGCGGTCGACAAGGCCCAGACCGCGGAGGAACTGGCGGAGGTGGCCGCGAGCATCTACGCCGAGGACCGCGATCGCGGCCACATGACCGTCGTCTCGCAGATGGTGGCAGGCAGCGTCGCCAGGCCCGAGTTGGCGAAGGAGGTCGTCGCGCGGATGGAGCCTTGGATCGAGCTGTGCGAGGACGCCCTGCGCAAGGGCCTCGCCTCCTCCCCCGCGGCCGAGGTCGTGCCGCTGCGTGATCTCGCCTACGCGATCGTGACCTTCTATCTCGGCCTGAACCTGCTCACGCATCTCGACGAGGACCGCGAGCGCACCGAGGCGCTCGTCAAACGTCTTCAAAGCCTGGCGCCGCTTCTGTCTCCAGGACCTCCAGCACGGCCGTAACCGAGCGGTAGGCTCCTGGCGTGGAGGCCAGGGAAGCACAGGTCGAGCAAACCGCTGACGGCGCCACGGCTGCATCGCCGGGCTGGTTCGTGGTCAACCTCGCCGACGCACGCTGGAGGGGAAGCGACGAGGCCGGCCACTGGACCGACTTCGAGCCCCCCGACGGCTTCGAGGAGTACGGGATCGGCGTCCACGTCCTCGAGCCTGGCCAGCCGAACGGGAAGTACCACGCTGAAACCGTGCAGGAAGACTTCCTCGTCCTGACCGGCGAATGCATCCTCGTCGTGGAGGACGAGGAGCGGCGGCTGAAGGCCTGGGACTTCTTCCACTGCGCCCCCGGGACGAACCACATCATCGTCGGGGCCGGCGACGGGCCGTGCGCGATCCTGATGGTCGGCTCGCGCGCCGCCGGCAAGAAGTTGCACTACCCGGTCAGCGAGGTCGCCGGGCGCTACGGCGCCTCGACGCCGGAGGACACGGACGCGCCGCCAGTCGCGTACAGCGATTGGTTGCAAGAGTACAAGCCCGTGCGCGCCACCTGGCCTCTGTGACGGAACGGGAAGCCGAGCTTCAGGCCGTGCGCCTGCAGAAGGTCGAGGTGCACGGCAAGCCGATCGAGCTCGCCGACTACGACCCGGCCTGGCCCGAGCTCTACGAACGCGAGGCGGAGAAGATCCGCGCGGCCCTCGGCGACGGCGTCGTCGTGCTCGAGCACGCTGGCTCCACGTCGGTGCCGAGCCTCGCGGCGAAGCCGATCATCGACATCGTGCTGGCCGTCCCCGATTCGGCCGATGAGAGCGCCTATGTGCCACCGCTCGAGCAGGCCGGGTACGTGCTCACGATCCGCGAGCCCGACTGGCACCAGCATCGCCTGCTCAAGGGCAGCGATCCGACCGTGAACCTCCACGTCTTCTCGCAGGGCTCACCGGAGGTCGAGCGGATGCTCGTCTTCCGGGACCGCCTGCGGGCGAACGAAGCCGAGCGGATGCTCTACGAGCGAACGAAGCGAGAGCTCGCCGAACGCACGTGGACGTACGTGCAGGACTACGCGGACGCGAAGACGCAGGTCGTCGAGGCGATCCTCGCGCGAGCAGGCGCTTGACCCGCTCGCCCGGCGTCCGGACAATGGAGCTGACGATGAGACGTCTCGGTTCAGTCCTCATCATCGCGGCGCTGCTCGCGTTCGCGGCCGCGGGCTGTGGCGGCAGCGACCCCTCGGCGTCGGAGGAGTGGGCAGGCGACGTCTGTTCGGCCGTCGGCGACTGGCAGGACCAGATCGAGCAGTCCGCCGCGGACATCAGAGAACAGCTCCAGTCCCCGGGCGTGGACACGCTCGAGGCGATCAAGAACGAGATCACGGAGGCTGCGGATGCCTCCATCGATCTCTCAGAGGAGCTGAAGTCGCTGGAGCCGCCGGACACGGAGGCGGGCGATCAGGCGCAGCAGGAGGTCGATGCGCTCGCGGACCAGGTCGACGAGACGGTCGACAAGACCAGGGAGACAATCGAAGGCCTGCCGGAGAACGCGAGCCTGACCGAGGTCGCCGAGGCGGTCGCCCCGCTGCTCCCGCCGCTTCAGGCTCTCGTCACAAACGTGTCCGCCACGCTCACAAGCGTCAAGGAGCGTGGATCGGAGCTGAACGAAGGCTTCCAGAAGGCCGACTCCTGCGAGAGGTACCGCTAGCCCGGACGTCCGGCTCGATGCTGTTCACGCCCGAGCGCCACGCGCCGCTCGCCGGCCGCACGTTCAGTGAGGCGAGTGCGCGCGAGGCGATCGAGCAGATCGCAGAACGTGCTGTGGAGGAAGTCGCGGACGGGCGCTGGCCGCTCGACCCAGCCGACGCCGGACCAGAGGACGAGCACCCCGCCAGTTGCCTCTACCACGGCGCGGCCGGCATCGCGTGGGCGCTGGGAGAGCTCGACGTCGCGCTGGTCGACCGTTCCCTCGTCGAAGGCCTCGAGGAGCGTATCGTCGCTGAGCCCGACGTTCCCGACTGGCTCTCGGGCGGCGTCTGGCTCGGGGTGGCCGGCGTGCTCGCGGTGGCCGAGAGGCACTGGCCGGAGCAGACGCGCCGCGACCGGCTGGCCGAGCTGGCACACGCGTCGCTCGACTCGCCCGCTCTCGAGATCCTGTTCGGACACCCGGGTCACATGGCGCTCGCGGCGCAACTACACGCACGCACGGAAGAGCCGCGCTGGGCAGAGCTCTGGGCCGCCGGGGCGAAACGGCTGCTCGACGAATGGCGCTACGACGCGGAGCTCGATGCGTGGCTCTGGACGCAGCGGTTCGGCGAGCGGGAGCAGCGTGTCGTTGGCGCAGCGCACGGGCTCGTCGGAAACCTTCGCGTCTTGCTGAGCGGCGGCTCACTGCTTCCCGCGGACCTGCGACTGGAGGTGGAGCAGCGGGCGGTGTCCACCCTGACGCGGTTGGCGGTCGTCGAAGAGGGCCTCGCGAACTGGTCAACGGTAGCCGGTGGCCCGCTGGTCGCGAACGACCGAATCCGCGTCCAGTGGTGCCACGGCGCGGCCGGTGTGCTGACGTCCCTGTGGGACTGCGCGCCGGACGACGACGACTGGACCGAGCTGCTGCTCGCCGCCGGGCGCCTCGTGTGGACGGCGGGCCCGTTTCGCGACCAGCCCGGCCTCTGCCATGGGACCGCCGGCAACGCCTATGCCATCCTCGCTCTCTGGCGCAGGACGGGCGACGAGCAATGGCTCGAGCGCGCTCGGGCACTCGCCGCGCACGCGGCGGGGCAGGTTGAGGATCGCGTCACACAGCTCGGCCATGGCCGGCACTCCCTGTACACCGGCGACGAAGGCGTCGTGATCTGCCTGGCGTCGTGCGTCTCGGGCGACGAGCGTCTGCCGGTGATCGACCGGTTGCTCTGAGCCCCAGATCCGCGCGGAGCCTTGATTGCCAAGGCTGCAAGCGCAAACATACGTAGTTGGTCGATAGCCACAACAGGGAGGGTGCCGCCATGCCTGATGTTGAAGCTCATTCGCAGTCACCGACTGCGACCCTCGAACCGGTAACGCGCGATCTTCCAGGCCTCGAGACGCGCTACTTCCCGCCCACGGGGAGCACAGATGCGGCGCCCATCAGTCGTCGCTCGACCGTCGAGCCGATCATCGACGGACGGGATTACTTCGCGAAGCTCAAAGCCCAGATCGACCTCTTGGGCGCGGGGGATGCGTGGTATGTGACCGGCTGGCTGTTCAACCCCGATTTCCAATTCGCACCTGGGAAGACGCTCCGCGCTCTCTTGGTGGATCGCGCGAACAAGGGCGTCGATGTACGGGTGGTCATCTGGGCCAATCGTCAGCTGATTGATTACCCGAGCGTGCCGTTCCTCGGGAACCTGCGAAACCTCGTAATCAACAACGTCCGGGCAGCCGAGGCACTCCGCGGCGAGGCCGACCTCGCAGGCCGTGTGGTGATCGATTGGTCCGGCAACGCTGCTTCCTCACATCACATGAAGTTGAACGTGTTCTCCAAAGGCGGGACCCGGACGGCATTCGTAGGGGGCATCGATTACGACCAGCTTCGCCTCGCTACTCCCCCTCACGACGGGACAAAAGGCCGGTGGCACGACGCCGGTGTGAAGGTCACGGGCGAAGCCGCGCAGCGCGTCCTCGACACTGTCGTCACCCGCTGGAACGAAGCATCAACACTGTCCGCTGCGACCTACGACATCGGGCAGGGCGCCAAAGCCTACAACCCGACGGGACTCGTTCCTCTCACCCCGCCGGGCGCCGGGCAGGCGCTCAACGAAAGCGCCGACACGAGCATCCAGGTCGTTCGCTCGTTCCCTGACTCGAAGGAATTCGGGCTGATCAGCAATACGCCTTGGAGCACGCTGCCGCGAACGGGCGTCCACGAGACCAAGATGACCTTCCAGAAAATGCTCAACGCCGCGCAGCGCTACATCTACATCGAGGACCAGGCGTTCGACGCGGTCGATTCGCTCTTCCCAGCGCTCGTCGAAGCTTGTAAGCGCGGCGTCAAGGTGATTGCGGTCCTGCCCGGAATGCCTGACCCGCTCGATGGAACGGGCCCACTCCCGCGGGCCCTCAGTTCCCAGGTCAGGTCGGGGATAGTGGGAAAACTGCCCCCCGACAAGCAGCAGAACCTGGCCGTCTACCAACTGAAAGGAATCATTGTTCACTCGAAGATCGTCCTCATCGACGATGAGCTGATGTCGATCGGGTCGGCGAACTTCATGGATCGTTCGATGGAGTTCACGTTCCAGGGAGACGACTCGGAGTGCAGCGTGGTGGCCGCCTCCACGGGCAACCTCGTCCGTGATCTCCGTGTGCGCCTGTGGACAGAGCACCTGCGTGTCCCGGGAGCTGGCGCGGAGGCCGATGAGCTCCGTGACCTCGACCTGAGTCTTGGCTTCTGGCGCCCGGCCTGGGGCACGGGCATCACCTTCGACCATTCGAACAGCCAGCTCGTGCTTGTCGGCCCATGAGTAAGGCGTAAGTCCGAGAACTTGTCCGGGGCCCGGCGGCGGCCTGCCACTGCCGGGCCCCAGCGGCTCGAAGCTTTCGACGCAAGGCAAGAGCGACTGCAATACAAGCCCTGACCCCAATCGCTCGACACGCGGTATACGATCGTTCGACGTGCCGCGGGAGCGGCCGACGGTCCGCGTGAAGGGTCCAACCCACTCTCGGCAGTTCTGACATCCGCTTCTGTTCCTCGCCCAGCCGCGGACCTCGGGCGTGACGGAAGGCATGGCCTTCCGGGGAATGGAGGTACGCGATGGCAGAACGGACTCTTCCCGAGTCGCCGAACCTCGACTGGCTTCGCAAGCGGGCCAAAGAGCGCCTGGAAGCGCTGCGACGGACGAACCCGCAGGCCAAGCTCGCCGATGCTCAGTTCGACCTCGCCAAGGAGTACGGCTTCTCGAGCTGGCGCGCGCTCAAGGCGCACGTCGACTCGCTCACGGTCGAGGGGCGACTCTTCGCGGCGGCGCGCGAAGGCGACGCACCGACCTTGGCCGCGCTCCTCCACGCACACCCGGAGAAGCTGGAAGCCCGCACCGATCCCTACGGGCACACGCTGCTCCACGAGGCGGCGCACCATGGTCGACTCGATGTGGTCGACGTGCTGCTCGCCCGTGGGCTCGACGTGAACGCGCGCGAGCGGGGCGACAACACCTACGCGATGCACTGGGCCGCCGCCGCGGGGCACGTCGAAGTCGTTCGCCGGCTGGCCGACGCGGGCGGTGACGTGATCGGCAAAGGCGACGACCACGAGCTGGAGGTGATCGGCTGGGCGACGTGCTGGGACGGCTGCGACGACGTAGCCCATCGCGCGGTCGCGGACCTGCTCCTCAGGCGAGGCGCCAGGCACCACATCTTCTCGGCGATCGCGCTGAACCTCGACGACGAGGTGCGCCGCCTCGTGGCCGCAGACCCGGACGCACTGAGCAAGCCGATGAGCCGCAACGAGAGCTTCCAGCTCCCGCTTCACTTCGCGGTGCGGATGAACCGTCCCCAGATGGTGGCGCTGCTCCTCGAGCTCGGCGCCGATCCCCGCGCGACCGACGGAGAGGGCGTTTCGGCATCGGTCTACGCGGCCCAGCCGGGCGTCGATCGCGAGGTGATCGAGACCCTCACGACGCACGGAGGAATCGATCTCTTCGGCGCCTTGGCCCTCGGAGACCAAGCCGCCGCGGCCGAGCTGCTACGCGCGGACCCTGGCTCGATGGATCGGGGCGCGCTCCATCTCCTGTCGAAGCGAGGCGAGGTCGACGGAGTGCGCTGGCTCCTCGACCACGGCGCCGATCCCAACGCCCGCTGGAGCCACTGGGATGCGGAGGTCACGTCCCTCCACCTCGCAGCCGCGCAGGGCCACGGCGAGGTCGTCCGCCTGCTTCTCGAGGTCGGCGCCGATCCGAGCATCCGGGACAGCAAGCACAACGGGGACGCGAAGGGCTGGGCCGAGCACGGCAGGGTCCCGCCGTCACCGCGGGCGGCTGAGATCGTCGAGATCCTCGAGGCCCACGAGAGCGGAAGGTGACCGGGCCTACCGCTTGCGTCACCGCTCGGCTATGGCAGGCGCCAGCCCTTGTAGGCGGAGTCCGGGTCGAGCGGCTCCGCGACGATCCCGGTCAGCTCCTGGAAGCTCTCCGGCGAGACGAACTCGATCGCGACCGACGCTTCCTCCGAGAGGACGGTCGCGCGGTCGCCCGACCGAAACATCTGTCCAGCCAGCCGCGAGTCCGGCGGGACGACAAGCTCGACGTCGGTCGGCTCGTCGCCCTCGACGCGGACGCGAACGGTCGCCGGCTGCGAGGGATCGACCGCCTGGAAGCCGAGCCAGACCGCCTCTCCTGTCGCCACCGCAGCGACGAGTGACCCTGAGGGCGCGACCGCTGCCGGCGAGAGGCCGTAGACGCGCGGCGCCACATCCGGTGGGAGCGGCGCGGTGGGCGCAATCGTTCGCTGGAGGTAGACGAAGACGGCATCCGCAAGGCGGATGCGACCCAGGTCGAGCTCGAAGCCCGTGGTCAGGCCGGCTCCATCCTCCTGACATCCTCGAGCGCCGACCGCGGCACCAGGAGGCTTGTGGTGAGACGGCGCATGACTTCGTCTTCATTCTCGCCCGGTGCCAGCGACGCGTGGACGAACGGTGCAACGCTGCGCTGCCATGTGTCGACTGCCTGCTCCTCATCGTCGAGGGGCGACCAGGCGAGGAATGGGCGAACAGGCATCACCTGGAGGAGCGGGCGCCAGGTGTCGGCCGGCAGCAGCTCCGGCCGGTCGTTGCTCGCCTCGATGAGCAGGAGCCAGCTGCGCCAGAGCATCGGCGGCGAGGTCACGGGCTCGAGCCCGGGGATGGGTCGATGGCCACTCTGCGTCGCCAGAGCGACGACGTCAGGCTGGTTCGGGCCGAGCAGGCCGGCGAGGTTGTCCACGACGCCGTCGAAGTACCCCTGCTCGAACTCCACGGGGGCACGAACGGTGCCGCCTTTCGCCTGCGTTGCCTCCCGCTCGGCGTCGCGGGCGACGAGCATGAGGTGGGCTCCGAACAGTCCCAGCATTGGCCTCTCGAACTTCGCGAACAGCGCTTCGGTGATCACCTGGGAGGCGACCCGCCGCTCGTCCGCCAGCGCGATGCGCGCATCGTCGGCGAGGCGAGCCTTCGGGTCGTCCCAGTCGAAGCCGCCCTGCCCCATCAGGATGCTGATCGCCTGGTGCGTCCCGCCCTTGGCGTCCTCGAGCAGGAAGACCTGCGTCTGCCAGTCCTTCACCGCCTCGACGGTCTGTTCGGCGATCGCGCCCGAATCGTCCTGCCAGCGCAGGAGATAGGCGCCCGGGTCGACGTCCACCGTGGCGGTCAGCATCGGGTCCTGCAGGCTCCGGTCTCCGCGGCCCGATTCGCCGAGGTCGATGATCGTCGCGCCGGTCGGATGGTGGAGCGAGAGGTCCGGCGCCTTCGTCGATTCGTCGTAGCCCAACTCCCGTGTGCTCCAGCGTCGCGCGCACAAGAAGATCTGCGCGCCGCCGGCTCCCCTTGCCACCGCCCGGCTCTCCTCCGCGGCCGGATACATGTGGAACTCGTGGTTCCGCGCGGTGCCGTCGAGCGGCACTGGCGAGGAGATGCGAAGGTCGGCCGAGAGATCGATCGTCTCGTTCTGGTTGAGGATCACGACGCGCTCGGTGCTCGCTTCCCCGACCTGCGCCTTGACCTTGTAGACGCCCTGCTCGACGTCGGCGTGCAGCTCTCCGACGGCACGGCTGACGAGTGCGAACTCGTGGTCGATCAGAAAGACCTCGGCGAGCTGGCTCCCCGCCGTCAGGTGCAGATGGACCTTGCCGCCTGCGTCACTGAACGGTGACGACTGCATCCTGCCCTCCGGTCACTTGAAATGCCGCTTGCAGGCCCAGCTCGGGAACGTAGACGGCATAGGCGCCGACCGGCAACTTCACCCGCCATTCCTCCGCCGCCAGCGTCTCGTCGGCCACGAGCGGGCTCGTTGCGTCCACGCTGATCGTCACCCGCTTCCCGACGCACTCCGGCGGAAAGCGGGCCGTCGCGGTGAACGTCTGCGCCGCGGGGGACGCGAACGTCAGGTCGGCGGCCTGCTCGAACCACGGCTCCTTCGCGACTTGCGGACTGCGCCGCTGCGCATCGGTCATGAACGTCTTCATGCTGTTGAAGAGGTACGTCTTCAGGGCCTGGGTCGTCACCGGGCTGCCTGCCGCCCCTTTGAGGCCCTTCAAGAGCGCATGGGTGAAGACGCCGTGCCAGTCGCCCTCGAGCTCGTTCTCGACCGCGGAGTAGTTGAAGCCTGCGGCGAAGATGATCACCAGCTTGCCCTGCGCGGCGTCGGCACGCGTCTGGGCCTGGAGATCGCAGGCGCGAAGCGTGATCGGCGGGCGCGTGCGGGTCGAGCAGGTGTCGACCCACAGGACGAACTCCTCGAAGCGGGCGGCGTACCAGAACCAATCCAGCCAGCTCGTGATCAGAACGTTCATCCCGTCCTCGAACGTCGCTTCCGCGGTTAGGACGGCTGCGTCGTGACGCTGAGCGGCCATCCCGTGGCCCGAGACATAGATGTAGAGGCGACGGCCGGAGCGCTGGTTGTAGGCGTCCGTCGGCAGGTCGGCCAGCTTGTTGAACGCCTCGACGATCTCGAGCTGCTTCGGGATGCCGGACGCCGAGGGCGGGAAGGGTGACGGAACCTGCAGCACGTGATCGTCCGGCAGGCCGCCACCCTCTTGCGAGGTCAACCACTCCGTGATCGCCACGGCATCCTTGTCGGGCCCCTTGAGCTTCGTGATCCAGGGTGGCTCCGCCGCCGCGCCCTCGTAGTCGCTGATGCTGATCACGACCGCCCAGTCGTGGTCGTTCACGGCATGTCCCTACGAGGCCGCGACGGCGATGCCGAGCTGATCAGTCGTTCCCGGGGTACTCCTGGTGAATGAAGTCGCGATCCTGCGACGAGACGTCTTCGTTCAGATCGGCCGAGAACCCGTCGAGCGTCCATGACTCGGGAATCGGGTACATCATGATCGAGTCCGCGTCGACCGGTGTGGCTATCACGTCGCCCGGCGGGTAGTGGCTCAGGACGTTGACCCTGATCTGCTCCTCGTCCCAGTTGTTCGGCGGCCCGCTCAGGTCCGCGATGACTGCCGGCTCGTTCCACTGGATCCCACCCTCGGGGTTCTGGTGCTCGTGGATCAAGCCCAGCGCGTGCCCGAACTCGTGCATCACGACGCGGTTGAGCTCGGCGTCGTCCGAATCCGGCGTGAGCCAGCCGTAGTTCATCGTCGGGTCGGGGTCGGCGATGTTGCGGCACACCGTGCCGAGGTACGACCACGATCCGGCTCCCTGCTCGAAGGCAATGCGGATCTCTGCGTCGCCCTCGTCCACCCACTGGAACTGCACGTTCGCCATGCCCGGCTCGGTCCAGCGCTCCGCTGTCTGGCGCACCCGATCCTGGAGGGACTCGTCGCCCTCGAGGAACTTGACGCGGATGACGTCCCCCTCGTTCCACCGCGCCTCGTTGAGTAGCGCGGCCTTCTCGTTCGAGCCTTGCGGCCCGTCCGAGATGCAGACGCAGTAGTGGTTCTGGTTGCCGTTCTCCATCTAACTCCCTCCTCCTCTGACGGCAATTGCTGACAACCGTAACACCTCTGATTCCGCGCGCCTAGGGGCATGTTTTCCATTCGTTCACTCTCGCCGGGGAGGCAGTCGGCCCCCCAAAGGCTCCCGCCGACCGACCGTTGCCTCTCTGTAATTGCTCGCCGCTCGCCCGGCTACGAATCGTTGCGGCGGCCGCCCTCCTCACGGGCCTGCTCGTCAGCCTCGATCATGAGCCGTGCGCGTTTTCGGAACCCGGCGGAGTCGGTCTCAGCGCCTTGTGTGTGAGGCCAAGCTTGAGGATTGCCTGCAGATACGCGACGGATCTCATGGTGGGGCAGTCGAGCACCGCCTGCTGGAACTCTGCGGGGGGCGAATAACCATGCTGGTCGATGTAGTGCAGGATCAGCTCGGGCGCCACGTAGATCTTGGCGTCTCCTGGCACGAATACGTTGTTGAACCCGATGGTGCTCCGGTGGGTTCCCAACTTGCTCGGCCCGTATCGGTAGACGCAGAGGTCACAGTCGTGCCATCCAAGTGCCGACCCCGGCCCCCACGGCTCGCGCAACAGTTCCCGCAGCTGCTCGAACACCTGCTCGGGCACCTCGCCCGTGGGAACGGGGCGGCCGTTCTCGAGCCAACCGATCGCCACTAGAGGTACATCGGTAGACCCGAAGTAGTCGCACGCGCTCAGATCTGGGTAGTAAGTGATGTGACGACGATAAGCGCTGCGACCCCGCCAATCCGCTAGGGGAGGAGTTCGGTGTCGGAACGCAGTTATCGACCAGGCTCATGCAAGGCCGACTTCACGGCCCGCAACGACACAAAGGCGACTCGTCCGGGTCGACGGCTGTACATTCGGTTCCAGCTCACGAAGAGGCCTTGGCGCTCGAGCCCGGCATCGACCTCCGGTGCCCCGCCCGGAAGAGTAAGCGCCCGGTCCTTGCCGTCGGAGAGCCGCACGAGATGGACCGCGCCGCCGGTCGCATAGACCGCCAGGTCTCCCTGGATGTCGAGCAGGCGGGGCGCAACCCCTTCGTT
>Ga0114129_10013426_pt1 | contig 11672 bp, 13 predicted proteins | sample RhiMetdeltSRZDD1_FD_80071 | JGI IMG/M metagenome (GOLD analysis project Ga0114129, IMG submission 80071) | Populus rhizosphere microbial communities from Tennessee, USA - Rhizosphere MetaG P. deltoides SRZDD1 (version 2) (version 2) | ecosystem: Host-associated > Plants > Roots > Rhizosphere >... | reverse complement strand
TTCCTTCTCCTCGGCGGTTTCATAGGGCACGTCGATGAACTTGCCGCCCAGGCTCTCGACCTGCTCCTTCACCGAGGGGCGCACGTCGCTCGCCTCGATGACCGCGCCCAGCCGCTTGGCGGTGGCGATCGCCTGCAGCCCGGCCACGCCGACCCCGAGGATCACGACCCGCGCGGCTTTGACCGTGCCGGCGGCGGTCATCAGCATCGGGAAGAAGCGCTGGTACTTGTCGGCGGCCATCATCACCGCCTTGTAGCCGGCGATGTTGGCCTGGCTCGACAGCACGTCCATGCTCTGCGCGCGCGTGGTGCGCGGCGCGGCTTCGAGGGCAAAGCTGGTGAGGCCCGCGGCGGCGAGCAGCTGCAGGCCATCCTTGTCGAAGGGGTTGAGCATGCCCACCAGCGCGGCGCCGCGCTTCATCAGCGGCAGCTCGTCGCGCGACGGCGAGCGCACCTTGAGCACGAGGTCGCAGCCGAAGGCCGCCGTGCGGTCGACGATGTCGACGCCGAGCGAGGCATACGCTTCGTCCGGGGCGCTGGCAGCGACGCCGGCCCCCGATTGCAGCCGCAGGGTGTGGCCCTGTGCCTTCAGCTTCTTCGCCGTCTCGGGCGTGACGGCCACGCGAGTCTCGCCCGCCGCCGCTTCCAGCGGAATGCCGATCAGCATGCAGTCTCCTTCAGTCGAAACTCAGCACGACCTTCATCGCCTGCGAGCGGTCGGCCGCCAGCGCAAAGGCGCGGGCCGCGTCGCGATAAGGCAAGGTCGCGGAGATCAGCGGCTTGAGGTTGACCAGGCCGCTGTTGAGCAGGTCCACCGCCGTCTCGAACTCCTCGTGGAAGCGGAATGCGCCGCGCACGTCGAACTCCTTCGCGACGATGGTGTTCACGGGCAGTGTCATCTCGCCGCCGAGGCCGACCTGCACGATGACGCCGCGCGGCCGCAGCACGTCGAAGGCGCCGCGCAGCGCACGCTCGTTGCCGCTGGCCTCGAACAGCACGTCGAAAGACCCCTTGTCCGCCGTGAAGCGCGCGAGGGCCTGCGGGTTCTCCGCGACGTTGATGGTCTCGTCGGCCCCCACCTTCAGGGCGCTGCGCAGCGGCGCCGCGCTCACGTCCGTGGCGACGATCCTCGTCGCGCCCGCGCGGCGCGCGGCCACGATCAGCATGGCGCCGATCGGCCCGCATCCGGTCACGAGCACATGCTTGCCGAGCAGCGGCCCGGCGCGCCGCACCGCGTGCAAGGCCACCGACAGCGGCTCGGCCATCGACCCTTCGGCGTCGCTGACGCTGTCGGCCAGGCGATAGGCTTGCGACGGTTCGATGACGATCTGCTGCCGGAACGCGCCCTGCACGTGCGGCATGCGCATCGCGCTGCCGTAGTAGCGCATGTCCAGGCAATGGTTCTGCAGGCCTTGCTGGCAATAGCGGCACACGCCGCAGGGGCGGCTCGGGCTGATCGCGACACGCTCGCCGGCCTGGAAGCCGCGCACGTCGGCGCCCACGGCCTCGATCACGCCGGCCACCTCGTGGCCCAGCACCATCGGCTGCTGGATGCGCACGGTGCCGAAGCCGCCGTGTTGGTAGTAGTGCAGGTCCGAGCCGCAGATGCCGCCGCAGCGAACGCGCACCTGCATCTGGTGCGGCAGCATGTCGGGGGTGGGCACGTCCTCGACCCGCAGGTCGCCGGGCGCGTGAATGACGAGAGCGTCCATCGAGATTTCCGTTTCTACAGCGTGGCGGTGACGCCGCCATCCACATACAGGATGTGGCCGTTGACGAAGTTGGAGGCATCGCTGGCGAGGAACACGGCCGCGCCGACCAGGTCCTCGACGTCGCCCCAGCGGCGCGAGGGCGTGCGGCCGACCAGCCAGGCGCTGAACTCCTCGTTCTTCACCAGCGCCTCGGTCAGCTCGGTCTTGAAATAGCCCGGGCCGAGCCCGTTGACCTGGATGCCGTGCGGCCCGAGGTCGATGGCCATGCCCTTGGTGAGCATCTTCACCGCGCCCTTGCTGGCCGTGTACGGCGCGATGTTCGGCCGCCCGAGCTCGCTCTGCACCGAGCAGATGTTGATGATCTTGCCGCGCCGGCGCGGGATCATGTGGCGCGCCACGGCCTGGCCGACGAGGAACACGCTGTCGACGTTGGTCTTCATCAGCTCGTTCCACTGCTCCTGCGGGAACTCGTCGAACGGCGCGCGGCGCTGCACGCCGGCGTTGTTGACCAGGACGTCGATCGGCGCGATGTCGCGCTCGATGCGAGCGATTGCCTCCGCAACGGCCGGCCCGGAGGTCACGTCGAACGCCACCGCGTGCACGGCGGCGCCGTCTTCGCGCAGACGCGTTGCCGCCTGCTGCAGCTTGTCTTCGTTGCGTGCGTTCAGGATCACGGTGGCGCCTGCGCCGGCCAGGCCGCGCGCCAGCGCGAGGCCGATGCCGGCGCTCGAGCCGGTGATGAGGGCCGTGCGGCCGGCGAGGTTGAAGCTGTCGAGAACCGATTTCAAGCTGTGCTCCGTTCTGCCTGCGTGGCGAGCCATTGCAGGACCGCATCCACTTGCTGCTGCGGTGTGATCTGTGCCGAGACTTCGAACACGCCTTCTTCGCCCGCCGGGGATTCGAGCGCTGCGAACTGGGTGGTCACGAGGCTCTTCGGAAAGAGATGCCCCGAGCGCGAACCGACGCGCTGCGCGGCGCTGGCCACGTCGATGTCGATGTAGACGAAGAGCAGCCCCGGCACGCACGAGCGCAGCAGCTCGCGATAGCGACGCTTCAGTGCGGAACAGGTCAGCACCTGATCGCCGGGGCGCGACACCATCAGCTGCCCCAGGCGCGTCAACCACGGTTCGCGATCGGAATCCTCGAGTGGGATGCCGTTGCGCATCTTCTCCTGGCTTTCGTCCAGGTGGAAGTCGTCGCCTTCGATCAGCGGGCACGCCAGCGCGTAGGCCAGGCGAGCGGCCAGCGTCGACTTGCCGGAGCCGGCGACGCCCATCACGACGAGCTTGTGCATCAATTCACCGGCGTGAGTGGCCGGCCGGCTTGTGGTCCGCCGCCGAGGGCGGCGATCAGGTTGTCGGCCGCCAGCAGCGCCATCGCGCGCCGCGTGCGCACCGACGCGCTGCCGATGTGCGGCGTCAGCACGATGTTCGGCACGGTCAGCAAGTCGGGATGGACCTTGGGCTCCCCCTCGAACACGTCGAGGCCGGCGGCCGCGATGCGGCCTTCCCGCAGCGCTCGCGCGAGCGCGGCATCGTCGACGATGCCGCCGCGAGCGATGTTGGTGAGCGTCGCGCTCGGCTTCATCTGGCGCAGCTCCGCCTCGCCGATCGCATGGTGCGAGCTCGCCGAATACGGCACGACGAGGAGGAGGTGATCCGCCTCCTTCAGCAGCGTGGCCTTGTCGACGTAGGAGGCGCGGCAATCGGCTTCCGCGGACGCGGGGAGACGGCTGCGGTTGTGATACATCACGCGCATGCCGAAGCCGAACGCGCCGCGCCGAGCGATTGCCTGACCGATGCGGCCCATGCCGAGGATGCCCAGCGTCGCGCCGTGCACGTCGGAGCCGACGAAGTGGTCGTAGACGCCGGTCCGCGTCCACTCGCCGCGGCGCAGGCTGCGCTCGGATTCGGTGATGCGGCGCGCGGTGGCCATCATCAGCGCGAAGCCGAAGTCGGCGGTCGTTTCGGTCAGCACGTCGGGCGTGTTGGTGACCACCACGCCGCGCGCGGTGCAGGCGGCGACGTCGATGTTGTTGTAGCCGACGCCGACGTTGCACACCGCCTTCAGCTCGGGGCAGGCGGCGAGCAGCGCGTCGTCGATGCGCTCGGTGCCGGTGCTCATCACGCCTTGCTTGCCCTGCAGGCGCCGGATCAGCTCCGCGGCGCCGAGCACCGCATCGTCGGGATTGCTGTCGACCTCGAAATGCCGACCCAGGTGTTCGATCACGTCGCCGAAGGTGGCGCGCGTGACCAGAATGGAAGCAGTCATCGCTGTGGACGCCTTCAGTTGTTGGCACGCGCTTCGAGCGCATCGACGAACGAACGGTCCCAGCGGCCCTCGCGGATCGCCTGCATGGTCTGCTCTTCCCGGTGCGCCTGCGCCTGGGCCTTCTCGATCAGCGCCGGCGCATCGGCCGGCGCGAAGGCGAGCAGGCCGTCCTGGTCGCCGACGATGATGTCGCCCGGGTTGACGACCATGCCGCCGATGGACACCGGCACGTTGATCTCGCCGGGACCGTCCTTGTAGGGTCCGCGGTGGTTGACGCCGCGGGCATAGACGGGGAACGTGCGTTCGCGGATCTCCGCCACGTCGCGGATCGCGCCGTCGAGCACGACGCCGACCACACCCAGGGATGCGGCAGCGAAGGTGAGGATGCCGCCGATCACCGCGTTGGTGATGTCGCCGCCCGCATCGATGACCAGCACGTCGCCGGGCCGGCAGTAGTCGAGCGAGCGCAGCATCGTGAGGTTGTCGCCGCCGCGCGTGCGCACGGTCACCGCGGTGCCGGCCATCGGCGCGGGGCTGTGATACGGATGCAGCCCGACGCTGCCGGTGCTGCGGTGAAGGTTGTCGCTCAGGATCGCGACCGGAATCTCGCGCAGCAAGGCGATGAGCTGCGAGTCGGCCTGCGGGGCGGAAGGGTTGCGGCGGGCACCGGTGGTTTGAGACATGGGGAGTCTTGAGTCAGTTGGCGTCAGCGAAGTGCGGCAACGGCGCGGGCGATGCGCTTGCAGCCTTCGTCGAGAATGTCGATCGAAGTCGCGATCGACAGGCGGAAATACGGCGAGAGTCCATAGGCGGTGCCGGCCACGACGGCCACGCCCTCGCTTTCGAGCAGGTACATCACGACGTCGCCGTCTTCGGCGAGCAGCTTGCCCTGCGGCGTCGTCTTGCCGATCAGGCCGCTGCAGTTCACGTAGAGGTAGAACGCGCCGTCGGGCGTCCTGCAGCTCAAGCCCGGGATGGCGTTGATGTTCTGCAGCGTGCGGTCGCGCCGCTGCTTGTAGATCTGCACGCTCTCGGCAACGAAGCTCTGGTCGCCATTGAGCGCGGCGGCCGCCGCGGCCTGGCTGATGGAGCAGCAGTTGCCGGTCGATTGCGACAGCAGCGTGTCCAGCGCCTGCACCAGATCGCGCGGGCCGGCCACGTAGCCGATGCGCCATCCCGTCATCGCGTAGGTCTTCGACACGCCGTTGACGACCAGCGTGCGATCGCGCAGCTCGGGCGCCGACTTCAGCAGGTGCGGCGTGAGCTGCCCATCGAAGCGGATGTGCTCGTAGATGTCGTCCGTCATCACCATCACGTGCGGATGGCGCGCCAGCACCTGCGCGAGCGCGCGGTACTCGTCGGCCGTGTAGCTCGCACCCGTCGGGTTGCTCGGCGAATTGATGAGCAGCCAGCGCGTCTTCGGCGTGATCGCCGCCTCGAGCTGCTGCGCCGTGAGCTTGAAGCCGTTGCTCTCGGGGCATGCCACGGTGACGGGCTTGCCATCGCACGCCAGCACCATGTCGGGATACGACACCCAGTACGGCGCCGGGATGATGACTTCGTCGCCGGGCTCCAGCGTGATCGCGAAGGCGCTGTAGATCGCACTCTTCGCGCCGCTGGTGGCGATGATCTCGTTCAGCGCGTAGACCAGGCCGTTCTCGCGCTCGAGCTTGGCGGCGATGGCCTGCCGCAGCTCGATCGTGCCGGCCATCAGCGTATAGCGCGTCTGCCCTTTGTCCATGGCCACGGCGGCCGCCTGGCGGATGTGCAGCGGCGTGTCGAAGTCCGGCTCGCCGACCACGAGGTTGACGATGGAGCGGCCCTGGCGCCGCAGTTCGTTCGCCCGGTCGGCGGCCGAGGTGCTGGGCGAGGGCTTGATGCGGCGAACGCGCGAAGCGATGCGGGAAGTGCTCACGAGGGTCCTGACAGTGGATGACTCAGGCGTAACGGTAGGCCGGTGGCACGGCGAAGGCCAAGACGACTTTGGTCTGCCTTGATAGGCAACGCTTATGGTTTCAGAATCCTGGCCATGAACTTGAGGCGCCTGAAGTACTTCGTGAAGATCGTCGACATCGGCAGTCTGACGCAGGCGGCGGACGTGCTGCACATCGCGCAGCCGGCGCTGAGCCAGCAGCTCGCCACGCTTGAGGGCGAGGTGCGCCAGCAGCTGCTCGTGCGCACGAAGCGTGGGGTGACGCCCACCGAGGCGGGCAAGGTGCTGTACCGCCACGCGCAGCTGATCCTGCGCCAGTGCGATCAGGCGCAGGTGGACATGGTGGCGGCGGGCCGCGGTCTCTCTGGCGCGGTGTCGATCGGTCTCGCGCCCGGCACCGCGGCCGCCACGCTGGCGCTGCCGCTGCTGCGCATCCTGCGCGCACGCCACCCAGGCATCGTCCCGTACCTCAACGAGAGCTACGGCAGCACGCTGTCGGAGCTGATCATGAACGGCCGCATGGACCTGGCCGTGCTCTATGGCGGCAAGGTCCAGGTGCACGGGCTGTCGTTCCTGCCGCTGATGCGCGAGGCCCTCTACCTCGTGGGGCCGCAGTCGCTGCCCGCGCCGGCGGAAACCGTGCCGCTGAGTGCGCTGGCCGGGATCGATCTCTACCTGCCGCGGCCCTACAACGTCGTGCGCCGCCTCGTCGACGAGGCCTTCATGAGTGCTGGCATGACGCCGCAGGTGGTGGCCGAGATCGAGTCGGCCAGCACGCTCACTGCGGTGATCGGCGACGGCCTCGGCGCGAGCATCCTGCCGGCGTCGATGGCGCGCGAGGTGGTGCTGGCCTGCGGCGCCTGGCAGTCACGCATCGTCGAGCCGGAGATCGAAGCGCCGCTCGCGCTGTGCCAGTCGGACCATCTTCCGCTGTCCGAGCCCGCGCACGCGGTGAAGGAGATCCTGCTGGAGCTCGTGGCCAACCTGCCGGGCAGCTTCCAGGGCGCGAAGACGCCGGTCAGCGAATCGGTGTCATAAGACCGCCTTATTGCGGCACACGCATTCCGTCTTGGCGCCGCGGGCCGGCGATCGATACCTTTACGTCCATGTGAGAGCCCATGGACGCGCAACAGATCAAAGCCTTCATCGACGCCATGACGGCGTCGGACCTCGACGAGATGGAGATCAGCCACGACGGCTGGACCCTGCGTCTCGTCAGGCATGCGCGAGGTGAACGCAGCGCGCCGCCGCCAGCTTTGGCCCATGCGCCGGTGTCGCAACCCGCAGCGCCAGTGACGGCTCCCATTACTGCGCAATCGCAGGAAGTGCTCGCGCCCCTGTTCGGCGCCGTGCATCTGCAGAAGGAGCCGGGCGAGGCGCCGTTCGTGACGCCGGGGCAAACGGTCCGGGCCGGCCAGCTGCTGTGCGTGATCGAGGCGATGAAGGTCTTCAACGACGTGCGCGCCGAACACGACGGCACGGTCGCTGAGGTGCTGGTCGCTTCGGGCCAGGAAGTCGAAGCCGGCCAGCCCTTGATGCGGCTCACGTGAAGTTGGATGCCATGTTCGATACCGTCCTCATTGCCAATCGCGGAGAAATCGCGCTGCGCGTGCTGCGCGCCTGCCGTGGCCTCGGGCTGCGCACGGTGGCCGTGCACTCCGAAGCCGACCGCGATGCGCCTTACCTGCGCCAGGCCGACCAGGCGCTGTGCATCGGCCCCGCCTCGCCCGGCCGCAGCTACCTGAACCAGGCGGCCATCCTGTCGGCGGCGAAGGTCAGCGGCGCGCAAGCCATTCATCCGGGCTACGGCTTCCTGTCGGAGAACGCGGGCTTCGTCGAGCGCGTCGAGCAGGCCGGGCTGACTTTTATCGGCCCGAGCTCCGCCTGCATTCGCACGATGGGCGACAAGGTCGCGGCCAAGCGCGCGATGCGCGCCGCGGGCGTGCCCTGCGTGCCCGGGCCCGACGAATCGCTGCCCGATGACTCTGCATCCATTCGCGCCATCGCGCGCGACATCGGCTACCCGGTGATCGTGAAGGCCGCGGGCGGCGGCGGCGGGCGCGGCATGCGCGTCGTGCACGAGGAGGCGGCGCTGCTCGACGCGCTGGCGCTGACGCGCGAGGAGGCGCGCCGCGCGTTCGCCAACCCCGAGGTCTACATCGAGAAGTTCCTGCTGCATCCGCGGCATGTCGAGATCCAGGTGCTTGCCGACGGTCACGGCAATGCCGTGTGGCTGGGCTCGCGCGACTGCTCGCTGCAGCGGCGCCACCAGAAGGTGCTGGAGGAGGCGCCTGCGCCTGGCATCGCGCAGGCTCTGATCGCCAGCGTGGGCGAGCGCTGCGCCGAGGCCTGCCGGCAGATCGGCTACTGCGGCGTTGGCACCTTCGAGTTCCTCTACGAGAACGAAGCCTTCTACTTCATCGAGATGAACACGCGGCTGCAGGTCGAGCATCCGGTGACCGAGCTCACTTCGGGCATCGACATCGTGCAGCAGCAGATCCGCGTGGCGCGCGGCGAGCGGCTGGCGCTGACGCAGGCCGACGTGGCCTGCCGCGGCCACGCTTTCGAATGCCGCATCAACGCCGAGGATCCGCGCAGCTTCGTGCCCTCGCCGGGGACGATCACCGAATGGGAGCTGCCGGGCGGCTTCAGCGTGCGCGTGGACACGCATGCCGGCCTGGGCTATCGCGTGTCGCCGCACTACGACTCGATGGTTGCCAAGCTCATCGTGCACGGCGCGGACCGCGACGATGCACTGGCGCGCCTGCGCATCGCGTTGTCGGAAATGCGCGTGGGCGGCATCGCGACGAACCTGCCGCTGCACCGCGAGATTGCGCGCGACGAAGCGTTCGCGGCCGGCGGCGTCGACATCCATTACCTCGAGCGCTGGCTGCAGGAAAGGAACGCTGCTTGAATAAGCAACCCGTCTTCAGCGTGCTCGGCACGACCGCCGCGCTCTTCGAGGCGCCGGGCGAGATGACGCTGGGTACGCAGCGACGCATCTGGTCGCTCGCGCGTGAGGCGCAGGATTGGCCGGAAGTGCGCGAAGCTGTGCCGGGGATGAACAACCTGATGCTGACCTTCGCTCGCGCGCCGCGCCAACTGGACGCGCTGCAAGAGCGGCTGCTCGCCGCCTGGGAGGGCATCCAGCCGCTGGCCCTCGAAGGGCGCGTGATCGAGCTGCCCGTCGTCTACGGCGGCGAAGGCGGCCCGCACATGGATGACGTCGTGAACCACACCGGCCTGAGCGTCGACGAGATCGTGCAGCTGCACAGCGCACCGCTGTACCCGGTGTATGCGCTCGGCAGCCATCCCGGCTATTGCTACCTCGGCGGCATGGACCCGCGCATCGCCACGCCGCGGCGCAAGGTGCCGGTGGTGAGCATCCCGGGCGGCGCGGTATCGATCGGCGGGTCGCAGACGGGCGTGTCGGCGTCGGCCGGCCCGAGCGGCTGGAACACGATCGGCAGCACGCAGATGTGCTTCTTCGACCCGTCGCGCGAGGTGCCTGCGCTGCTGCAACCCGGCGACAGCATCCGCTTCCGCGTCGAGAAGGTGATCCGATGATCGAAGTGCTGTCGGCCGGCGCCCTCGCGACCGTTCAAGACCTGGGCCGCAACGGCTGCCTGCGCTGGGGCGTGGGCACCTCGGGCGCGATGGACCCGCTGGCGCTCGCCGCGGGCAACCTGCTGCTCGCCAACGACGAGGGTGATGCGGGAATCGAAGTGCCGGTCTTTCCGTTCCGCGTTCGCTTCACCGAGGATTGCGCGTTCGCGCTCACCGGCGCCGACTGCGCCGCGACGCTGGACGACGTGCCGCTGCTGCCGTGGTCGGTGCAGCGCGCGCGTGCCGGCGAGACGCTGAAGCTGAACCCACCGCAGATGGGGCCGTGGCGCGCCAGCCGGGCCTATCTGTGCCTGGCCGGTGGCGTCGACGTGCCCGCGGTGCTGAACTCGCGCAGCACGCAGCTGCGCGGTGCCTTCGGGGGCCTCGACGGCCGGGCCTTGCGCGGTGGCGACACGCTGACGGCCGCCGACCCGCGTCGCGAGGTTCACCCGTCCGGCATCGGCCTCGTGCCGCCGGCACTGTCAATGCCACTGCAGGCCGATGGCTGCCCCGCCGTGCGCGTACTGCCTGCCGCCGAATACGAGGGCTACACGCGCGCCTCGCGCGACGCGTTCTGGGCCACCGAGTGGAAGATCACGCCGCAGAGCGACCGCTACGGCTATCGCTTGTCCGGCGAGGCACTGGAGCCCGTCGCGCCGATGGAGATGCGCTCGCACGGCATCGTGCCCGGCGTCATCCAGGTGCCACCCGGCGGCCAGCCGATCGTGCAGATGCGCGACGCGCAGCCTTCGGGCGGCTACCCCAAGCTCGGCACGGTGATCGAAGCCGATCTGTGGCGGCTCGGCCAGGCGCCGATCGGCAGCCGCATACGCTTCATCGAAACGACCTGGGATGCGGCCCTGTCCGCGCTCGACGAGCTGCGCGCGTGGCTCGACGAAAGCCGGCGATTGCTGGAGCTGCACCGATGAACACGCTTGAACTGACGCGACAGCTCTCCGCATGGCTGGCCGAGACGGATATCGAGCTGCTGGAGCTCGAGGGGCCGCAGACCTCGCTGCGCCTGCGCCGCGCCGTCCGGGCCCATGTGGCGGCTCCTGTCGCAGCACCCGCGGCGGCAGCCAGTGAACCGACTGTTGCCGCCGCGACGGTGGTGCGCGCCGACTCCGTAGGTGTGCTGCTGCATCGCCATCCGCAACGCCACGCCCCGCTGGCGGCGGTCGGCGCGCGCGTGCGTGCCGGGCAGCCGGTGGCCCTGCTGCGCATCGGAACGCTGCTGTTGCCGGTTCCCGCGCCGCGCGATGGCGTGGTCGCCCGCTTGCTCGCGGACGACGGGGCCGCGGTCGGCTACGGCGAACCGCTGCTGGAACTGCAGGACTAAGGAAACGCTATGGACATCGATCTGAACGCGGACCTCGGCGAAGGCTACGGGCCCTGGCGCATGGGCGAAGACGAGGCCCTGCTCGAACTCGTGTCCTCCGCGAACGTCGCCTGCGGCTTCCATGCCGGTGACCCGACGATCATGGACCGCACGGTGCGCCGGGCGAAGGCGCGCGGCATCGACGTCGGCGCGCACGTGGGCTTCCCCGACCGACAGGGCTTCGGCCGCCGGCCGATGCAGATCGACGTCGCCGAGCTCGCCAGCATGGTGGTCTACCAGCTCGGCGCACTGGCCGGCATTGCCCGCGCGGCGGGCTACCGCATGACCCACATGAGCTTCCACGGCGCGCTCGGCAACATGGCCGCGGCGGATGCCTCGTTGGCCAAGCCGCTGCTGCACGCTGTCGCCGATTTCGACGGCAGCATCATCGTCAGCTCGTCCACCAGCCGCGCGATCGAAGATGCCGCAGCGCAATGCGGGCTGCGCGTGGCCACCACCTTCCTCGCGGACCGCGCCTACGACGACGAAGGGCTGCTGGTGCCGCGCAAGCTGCCCGATTCGGTGATCAAGGACGAAGCCGCCGTGCTCGCGCGCGTGCGGCGCCTGCTGCAGGACGGCACCGTCGTCACCTACAGCGGCAAGACGCTCCCGATGAAAGCGCGCTCGATCCTGCTGCACGGCGACACGCCCGGTGCGGTGCAGCTGGCGCGCACGATCCGCAGCGAGATCGAGGCCGCCGGCGGGCGCATCGTGCCGATCTCGCAGCAGCTCGCCTGACCGAGGGTTCCTACTCTCATAAGGCGTTGTTATCT
>Ga0114129_10013425_pt1 | contig 11673 bp, 6 predicted proteins | sample RhiMetdeltSRZDD1_FD_80071 | JGI IMG/M metagenome (GOLD analysis project Ga0114129, IMG submission 80071) | Populus rhizosphere microbial communities from Tennessee, USA - Rhizosphere MetaG P. deltoides SRZDD1 (version 2) (version 2) | ecosystem: Host-associated > Plants > Roots > Rhizosphere >... | reverse complement strand
GGCCCGCTCGAAGTCTGCCGTCCCGGCGTTCCGTTCGCGTGGCCGAATGGCGGCGCGAACATTCCCTGGAATCCGGACCAGGGCAGCCTCGGACCGCTCACAAACGCATCCGCTGTGAGCTTAGTCGGCCTCGCCTTCGGACAGTGGGACGCGATCCCCTCCGCGTCGACGACGTCTCTGCAGGGCGCTCCCCTGCCGGAAGATGTGACCGTCGCCAATTTCGTCCCGTACATCTTCCCGACTGCGCCCGACGGCCTGTCCGCCATCGTGTTCGACAACACTGGCGAGATCTTCAATCTGCTGTTCGGACCCGGTTCCGGCGTGCTTGGCTTCGCCGGGCCGGAGTGGCTCGATCCCGACACGTGTGAGATTGCGGAAGGCGTGGCGTTCTTGAATGGACCGACATTCACGAGCCTACCGGTGTCGCTCGACATCATGGTGCACGAGTTCGGCCACTACCAGAACCTGGCGCACACCGTGGTGAACGGGCAGATCGTGATCGGCGACACGTCGGGCCCGACGCCGAACAACACGTTTCCGATCGTGACACTCGTCAACAGGATCGAGACGATGTATCCGTTCTACTTTGGGCCGGCAGCGGGCTTTGCCACGCCCGACCGTGACGACATCGCCAATTTGTCGACGATCTATCCTGCGCCGACGTTCTTTGCCTCCACCGGAACGATCACCGGCCGCATCCTCGCGTCGAACGGGGTGACCCCGCGGAGCGGGTTCAACGTCATCGCGCGCAACATCGCCAATCCGATCGTCGACGCGGTCTCGTCGATCTCGGGCGATATGACCCGCAATTACTCGCCCGATGCACCGCTCGCCGGCGTCTACACCCTGCGCGGCCTGACGCCGGGAGCGCAGTACGCCATCTTCGTCGACGGGATCCTGGCAGGCGGGTTCAGCACGCCCCCCGGCGTCATGCCAGGACCCGAGGAGTTCTACAACGGGGTCAACGAGAGCAACAACTCGTCGACCGACGTACCGAGTCAGTTCACGCCGGTCTTGTCCGTCTCGGGCACCGTGGTGGATGACATCGATATCATCTTCAACCGCTTCACGCCGGGGGCGCCGCTCCCGGTCGGCGACGACGGCGCAGTGGAGCTCGCTCTGCCCTTCCGCTTCCGGCTGTGCGGCACCAGCTACGATGCGGTCATCGTCAATGCGAACGGCACGGTGACGTTCGGCGCGCCGAACCCCGACTTCAGCGAGTCGGTGGCGGAGTTCCTTGCCGGTCCGCCGCAGATCGCGGCGCTGTGGGACGATCTCAACCCCGCTGCGGGCGGCACGGTGACGTTCGAAGAAACGCATACCACGTTCACGGTGATGTTCACCGGCGTGCCTGAACGGACCGGCCCCGTCACCGGCACGGGATCGAACACGTTCTCGATCACGTTCACGCGCAGCCAGATCCTGGTGTCGTACGGCGCGATGACGGCGCTCGACGGCCTTGCCGGCGTCAGCTGCGGCGGCGCGATCACCAGCGGCTTCGAGGCGCCGGAGGATCTCAGCGCGAGGGCAGGCTCGATCGTCAACTTGCAGATGCAGCCGGCGGTGTACGAACGGTTCGTCGCGCCGACGCCAACGTCGCCGGGGTCGCCGAACGATCTCTCGAACCTGACGCTGCGCTACACCCCGACGACCGATTATTTCGAACGGACCGAGCCGAACAACTCGCTTGATCGGGCGCGGAACGTGTCGCTGCCGTTCAACACCATTCCCGTGACTCGCTTCACGGAACTGGATGCGCCGGATGATGTGGACTTCTTCCGGTTCAAGGCGGAAGCCGGCCAGGTGATCGTCGCCGAGATCCTGACCAGCCAAATCGACACGGTGTTGGGGCTTTTCCACCGCGCGAGCGGCACGCTGCTCGCGGTCGACGACGACAGCGGACCCGGCCCGTTGTCGCGCATTCGGTTCCGGATCCCGGTCGACGGTGAGTACGCGATTGCCGTCTCCAGTTTCCCGGACTTCGAGTTCGACGGCGGCGGTATTGGTGGTACCGGCCGCTACGTCCTCAGCATCTTCGTCGAGCCACCTGCGCCGCCAACAACGAGCTCGCGCCTGGAGGTTCCAACCGAACCGCTAGGCAGGGCACCAGTGGATCGCACCGAGAGGCTTGCGTTGCCCGAGCGTCGCAGGGATCTCGGTCGAATCGTCTAGTTCCTTCAATTGCAGACTGCTGTGCTGCCGCGATGCCTTCGGGCGTTGCGGCAGCCAGCGGTTCCACGGGCAGTGTGATTTGAGCGGAAGGTTCGCGAAGCGAGCGTTTGGCGAAGGTTGGCGGTGAGGGAGGGATTCGAACCCTCGGTAGAGCTTTGAAGACCCTACAACGGTTTAGCAAACCGCCGCCTTCAGCCTCTCGGCCACCTCACCGCGCGTCCTGCAAGTATACGACCCAAAAGCACTTGTGGATCTCGTGAAATTCTCTCGTGGTGAGCGACTCCGCCATGATGCAGAACAAGAAACCGTCGCCTGCACGTCTAACTCTTGACTCGACAACGCCTTCCACAGATGCGTGACGCCGATAGCGACGATTGAATGGGCACAGTTCTGGGCTCCAGCGGATCGCTCCCCATTCAGGCTTGATGTGTCGGGAGGCGGTACCGATAGCCGGTGCCGCGCACAGTCTCGACGCAGTACGCTTCGGCGCCAAGCTTCCGTCGCAGAGAGCGGACCACGACATCGACAACGTTGCTGGCCGTTGGGTTTCTGTACCCCCACACGGCTTCCATGAGGTCGTAACGACCGACGGCCTTTCCAGGACGGTCCTGTAGGTACTGCATGACGCCGAATTCGAGGGACGTCAGGCCGACGCGGCCCGAGGTCAGCACCAGTTCATGCGCAGCGACATCGAGCACGCTCGAAGACTGAACGTCCTCCGCCGTGATTTCGGCTCCGACCATTTCCGTTAACCAGGCGTCGACCGAACCCGGGCCCATGTCGAGCAGGATCGAGTACAGCGTTTGTCCGCCGACCTCGACCGTCGGATTGGCAAGCGGCCGGAACCCGAGCTTGGTCGCCACCGCTCCGTAAGGCTCGACGTTCGCAACCACGGTGTAGACCCAGCGCAATGTTCCGCGCATTTCTACGTATGACCGCTTGAGGTCCACCCACGAAGCGGCCTGCGATGCGGACGGAGCCTCGCCGACATCGCGATCCAGCCAGCGCCGGCAGAAGAGCGTCCCGGAAAGGCCCCTCGGTGTCGCGTCGCGGCGCCAGACCGCCGCCACGGGATCGGCGACATCAACCGCGTCATTCAAGTCGGATGCGCGGGCCATCACACAGAACCCGCACGCACCCCCGTCGCGATCGCGAACGATGCGGAATGCGTCCTGGTGATAGCGCCACCAGGCGAACAGGGCATCGCGCTCCGGTGCTGCTTTCTCCTCGATGATCCGGCGCACTGCGGCTTCATCGTCAGGTGTGGCGGGCTCGATGGCGAGCGGATGTGGACCGCTCGGGAAGAATCCCTCTCGGAGGACCGGGTTCTCGATCAGGAATAAGAGGTCGGCCGTGTAGCGCCACGGCTCTGTGCCCACCGCAAGGCGCAGCCTGTTCTGCAGGTATGCCCACGCCGCGCGACGGTACTCGCGATGGGAATCTGGATCGCGCGTTGCCAGGCTGCTCGCAATGGCGCTGCGCACGGCGTCGTGAATGAACAAACCCTCGCGGCCAGGCTCCACGAATGGCAGCGCCACCAGCCGCTCCATCGTGTCGCGAGGCGGGGTTCCAGGCAGCAGCGCGTGAAGCAGCGGCTCGGTGACACAACGAACGACTGAGCTCGCTTCTAGGGCTTGTCGCGTCAGGACGTCCGGAACCGCCTCGATGTAGGAGCGGGACAGCACATCGATCACGTGGTGCAACCCGGTCTCTTCGATCGTACGTCCGGCCTCGGACAAGACGATCGACGTGGCCATCGAGAGCGCCAGCGGGTGCCCACGCACAAGGCGATTGATCCGTCGCGCGACATCAGGCTCGACACCGGACATGGCCAGGTACCCCAGCGCCTCCGCCTCTGACAACGGCTCGAGCGGCAAGCATCTGAACAGCCCCTGCCATCCCGGCGCCGCCCGCCAGGCCGGCGATGGCGGATTGCGGCTCGCGATCGCCACACGCGCGTTCGCGGGAAGCGATGGGATGAAGACCTGCCGGACCCAGGTGTCCATCAGTCGGAACACCTCGTAGGTGTCCAGTGCGATCACGACCAGTTCCTCGAACGACGAAAGCCGCTCGGCGACATCGTCCACTGTCGAGAGTGGCTCCCCGAGCGCTTCCGACAGCTCGGTCAGAAATCCGTGAACCGTCGGTTCAACTACCCGGCAATCGATCCTGACGACGCGACCGCCCCTGGCGCGCGCGCGCGCCGCAAATGCCTCGAGCAGGCTGGACTTGCCGATGCCCGCCACGCCGTTGATGTAAAGCGCGAGCGGCCCGTCCTTCTCGAACAGCTCGAGAAGTGCCTTCAGCTCGTGTTCGCGTCCCGCGAAAGCGGCCAGCGCGCGTTCTGAAGCGATGTCGCCCAGTTTCTGCATCACGAGACCTCCGAGGGAGCCTCAGTCTACTTCCTTATCCAATGATCTCGTTCGTTCGTGCGGGCTGAAGCTGTAGGTCCCATCCCACGTAAAAATGGGTGCGTTCGGATTCGGCTGCGAGACCTTCGCGCTCCCTTGGAAGTGTGTAAACTTCCCGGTCCCACCCGAGAACGTGCACAGTCCGGCACCGGTCGCAAGATTCAGACGGCAATGGCCGAACGCGAGATTGTTGCCGGGGCGCGGCGAGTTGAGAACCACGTCACTGTCCAGCGTAGGTGGGAGCGTGGAGAAATCCGCCGCCTGGGAATAGGTCACCGTCGAATCGACCTCGATCGCATCAAGGTTGGAGGACTTGATCGTGCAGATGTCCCCGGCCTTGCCCGCGTACGAACTGCAGTCCTTCATCACATGGAGATCTCCACTTCGCGGCGATGCCGACGAGGCGTGAGTTCCGGAGGCGGTCGCCGCCAAACTGGACACGCCCGTAATCGCGCTGGGGCTGGTCGGCTCCCCGGCACATGCGGCCACGGTCAGCACTGCGGCACAGAAACACGCAAAGACAACGCGCTGTGTTGCAAGACTCATGATTCTCTCCCTCCTGTTCGCGCCGTCTGGCGGTTTCGTACTGGCGGCTTGGGGGAATCTGTCATGAGGGATGCGCCCTTGAATGACGCGAAGATGAGGTTTTGATGAGAATTGAGAGAGGGCGTCTTCAGGCATGCTTGGGGTCGAGGCAAGTGTGCCCAAGATTGTGCCCCATCATGCGGCAGCCAACGCCAACCAAGGAACACATAAAACGGGCCTGAAATCGTGAATTTCAGGCCCCCCCTGCAACGATTTCGGGCACAGTCGCGGAGAAGCGTCGGGAATACCCAATTAACGCTTCACGCGAGTAGTCATATACAAGTCCCCCCCGCCCATGCCGCCCGTCCGATTCGACGTGAAGTACAAGGTCAGGCGGTCCGAGGCGATGTGCGGCGACAGCGCACGGACGATCGAGGGCGAGCTGATGTACGCGTCATCACTTCTCCTGAATCTGCCGAGCGATACGGGTTCGCGTCGAAGTGGCCGGCCCGGCCTACCTCGGCGACTTATTGTCGATCACGCCTTGGAATGGATCCACGCTCACGCGGATCACCCTCTCCGAATCGCTGACCTCTCGTCCCGCGGCCGGCGTGAGCGAGCGGACACTGCGGGATGTGTTCGTCGAGTATTTTGGAATGGGTCCGCTCACGTATATCCGCACTTGGCAGCTGCATCGAATTCGTGCGGCATTGTTGGAAGCCGAGCCTGGACAAGCGACAGTCACCAGTGTGGCCATGCGTCTCGGCGTGTGGGACCTGGACACGATGGCCGGACGCTACCGTCATCTGTTTGGTGAACGGCCGGGCGTGACACTTCGAAGAAAAGGTATTCGCTAGAGGTCGTCGTCCGAAAATCCCCGCTCCGGCGTTTATAGCAAATGTGACGTCCGCCCCCCGGGCCCGCGCAGTCCGACCCCGTCACCCTGATCCTCACCATTGCCGTTACTGTTCTGTTTACGGCCGAGCTCGGCTCCCAGGTTGGCGTGGTTGGGCCTCGAAAAGGAGAACTGTATGAAGAACCAAATCTCCGCGAGCATCGGTCTGTGCCTCTCGCTTCTCGTCCTGTGGCCGAGCGCGGCGTCCGCCGACGCCGTGACCCTGTGGAACGAGAACGCCGCGAAAGCCGCGACCGCGGCGTGTATACACATCAGCGGGAACGGCCTCGCCGAGTCCCGTATGTATGCGATGGTGCACGTCGCAGTTCACGACGCGGTGAATGCCATCGATCGCCGATCGCGCCCTTATGCTTTCGACGGGAGCGTAATCGGACCGGTGTCGGCGGATGCGGCCGTGGCCGCAGCGGCCCGTGATGTGCTGGTGTCGGTCATCGCCGGACTGCCGGAATCGCCGGTGTGTGTGGCAAGTGGGATCGCGGAGGCCAATGCCCTGTATGCCGCTGCGCTGGCGCTGATCCTCGACGGACCAGCCAAGACCGCCGGTGTCGCCGTAGGGCAGGCCGCGGCGGCGGCCATTGTCGCGCGACGCGCCGACGATAGATTCGATACGGTGACGTGGCTCGACTTCGGCTATCCGCAGGGGACTGAGCCCGGTGCGTGGCGCTTCACGCCCGATGGTCCGCCGTTGGCGTTCGCCTCGAATTACGGCGACGTGACGCCGTTCGTCCTGCAGCACAGCGCGCAGTTCTGGCCCGGCCCGCCGTACCCGCTCAGCAGCGCGAGATACGCGGACGATTACAACGAGATCAAGCTGATTGGCGGCGACAACGTCACGACGCCGAGCACCCGAACCCCCGACCAGACGGAAATCGGGTTGTTCTGGATCGAGAGTTCGCCGTTGGCGTGGAATCGCCTCGCGCGCGCGGTGTCGGTCCAGCGAGGTTTCGATCTGTGGGAGAACGCACGTTTATTCGGGTTGTTGAATATGGCCATGGCGGACGGCTACATCGGCTCGTGGGAAGTCAAGTATCACTACAGCTTCTGGCGGCCGATCACGGCGATCCGGGAAGGCGACAACGATGGCAATCGAGCGACGCTGGGCGACCCGACCTGGACACCGCTGCAACCAACTTACCCGATTCCTGATCACGACTCGGGGCACGCGGTGCAGGGCGGAGTCGCCGCCGAGATCCTGAAGCTGGTGTTCGGCACCGACGATGTGTCGTTCACGGCGTGCAGCACGACGGTCCCTGCCGGAGGGACGTGCACGGATGCGACGCCGGTGATCCGCTCGTATTCGAGCTTCTCGGAGGCCGCCGACGAGAACGCGGCGTCGCGGATCTACATCGGCATTCACTTCCGGAAAGCCGTCGAGAGAGGCGTTCACCACGGACGCGGGATCGCCGCGTATGCCGTTCACCGCTTCATGAAACCGGTGAAGTGAGCAGGAAGCACCGGGCGGCGACTGCGGCAGGATCCGTACGAACGCGATCCCTGCCGCAGTGCGGCCGGCCGTCATGAACTCGGAACTGACGCTTGCCGCCGTCGGCTGCCCGCGGCTCGCCGCTCGAAAACCTCCGAGCTGCGAACCGCGCTGCGATCCGCGACAGTCTCAGAAGTAGAAGCCAATTCCGGCAAGCGGACCGTGCAGCGTTTGCTCGACCCTGAACGTGCGGTCGCGGACGGTGGTGTCCTCGCCCTTGAAATACAAGAAGTTGTAGCCAGCTGTAATGCCGAAATGGCGCGTGGGTTTGAAGTCCAGGCGGAACATGCCGGCCCATTCAATGTCGCTGCCGACGCCGAATCCGCCCCCTTCGAACGTCGCATGCACTTCCAGCCACCGGTCTCCCTCGCGATGAAAACCGATCCCGACCACCGGATCCCAGAAACCTGGCTTGCGCTGGAAGTTGGGAAAGTCCCCAATCACGATGTCGTATTTCAGCGCCAGACGTCTGACACCGCCGGTGGCGTACAGGTCCTTCGCGATCTTCACGCCGCCCGTCACGTGGAAATAGATCACGTCGGCGTCGACCGTGAGTTGTGGCCGTTCGGTTCGATCGCCGCCGACGGCGGCCCACATGCCATCGCCATCGATGCGGTACCGCCCCTTGGACGCGTAGAAGCCGGCGAGAAACGCGCCATCAAACCGGCCGTCCACGATTGCTCCCGAGCCGCCTCCCTCACCGTCATCGAACGGAGGCACATCGACCTTGATGTCGATGTCGAGCGGGAGCCACACGAACACCGGATAGATGCCGACATTCCAGCCCTCGTCAGGAGTTGTCTGCGCGCCGGCAGTGCCAGCCGTCGCGAGCAGGACACTCAGAATCAGCGTTAGCGTTCGAATCATATTTTTCAAGCCCACTCGACCAAGAAACACTCCTTCACTCTATGTTGAGACCGCCGGACTGACAGCCAAGAACACAGAATACTACCCCGGCAGTATTGGTGTCCTCAAAGCGGCTTCTCGAAGAGGTAGAAAGACCGTCGCCCGGCGTGCATCTTGCTGCTGACGAAAGCAAGGGAGGGAGGTCATGGAGAGTAGAGCGAAGCTTTTAGGTCATCCGATTCATCCGATGCTCGTCGTTTTGCCGCTCGGCCTCTTCATTGCGGCCGTCGTCTTCGACGCAGTGTATCTCTGGAACGGCGTGACAACTTTCGCGGCCGTTGCCTATTGGAACATTGCGGGAGGAATCCTCGGCGGTTTGCTCGCCGCGGTGTTTGGTCTTGTTGATTGGTTGGCCATTCCTTCCGGTACACGGGCAAAACGGATCGGCCTGCTACACGGCGCGAGCAATGTCTTCGTCGTCCTCGCATTCGCGCTGGCGTGGTGGATCCGCAGCAACACATTCGACGCAGCACCAACCGTGACCGTCTTCGTGCTCCAGCTGGCTGCGTTAGCGCTGGGTGCCGTCGCTGCCTGGTTGGGTGGAGAACTCGTGGATCGCCTCGCCGTTGGCGTCGACAATGGCGCCCACCTCGATGCGCCAAGCTCATTGTCGGGCCTGCCAGCTCGCCAGACGGGGAGTGGCCCAACGCCGCATCGACGTGCAAGCTAAGGGGCACTTGGTCCGCCTCCGCACTCGCGCTGACACGTTGTACGTCAGTCAGAATCGCACCGTACTCGCGACTCGACGCGACGGCTTCGTCAATGCGGAGCCGGACCACGGTTTTTTCGTTCGCAGTACACGTCTCCTCTCGCAGTACGAGTATCGGCTCAACGGCAAGCCGCTGTTCCCGAATGGCCTGTCCAACGTGGAGCAGCACACCTGGCTCGGATACTACGTCGCCCCTGCCCCCGGCGCGATTGACAATTACGTCACGCAGGGACCCGGAGCTGCAACCGCGCAACACACCATCGAAGTTCGCCTGTCGCGCTTCGTGAGCGATGGTCTTCACGAAGACGTCGACGTCACTAACTTCACACAAAGTGCGGCACCACTCACGCTCGAGTTGTCGATCGACGCCGATTTCGCTGACATGGCCGAGACCAAAACAGAGCGCCTCCAGCAAGGCACGATCGACCGCGAATGGAACGACTCCGGACCCGAGCCCGTGTTTACGCTCACGTACGCTGCCGAATATGCGTTCTCTCACCAGGGCAACGTTGGCACCGCTCACCTGAACCGAGGGGTTGAGGTCCATTTTCAGAACGCCGACTCGCCGCCGAAGTTCACGCAGGGAACAGTTCGCTTCGCATTTACGCTGGAGCCGCACGCCACGTGGCACACGTGCATCGAAGTCGTGCCGGTGATCGACGGTGAACGACTCGCCTCGCAGTATCGATGCCGATCGTTCGCTGCCACGAGCAGTTTGTATGACACGCGGCGCCAGGAGTTCCTGCGTAACGCAAGTACCGTCAGCGCACCTGCGACGAACACGCTCGCGCCGGTCGTCGTCGGCAGCCTCGAGCAGGCCAAGCGTGATCTGGCCGCGCTTCGCCTCCACGATATCAACCATGGTGAGCGCGGTTGGATCATGGCTGCCGGCCTGCCGGTCTACGTTTCATTGTTTGGTCGCGATACGTTGACGGCCGCATGGCAGGCCGCGATGGCGAGTCCCGACATGATGCCGGGCACGCTGGCGGAACTGGCTCGTTGGCAGGGGACCGAAGTAAACGATTGGCGTGACGAGCAGCCCGGCAAGATGCTGCACGAGGCCGAGGCTGGCCCGCTCGCGCTGCTCAACGTTAATCCGCTCGGCCGCTACTACGGCTCGATCACCACATCTGGTTTCTATCCCGTCATCGTTTCGGAGCTATGGCATTGGACCGGTGACAAGGAGCTGGTGCGTCCATTTGTTGAACCGGCGCTCAAAGCGTTGCGGTGGCTGGACGAGTACGGGGACCTCGATCGCGACGGGTTCTACGAGTACCAGACGAGATCCGAGCAAGGTGTCCGCAACCAGGGCTGGAAGGATTCCGAAGATGCCATCGTTCACGAGGACGGCTCGCAAGCCCCTGTGCCGATTGCGACGTGCGAAGAACAAGGATTCGTGTACTTGGCGAAACTCCATCTGTCGGAGCTTCTGTGGTGGCTCGGCGACAAGGAGGAAGCCCGTCGTCTTCACCAGCAGGCACATGAACTGAAGAAGCGATTCAACGAAGCGTTCTGGATGGACGATGCGAAGTTCGTGGCGATGGCGCTCGATGCGCAGAAGCGCAAGGTCAGGTCGATCGGTTCGAACGCAGGGCACTGTCTCGCGGCAGGTATCGTCGAGGAAGGGTACGTCAGGGACATCGCCGATCGGCTCTTTGCGAACGACATGTTCAGCGGTTGGGGAATTCGCACGTTATCCGATCGGAATCCGGCGTTTAACCCATACAGCTATCACCGCGGTTCTGTGTGGCCGGTCGAACACGGGAGCTTCGCCGTTGGTTTTGTGCGATATGGTCTGCACGATCACGCCGAGCGTCTCTGCCGGGCGCAATTCGAAACCGCATCGTTGTTTGATTTCTATCGGCTGCCCGAGCTCTTCACCGGTCATCCTCGCGACGAAGATCATCCGTTCCCGGCGCACTATCCAAATGCGAACTCGCCGCAGGCGTGGTCGGCATCCGCTGTGTGGAGCCTGGTGCAGACTCTGTTGGGCTTGTACCCTTACGCACCCCTCAATCTACTGCTCGTCGATCCGCACCTGCCCGCGTGGCTGCCAGAAATCACGATTAGCAATCTGCATGTCGGAGCGGCGGTCGTCGACCTGCGGTTCCTTCGTACAAAGAGTGGCAACAGCGACTACGAGGTGCTGGACAAGCGCGGCCCGCTGCACATCGTCAGGCAGCCAAGCCCGTGGTCGCTGACCGCCACGTTCGGGGAGCGGCTGCGCGACGCCCTCTCCAGTTTGCTCCCTACCTAGACGGGGCCTACTCTCTCGACAGTTCCGTGCGAGGACTTTCGCGGACCGAGATCTCGTCACGATTCATGCAAGCACTCTGGCCGTTTGATGAATCGCTGAATGGAGGTCCGCAATGGCAGAGACGGTTACGCGCGCACAGCTCATCGCCAAGCTCAATGAAGACCTGAGCCGCGAGTATCAGGCCATCATTGCGTACGTGGTTTATTCGCAAGTACTCAAGGGCGCGCAGTACATGAACATCGCGAAGGAGCTCGAGGTCCATGCGGGCGAGGAGCTGCAGCATGCGCTGACCGT
>Ga0114129_10013424_pt1 | contig 11673 bp, 8 predicted proteins | sample RhiMetdeltSRZDD1_FD_80071 | JGI IMG/M metagenome (GOLD analysis project Ga0114129, IMG submission 80071) | Populus rhizosphere microbial communities from Tennessee, USA - Rhizosphere MetaG P. deltoides SRZDD1 (version 2) (version 2) | ecosystem: Host-associated > Plants > Roots > Rhizosphere >... | reverse complement strand
GTGGGCGATGATCGTCGCCGGTAGCTGAATCACAGCTCCGATCGCGGCGATCTCGTCGGCGATGGCTTTCTGCAGCAAGGGGGGGATCTTGTCCCACTGGCCCTGGAAGAACGCGCCAGTGGCCGCGTTGACCGGCGGAATGAAGGCTGCCAGGTTTCCGAGCGTTGACGCGATGGTGAAGTAGTTCTGGAACGGGAGCTGGGCGATCGCTAGTGGATCCACCGTCGCCGCCAGCGTGTAGTCCTGGGAGACCACACGGACGGTGCTTTCCTGATGGGCGGCCAGCTGGACTTGCGGTTCGACTGTTCCCGAGGCTGCCGCAATGCAAAGCGTGCAGGCTCCAGCCATCAGCGTAGTGGACTTGCGAATTTTCACGTGAACCCCTGTGGGTAGAAAGAGGCGAGAATTGGACACGCCGAAAATAACTGAGGAGGGCTCGATTCACTAGCAATTACCCGGTCCCTTCCACCGTCGTTTTGGCGACGGATGGCTTCGACCAGCGAAGGATGCAAACGCGCAAACTGGATTTTGCCTGCCGTTCACCAAATGACCGAGGCGGTCCTTGGCGGTGCGCATGGAGAACGTGCTCGGCCGTGGCCGCGCGTGTGTTCCCCTGTCCCGCAACGGACACCATGGCATGTCCCGGCCATGGCGAATCCCGAGCGGCATGCCGGAGCGGCGCGGATATGTCGGTATAGCTCAGCCGCAATCAATTGCGCCGCCCGTCGCTAAACCGCGAATGAGGTATTCAGCAAGTCGGGTCTATTTACCGCCAATTGTTCGTCCCCCGATATCGGTTCGGCGCGCGCTTTTCCTAACCCCGGGGCGGTTTTACGGCGATGGTATTAAGGCGGCACAATGGAACGCCAGTTCGTCGTCCAATTGGGAAGTAAAATTGTTACACTGTCGATACAGTCCATCGATTTCGCGAATCAACTCGATGGGGCCAATTGGTCTGGGAGGGATGGTGGGCGAAAGCGATGCGATTACGACATCTCCCGCTGCTCGCCGTTCGTTGTGTTGTCAAACGTGGTAACGGAAGAGATTGCAGGAGTGTCGTCCCGGCTGTCCCGCACCACATTGGTCAACACTTTCGCTCCGCCACCGTAATGAGCTCTTTCTTGATGGTTGGCTTCCGGTCTACGGCGGCGACGGTCGTCGCAATTCCGGCGGCCGCGACACCCATCGCCAGTCTGCTCCCGCGATTCGCAGCGGTTTTGCTCACTTCCGGCGGCCCCCCTCGAGTTTTCGTAGCAACCTAGCGCCGACTAAACGTGAAGCGACCGTCCCCCGCCACTTTGCGGCGATGTCAGTAGTTGCGGGTTTGCCGTTGCGCCGCTTGAAGAATGCTGCGATTACACCGCGAGTCGAGGACAGCTACTTCCCTTGGTCCGGGCAAGGTCGATGATCAACAAGGGGCTTCTCGCCGCGAGCGCTGAGGCGGCCATGCTCGTCACCGCTGGCATTGCTATTGGCTGATAGCTCACGGCATCTCGCCATCCGGTGAGCTCCTCCGCGGCTAACCCGCGACCCCAGTAAGACCAACTCGACCGGAGCACCAAAAGCCCGAAGAGGAAAAGGTTCCGGACCTAACGCGGGTTCGCAACTATTCTGATGTCCGTAGACATGTCAGAGAGCGCCCCCGGCAGTACCCCCGGCAGGAATTGAACCTGCGACCTACCGCTTAGAAGGCGGCTGCTCTGTCCGCTGAGCTACGGGGGCAGCGGACCCACCCTAGCCGAATCAGCGCGGACCGATGGCCGGCCAGATGCTCATGGCGCGTCGGTCTCTCTCCGGATTACGCCCAGCAAGAATGGCCGGCTAGCAGGAGTGTTGGATGCGGCCGCATTTTGCGAGCTGCCGCGCGCAGTTCGCCGCTGGCCCCCAGCGGGCTTGCAGTCCTCAAACGGTGTGCTGAGCCCGGCGCCCGCTGGACCATAGCCATCGCGCCCGCCGAACTTCCGCATGAATGGCGCCGCTCCGCCGCGCGAAGCCTGCGACCGCAACAGCTATATAAAGGCGCTCCGTGCCGCCGGGCAGCGGACTAGCGTGGTGGCAGCACTTCGGCGTAAGGAGGGGAGCACGAGCATGAGCGACGTGCCGGAGCTCGACGCGGACGGACTTCCGGAGGAACTGAGCGCGTTCGACCAGATACTGCATCGGGGCGAAGCACACCCGCGCACCCGCTCCGGCATCATGACCGTCGAGCTGCTCGACACCACCCCGGATTGGGACAGCTACCGGGCGAGGTTTGACACCGCGTCACGCAAGGTTCTTCGGCTGCGGCAGAAGGTCGTCATGCCGACGCTGCCCACCGTGGCGCCGCGATGGGTGATCGATCCCGATTTCAATCTCGACTTTCACGTGCGACGGCTGCGGGTCCCCGAGCCCGGCACGATGCGCCAGGTGTTCGACCTGGCTGAGGTAGCCGCACAGTCGCCACTCGACATCTCCCGACCGCTGTGGACCGCAACCCTCGTCGAGGGCCTCGAAGGCGGCCGCGCCGCACAGATGGTGCACCTCAGCCACGCCGTCACCGACGGGGTCGGCGGTGTCGAGATGTTCGCCAATCTCTACGACCTCGAGCGCGATCCGCCTCCGCAGGCGCCTCCGCCGCTTCCGGTTCCCCAGGACCTGTCGCCCAACGACCTGATGCGCCAAGGGATTAACCGGCTTCCAATCACGATCGCGGGACGGGTGCGCGGCATGCTGTTCGGTGCAGCGCACGTTGTCGGCGAGATGGTCCGCGACCCGATATCGAGAATGGGCGACGTCGTCGAGTACGCGATGTCCGGTGCCCGTGTCGTCGGTCCCGTCGCTCCGCCGTCGCCGGTGCTGCGACGTCGCAGCCTCTCCTCGCGCAGCGAGGCGATCGACATCGAATTCGGCGCTTTGCACAAGGCCGCCAAAGCCGCTGGCGGCTCGATCAACGACGCCTACCTGGCCGGCCTGTGCGGTGCCTTGCGCCTGTACCACGAAGCCAAGGGCGTGCCGATCGAGGCGCTGCCGATGGCGGTGCCGGTCAACCTTCGCTCTGAGGCAGATCCGGCCGGCGGCAACCGATTCGCCGGTGTCAATCTCGCTGCGCCGGTTGGCCTGCGCGACCCGGAAGTGCGGATCAAGAACATCCGTTCGCAGATGACGCGCAAGCGCGAGGAGCGGGCGATCGACATGGTCGGCGCCATCGCACCGGTGCTGACGCTGATGCCGGATTCCGTGCTCGAATCGATGGCCGGGTCGATCGTCAACTCCGACGTCCAGGCCAGCAACGTGCCGGTATACGCGGGCGATACCTTCATCGCGGGCGCGAAAGTCTTGCGGCAGTACGGTGTTGGCCCGTTGCCAGGTGTAGCGATGATGGTCGTGCTGATCTCACGCGGCGGCTATTGCACGATCAGCACACGCTACGACCGCGCGTCGGTCATCGACTCCGACCTGTGGGCTCGCTGCCTGGTGACCGGCTTCGATGAGGTGCTCGCCCTCGGCGGCGACGGTCGAGCCGTGCCAGCGACGTTCACAATCGACGCCCTAGAACCCACCCCTGTGTCACCGAACGGAAGTGCGGCGCAATGACTTCGGCCAACGGTCAGCCCAATCCACGGACCATGCGGCTGCCAGGGTCGGTCGCCGAAATCGAAGGCAGTCCACCTGGCCCCGAGGTCGGCGCGTTCTTCGACCTCGACGGCACCCTCGTCGCCGGGTTCACCGGTGTGATCATGACCCAAGATCGGCTGCGCCGTCGCCAGATGTCAGTGGGCGAATTCATCGGCATGGTGCAGGCCGGCCTCAATCATCAGCTCGGTCGTTCCGAGTTCGAGGATCTCATCGGCAAGGGTGCGCGCATGCTGCGCGGCAACTCATTGGAGGACATCGACGAACTGGCTGAACGTCTCTTCGTGCAGAAGATCGTCGGCCGCATCTATCCCGAGATGCGCGAACTTGTCCGTGCCCACATGGCCCGCGGCCACACCGTCGTGCTCAGCTCGTCGGCGTTGACGGTGCAAGTTGAGCCTGTTGCCCGGTTCCTGGGTATCGCAAACGTGTTGAGCAACAAGTTCGAGCTCGACGACAACGGCTGCCTGACCGGCGAGGTGAAGACGCCAATCATCTGGGGCCCCGGAAAGGCCAGGGCGGTACAGGCATTCGCCGCAAAGAACGGCGTCGATCTGTCGAAGAGCTACTTCTACGCCGACGGCGACGAAGACGTCGCGCTGATGTACCTCGTCGGCAACCCGCGGCCAACTAATCCCGCGGGCAAGCTCGCAGCGGTGGCCGCCAAACGCGGTTGGCCCGTGCTGCGATTCACCAGCCGCAGTGGAAGCAATCCGGTCTCGCAACTGCGCACCGCCGCCGGTATCGCGTCCATGGTGCCGATCGCCGCGGGCGCGCTGGGGCTGGGCCTGCTGACGCGTAACAAACGCACGGGCGTCAACTTCTTCACTTCGACCTTTGGCCGCACCTTGTTGACCGTCACCGGGGTTAACCTCAACGTGTTGGGCGAGGAAAACCTGACCGTGCAGCGGCCTGCCGTCTTCATCTTCAACCACCGCAACCAGGCCGATCCGATGATCGCGGGAGCATTGGTCAAGGACAACTTCACGTCGGTCGGAAAGAAGGAGCTCGAGAACGATCCCATCGTTGGCACGATGGGCAAGATCATGGACGCCGCCTTCATCGACCGCGACGACCCCAAGAAGGCGATCGAAGGACTGAAGAAGGTTGAGGAGCTGGCACGCAAGGGGCTGTCGATCCTGATCGCACCGGAGGGCACGCGGCTGGACACAACGGAGGTGGGCCCGTTCAAGAAGGGACCGTTCCGCATCGCGATGTCCGCCGGAATCCCGATCGTGCCCATCGTGATTCGCAATGCCGAGGTCATCGCGGCCCGCGACTCGAGCACATTCAACCCCGGCACCGTCGACGTAGTGGTGTACCCGCCGATCCCCGTCGAGGACTGGACCCACGACAACCTCACCGACCGCATCGACGAGGTCCGTCAGCTGTACCTGGATACGCTCAATGACTGGCCGCACGACGAGCTGCCGACACCGGCGCTGTACACCCGTAAGAAGGCGCCTGCGAAGAAATCCGCGACGAAGGCGTCAGCGAAGGAGACGCCGGCCAAGGCGGCCAAGGCGACCGTCAAGAAAGCCGCAGAGAAGAAGCCCGTGAAAAAGGCGGCCGCTAAGAAAACGACGAAAAAGGCTGCCGCGAAAGGTCGGCCGTGAAAATCTCCGCCGATCAGTTCGCGCCGTTCACAGCCACTGACGACGCGCTGGTGCTGGCGTCGGTGTCGTCGCCGGCCGAAGAGGAACTGCTTAACGACTGGCTGGAACGCCAGCGGCGCGAGCACCCCGACTCCAACGTTGACGTGCTGCGGTTGCCTGCCGACGACGACCCACCGCCGGGAACCCTGGCGCGCCTCGTCGAGGAGTTGGACGCAGACGCAGATCGGTCGGTCGTCCCGGTGCGCGTGTTCTGGGTCCCCGGCGGTCTGCCCACGCGGTCCAAGATCGTCTCGTTTCTGTCGGGCCGGGATACGTACCGGCCGCCGGAGATCCTGCAGAAGCGGATTTTGCGCAAGGACCCGTCGCGGGCCCGAGTGGTGGCTGGTGAGCCGGCGAAGGTGTCAGAACTTCGCCAGCAGTGGAACGAGACCACCGTCGCCGAAAACCCCAGGGAATTCGCGCGATTCGTCATTCGCCGCGCGATCCTGGCGATCGAGCGTGTCGAATTGCGCCTGCTGGGCCCTGAGTATAAGTCGCCGCGACTGATCAAACCCGAGATCCTGGCGTCGTCTCGGTTTCGCGACGGTCTGGAACGCATTCCCGGCGCGACGGTGGAGAAGGCCGGCGAGATGCTCGACGAGCTCTCGACTGGCTGGAGCCGGTTTTCTGTCGACCTGATCCCGTCCTTGGGACGAGCCATCTTCAGCCGCGGCTTCGATCCCAACGTCGACTACGACCGCGCAGAAGTCGAAACGATGCGACGCGGATTGGAACGTCATCCCGCCGTACTGTTGTTCTCGCACCGGTCCTATCTCGACGGCGTCATCGTGCCGGTGGCGATGCAGGAGAACCGATTACCTCCGGTTCACACGTTCGCGGGCATCAACTTGTCGTTCGGCTTCATGGGCCCGCTGATGCGCCACTCCGGCGTCATCTTCTTGCGACGCAAGCTCGACGATCCGTTGTATAAGTACGTGCTGCGACAGTACGTCGGCTACATCGTCGAGAAACGGTTCAACCTCAGCTGGTCGATCGAAGGCACCCGGTCGCGCACCGGAAAGATGTTGCCGCCCAAGCTCGGTCTGCTCGCCTACGTCGCCGACGCCTACCTCGACGGGCGCAGCGACGACATCCTCTTGCAACCGGTGTCGATCAGCTTCGACCAATTGCACGAGACGGCCGAGTATGCGCGGTACGCGCGGGGCGGCGAGAAAACGCCCGAGGGTCTGTCGTGGATGTACAACTTCATCAAGGCGCAGGGCGAGCGCAACTACGGCAAGATCTACGTCCGCTTTCCCGAAGCGGTGTCGATGCGCGAGTACCTAGGTGCGCCACACGGGCCGATGACCACCGACGAAGCCGCCAAACGCCTTGCGTTGCAGAAGATGGCGTTCGAAGTGTCATGGCGAATCCTGCGGGCGACACCGGTGAACGCGACGGGGCTTGTGTCGGCCCTGTTGCTGACGACCCGCGGTGTCGCGCTGACGCTTGACCAGATCCATCACACCCTGCAGGACTCGTTGGATTATCTGGAACGCAAGCAAGCCCCAATGACCAACAGCGCGTTGCGGTTGCGCACAGCTGACGGCGTCCGCGCGGCGCTGGATGCGTTGTCCAACGGCCACCCCGTTACGGCCGTCGAGGGCGGCAGGGAGACCGTCTGGAGGATCGCGCCCGAAGACGAGCACGAGGCGGCCTTCTACCGAAACACCGTCATCGATGCGTTCATGGAAACGTCGATCGTCGAGTTGGCTCTCGCGTATGCGTGGCGGGTGGAATCCGACCGGCTCGAAGCGTTCTGGTCGCAGGCAATGCGGCTGCGGGATCTCCTGAAGTTCGACTTCTACTTCGCCGACTCCACCGCGTTTCGCGAGCATGTGGCCGAGGAGATGTCGTGGCATGAGGACTGGGAGGCCCACGTCGCCGCGGGCGGTGACCAGATCGCCACGCTGCTGCGCGCCAAGAAGCCGCTAATCGCCAGCGCGATGCTGCGGCCGTTCTTCGAGGCGTACGAGATCGTGTCGGATGTGCTGCGCGACGCGCCCGCGGAAATCGGCGAGAAGGAACTGACCAAGAAAGCCCTTGGCGTTGGCCGACAGTACGTCGCGCAGAACCGGGTGCGCAGCAACGAGGCCGTCTCTGCGCTGCTGTTCGCGACTGCGCGGCAAGTGGTCGCCGATCAGCATCTGCTGAAACCCGCGGATGACCTTGTCGAGCGGCGCACCGCGTTCCGCGACGAGCTCCGCGCCGTCCTAAGTGACATGGATAGGGTCGAGCAAATCGCTCGCGAACAGTTCTATGCGCGTGAGATGGAGTTCCGCCGCCTCCGCACCGAGACCACCTAGCTACACGCCATACGCTGGGCACATGACCACGGTGGCCCCGAGCGTGCGCAGCAGCACGGTGTGGCCCGTGCTGGTGGGCATCGGAGGGCTGGCCGGGGCCGTGGCCGCCGGGATCGGCGCGCTGTCGCTGGCCGACGCGCTCACTGCCACCGGGCTGCCCAACCCCGGGCCTGCGACCACCTACGGGCTGCCGTTCGTGCGGGCGGCGGGCGAGATCGCAGCCGTGCTGGCCGCGGGATCGTTCCTGTTCGCGGCGTTTCTGGTGCCGCCGCAGACCAACGGCGTGCTCGACGCGGCCGGGTATCGCGCGCTGCGGCTCGGTACGGCCGCGTCGGCGGTGTGGACGGTCTGTGCGGCGCTGCTCGTGCCGATGACGGTGTCGGATGTGTCGGGGCACCCGCTGCGCGAAAACCTCAATCCGGTCGACATCTGGTCGGCGGCCAGCCTCGTCGACACCGCCTCGGCGTGGCGCTGGACCGCATTCATCGCGGCCGCGGTCACGCTCGCCAGCCTTCCGGTGCTTCGGTGGGGGTGGACGCCGGTGCTGCTGGCGGGGGCATTGATCACGCTCGTACCGCTGGGCCTCACCGGACATTCGTCGGCCGGCGGCGCACACGATCTGGCCACGAACAGCCTGCTCATTCATCTCACCGCGGGCGCGTTATGGGCGGGCGGCCTGCTGGCGTTGCTGGCTCACGCGATGCGTTCGGGGGAACACGCGGACCTCGCGGCCCGGCGGTTTTCGGCGCTGGCGCTGTGGTGCTTCGTGGCGATGGCGGGCAGCGGTGTGGTCAACGCGCTGGTGCGGATCCAACTGCCTGAGCTTGTGCGCTCCGAATACGGGTGGTTGGTGATCGGCAAGCTCACTGCACTGTGTGTGCTCGGCCTGATCGGATGGCGTCAGCGCCGCAGCGGGCTGGTGGCGCTGAAGACCGATCCGGAAGCCCGCGCGCCGCTGATCCGGCTGGCACTGGTCGAGGCGGCTGTCTTCGGAGCGACGTTCGGTATCGCGGTCGGGTTGGGCCGCACACCGCCGCCGCCAATGCTGACGGAGCCGAGTCCTGTCGAGGTGGCGATCGGTTACGGCTTTGACGGGCCGCCGACGCTTGCGCGGGTGTTGTTCGACTGGCGGTTCGACCTCATCTTCGGCACCGCGGCGATCGTCATGGCGCTGCTGTACCTGGTCGGGGTGCGCCGGTTGCGCCGCCGTGGCGACGCGTGGCCGACGGGGCGCATTGTCGCGTGGCTATGCGGCTGCGCGGTGCTGTTGTTCACCACGTCGTCGGGGCTGGGCCGCTACATGCCGGCGATGTTTTCGATGCACATGGTGGCGCACATGCTGCTGTCCATGCTGGTGCCGATCCTGCTGGTGTTGGGCGCGCCGATGACGCTTGCGCTGCGCGCGCTGCCGACCGCGGGACGGGGAGAGCCGCCTGGGCCGCGGGAATGGCTGCTGGCGGCGTTGCATTCGCGTGTGTCGCGGTTCCTCACCCACCCGATCGTGGCCACCGTGGTGTTCGTCGCAGGCTTCTACGGGCTTTACCTGGGCGGCGTATTCGACGCAGCGGTGAGCAACCATGCCGCGCACATGCTGATGAACATCCATTTCCTGCTCAGCGGATACCTCTTCTACTGGGTGGTGATCGGCATCGACCCGACACCTCGGCAGATTCCGCAGTTGGGCAAGGTCGCGATGGTGTTCGCGTCGCTGCCGTTGCACGCGTTCTTCGGTGTCGTGTTGATGGGCATGCAGACAGTTCTGGGCGAGACGTTCTATCGGTCACTGGGGCTAAGCTGGCACACCGACCTGCTCGGCGATCAACGACTGGGTGGCGGAATCGCTTGGGCGGCTGGCGAAGTGCCACTTGTCGTGGTGATGATCGCCTTGCTGATCCAGTGGCGACGCAGCGACCAGCGGGTGGCCAAGCGCCTTGACCGCGCCGCCGACCGCGACGACGACGCGGAGTTGGCCGCATACAACGCGATGCTCGCCGAGCTGGCACGGCGGGATACACCGCAGCGTTAGCGGACGTGCGTTGATGCGCCCAGGACCGACTGGGCACAATGCGAAAAAGACTGGGAATCACCGTCATTGCGGGTTGTGCACACAAGCGAGCCATCGATTCGTCCGACTCATAGTTTGGGCGCGTGACATGTTCGCCCGTACTTGTCCATGCGAAAGGACACACCAATGAGGAACACACTTGTGACGCGGCTCCCGATGATGGGGTTGGCCGGCGCCGCGCTATTGGCCTTCGGACTCAGCGCGGCGTCACCAGCGCTGGCTGACACCGACGCTGGGACGGCCACTGTGCGCGTCCCTGCCGTGATGTGGCATGGCGATCCGCCGCCGCCAGGCATGGTCTGGGATGTCACGTTGAACGGAGACAAGGGCGGTGAGCTTGCCAAGCAGCACACCTCCGGTGGACGCCCGGATCCAGCGTTCACCTTTAACAACGTGCCTGCCGGGCAGATCTATACCGCCAGCATTAGGTATAACAACACCAATGAGAATCTGCATTGCCATGGACAGACGTCCGCAATGGAACGCCAGCCGGCGCAGCCCTCGAGCGCTGGGCAGACCATCGACCTCTCGCCGGTCGTGATGATCTTCGACGATGCCAGTGGCAGGTGTCACGCCAGCCCCTAGCGACAGCTCGCCCTAGCCCGTCGGGTGGCCAGTTATTGCACGCCGTGCGCGATAAATGCATGTGATAACTGGCCTCTTGCCGCGTACCGTCGTTCGTTTATGTACGAACCAGACGGCTATTTCGGCGAAGACGTCGCCGCGACTTACGACGAAGCGACGGCAGACATGTTCGACGAGAGCATCGCCGGTCCGGCGGTTGAACTCTTGGCGGAACTGGCCGGCGAGGATCGGGTGCTTGAATTCGGTATTGGGACAGGGCGTATCGCGCTGCCACTCGCACAGCGCGGCGTCGAGGTGCACGGCATCGACCTGTCCCGGGCAATGGTCAGTCGGCTACATGCAAAGCCGGGCGGAGCCGCCATCGGTGTGACGATCGGTGACTTCGCCGATGCACGCGTCGGCGTGCCCGCATTGCGTCCGCTGCCCCCGGCCAAGGGGTGGTTCCGTTCGCGGTCGGTGACGTCGACTGGGCCTATGACGTATACGACTGCGCCACACAGGAGATGAGTTCCAACTACGTCGACGACCGCGGCCGGCGCTCAATCCCGTTCCGGTATGTGTGGCCGTCCGAGCTGGACCTAATGGCACGCATCGCGGGCATGGTTCTGGTCGATCGCTGGGAAGATTGGGACCGCAAGCCCTTTACGCATGAGAGCACACGTCACGTATCGGTGTGGCGGAAGCCCGACTGACGAGCGGCGTCAAACGGCGCCTGCCGCGATGGCCGCCGGCCAGCTGCCGTAGGCGCTGATATCCACCCCCGTGGCTGCGGCGCCGTCGCAGCCGAACGCAGTTCGCCATGTGCCGTCGTCGAATTCGACCTTGCCGAGTTGCATTGGCGCCGGCAGCGCCGCTAGGAACCGGCCCAGCGCGGCGGGCGACAACAGCCACCGATGCCCGAGTAGCGCCGCGCCCATAGCGCCGTCAGGTACCCGCGTGATCGCCGGCTTGGCGGGAGTGGTCGGCAACACCGACATCCGGTAGCGCGGCGCCGTCGTGACCTCGCCGGTCCACCGCGCACCGAGGTCGGTGAGCTGGTGAACCAGCGGTCCGCCCTTCAGGTGCGCCCCGAAGACCACCAGCTCGACCGAGTCGGCCGCCGCCAGCGGCCAAACATCGGCGGGCGCTTGGTCGTTCGACACCAGAGCTGCGATGTCCAATGCCACCGCATCCTCGAACGCACGCGCTAGCACCGTGATTCCGAACTGAGCTTCCCCCGCCGTACCCGCAGGGACGGCCACCCCGCACAGGTCGAACAGATTGCAGAAGTTGGTGTAGGTGCCCATGCGCGAGTTGACGCCGACGGGATCGGCGGCCACCTCTTCGATGCGGGGATGCATCGGAGCGGTCGGCACCACGAGCGCGTCGACGCCGTCGAGCGCGGGCATCGCAACGGCATGCCACCGCTCAACTTCACGGCGGCCGCGCACCAGTCGATGCGCAGGGATAT
>Ga0114129_10013422_pt1 | contig 11673 bp, 8 predicted proteins | sample RhiMetdeltSRZDD1_FD_80071 | JGI IMG/M metagenome (GOLD analysis project Ga0114129, IMG submission 80071) | Populus rhizosphere microbial communities from Tennessee, USA - Rhizosphere MetaG P. deltoides SRZDD1 (version 2) (version 2) | ecosystem: Host-associated > Plants > Roots > Rhizosphere >... | reverse complement strand
CGCAACTTGCTCGAACGCGATCGGATGTTCACGGACATTCTCCGTGAGCAAACGGCGGCGCTCGGGTTGGCCGCCGTCGAGATCGACGCTGCAATGGCCGAGCATGATGTCGCCGCGCGAGTGACGGAAGTGTTCGGACTCTGAGCGTCTCCTGTCACTTCAGGCCGAGTTTCCTGTTCTGCTCCAGCAGCGTGACGGCTTCTCGCAGCCGTCGCTCGCGCGTCTCTTCTTTCTTGGCGTGCATGATCCATCCCACGTAGTGCCGCCGATAGGACGGCGCGAGGTTGCGGAAGTTCTCCCACGCCTTTGCGTTCGCCTCGAGCGCCTGTTTCACGGATCGAGGGAGATCATCGAGATCACCCGTGTTCTGCTCCAGGCGCGAGATGGCCTCTCGCATCCGTCGCTCGCGCGTCTCCTCGGTCTTCGCATCCATGATCAAACGGATGTAAGCGCTGCGACGTGACGGGCTCGCGCTCCGGAAATTCTTCCAGGCCTTCGCGTTCGCCTTGAGCCCCTGTTTGACGAAGCGAGGGATATCCAGGTCCTCCTCGCTCGATTTCGCCGGTGCTTTCTCGCCTAACGTTACCTGGTCGACCTTCGCGAGCCCGGCGTCGGTCATTCGGCCTTCGCGGATCAGCTTGCGCAACCTTCGTTTGTTCAGCGCCGACCACCTGGAGCCGTCGCGGCGAGGGGTGAACCTCTGCGCGAACCGGTCGTCGTCCATCTTCTTGACGATGCTATCGATCCAGCCAAAGCAGAGGGCCTCCTCGACGGCATGGTCGTACGAGATGCGAGGCCGACCGCTGTGCTTCTTGTAGAAGATCAGCCAAACCTCGGTCTCGGACTGGTAGTGCTTCGTGAGCCAGGCGCGCCACTCCTCCTTGCTGGTCACATACAAGGTCTTGCGCGTTTCCATTCCGTTCTCTCCGCTGCGGCCGAAGACAACGATCGCTGCGGAACGGAGGCTCGCGCTAGCGGCCGCCGCTAGTCGGTCCGCAGGGACTCGATCGGATTCACACTGCTCGCGCGCCGCGCGGGCATGTAGCTCGCGAGAACGCCGATCGCAATCATCATGACCGACATCGCCGCAAAGACGATTGGGTCTACCGGCTTTACCCCGAACAGCAACGTTCCCAAGAGCCGCGTGGACGCCAGCGCCACGGCGACGCCGATGACCACGCCGACAACCACGACGCGCGCCCCTTGCGACACGACCATGCGCCGTACCGCGCTCGCCGTGGCGCCGAGCGCCATCCGCACGCCGATTTCCCGCGTCCGCTCGGCCACGACGTACGACAACACGCCGTACAGACCGATCGCACCGAGCAGCAGCGCGAGGCCAGCCACGACGCCTAACGTCAGCATCGTGAACGAGAGCTGAAGCATCGACCGCCGTGCAAGGGATTCCATGGTGAACTCGCGGTACACCGGCGCTTCGGGAGCGATCTGACGCACCAGCGCGCGCACCTCGGGTTGCAGTCGCTCGGCGCGCGATGATTTCACCACGTATGCTGGAGATCCCATCCCCCACGCGGTCGGTATGGGACCGGTGAGCGGGAAGTACACGATCGCCTCGCCGGGCTGCCGCCAATCGTCCTGCTTCACATCCTCGACGACGCCAACGATCGTGAACGTGAGCGTGTCCTGGCCGCCGAACCGGGGTCTGAGTGTGTGACCAAGCGGGTTCTGCCCGGGCCACAGCTTCCCGGCGGTCGAGCGACTGATGATCACGTTGTTGTTAGGCGTTACCGCTTCGCCGGTCGTGAACGTGCGTCCCTGCAGCAGCTTGATCCCCATCACGCCGAAGTAGTCGCCACCGGTGAAGTTCATGCGGAGGAGCGTGCCGCCGCCGTCCCCTGACGGGGCATCGTCGGGGAGGACGCGAACGCTTCCCGTGCCCTCGTCAAGCGGGATGTTGTTCACCACGCCCACAGCGGTCACGCCGGGGAGCGCGCGGAGCCGGTCCATGAACGCGAGGTGGAGCCGACCCCAGCTCGGCCCGTCGCGCCACGGCCGGTCGGGGGCGAACTGGAAGGTGTAGATGTCCTCCGTTCGGTAGCCGGGGTCCACGGAGCTCAGCTTCTTGAAGCTCTGTACCAACAGCGCCGAGCCGATGAGCAGCACGAGCGCGAGCGCTGTCTGGCCGACGACCAGCAGGTCGCGACCTCGGTGCTTATGTCCTGTGGCGCCGCGCCCGCCCTCGCGCAACCGCGAGAGGTTCGGCGATGACGCACGCAGCGCGGGCACCGTACCACAGGCGAGCGCTGCGAGCACGACGAGCGCGAACGCCGCGGCCACGGTCGGCAGGTCCACCCGGGCGGTATTGAGTCGTGGGATTGGGGGCGCAGCGCTGATGAACAGCGGCAGCGTCACCCTGCTCAGCACGACGGCGAGCACTCCGGCAGCGAGCGCGACCACGAATGCTTCGGCCATCTGGAGACGCACGAGCTGCGCGCGGCTGGCGCCGATCGCGCGTCGAATCGCAAGGTCGCGCGTCCGCCCCTCCGCCCGCACCATGAACAGGTTCGCGACGTTCGCGCAGGCGATGAGCAGCACGACGGCCACGGCGCCGAGCAGCACCAAGAGCGACCTCCGGGCCGTCGGACCAACCATGCGCTCGACTACGGGGTCGACGATGGCGCGATGCTGCTCGATGGTCCGCGCGTATGTTGGGGGGCCACCGAAGCGCGCGGGCAATTCCTTGGAGAGTCGCGTCAGCTCGGCGGCAACCTGCTCGCGCGTGACGCCCCGCTTGATCCGCGCGACCATCGGCATCCCGCCCTGGCCAGGCCGCACGTCCTCGGGTCGAATCGGGCCCGGGAACCAGAGCATGGTCTGGTCGCCTGGGAACTGGAACTCGGGCGGCATCACGCCGATGATCTGCTTGAGGCTGTCGTTGACGAAGTACGACTTCCCGATGACGGATCGATCACGTCCAAACCAGCTGCTCCAGAGCTGGTCGCTGATCAGCACGACGTCATCCTCGTCCTCGCGGACCGGAAGCCGTCCGATCTGGGGCCGGACGCCTAACGTGGCGTACATGTCGTTCGTCGGCCACGCCATCCCGATGCGCTCGACGCGGTTCTCGGTTCGGAACGTGGAAGTCCCGGAGCCGAAGACGAAGATGCCGTCCAACAGCTTCGACCGTTCCTTGTAATGCAGGTAGAACTCGGGGCCAACGCCGAAGCGCTCGGGAAGGTCCGACCCGGGTGCCGTGCCCTGAACGACCACGAGTCGATCGGGGTCCGGGAACGGAAGCGATTTCAGGATGACCGCATTGACGACGCTGAACATGCCGGTGACAGCGCCGATCGCGAGTCCGAGCGTTACGACGCACGTGACGAGGAACCCCGGAGTGCGCATGAGTGCCCGCCAGGCGTGGCGCAGGTCGCGGCCGGAGTCCTGGAACGACGCGAAGCGCTGCGCGTGATAGAAGTGGTCTTCCGCGACGCTGACGTTGCCGAAATGACGCCGCGCGACGCGCTCGGCGACTTCGGCGGAGAGTCCCTGCGCTCGGAGGCGCTCGGTTTCGAGCTCGAGGTGGGCGCGAATCTCGTCCTCGAAGTCGCGCTGAGAGCGGCGGCCAAGCATCAGGCGTTCTCCGGCGTAGCGCCCGGATCCATGACCCGGGCGATGGAGTCGACCAGGCGGTTCCAGCGTCCCGTTTCGACGGTGAGCTGTTTGCGCCCGGTAGTCGTTAGGCTGTAAAAGCGCGCGCGGCGATTGTTCTCCGACGTGCCCCACGTGCCGCTGATCCAGCCGCGCTGCTCGAGGCGCTGGATGGCCGGATAGAGCGAGCCATGGTCGACGAGGAGTGTATCGCCGGACCGTGCCTGGATCGCGACGGCGATGCCGTGGCCGTGGTGGGGGCCGAGCGCGAGGATGCGGAGGACGAGCAGGTCGAGCGTTCCCTGGAGGAGGGAATCGCGGGTCGGGGGATCGTCTCTAGTTGACATTCTACTAGAGTATCGCCCCCGTCTAGTAGAATGTCAACTAGAGCGAGTCCGCGGCGCTCTCAGGTCCCTGCGAGCGCTGCCTTGACCCGCGTGTCGCCCACGCGAGCCGTCCACGTCCGAAACGATTCGCCGTCGGTACGGCCTTCCGTGAAAGCCCGGCACAGTCGCTCGAGCGCCGAGGATACCTCTGCTGCAGTGGCGCGATATCCGACGCGTCGCGCGAAGGACGCACCCTGACCGACTCCTCCACCCACGAACACGTCGAACCCCTCGACCTGCGCGCCGTCGTTCGATGCATCTGCAATGAGGACGCCTTGGAGCCCGAGGTCCGCGATCCAGTGCTGCCCGCACGCGTTAGGGCACCCGGTGACGTAGAGGCGAATCCGCTCGCCGAACCCGGGGAGGCGCTGCTCCATTTCGGCGGCGAGGCGGATGCTGAACTTCTTGGTCTCGGTGATCGCGAGCTTGCAGAACTCGGATCCTGTACACGAGAGCGTCCCGCGTTGGAACGCCGATCCCTCGAGGGGCAAGCCTAACGCAGCACCCTCGCGCGAAAGCGCGGCCACACGGGCGTCGGGGACGTTCAGCACGAGAATGTTCTGCATCGCCGTCGTCCGGATCGCGCCGTCGCCGTGTCGGTCCGCGATGTCGGCGACCCCGCGCAATTGGTCCGGCGTTATACGCCCCGAAACGACGGAGAACCCCGCGTACGCCAAGCCCGGTTGACGTTGTGCGTGCACGCCGACGTGGTCACGAATGGTCGCGTCCGGAACGTGTTCATGTACCGCCGGTTCGAGCGTGTAGCCGATCCGCCGCTCGACCTCTCGCAGGAACGACTCCGCCGTCCATCCGTGGTTGATGAACAGAAACTTCATCCGAGCCTTCGCGCGGTTCGAGCGAAGCTCGTCGGAATCGCGGAAGATTCCCGCTATTGCCTTGGCGACATCGAGCACCTGCTCGCGGTGAAGGAACGCATCGAGCTTTACGGAGAGGTGCGGGCGAGTGGACAACCCTCCGCCAACACGTACGTGATAGCCGACTTCGCTCCCGCGACGCACGGCCGTGATCCCGATATCGTTGATCTCCGGGTACGTGCACCAGTGCGCGCACCCGGTGACCGTGATCTTGAACTTGCGCGGCAGGTTGGCGAACTCCGGATTCCCGTTGAGCGCGCGATCGATCTCGATGGCGAGCGGCGACGCATCAATGATCTCATCGCCGTCGACGCCGGCGAGCGGGCAACCGGTTACGGTCCGCGTGTTGTCGCCACAGGCTCCCATGCTCGTCCAGCCGACAGCCTCGAGTGCATCCCAGATCGTCGGAATGTCTTCGATGCGAAGCCAGTGGAGCTGGAAGTTCTGGCGGTTCGTGATGTCGATCGTGCTGCGCGCGTACCGATCGGCGAGATCCGCGATCGTGCGCACCATTGCCGACGTGAGGGCGCCGTTAGGCGTCCGGACGCGCATCATGAAGTACGGCACCGCATCGCCGCGCGTCCCGCGACCGTCGCCCTGCGTGTAGAGTCCCCAGGCGCGGAACCGAACGTTCAGGTCTTCCTCGGGGATGGAGTGGAACCCGTCGCGTGCATAACGCCGAATGTCGTCGAGGATCGACCACGATGGTCGCTCTCGCTTGATGCGCTCGACGCGCTGGGCGGCCGTCTCCTTCACCGGAATGGCGGACTCGCTCATGTCTCCTCCTCTCGCGAGCGCGCCATCCCGTTTGACCGCTCGTGGCGTGCCGTGTGACTGGCTCGATGAACGAAGCGGACCACGTCTCCCACGACGAGCGTCGCCGGCGATGTCAGCTCCGCCTCGGCGACCAGCGAAGCGATCGTCCCGAGCGTTCCGACGACGGCTCGTTGTTCGGGAAGCGTTGCGCTCGCAATGACGGCAGCGGGCGTGTTGAACGACAGTCCCTGGTCCAGAAGGCGGCACGCGACCCGACGCACGGTGCCCAATCCCATGAGCACCACAATGGTCGGCATGCGCGCGATCGCCGACCAATCGACGTTAGGCTCGTCTCCGCTCTCGCCGCGCCCCGCGACGACGACGAATGCCGATGCGGCCCCCCGCTGCGTCACAGGGACGCCGACAGCGCCAGGTGCGGCGATCGCGGCGCTCACTCCGGGAATCACGCGGACGCGGACGTTCGCCGCGCGGAGTGCCGCGTATTCTTCGCCGCCACGACCAAACACGAACGGGTCGCCGCCCTTGAGTCGAACCACTCGCCGGCCACACCGCGCGAGCCGCACGAGCAGCCGGTTAATGGCCTGCTGCCGTGTGTCGTTGCCGTCACCCACGAGCTTTCCGACGTAGATGCGCCTCGCCGCGCCAGGAGCCTGCGCGACGAGTGCCGGGTTCACGAGCCGATCATAGACCACGACGTCTGCACGATGGAGCACGCGAAGTCCGCTTACCGTGATGAGTCCCGGGGCCCCTGGTCCGCCGCCGACGAGGTAGACGACGCCGCGTCGGCGTGCGCCCTTCCGATCACCGTTAGGCGCCGGTGTCGCTGGTAATCCCTTGCCACCGCTCTTCGATGCCCCACGAATGAGCGCCGCAATTCGCTCCCGTGCCCCTTGCAGGTCACCTCGACGCAGCCGGCGCACCGCGGCCGACGCGACGATCTCGTGCCAGAGCTTCGCTCTCGCGGCGTGATCGGGGACCGCTTCGGCGGCGAAGGGGCGAAACGCGGCAAGGAGTGCTGCGAGCTCGCCGTACTCCGGACCGATGCGCCGGGCGATCGCGTTACGGAGGCGCACCGCGAGTGCGGGACTGGCTCCTCCGGTCGAGACCGCAACGGTGACATCCCCTTGGCGGTGGATTGCCGGGGCGATGAAGTGACAGTATTGCGCGTCGTCCGCTGCGTTGAGCAGTACGCGTCGCTGTTCCGCTTCGCGCCAGATCGCCGGATGGAGCTGCCGCTCCTCCGCGGTCTCGAGTGCGGCGATCGCGAGGTGTGCGCCGTCGAGATCGCCTTCGCGATAATGACGGCGATAGAGCGTGACCGCGCCTTCCGACGCAAGCCGCTCGAGGTGCTCGGTCGGAGTGTGCGCTATCACGGTCACGTGCGCACCGGCATCGCGGAGACCGTTGACTTTCGCCTCCGCCAGCGGGCCACCCCCGACCACGACGGCGTTGCGGCCGCGGAGATCGAGGGAAACGGGGTAGTATTGCGCGCCGGTTGAGCTTCGCGCTCGCATTGAAAATCGTCGCAGGCGAAACAGCAGAAAGCACGGCGGTGTCGCCGCCGCGTTGTTGCGGAAGCCTTGTTAGAGGTTTCGCAACATGGGCGGCGTCGTGTCGTTGCGCCAAGAGAAATGGACGGGCCGAGCTATGTCGCAATCGCATTCTGATCGTGCGAAGCGTGCATACCCTGTCGAGCGCCCAGCGCGACGTCCATCTTCGGTGTTGGATCAGATCAGTTGAGCTGACCCAAAGGTCTACCCGTGGGGACACCATGCCGACCAACCGACGCACGTTCCTCAAGGTCTCCGCCGTCGCCGGCGGCGCACTCGCGTTCCGCGGCAACGAGCTCGGCTTGCTCTTCGCGGCTGGGCCGAGTGCCCTGGGCGATCGAAGTCCGGGCAAAGCGGTAGCCCCTCTCAACATCCTGATCCTCGGCGGCACGGGCTTCACCGGTCCCGAGCAGGTGAACTACGCGCTCGCGCGCGGGCACAAGGTCACGCTGTTCAACCGCAACCAGACACGGCCCGACATGTTCAAGGGGCGTGTCGATCAGCTCATTGGCGACCTCGGCGCCGACACGAGCGCGCTCAAGGACAAGAAGTTCGACGTCGTCCTCGACAACCCGACGACGTTCCCGTTCTGGGTGCGCAACGCGGCGCAGTATCTCGAGGGCAACGTCGGGCACTACATCTTCATTTCGACGATGTCGGTGTATCGCGACAACAGCGTGCCTAACAAGGACGAAAGCGATGGGCTGACGCCGATGCCGGAGGGTGTCGATCCGTATACGACCGTTCGCGAGCACGCGGGGCAGTACTACGGCGCGCTCAAGACGCTCTCGGAGCAGGAGGTCGCGAAGCACTACGGCAAGGCGTACACGATCGTGCGTCCGGGACTCATCGTCGGTCCGCTCGATCGTTCCGACCGGTTCACCTACTGGCCGGCCCGCATCGACCGCGGCGGTGAAGTACTCGCTCCGGGCACGCCTAACGACCCGACGCAATTCATCGATGCGCGCGATCTCGCCGAGTTCATGATTCGTCTGGCCGAGCAGAAGGTCCTCGGCACCTTCAACGCGGTGGGGCCGGTGACGTCGATGGGCGAAACGCTGAACGGGATCAAGAGCGCAATCGGGTCGAGCGCAACGTTCACGTGGGTGACGGCGGAGTTTCTCACGAGCCAGGGCGTGCGCGGCTGGCGCCACATGCCGATCTGGCTTCCGCCTACCGGGTCAACGGCGGGATTCCTGCGGCGGAGCAACGCGAAGGCCGTTGCCGCCGGGCTGACGTTCCGTCCGCTCTCGGTGACCGCGAAGGACACGCTCGAGTGGCACAAGACGCGTCCCGAGGCCGAGCGAAAGGCGACGGAGGAGGGCGCCGTGGCCGGGATCTCTCCGACGAAGGAAGCCGAGGTGCTTGCAGCGTGGAAGGCGAGGAGTTGAACTCACGCTTCGAACGCTCGCCAGCGTTCACGCACCACCTCCAGCAGCCGTTGGAATCGTGGATCGCTGCGCAGAGGCTCGAAGCAAGGATCGTATCGAGCGAGGAAGGGATAGTTGATGTAGCCACGTTCCACTGCCACCGTGAGCCAATGACTCGCGCGCTCCGCTTCTCCTGCCATCGCGTAGCCTTCCGCCAGAAACCGTGCAAAGACGTCGTTCGTCGCCGCGACAGCCTCGATCTCGGGGGTGACGAATTCCAACGCTTCCTTCTGACGCATGACGACAGCGCCCGCGAGGAAACGCGCCACACGCGAAGGCACCATATCGCGCTCCGCCAGTGAAAACCCATCGAGTACCCTGACCACTGCATCGTGGCGTCCGTTCAAGGCGAGGACCCACACGTAGAACAGACGCGCCATGGGATTGCCCGGGTCCATCTCGAACATCTGCCGATAGGGCTCGACCGCCGACTCGAGATCGCCCTCCGAAGCATCGGCGAAGCCGGGCAAGCATCGCGTTAGGGGCGTGAGCGGATCCAACGTCTGCAGACGGCTAATCAGCGGTCGAGCAGCCGGCACTTTCCCCGAGATCAGATAGCAGTTGCACAGGAGGAGCAGCGTATCCGCGTCGTTCGGATCGAGCTCCAGCGCGGCCTTCAGGCTCCGAACTGCGTCTTGAATTTGGCCGCGCGAGTACTGGATCCAGCCGCGCAGCCGAAATCCCGATGCAGATCGTGGTTCCAGCGCGAAGACCTTGTCTGCGCACCGCTCCGCCTCGTCGAATGCGTGCTCGCCGAAGTCGATGCCGGCTTCTCGGTACTGGAGATGCGCGTGACCAAGCGCCGCGTAGAGTCTGGCGTTGTCTCCGACGATCGCGAGCCCGTTGTGAAGCAGCTGAATCGCGTGAGCGATGGCTTCCGGGTGCCAGCGCCAGGCTTCGTGCCGCGCGCGCAGGAAGCATTCGTAGGCGTGTACATCGCGGATGGGGCGCTCGGCAAGGCGCTGCTGTTCGTCGTGCGTGAGCCGGAGCTCGAGAGCCGCAACGATCACGCGAGCGAGACGTTCCTGGATCGTGAAGACATCCTCGAGCGTCCCATCGTAGCTCTCGGCCCAGAGGTGGTCGTCTCGGATCGCATCGATGAGCTGAGCGCTGATTCGCAGCTGTTTCCCCGCGCGCCGCACGCTACCCTGGAGGATGTACCGGACACCGAGGTCACGGGCGATGGTCTTGAGGTCCTTCTTCGTGTCCTTGAAGACCATCGACGACGTCCGTGAGATGACGCGAAGCGGCTGCACCTTCGACAGATCCGCGATCACTTCCTCCGTCAGCCCGTCGGCGAAGTACGCGTTTTCCGGATCGACGCTCAGATTGGCGAACGGCAGCACGGCGATCGAGGTTACCGCTCTCGACGCTTCGGTTTCGCGGCTCGCCTCGGTGGACGACTGCAGCGCGGGACGTGTCGGCCGCGTTTGCCGCCATGCGTCTATCTCGGACTTGTACGCGTAGACGCTGCCGAGCGAGCGATGCATGTGGCGGTGCACCGGCAGACCCTCCTCGGTCTCCCACCGGCGTACCGTGCGCTCGCCGCGATTCAGATAGGCGGCGATCTGCTTCCAGGACTCGAGACGGTCCTCGACTGCTCCGCGCAATTCTCCACCCGTCGAGATGTGGCCAAAGACGGCCATAGCAGGCCTAACGATACAGTGGCCGTTCGTGACGCTTGCCGTGTCTTCCGGACACCGCGTAGCGTGCGTCGCCGCTTTACCTCGTCAGCCATGTCCGGCCGTATCAGCATCTTCGGGAGGACCGTCGCCATGCGTCAAGCCCTGGCAGTAGCCGCCACCGCCGCGATTGTCGTCGTGTACGCCGTGCGGTCGGATGCGCGCGTCCCGCAGCCCGACCAGTCCATAACGCGGTCTGTCTCCGGGACGGCAGTGCATCACTTCACCACGGCGATCATCCATTCGGAGACGCCGACCGCGACTGGAAAGCTCCAGCGCAGCACTGACATCGTCGATCTCAATGGCGATTTGAAAGGACGCGTGCTTTACCACCCCACGACGGTCATTGACACCGTCAGGGGCACGCTGGTGAACACCGGGAGCCAGGTGTTCTCCGGAACGGTGCTCGGATCAGAACCCGTCCTGCTTTATGATGACCGATTTCGTTTCGAGGTGGACTTGAAGACCGGCGGGGTCGAATCGGGCGAGGTTCACCTGTCGAACAGGCTTGCCGGTCCGAAAATCGGTTGCGATCTCGTCGTGGTGGGCGCCGGCGCGAAGACGCCCGAGGGCGACGGTATCGTCGAATACCGCGGCACCTGCACGTTCAAGCGGTGAGACAGCTCCGGTGATGTCAGTAGCCGACCGCCATGCCGTCCTTCCGCGGATCACTCGCCGCGGCGTAACCCTTCGGCAATCGCACGATGGCCTGCGCTCCTCCGAACGCGATCGGGGGCTGATCGATGAGCACGTGCCCCATCGCCTTGAGCGCATCGCGCACGGAATCGCTGACAGGTGTCTCGAGGGCGACTCGCAGCCCGTCGTAGTGGCGGAACCGCGGCGCGTCGATGGCCGCCTGCAGGTCCATGCCGAAGACAAAACAGTTGAGCAGGAACTGCACGTGTCCCTGCGCTTGCACGCCGCCTCCCATCAGCCCAAAGCTCATGTACGCCTGCTCGCGTCCGTTCACCGTCTGGGTGACGAAGCCGGGGATCAGCGTATGGAACGGACGCTTCCCTGGCGCGACCGTGTTCGGGAGGCCCGGCGTTAGGGTGAACCCCGCGCCGCGGTTGTGGAGCACGAAGCCGGTGCCCGGCACCACGATTCCCGAGCCGAAGTAGTCGTAGTTCGAGTTGATGAACGACACCATGTTCCCCTCGGCGTCGGCGGCCGTGAGGTAGACGGTCTCGCTCTTCGTCCGCGCCGGCCCCGGATCGACGCGCTCCTGCGCTCGCGTCGTGTTCATGTGACTGCGACGTTCGGCGATGAACTCGTCGGTGAGCAGCTGCTCGGCCGGCATGTCGAGGTGATCCGGGTCGCCGACGAAGCGATCGAGGTCCGCGTAGGCGAGCTTCTTGGCTTCG
>Ga0114129_10013421_pt1 | contig 11674 bp, 11 predicted proteins | sample RhiMetdeltSRZDD1_FD_80071 | JGI IMG/M metagenome (GOLD analysis project Ga0114129, IMG submission 80071) | Populus rhizosphere microbial communities from Tennessee, USA - Rhizosphere MetaG P. deltoides SRZDD1 (version 2) (version 2) | ecosystem: Host-associated > Plants > Roots > Rhizosphere >... | reverse complement strand
CTCGCGCAGCTCGCCGATGTTCGTTCCGAGACGGTCGCCCTGCCGCACGAGCCCGTCGTGCAGGTCGGAGAGCATCTGGCGGTGCTTCTCCTCCAGCGTGCGCTGCACGCGGAACAGCATCCAGACCGCCAGCGCGAGGGCGGCGAGCGCGGCGACCAGCGCAGCCTCTGCCATGCCCGATTCTCCCGCAAAAGAAGAAAGGGCGCCGAAGGCGCCCTTTCCGCGACGCTCCCGCCCGGAATTTACAAGCGGTACGCCGCCTCTCCGTGCGAGGCCACGTCGAGACCTTCACGCTCCTCGTCCTCGCTGACGCGCAAGCCGATCGTCAGGTCGACGAGCTTGTAGGCGATCGCCGCGACGATTCCCGACCACAGCACCGTGACGCCGACCGCCTTCGCTTGCGTCAGGACCTGGGCGCCGATGCTCTCGAACCCGGGCTTCATCTCGAACCAGTTGTTGGGGAAGCCGGGCCCGCCGAGCGACGGGTCGTTGAACACGCCGGTCAGCAACGCACCGAGAATTCCACCGACCGCGTGGACGCCGAACACGTCGAGCGAATCGTCGGCGCGGAGCACCCTCTTCAGCCCGTTCACGCCCCACAGGCAGACGAGGCCGGCGGCAAGGCCGATCACGAATGCGCCGGCAATGCCGACGTTACCCGCGGCAGGCGTGATCGCAACAAGGCCCGCGACCGCGCCCGAAGCAGCGCCGAGCATCGACGGCTTCCCCTTGAACACGGCTTCGCCGAACGTCCAGGAAAGTACCGCACAGGCGGTCGCGAGATAGGTGTTGATGAACGCGAGGCCCGCAATGCCGTTCGCTTCCAGCGCCGAGCCGGCGTTGAAGCCGAACCATCCGGTCCACAGCAGCGCTGCGCCGATCATCGTCAGCGTCAGGTTGTGCGGCATCAGCGCCTCCTTGCCGTAGCCGACGCGCTTGCCGATCAGGTACGCACCGACGAGCCCGGCGACGCCGGAGTTGATGTGCACCACGGTCCCTCCGGCGAAATCAAGCGCGCCCCACTGCCAGAGCAGGCCCGCCTTGGCGTTCATCTCGTCGACCACTTTGGCGCTCGTGTAGGCGTCCGGCCCCAGCCAGAACCACACCATGTGCGCGATTGGCGCATAGGCGAGCGTGAACCAGATGACGATGAACACGAGCACCGCGGAGAATTTCGCGCGCTCGGCGATCGCGCCCAGCACCAGGCAGCAGGTAATCGCGGCGAACGTCGCCTGGAACGCGACGAACACCAGTTCGTAGAGCGGAGTGCCCTTGCTGAACGTCGCAGCCATCGAGAATTCGCCTTTGGCCGGGTCGAAGGTGCCCTTTAGGAACAACCGGTCAAAGCCGCCGAAATAGGCGTTGCCCTCGGTGAACGCAAGGCTGTAGCCGTAAATGCACCACAGGACGGTCACCAGCGAGAACACGACAAACACCTGCATCAGCATCGACAGCGTATTTTTCGAGCGCACCATGCCACCGTAGAAGAGCGCCAGCGCCGGCACGCTCATCATCAGCACCAGCGCAGTCGACGTGAGCATCCAGGCGGTGTCGCCCTTGTTCGGCGTGGGCGCCGGCTTCGCCTCGGCCTTGGCTTCTTCCTTCTTCGCTTCTACGGCGGGCGCCGGCTTCGCTTCGGCGGCGGCCGGCGCCGCTGCCGCAGGCTTGTCCGCCGTGGGTGCCGTCTTGTCCTGAGCCGACGCGGTCCCCGCGAATACAAACCCCGCCAACGCGAGTACAGCCAGTAGTCTTTTCATTGGATTCTCCCTAGAGCGCGGCCGCATCGACTTCGCCGGTGCGGATGCGGATCACTTTTTCGAGTTCGTAGACGAAGATCTTGCCGTCGCCGATCTTGCCGGTGTTGGCGGCCTTCTCGATCGCCTCGATCGCCGCCTCGAGCAGCTCGGACTTGATCGCGACCTCGATCTTCAACTTGGGCAGGAAGTCGACAACGTACTCGGCGCCCCGGTAGAGCTCGGTGTGCCCTTTCTGCCGACCGAAGCCCTTCACCTCCGTGACGGTGATGCCCTGCACGCCGATTGCCGAGAGCGCTTCGCGCACCTCGTCGAGCTTGAACGGCTTGATGATCGCGGTGACGAGTTTCATGACGCCCTCAGAATGTCTTGCTCACGGACAGCACGAGGATTCCGCGGCCTGCGTCCTTGAACTTCGCCGTGCCGCTGCCGAGTCCCGCGTTCGGCACCTGGTCGGGGAAGCAGTAGAAGCCGGGATTGGCGATGTTGCAATTGCCCTTGGCGTTCGTATCGATGTAGGAGAGCGCGAACAGCCAGCCGCTCAAGTCCTTGGTGACGCCGATCTTGAAATCGGTGTAGTCGCCGTCGCTGGCATCCGTCCCGACGCTCCAGTTCTTGAGCTTGAAGCGGCCAACGTGACCGACGAGCCCCCAGCCGCCGCCGAAGTCGTACGTTCCCGAGAGGTCCCAGTAGTTCGAGCCCTTGGTGCCGGGAAGCGAGAAGTAGTCGTCGATCGCGTGCGAGTACTTGAGCGAGATCGTTTTCCACGATCCGCCGATGTACAGCTCCTTGTTGTCGATCTTCCCGGTGTGGATCTTGGTCGGATCGCGCGGGCTGACGAACGCCGTGCCCGCGGTGAGGTTGGCGTCAGTGTTCGGGTAGTAGTAGTAGATCGCGCCGACGTCGAGGCCCCAGTCGCCCCACGAGCCTTTCCAGCCGCCGTAGAAATCCATCTCGAGGTTGCCCGACGGAAAGCCCGCGCCTTCGTTGACGTTCGAGTTCCAGTTGCCGACATAGAAGCCGCTCGAATGGCTGTAGTCGATCCCGCCCTGCAGCGCCGGCTTGCCGAAGGTCTGATCGATCCCGCGAAACCGGTAGCTGCTGTACAGACCGGCGTTTCCGGTCAACGTGTGCGGCGATTGCGGTGCGGCTGCTGCCGGTGCTTGCGCGAGCACAAGCGTCGGCGTTCCTGCAGAAGCGGCGATGGCGATGACGATCAGCGACTTGCGCATGAATGCTCCCCGATGTGAATGAGTGAACCGCGACGAGTCAGAGCAGCAAGCGTGCCAGCAGCTAAACGTAGAGTAATGAGGTACTTGCGTCGCAGTGAGGACCACGCAAGCGCACTGCGAGAGGGCGCCCGGAGCGCGGGTCGCTCTTATTTGGTGCTAGTCAGTCGTGCTCTCAGACGGCATCGCGCAACGTCAGCGCGGGCGAAGCGCGCAGCACCTTGCGCGCCGAGAGCCACGCGTTCAGCGAAAGCAGCGCGACGCCGGCAAGCGGGCCGGCGATCCAGAGCTCCGGGCTGAGCGGCAGGTCGAGCTCGAAGACGCGCCGCGCGAGCAGCTGCCCGATCGCGGCCGCGCCCGCGGTCGCGAGAATCCCCGCGAGCAGCCCCATCGCGAGAAACTCCACGCGCTGGCTCCCGGTCACCTGGCGGCGCGATGCGCCGTGAACGCGCATTACCGCCGCCTCGCGCCGGCGCTCGTCCTCGGTCGCGACGAGCGCCGAGTACAGCACCAGCAACCCGGCGCCGAGCGCAAACAGGAACACGAACTGCACGGCAACGATCACCTGGTCGATCACGCCCTGCGCCTGGCGCACCGCGGCGCCCACGTCGACCACCGTGACGTTCGGATAGCGCGCCGTGAGATCGAGCATCAGCCGCTCGTTTCCCGGTGGCAGGCGGAACGCACTGATATAGCTCGCAGGAAATCCTTCGAGCAGCTTCGGCGGCGCGATCACGAAGAAGTTCACCTTCATGGAATCCCAGCGCAGCTTGCGGAACGAAGTGACGTTGGCGCTGAACGATTCCGAGCCGACCGTGAACGTCAGCTCGTCGCCGAGCGACCAGCCGAGCGTCCTGGCGATGCCTTCCTCGACCGAGACTTCGCGCGCGCCCGGTGCAAACCACTTGCCGGCGGTCACGCTGTTGTGCGCGGGCGGCGCATCGGTGAACGAAAGATTGAATTCGCGCTCGACCAGGCGCCGCGCGCGCTCGTCGGAAAAATCGGCATCCGAGACCTTGCTGCCGTTGCGCGCGGTCAGCCGGCCGCGCACCATCGGGTAGAGGTCGGGCACCTCGATCCGGTTCGCCGCGAAGAATTGCTTCACCGGGACGAGCTGCTCGGGTTGCACGCCGAGCAGGAACCGGTTCGGCGCGTCGGGCGGCGCGCTGCGCCGCCAGGCGTCGACGAGATCGTTGCGCGTGAAGGTGAGGAGCAGCACTGCCGTGAGCCCGAGCGCGAGGCTCGCCACCTGGATCGCGTTGCCGCGCGAATGACGCCGCAGGTTGGCGAGGCCGTAGCGCAACGCTACGTTTCCACCGGCGATGCGCCGCGCCAGCGGCGCGCTCGCGATCATCCTCAGCCCGACCCAGGCGACCAGCGCGAACCCGATCACCGCCACGAGGAATCCACCGACGACGTAGGAACCGAGCTTCAGGTCACCGGCCTGCCAGATCAGCAGCCCTGCGAGCGTAGCGAGCCCCAGCGCGTAGGCAGCGATCGCGGTGCCCTTCGGACCGCCCGATTCGCGCCGGATCACGCGCACCGCAGGGACGTTCTTCAGTTGCACGAGCGGCGGCAGCGCAAATCCCAGCAGCAGCACCACGCCGACGAGGAAACCCTGCACCGCGGGCAGCACCGAGGGCGGCGGGAGATCCGCGCGCAGGACCCCGCTGAGCACCTGCGCGAGCGCCTCCTGCGCAGCGATTCCGATCACGCAGCCGGCCGCGCACGCCGCCATGCCGAGCAGCAGAAATTCCGTGCCGTAGAGCGCGAGAAGCCGCGGCTGCGTTGCGCCGAGGCAGCGCATTACGGCGCAGCCGTCGAGGTGCCGCTCGACGAAGCGCCGCGTGGCGAGCGCCACCGCCACGCCGGCGAGGATTGCGGCGAGCAGCGCGGTCAGGCCAAGAAAGCGCTCCGCGCGCTCGATCGAGGCGCGCACCTCGGGGCGGCCGTTCTCGAGGTTCTCGATGCGCTGGCCGCGCTCGAGCTGCTGCTTCGCCCACGGCTCGAAAGCGGTGATCGCTTCGCGCGCGCCCGCTGCATACAGGTAATACCAGACGCGGCTTCCCGTCTGGACCAGTTGCGTCGCCGGCACGTCCGCAACGTTCATGATCAGGCGCGGAGCGATGTTGAAGAAGTTCGCGCCGCGCTCGGGCTCGAGCGTGATGACCGCAGCGATCTCGAACGTTCCGGTGCCGAGGCGAAGCTTCGAGCCGACCGGCGCATCGAGCGCGGTCACCAGGCGCTCCTCGATCCAGACCGTGCCGCGCGCCGGGCCGGCCTGCGCGACCGCGTCCGGCGCATTCGGCGCCGGTGCAATGCGCAGCCTGCCGCGCAGCGGGTACTTCTCGCTCACCGCCTTCACGCCGGCGAGCTGGCCTTTCGCCGCGTCGCCCTCGCCGGTGCGCGTCATGCTGATGAACGTGATCGCCTCGGCACGCTCCAGACCGCGGCGCACGATTTCGTCCGCGATCGCCGGCTTCCACGCATGATCGGAGACGAGCACGAGATCGGCGCCGAGAAGCTGGTGCGCATCGCGCACCAGCGCGCGGCTCACCCGGTCGGCGAAGAATGCGACGCTCGTGACGCTGGCCACCGCAACCACGAGTGCGGCGGCAAGCACGCGCAGCTCGCCGCCGCGCCAGTCGCGAGCCAGCATGCGCATCGCCTGACGGATCACGAAACGATCCTTCCGCCCGCCAGCCGCACCGCGCGCGCGCAGCGGCCTGCAAGATGCTCGTCGTGCGTCACCATGACGAGCGTAGTGCCGAAACTGCGATTCAGCTCGAACATCAACTCGATCACGCTGTCGCCCGATTCGGTGTCGAGGCTCCCGGTCGGCTCATCCGCCAGCAGCAGCTTCGGCCGCACGACGAACGCACGCGCAAGCGCCACGCGCTGCTGTTCTCCGCCGGAGAGATGGCGTGGGTAGTGGCCGAGGCGCTCGCCGAGCTCGACGCGCGCGAGGATCTGGCGCGCTTCGCTCTCCGCGTCGGCGCGTCCCGCGAGCTCGAGCGGCAGCATCACGTTCTCGAGCGCGGTCAGCGCGGGCAGCAACTGGAACGACTGGAACACGAACCCGACCGTGCGACCGCGCAGCTCGGCGCGTTGATCTTCGTCGAGCGAAAACAGATCGGTGCCGTCGATGTGAACCGTTCCGACCGTTGGAGTGTCCAGCCCCGCGAGGATCGCGAGCAGCGTCGATTTACCGGAGCCGGAGGCGCCGACGATCGCCACCGCTTCGCGAGCGATGACGGCAAGCTCGATTTCACGCAGAATGACAAGGTCGCTTTCACCGCTCTTCACCGTCTTGCCGATGCCGCTCGCCTTCAGGACGACTCTGTTCTCGCTACTGTCGTGGCTCGTATCCATGTCAGTGTGGAGCGCGGCGCACGCGTCCTCGGCGTTGCTCGTCTTCGGCGACAGCCTCTCCGCACCCTACGGCATCCCTGAAAGACGCGCCTGGGTGTCGCTGCTCGCCGAACGGATGAAGCAGGAGCGCCTCGACTACCGGGTCGTCAACGCCAGCATTTCCGGCGAAACGACGAGCGGCGGCCGCGGCCGGCTCGCCAAGGTGCTCGCCGATCACAAGCCCGCGATCGTCGTTCTCGAGCTTGGCGGCAACGACGGCTTGCGCGGGCTGCCGGTCGCGGAGATGAAGAAGAACCTCGCCGCGATGATCGAGCAATCCGTCAAAGCGGGCGCGCGCGTGCTGCTGGTCGGGACGCGGATGCCGCCCAACTACGGGCCGGAGTACACGCAAGCCTACGAGGCGGCGTTCACCGACCTGGCGCGGAGCCACAAGGTCGCGCTCGTACCCGACCTGACGGCGGGCATCGGCGAGCGGCTCGAGCTCTTTCTGCCCGATCGCGTTCACCCGAACGAATCCGCGCAACCGGCGTTGCTCGACAACGTCTGGAAGGCGCTGCGGCCGCTGCTGAAGTAGCGCAGGGCTATACGACCGTGAGGCGCGCATCGCCGGCCGCAAGCCGGCCGATCGCGCGCGCTTCGGCAAAGCCGCGCTCGGCGAAGATCGCCAACACTTCCTTCTCGGCTTCCGGCGCGCAGGCCACCAGCAGACCGCCGCTCGTTTGCGGATCGGTGAGGATCGCCCGCTGCCAGTCCGGCGCATCGGCCGGCAGGCGCACGTCCTTGCCGTAGCCGCTCCAGTTGCGATCGGTCGCGCCGGTCTTCGTCCCCTGCTTCGCCCAGCCGAGCGCCTCGGTGATGACCGGCACGTCGGCGAACCGGACCTCGCCTGCGAGCTTCGAGCCGCGCAGGATTTCCAGCAGGTGCCCGGCCAGCCCGAACCCCGTGACGTCGGTCAGCGCATGCACGCCCGGCACGTCGGCGAGCGGCTCGCCCGGCGTATTGAGCTTCGTCGTCCATTCGATCATCTGCGCGTAGCCGGCCTCCGACAGCCTGCCTTTCTTCAGCGCCGCGGAGAGGATCCCGACGCCGAGCGGCTTGCCGAGAATCAGCACGTCGCCCGCCTGCGCGGAGCTGTTGCGCTTCACTTTGTCCGGGTGAACGAGCCCGAGCGCGACGAGCCCATAGATCGGCTCGAGCACGTCGATCGAGTGGCCGCCCGCGACCGGGATGCCAGCCGCGTGGCAGACGGACTCGCCGCCTTCGAGGATTTTTCCGATCACGCTGACGGGCAGCTTTTCGAGCGGCATGCCGACGAGCGCGAGCGCGAAGATCGGCTTCGCGCCCATCGCGTAGATGTCGGAGATCGCGTTGGTCGCGGCGATGCGGCCGAAGTCGTACGGATCGTCGACGATCGGGGTGAAGAAATCAGTGGTCGCGACGAGCGCCTGCGAATCGTTCAGCCGGTAGACCGCGGCGTCGTCCGCGGTCTCGGTGCCGACCATCAGCGCTGCGGGCAGGCCGCGCACCGGAGTGGTCGCGAGCAGCTCGGTGAGCACGGCCGGCGCGATCTTGCAGCCGCAGCCGCCGCCGTGGCTGAAGTCTGTGAGGCGGATCTTCTCGGGAGCGTTCATAGGCGTAGAATTTTAGCGGATGAAAGCGGGTCCGAAGTCCTCGGTCGCGATGAGCGCGTCGGTCCTCAGCCAGTTCGACGCGGTCATCGACGTTCGCTCGCCCACGGAATACGCCGAGGATCATATCCCTCAGGCGCTCTGCTGTCCCGTGCTCGACGATGCCGAGCGTGCGCAGGTGGGCACCCTGTATAAGCAGGCTTCCTCGTTCGCGGCAAGGAAGAGCGGCGCGGCGCTGGTCGCGAGGAACATCGCGCGGCACGTCGAGACCGCATTCGCGGACCACCCGGCCACCTGGAAGCCGCTCGTGTACTGCTGGCGCGGAGGCAAGCGCTCGGGCGCGATGGCCCACGTGCTGCGCGAAATCGGCTGGGACGCGAAGACGCTCGCAGGCGGCTACAAGTCCTACCGCAAGCACGTCGTCGAGGCGCTCGCCGAGGTTCCGCAGCGCTTCCGCTTTCGCGTCGTGCACGGGGTCACCGGCAGCGGCAAGAGCCGTTTCCTGCGCGCGCTTCGCCGGGCCGGCGCGCAGACGCTCGATCTCGAGGACCTCGCCGCGCACCGCGGCTCGGTGCTCGGCAATCTTCCCGAGCGTCCGCAACCTTCGCAGAAGATGTTCGAGAGCCTGCTGCTGCGGGAACTCCGTGGCCTCGATCCCGCAAGACCGGTCCACGTCGAGGGAGAGAGCCGCAGGATCGGGCAGCTCCAGGTGCCCGCTGCTCTGATCGAGGCAATGCGCGCAAGCGAATGCGTCGTGCTCGAAGCCGGGCTCGAGACGCGCGTCGCGCTGCTGATGGACGAATACCACCACTTTTTCACCGACCTTGCGGCGCTCGGCGCGCAGCTCGATTGCCTCGTAGAGCTGCACGGGCGGGAGACGATCGAGCAATGGAAAAAGCTCGCGGCGCAAGGGGACTGGCACGCGCTCGTCGCGCGCCTGCTCGAGGAGCACTACGACCCGGCGTACCGGAGATCGGCCGCGCGCAATTTCGCGAAGCTGCCGCAAGCTCCGGTGTTGCGTGTCCCCGCTGCCGACGACGCAGCGTTCGCGCGGCTCGCGGAAGGTGTGACTTGAAACGCCTGCTCGCAGCCGCGCTGCTCGTCGCTGCACCGGCGGCCGCGCAGTATCCCGATCGCCCGATCCGCTTCATCGTGCCGCAGGCGGCGGGCAGCGCGACCGACAACGTCGTACGGCTCCTCGCACCCGAAATGGCAAAGCAGCTCAACCAGCAGGTGATCGTCGAGAACCGCCCGGGGGGCGCGCTGACGATCGGGATCGAGGCGACCGCGAAGGCGGCGCCCGACGGCTACACGATCGGCATGGGACCGGTCGGCGCGCTTGCGATCACCCGCCACATGGTGGCGAAGCTGCCGTACGACATCGAGCGCGACCTGCAGCCGATCGCGCTCGTTTCGCGCGGCCACATCCTGCTCGCGGTCTCGCCCGCGAGTGCGATCCGGACCGTCCAGGACCTGATCGACCAGGCGAAGCGCAATCCGGGCAAGCTGACGAACGCGTCTTCGAGCAACGGCTCGCCGGGCCACGTCGCCGGCGAGCTGTTCAAGTACATAACCGGCACGCAGATCGTGCACGTGCCGTACAAGGGCGGCGCGATGGCCATCAACGACCTGATCGCCGGGCACGTCCAGGTAATGTGGGAAAGCGTCAACTCGATGGGCCCGCACGTGCGGTCCGGCCGCGTGCGCGCGATCGGCATCGGCAGCCCCCGGCGCTCAGCCGGCTTCCCCGACGTTCCGACCATCGCCGAAGCCGGAGTACCCGGCTACGAAGCCACGACGTGGTCCGGCGTCATCGCGCCCGCCGGCCTGCCGCGCCCGATCGTCGACAAGCTCAACGCGGCGGTCAACGGCGCGATTCGCACGCCGACCTTCAAGGAACGCTTCGAGGCGAACGGCGACGAATCCGGCGGCGGGACCCCGGAAGAGTTCGCCGAGCTGATCCGCAAGGATTCGTTGCGCTGGGCAGACGTGGTGAAGCGTTCTGGTGCGAGAATCGACTGATGCGCCGCGCGATCCCCCTCGCCCTCGCACTGCTGGCCGCTCCGGTGACGGCGCAGGAAGTCCGCGACGCGCTCGAGGCCCGCGACCTGATCTGCGAGTTCCGCCACCCGTTCCAGCGCGACCTGATCGCCGACCTGCGCGACGACCTGCCCCAGACCGGCCTGATGCTCGTCTACGAATCGGTCACCGAGGATTCTGCGCAAGTCATTTCCAGCGGGCGCGTCGGCAAGCGCCCGGTGCAGATTCGCGCCATTGGCGATGTCGTGCACCTGATCGAGCCCGACGGGCCGAGCGTGCGCGTGACGACGCTCACCGACTGCAGGGACTGGAGGTGGAAGGAGGGCGTCGAAACCTGCGTGCGTTTCAGCGCGCGACATGCATGGCATTTCGATGTCGTGGGAACCTTGGGGCCCGATCTCGGGCGCGTGCGGGTGCCGGCAGGCGCGTCGGTCGGCGTATGCGAGGCCTGGAACGCCGACTGAGGAGTGGGAACGAGCGGCGCTCAACGCGCCCTCGCGTGAATAGTCGGTTTGCGTTCCGCGCCCTCGGCGCGTAACGTTTTGAACAGAAAAAGGGACGCCGGCCTTGTTACATCTTGGTCGGTTTGCAAACCGACAAATCTGTCAACTAATTTGTCAACTAATACACGTTAGAGCTCAGCAGAAAATGAGCGCGACACTCATCCCGCCGAAATACCATCCGCCGTCTCGGGGTGATCGAATGCGAGGTCTTACGGCCGGCGCAATGATTGGCGCGGTATTAGGCTTGGTCATATGGTGGTTCAGCGGCGAGCTTTGGTGGTTCTGTGTCATTCCCCTTTGTGCGCTCGCTGGCTGGAATTCACCCGAGCTCTTGCGACCGAACGTTCTTTGGGGTCATCGTGACACGTAGATCGTCGGCTAGCGGGGCGAAGCTGAGCTCTAACCGTGCAGCCCACGCGGACGCGCGCGGAAGCGCCGCCATTCGGACACACCGCCAGGCGCGCGCCGGTGGCTGCAGACGTTAGGCAGCATCGGGACATGGACTACCCTTTGAGCAGTCTGATTACTCAGCCGTCGGCGCCCTCTCAAAGAGGGTTCGCCGAAGAGGTAGCGAAGGTAGTTCGTTTGCCGACCGAACACGCGCATCTGGCACCCACCGACGAGGGACTGCGCCTCGAGGCCGTCACCGAGCTTGATTTGGAGCTTGCATTTGAGGCACTGAGAAAGCTGTTTCCGTCTGCGCGACAAGGAAAGCCGCAAGTTGCGTACGTCATGCAGCCTGAGTTTTTGGAACCTTGCTACATCGCAACTCTCCAGATACCGGCGCAAAGTGTTGCGTCCGTCCTTGCCGACTTAAGCATGCGCCGCGGAGTCATCGTGTCCGTGAACCATTCAGCCGAATCAAGCAGGATCGTCGTAGATCTACCGGTGTCCGAGACTTTTGGGTATTCCACGTCTCTACGAACGCTAACGCAGGGCAAGGGCACCTGTACTCTCTCACTCGGCGCCCTTCGAAGGGCGGGGAGCTCGGGGCTCGGCAAAGATGCTGCCTAACAGCGCGTTGTTGACCGACGCCAAGCTTCCCCCGATTTAGTTGACACCCTGAGCTAACCGCTCGGAGGTGTGTGGTGGCAAAGGCTGGACGAGCAAGAATTGCGAAGTACCCCGAGAGATTCAAGGCGACCGCG
>Ga0114129_10013420_pt1 | contig 11674 bp, 8 predicted proteins | sample RhiMetdeltSRZDD1_FD_80071 | JGI IMG/M metagenome (GOLD analysis project Ga0114129, IMG submission 80071) | Populus rhizosphere microbial communities from Tennessee, USA - Rhizosphere MetaG P. deltoides SRZDD1 (version 2) (version 2) | ecosystem: Host-associated > Plants > Roots > Rhizosphere >... | reverse complement strand
GACGTGCTCACGGGCGACGTGCTCACGGGCGACGTGCTCACGGGCGACGTGCTCACGGGCGACGTGCTCGCGGGCGGACGTGCTCGTTGCTAGGTCCGAGCACATGGGACGTCGCACGTCCCGCACGTCGCACGTCAGCACGTCAGCACGTCGCACGTCAATATCGCCTTCGGCTCACGCTTGCGCCCCGGGCGCGCCGTCTCTGCAAAAGCCCAGGACCGACCTCGACCAGCTGGAACGCCACGATGCCGATGACCCCGTTGATCACCGCCTGCGTGAGAAGCGCAGAATACTGCAGCCGTATCCCGCGTGTCTCGGCCATTGCCACCAGCGCCTGAAAGCAGAGCTCGTGCACGATGGTGGCCCCGACGAACATCACGAATCGCGGGAGTGGCTGGGCGACGATGAACTGCGCGCCGAGCACCCCCACGAGGAAGCCCACCAGCGTCTTGGAGAATCCGCCAATCCCTATAATCCCACCGGCGAGGGCATCCTGCACGAGGCCGCCGACGCTTCCAGCGAACAGGCCCATGACCGGGCCGAAAGCCAGGCCGACGTAGACCACCGCCACCAGGACGAGGTTGACCAGCGTCGCGCCACCGTGCGACAGCCCGGCGAGCGTTGTCTGGACCGCGAGCGCCGCGGCCAACGCCAGGAGCACGCCTGCCGTCCTCATTTTCCTGACCCGCCAGGTGCGGCCGGCTTCTCGAACGGGGTGGCGCCCCGGGCCGGCACCATCACCACCAGGACCTGCTCAATGCTGGAAAAGTCGACCGCCGGACGAACCGTGATCACCCGGTGCAGTCGCGTCCCGGCCGCTGACGACTCGACGGTCCCGACGGCGAACCCCTTCGGATAGATCCCGTCGACACCGGAAGCGACGATCGCATCGCCCTGCTGCACGTCCGCGAGGTTCGACACCAGGTCCATCCGCAACGGACGATCGGCGTCGTCGCCAATCACCATTCCACCGCTGCGCGATCGCTCGGCCTGCGCGCCGATCGCTGCATCGCGATCGATCAGCAGCTGGACGCGCGCCGCATTCGACGCGACCGGCCCCACGATGCGCCCCACAATCCCCTTCGGCGCGATGACCGCCATGTTGGGCAGCACGCCGTCTGCCGTGCCCCGGTCGATCGTCACGGTCTGCATGCCCGGAATCGGATTCCCCGCGATGACCTCAGCCGCGAGCGTAGGAAGGGTGGTGATCTTCTGGAGTTTCAGCAGCTCGCGCAGACGCTCGGCCTCCGACGCCAGCGCGCGCTGCTGCTGCATCGCCACTTCGAGATCGCCGAGCTGCTTCTGCAGCGCCTCGTTCTCCGCGCGCACGTCGCGAAGATCGACGTAGTTGTCCCAGCCGCCGCGGGCAGACCCGACGAGCGATGCGGTCGCGCCCTGCACGCGCGAGAAGACGCCGAACGTCACGCTTTCGAGCACCGGCACACCAGCCCTCGACTGCACCTGCGCCGAGATGAGGATCAGATGACCCAGCATCACGGAGAGGAACAGGTAGCCGGTGCGTTGACGGATGTCGAGCATCGTGAATTTCGCGTTCTGTCAGCGTCGGCCGTGCCCGCTCGCAAGCCGATTACGCCCAGTCGTCGATTCGGGCAGCGCCTGCGGCCCGCGCGAGGCGACGGAGTGAAGCCGGCCGCAGGCCGGCCGCCGAGCGCGAGCGAGCGGGGGTGGGGCCCCGCGAGCACTAATCAATTGATATCTTGCGCAGCAGGTTGAAGTCCGACAGCATCTTTCCGGCGCCGAGCACGACCGACGACAGCGGATCCTCCGCCATCGCCAACGGCAGGCCCGTTTCCTCGCGCAGGCGCTTGTCGAGGTTCTTCAACAACGATCCGCCGCCGGTCAGCACGATGCCGCGATCGACGATGTCGGCCGACAGCTCGGGGGGCGTACGTTCGAGCGCGACGCGCACGGCATCCACGATGACGTTGACGGTTTCCGCAAGCGCTTCCCTGATTTCTTCGTCCGTGATGGTGATCGTCTTCGGCACGCCTTCGATCAGATGCCGCCCCTTGATCTCCATCGTCATGCGCTCTTCCAGCGGGTATGCCGACCCGACCTCCATCTTGATCGCTTCGGCCGTCCGCTCCCCGATGAGCAAGTTGTACGTTTTCTTGATGTACTGGATGATTGCCTCATCCATTTCGTTCCCGGCGACCCGGACCGCCTTGCTGTACACGATGCCAGCCAGCGAAATGACCGCGATGTCCGTCGTCCCTCCGCCGATGTCGACGATCATGTTGCCCGACGGCTCCGTGATCGGCATTCCGGCGCCAATCGCCGCCGCCATCGCCTCTTCCACGAGGTGGACTTCGCTGGCCTTCGCCCGGTAGGCGCTGTCCTTGACTGCCCGCTTCTCGACCTGGGTGATCTCGGACGGCACCCCGATCACAATCCGGGGGCGTACCCATACGTTTCTGTTATGGGCCTTCTTGATGAAGTAGGTCAGCATCTTCTCGGTGACTTCGAAATCCGCGATGACGCCATCCTTCATCGGCTTGATTGCCACAATGTTGCCAGGCGTCCGGCCCAGCATGTCTTTCGCGTCCTTTCCCACCGCTTCAATCCGGCCGTTGACCTTGTTGATCGCCACGATCGACGGCTCGTTCACGACGATGCCTTTCCCGCGTGCATAGACGCAGGTGTTGGCCGTGCCGAGATCGATCGCCAGATCGCTCGAAAACAACGAAAAAAGAGAACGCAGACTCAATGACGACTCACTTTCAACTCACGGCGACCCGGATGCCGTTCTTTCCTCGGTCCTTGACCCAGTACATCGCCTGATCGGCCGCCTGAATCAGACCTTCGGCAGTCGTGGCCACGTCGGGCTGCGTCGAAACGCCGACCGAAGCGGTGAGCGAGATGCTCAGGCCGTCCCGCTCCAGAAATCTATGTGCCGCAAGCCGTTCCCGTATGCGCTCGCCCACGTAGACGGCGCCGTCTGCCCCGGTATCGGGCAGAACCAGTGCAAACTCGTCGCCCCCGAACCGCGCGACCACGTCTGTTTCACGCGCGCTTGCGCGGATGACACCGGCTGCCTCCACGAGCGCCCGGCTCCCGAAGAGGTGACCGTAGGTGTCGTTGATCGATTTGAAGCCGTCCAAATCGATGAAGAGCAGCGAGAGCGGCCGGTTGCTACGCGTCGCGCGCTTCGTTTCACGCCGCAGTACCTGTGAGAGATATCGCTGGTTGTAAAGCTGCGTCAGGTCGTCGGTGACCGAGAGCGCCTCGGCCCGCTGCACGCGCAACGCGTTGTCGAGGGCAATCGCGCCGGGCTCCAGAATCGACCTCAGCGCCGACAGGGTCGCCGGGGCGAACCGCGGCTGCCGCGTGGCTGGATGACGATCGATGGCTACGATGGCGCCGACCGTCCGCCCACGGCAACTCAAAGGCAGCCCGATAGCCGCCGCCGGCTCGACGTCCAGGCGCACGACGCGTGTATCAGACGCAAGATCAGCACTCGCAAACACTTCCGCGCTCTGGAGAACCCAGTCACCAACCGCCTGGCCTGACCGTTCCAGGTTGGGGGTCAGGCCTTTCGTCGCCATCGTGCGGATACGGCCGCCATCGTCGATGGCCAGGACGAGCCAGCCCGACGCAGGCACCCACTCGGACACCCGGGCCGTCAACGTCTCAGCCACTCGCTCCGGTTCCAGGCTGGCATTTACGGCGCGAACCATGTCGGCGAAGACGTCGGCACGTGCCAGCGTGCGCCGGAGCGGCGTCTGCAACGGCCGGAGCCTGGCGGCGAGATCGGTCCGCGGGGCTTGCAGACCTTTCCTGCTCGATCGACGACGGACGCGAGTCTGCCGACCGGTCCCGGTCAATCGGCTCTGGGTTCCGTTAGGAATGGCGGATCCTTCTTCAGCGCAGGGGTCCATACCCCCGACTCGCCGCCCCCGATCGCACGGCTCGTGCCGTGCTCCCGATGGACGTTTGGTCCCTCGACGAGCTCTGGAAGACTCGAGCCGAGCCGAAGGGGTCGGGCAGGCCACGGGCGCCCCTAAGTGCTTCTAATGAACGTAAATATTACCACATCCGAGCCATAAACCCGGCTCCGGAGCGGCTGAAACAGCGCCATTTCGGGCACCGTGCCGACACATCGTCGGCTCGTCGGGGTTATCGGACAAAGTCGGTGGTTGCTTGCGGGGTAGTCGGGACTCGGGGGGTCGGCGGTCGGCCGAGAACACCAGCAGCGCGGCTCTTCAGGGCCGCGTCACAGTCACAGACGCTGACGCGCGGCTGAAGCCGCGCGCTGCTGGAGCAAAAAGTGCGATAATTATCGTTTCCAGTTTTTCGCCCTGCCACGCCGAAGCTTCAGCGGAGGCGGGACGACGAGGCCGCTGCAACATGACAATGCTCGACCGCATGCGCCGCCACAAGGGCTGGCTCAAATGGAGCCTGTTCATCGTGGTGATTGCGTTTATCTGGCTGTACATCCCCAGCTTCATGGACAACCCGGCGGGTGCGGGGGCCCGGGAAGTCGTGGCGTCGGTTGACGGCAGGGACATCACCGTGGCCCGGTTCCGCCGGCTGTATCAGCAGCAGATGCAGGCGTATCGCAATGCGTACGGCGCGAATATGGACGACCGGATGCTCCGTCAGCTCGGCATCGAGCAGCGCATCGTTCAGCAGATGGTCGAAGAGGAAATCGGGATGTCCGAGGCGGGGCGCCTTGGCATCACCGCCACCGATTCCGAGGTTCAGACGCGCATTCAGGCGCTGCCGGCGTTCCAGGAAAACGGGCAGTTCATCGGCTTTCAGCGATATCAGCAGATTCTGAACATGCAGAATCCTCCGATCCGCGCCAGCGAATTCGAGGAGCAGATTCGCCGCAGCATCGTGCTCGAGAAGCTTCAGGCCGCGCTCACGGGCTGGGTCACGGTCGGCGACAAGGAAGTGGACGACGAGTTCGTCCGGCGGAACGAGAAGGTCAAGCTCGGCGTGGTGTCGTTTCCCGCCGACAAGTTCCGCGACAGCGTGAACGTGACGGACGCCGACGTGGCCGCGCACTTCGAAGGTCACAAGGACGAGTATCGAATCCCAGAGAAGCGCAAGGTCCGCTACGTGCTGGTCGACACCAATGCGCTGCGCGAACGGACGGCCATCTCGGCAGCGGACATTCAGCGTTCCTACCAGGAGAACGAGCAGCAGTATTCGACGCCCGAGCAGGTCACGGTCAGCCACATCCTGCTGAAGACCGAGGGCAAAGACGACGCCGCGGTAAAGAAGCAGATCGAGGACATCCTCAAGAAAGCCAGGGCCGGCGAGGATTTCGCGGAGCTCGCGAACAAGTACTCCGAAGACGAGGGTAGCAACAAGAAGGGCGGCGTCTACGACTTCTTCGGGCGCGGCGCGATGGTCAAGGAGTTCGAGGATGCGGCGTTTTCGCTGAAGCCCGGCGAGATCAGCGAGCCGGTCAAGACGCAGTTCGGCTATCACATCATCAAGGGCGGTGAAAAACGCGCGGCGACGACGAGGACGCTCGAAGAGGTGCGGCCGCAGATTGAAGATCAGCTCAAGTGGGAGCGTGCCCGCGAGCAGGCGCAGCGCATCGCCACCGAGTTGACCCCAATCCTGAAGAAGCCCGAGGATTTCGAAAAAGCCAAGCGTGATGCGGTGATCGTGAGCGAGTCCGGCTTCTTCAGCCGCGACGAACCGATCGCCGGGCTCGGCGTAGCGCCGGCCGTCGCGCAGGAAGCCTTCGCCGCGAAACAGAACGAGGTGAAGGGGCCGATCGCCACGCCACAGGGTCTGGCGTTCATCACCGTCACCGGCACGCAGGACGCGCGCGTGCCGTCTTTGGACGAAGTGAAGGCACGTGTCCGCGAGGACGTCGTCAAGCGCAAGGCCGTGGACGCGGCCCGGCAGAAAGCTGCGTCGCTGGGCTCGATGCAGTCGGGCGATCTCGCGGGGGTTGCGAAGGCCGCCGGACTCGAGATGAAGACGACGGATCTGATCGCACGTGGCGCGCCGATTCCGGAGATCGGCGTGAGCACTGAAGTCGACACGGCGGCGTTCGCGCTCCCCGTTGGCGGCGTCAGCCAGCCGGTCACGACTGACACCGGCGCCGTCGTCGTCAAGGTGATCGAGAAGAAAGCCGTGACGCCGGAAGAAACCGCCGCGGGCCGCGATGCGTTGAAGAACGAGCTGCTGAACGCGCAACGCAATCGCTTCTACGGGTCGTACATGAGCAAGGTCCGGAAGCGGCTGCAGGACGAGCAGCGGATCAACATCAACGCGGACGTGTTGACGCAGATGCTCGGGAACTAGACAACTTCTAACGCCCAACGCCCAACTCCCAAAGCAGAGCCGCTCGAGCGAAGTGGGGTGGAAAGACGTACCAAACAGCTGGTCGGTACGACTTTCACCCCACTCGCTCGAGCGGCTCTGCTTTGGGAGTTGGGAGTTGGGCATTGGGCGTTGGGCGCTATACTCGACCGAGGAGAAAAACAGTGGCTGTAAGGCGCGGCGTCGTTTTCGTGCTCGTGCTCATCCTGGCCGCCGTGGCCATTTCGATGGCCGGCCTGATCTTCATGGGGCTGATGGTCGGCCGCAGCCCGCAGATTGCGAGCAACTCCACGCTGATCCTCCAGGTGAGCGGCGACTTGCAGGAAGTCGAACCGTCCGGCGTCCTCGATCAGTTTCTCGAACCACCGCCGACTGTCCGATCGCTCGTCGACGCGCTGCGCAAGGCGAAGGTCGACCGGCGCGTGTCGAGCGTGATCATCCGGCCGACGAGCACGGCGGCGCTCTGGGGCAAGGTCCAGGAAGTGCGCGATGCGATCGTCGACTTCCGGCAGTCAAAAAAGCCGATCATCGCGTTCCTCGAATACGGTGGCGATCAGGCGTATTACCTCGCCAGCGCGTGCGAGAAGGTCTTTCTCCTGCCGACGGCGTCGCTCGATCTGACCGGCATCGCCAGTTACGAGCTGTTCCTCAGAGGCACGCTGGACAAGATCGGAGCGTTCCCCGACGCGCTCCATGTGGGCGAATACAAGACGGCGGCGAATACCTTTACAGAGAAAGGCTTCACGCCGGCGCACAAGGAGATGGCGGAATCGCTGAACACCGATCTCTACGGTCAGCTGATTCGCGGACTTGCCGACGGCCGTCATAAGTCCGAAGAGGAAGTGCGCAAGCTCGTCGATCACGGTCCATTTCTTCCCGAGGACGCCGTGCGTGCCGGCCTCGTGGACGATCTCGCGTACGAAGATGAACTCGACGACAAGGTGGAGCTGGGGCGGGGTCGTGTGCAATATCTCGAGCAGAAGCAATACCGGCACATCGACGCGTCAACGCTCGGCCTCAATCGCGGACAGCGAATCGCGGTGATCTATGCCGTCGGGATGATCAGCAGCGGCGAGAGCAACAATGATTCGACCGGCAGCCAGGTCATCGGGTCAGACACCCTCGTGAGCTACATCCGCCGGGCGCGGGCGGACAGCTCGATCCGCGCCATCGTCCTCCGGGTCGACAGCCCTGGGGGTTCGGCTATCGCGTCGGACGTCATCTGGCGTGAGTTGAGCCTGACGCGCGACGTCAAGCCGGTGATCGCGTCGATGTCCGACGTCGCCGCCTCTGGTGGTTACTACATCGCCATGCCCGCGCACGCGATCGTGGCGCAGCCGGCCACGCTGACCGGATCGATCGGCGTCGTCAGCATCAAGTTCGTGATCGACGGCACGCTCGAGAAGCTCGGGGTGAACATCGAAGGCGTCCAGCAGGGACGCTACGCGGGCATGTATTCGCCCGTCAGGCAGTTCTCGCCGGAAGAACGCGCGAAGATGCTCGAGGTGATGCAGGCCACCTACGACGCGTTCGTCGAGAAGGCGGCCGCCGGTCGCAACACGACGCCCGAAAAGATCGACGCCATCGCACAGGGCCGCGTGTGGACCGGCAACCAGGCGAAGCAGCTCGGCCTGGTCGACGAGCTCGGCGGGCTCGATCGCGCACTGGCGCTGGCCAAGCAGCGCGCGAAGATCGCGCAGGACGCGGAAGTCGAGCTGGTGATCTACCCGCCGAAGAAATCGTTCTACGAGGTCCTCGCGGATCCGCTCGGCCGGACCTCAGAAGGCATGGGCGCCGTCCGCGCGCTCCTCGGCCTTGGTGACCGCCGTGTACTCAGCACCCTTGCCGCGCCATTGCAGCTGTTCCGCCGCGGCGAGCCCCTCGCGATCATGCCCAACGTGTTTTTACGCTGACGCTTCGCGGTGCCGTGGTTCGTAGTCCGTAGCTCGACGCTCGAAGAACCTACACGGGACTCGGGGCTCGGCTTGCCCGCCGGAGCTTCAGCGAAGGCGGGGGCTCGTAGTGTCCGGCTTTAGCCGGACGTGTGCGACGAGCGACGAGCCACGAACCACGGCAAGCGTCAGCTTGCCCTTGCGTTTCGAGGGGTCTTACGATACGCTTCCCCTCGGGTTCCGATGGAGAGACCGACACCGGCTCCGGACATTCTGCGAGGCACGCTCGACCTGCTGATCCTCACCGCCCTCAGCCGCGGGCCGAAACATGGCTATGCCGTGGCCCGCTGGATCGAGATCGCGACCAACGACGCGCTGGCGATCGGCGAAGGGTCGCTGTATCCCGCCCTGCACCGGCTCGAAGAGCGCAACTGGGTAACCGCTGGTTGGGGCCCTTCGGAAAACAACCGCCACGCGAAGTTCTACGCGCTGACGAGACAGGGCCGCGCGCGCCTGCGGGTCGAAGCCAACAACTGGCGTCGTTACGCCGCCGCCGTTTTCGCGGCGCTCGACGCGCCGGCCGCGGAATAGGGGGAATCCAATGTCCCGGTGGCGCCGGTTCCGCCGGCTGTTGGGACCGGAGACGCGCGGCGACGTCGACGCGGAGCTCTCGTTTCATGTCGAGATGCGCGTCCGCGAGCTCGTCGAGCGCGGCGAATCGCCGGATCGTGCACGGGAGCTCGCCCTGCGCCGGTTTGGCGACTACGAAGACTCGCGGGAGGCATGCCTCGTGATCAGCGAGCGGCGGGAGCGGACCATGGTACGAACCGAATACGTGTCGGAGTTGCGCCAGGATGTCGCATATGCGTTCCGAATGCTGCGCCGGACGCCTGGATTCACGCTGATTGCCATAGCCACCCTGGCGCTCGGCATCGGTGCCAACAGCGCGATCTTCAGCGTCGTCCACGGCGTGCTGCTCCAGTCGCTGCCGTTCCGCGAACCAGGCAGGCTCTATGAAGTACGGATGCTCTATCCGGACGGAACGTTCTATACGGGCGTGTCCGCACCGGACTTCGCGAGCGTCCGGGAGGAGAATCGCGTGTTCGAGCAGGTCGAGGCTTACTCGACCGGCGTCTTCACGTTGCTCGGCGCCGGCGAGCCGCGAGAAGTCCGCGGCGTCAACGTCAGCGACGGATTGTTCCGCATGCTCGGCCTCGACATCGCAGTGGGCCGCGGGTTTCTTCAGGAAGAGCACCAGCCAAAACGCGGCCGCGTTGCCGTTCTGGATCATGGATTCTGGCAGCGCATGTTCGGCGGCGACCGCAGCGTGCTCGGGCGCACCGTGTCCGTCGGCGGCGATCCATACACGATCGTCGGAGTGCTGGCGCCTGGCGCGCGGCTGACGACGCCCGCGGACGTTTATGCGCCGCTCGAGTACGACGAACGGTTCAGTGCCACAGCCCAGACCGCACGACGGTCGGAATTCCTCGCCGTCGTCGGGCGTTCGCGTCCAGGCCTCGCGCTCAAGCAGGTCGATGACGATCTCCGGCGAGTCGGCACTCGCCTTCAGGTCGCCTTCCCCCGCTCGAACGAGGGACTCACCTTCAACGCAATTGGTCTGCACCAGTTGATTGTCGGCGACGTACGCACTCCCCTGCTGGTTCTCATGGGTGCGGTAGGGTTCGTCCTTCTCGTCGCCTGCGTCAATGTCGCAAACCTGTTGCTCGCGCGGGCGTCGGCGCGCAAGGAGGAACTCGCCGTTCGTGCGGCCCTCGGCGCCGGACGCACGCGACTGTTCCGCCAGCTGCTCACGGAAGCTGTCGTGCTCGGGCTGGCTGGCGGCCTCTGTGGTCTTGCGATCGCCTATTGGGGCACGCGAACGCTTATTGCGGCGCAACCGGCGGACATACCGCGTCTCGGCGAGGTCGGCCTCAGCACAACGGTGGTGCTGTTCACACTGGCCGTGTCCCTTCTTACGAGCATCATCTTCAGTGTTCTGCCCACATTGCACATGACGCGCGGCCGGCTCACGGAAGCGTTGCACGAGGGCGGGCGCAGCGGCGCGGGCAGCAGCGGTCACCGCACGCGGGCGGCACTCGTCGTCGCGGAAATGTCGCTGGCCGTCGTGCTGCTGGTCGGCGCGGGGCTGCTGATTCGCAGCTTCGTCGAGCTGATGAGGGTCCAGCCCGGCTTCCAGACCGATCACGCGATGGCGTTTCGGCTGACGATGCAGGGTGACGAGTACAAGGGGGCGCCGCAAATACGCAATCGCGTCGCACTGTTCCAGGAACGCCTGCGCGCGCTTCCAGGCGTCACCGTCGTCGGCGCCGGCACCGTGCTGCCGCTGAGCGGTCTTGGATCGATCTTCAATTTCACGGTGGAAGGTGCACCGCCTCCACCACCCAACGTCAACGCGGAGATAGCGATCGCCAGTACTACGCCCGATTACTTCCGCGCCATCGGCACGCCGCTCAAGCGCGGCCGCTTCTTCACGGAAGGCGATCACAGCGAGTCGCCGAAGGTCGCGATCATCAATGAGTCGGCCGTCCGGCGATGGTTCCCTCAGGATGACCCGCTCGGCAAGCGCGTGACCGTCGGCAACGACGTGCGCGAAATCGTCGGGATCGTCGGCGACTTCCGGCAGCGAGATCCTGGACAGGAATCGGTGCCCCAGCTCTTCGCGCCGCATGGACAGTTCACGACGCGAACCATCCGGATAGTTGTCCGGACGACTTCGGATCCGCTGGCACTGGCTTCCGCGATCAGGTCGGAAATTCGCGGCATCGACCCGAATCTGGCCATTCCCGACTTCACGCCGCTCGAGCAGCTCGTCTCGCGCTCGGTGGCCCGGCCGCGCTTCTACGCGTCGCTGGTCATGCTCTTCGCCGGCGTCGCCCTCGCGTTGGCTGCGACCGGCATCTTCGGAGTCATGAGCTACACCGTCGCGCAGCGCCGCCGCGAGATCAGCATCCGGATGGCGCTCGGCGCGCGTGCCGGGGACGTCGTGCGCATGATCGTCGGCCGCGCGCTCCTGCTCGCCGCCGTCGGCGCCATTCTCGGCGTAGCCGCCGCTCAAGCCCTCGGCCGCGTCATCCAGAAACAACTCTTCGGCGTGACCCTGCTCGACCCCCTCACGATCGCCGCCGTCATCGTGGTTCTGGGCCTGAGCGCCGTTGCGGCGAGCATCCTGCCGGCCCGGCGCGCGGCAGGGGTCGATCCGGCTAGCGTGTTGCGTTCGTAGTCGTCGTGAAGTCACGCGCATGCCGTGGCTCGTGGTCCGTGGTCCGTGGTATGTGGCTCGAAGAGCGCAAGGGGCGGTCGGGCTCGGGGGGCTCGGGACACGTGCTCGACTCGGCGAGCGGGTTTGCCTATAATTGTTGTTTCCGGCCAGTCGTTCTTACCTCTTCGTGCGGAAGTGGCGGAACTGGCAGACGCGCAAGCCTCAGGAGCTTGTGGCCGCAAGGTCGTGGAGG
>Ga0114129_10013419_pt1 | contig 11674 bp, 12 predicted proteins | sample RhiMetdeltSRZDD1_FD_80071 | JGI IMG/M metagenome (GOLD analysis project Ga0114129, IMG submission 80071) | Populus rhizosphere microbial communities from Tennessee, USA - Rhizosphere MetaG P. deltoides SRZDD1 (version 2) (version 2) | ecosystem: Host-associated > Plants > Roots > Rhizosphere >... | reverse complement strand
GCCGGCGGCGCGCCGGCTCTGGAAGTGGATGTTCCGCGCGACCAGCTCCTTGCCGGTGCCGTTCTCGCCGAAGATCATCGCTCGCCCGTTGGAGGGCGCGGCCTGGGCGATGTCGGACCGCAGCGCGTGGATGGCCGGGCTCTCCCCCACCATCACCCAGCGGTGCTGGACCTGCTCCTTGAGCGCGCGGTTCTCGGCCTCCAGGCGCCGCAGGCGGAGGGCGTTCTTGACCACGGTGAGCGTCTTCTCGAGCGAGAGCGGCTTCTCGACGAAGTCCTGCGCGCCCATGCGGACCGCCTTGACCGCGGTCTCGATGGTTCCGTGGCCGGAGATCACCACCACCGGCACTTCGGGATCGAGGAGGCGCGCGCGGGCGAGCGTCTCGATCCCGTCCAGCTTCGGCAGCCACACGTCGAGGAGGAGCAGGTCGAACCGGCGTCCCTCGAGGAGGGCCAGCGCGGCCTCCCCGCTGTCCACCGCCTCCACCTGGTATCCCTCGTCGCCGAGGATCCCGGTCAGCGACGTCCGGACGCCCGCCTCGTCGTCCACGACCAGTATCGATTCACGCATTCACATTCCTCATTCGGGAGCAATCAGCATTCAGCACTCAGCATTCAGCGTCATGCGGGCAGCTCCACCACGAAGCGCACGCCGTGGGGCCGGTTGTCTTCGACGCGGATCACGCCCTGGTGCTCCTGGATGATCCGGCTGACGATGGCCAGGCCGAGGCCGCTCCCCCGCTTCTTGGTCGAGAAATGGGGCACGAACAGCCTTTCCCGGTCCTCGGCGGAGATGCCGGGGCCGTCGTCCGCCACCCCCAGCCGCACCCGCCCGTGGGTGCGGTCGAACTCGGTGGAGACGACGACGGTGCCCTTCTTCTCCGTGGCCTCGATGGCGTTGTCGACGAGGTTGATGAGCACGCGCTTCATCTGGTCCGCGTCGAGCCGCAGCGCGGGCACGTCCTCGCCCAGCCGCCGGTCGATGCGCATGTCGGTGAAGAGGCCGTCGTAGAGCGACAGCGTCTGCTCGATCACGTCGTGGAGCGACGAAGGCATCAGGTGCGCGGCGGGCAGGCGCGCGAACTGCGCGAACTCGTCGACCAGGTTCTTCAGCGCCTCGACCTCCTGCACGATCGCGTTCGTGCACTCGGTGAGCACGCGCTCGAAGTCGGGGGCCGACTTCAGGTGCGCCTTGCGGATGCGCTGGGCCGAGAGCTGGATCGGGGTCAGGGGGTTCTTGATCTCGTGGGCGAGCTTGCGCGCGACCTCCCCCCACGCCGCCACCTTCTGCGCCCGCATCAGCGGGGTGAGGTCGTCGAGCACCGCCACCGCGCCCGGAGGCGAGCCCGGCGGTCCCGGCAGCGGCACCACCGTCACCGCGAGCTGACGGTCGCGTCCCCGGGACGGGATCATGACCTCCCGCTGCTGGCGCGGAGAGCGCCCCGACAGCAGCCGGTGCACCAGCTCCCGCAGCTCCTCGCGCACGCCACCCGGGAGCGCCTCGTCGAGGGGACGGCCCACGCCGGCAGGGTCGAGGTCGAGCAGCCGGATGGCCGCGGCGTTGACGGCGGTGACGGTGCCCTCCGCATCCACCACCACCACCCCCGTCCCCACGGTCTCCAGCACCGTCTCCATGAGCCGGCGCCGCTCCTCCAGCTCCTGGTTCTTGCGGGTGAGACCCGCGCGAGTGTGCTCGACCTCCTCCTCGCTGCGGGCCAGGCGCTCCGACATCCGGTTGAAGGACGCGATGAGGGCGGCGAACTCGTCGTCGCTCGAAGGGAAGTCGACCCGCACGCCCCGCTCGCCCGACGCGATGCGCTCCGCCCCTTCGGCCACCAGGCGCAGCGGCGTCGTGATGCGGCGGGCGAGGTAGAGCGAGAGCCACACCGCGCCGAACAGGATGAGGAGGGCCGGGAAGAGGTAGACGGAGACGTAGAGCGCCTTGATCGGGTCCTTCACCGCCTCGGTCTTCCGGAACTTCGTGTAGCGCTCCTGGACCTCGCGGGCCTCCGCGGCCACGCCGCCGGGCAGCAGCGTCGAGACGACGACCACCCCCTGCACCGCGCCCGCCGCGTCCTTCACCGGCACCGCCACCCTCACCAGGTCGCCCAGCGGAAACGGCACGACGGCCTCCGCCTCCTTGCCGCCGAGCGCCGAGTCGGCCAGCGTCTCTCCCGAAGGCCCGGTGTCGGAGGCGGGCGGGAGCCGGGGGTCCATCACCGCCATCAGCTCGCCCTCGGGGACGAAGACGTTGACCATGTCCATCCGCAGCTCGCGCGCCCGCGCCTCGACCAGGCGGCGAAGGCTCCGCCGACCCTCCGCCGCGAGCGCGCCGCGGGCGGCGATCTCGCGCGCGAGCGCCCGCGCGTGGATGCGGCTGCGATCGGCCACCGACTCCCGCAGCGCGGTTCCCAGGGCCTGGGACGAGGAGAGGATGCGCTCGACGTCGACGCTGAACCAGCGGTCGACGGCCTGCTGGATGATGTCGCTCCCGACCACCACCAGCAGCACCGAGGGCGCGATCGCCATCAGGAGGAAGACGAGCAGGAGCCGCATGCGGAAGCGGGCGCCGAGCACGCGGCGCCGCCGCTCCATGAGCACCCGCACGAGGTTGCGCCCCAGGATGAACACGAGGACGAGCAGGAGGGTCAGGTTGAGGACCGTGAGGCCGTAGAGCAGCACCGAGGCGAGGAAGTCCGGCGCGAAGTCCCGGCTCTTGCGCAGCAGCAGCTGCACGCCCAGGAAGGCCAGCAACGCTCCCGCCGTTGCCATCAGCACCAGGCGAGCGTTGTTGCGGAAGGACGGTTGACGGGGCATCTGGATGGCCGACCATTGTAGCTTGCCAGCCACACCTGCCCTAACAGGACCGTTGACCCCCGTATCCGGCCGTGGTACAACGGCCTAGCCCTTGCGACCGCTGGCGACGGCCCTCATCGTTTCCGGCCTGGCCGGCTCCCTGGCGGCACCCCTCCTCGCCGACGAGCCCCCCGTCGTTGTCGTGGCCCTCGACACCTCCAAGAGCATCGGGAAGCAGGGGCTCGAGCGGGCGCTCGAGCTGACCCTCGGGATCCTGCCGGAGCTGGGGGCCGGGACCGAAGCGGCCGTGTTCACCTTCGACGACCAGTCGCGGCTCCTCCAGGCGCGCACGTCACGTCCGGACGATCTGCGCCGAGCTCTCTCGGGCGTCGCGATGTCGGGCCGCTACACGGCCCTCTACGACGCCCTGTACGACGCGAGCCGTTACCTGCGCGATGCGCCGGGAGCGCGCAAGGCGATCGTGCTCGTCACCGACGGCCGCGACGAGAACAGCTCTCTGAAGATCGAGGACGGCCTCAAGGTTGCCGAAGAGAGCCACATCCCCGTCTATGCAGTCGGAGTCGGGCAGGTCGACGAGCGCATCCTGAGGCGGATCGCGAAGCTGACGGGCGGGGAGTATTTTCCGCCCGGCTCCGGAAGCGCCGCGGTCGTGGCGGCTCGGATCGCCGCCGCTCCTGGCGCATCCGGCGCTGTGATGGATCGAACCGCCGACAAGCCGTCGGGCCGCGTCTCGGCGCCTCCCCGTGACGCCGCGCCGCGGCCGGCGGCTCCGCGCGCGGGCCTCCCCGCCGCGGCCACGCCCGCCGCGGCCGGGCTCCGCGGGATCTGGATCGGCGTCGCGGTGGCCGTCGTGGCCCTGGTTGCGCTCGGCTGGATGACCCTCGGGCGGCGCTCGCGCCCGCGGTGTGCCACCTGCCGGCGGCCGCTGCCCGACCGCTTGTCGGAATGCGCGTTCTGCTCACGCGAGCCGGCCACCGCGCCGCCGGCCGCGCGGACCCGCGCCCCGGCCGACGCCAGGCCGACGGACCGGACCATCGTCGCCGATACCGCGCCCACCGTGGTGGCCCGCGTGGGTCCGACGACCGAGGAATACCTCGAGAAGACGATCGTGCTGCGCGAGCGCCCGGTCCTGAACGTGACCCGCGGGCCGGGGATGGGGCTGGTCTACGAGGTGAAGACGTCCGCGCCGACGTCGCTGGGACGGGCCAAGGTCAACGACATCGTCCTCAACGAGGACGTCGCGGTGTCGAGCGAGCACTGCCGCATCCGTCCCGAGGACGGCAAGTTCGTGCTGCACGATCTGAAGAGCACCAACGGAACGTTCGTCAACGACCGCCGCGTGACGCGCCAGCCCTTGACCGAAGGGGACACGATCCAGGTCGGAGAGACGTACCTCCAGTTCCGCCTCGAGCACCGCCGGAGCTGAAAAGCAGTCAGCGATCAGCGGTCAGCGATCAGGACGGACGCACCGCAGCGGTCAGCGATCAGCGGTCAGCGATCAGGACGGACACGTTGCAATGCTGACTGCTGATTGCTGATTGCTGCCTACGGCTATTCTCTGGTCTCCAGCAACCCCTTCAGCGTGGCCATGAACTGGTCGACGTCCTTGAACTCGCGGTAGACCGACGCGAAGCGGACGAAGGCCACCTTGTCCAGCTCCCGCAGCCGATCCATGAGGAACTCCCCGACCTGCGCGGTCGGGACCTCGCGGTCCGGGCTCTCCTGCACCATCGCCTCGACCTGGTCGACCACCGTCTCCAGCGCCTTGATCGGCACCGGCCGCTTCTCGCACGCCTTCATGAGGCCCGCGAGCAGCTTCTCGCGGTCGAAGCGCTCGCGCCGCCCGTCCTTCTTCACCACGAGGTGCGGGATCTGGTCGATGCGCTCGTAGGACGTGAACCGCTTTCCGCAGCCCAGGCACTCCCGCCGCCGGCGGATGACCTCGCCCTCCTTGCTCTCGCGGGAGTCCACGACCTTGTCCTCGACGTGCCCGCAGAAGGGACATTTCATCTGAAGGACCCCTCCACCGCGGGGATGGCCGCCACGCAGGTCGAGGACCCGGGAGACGCGGGCGGCTCCTCGGTCATCGCCGCGACCTTGCCCACCGTCAGGCCCTCCCGGCCGAGGAAGACCAGGCCCAGGACCAGCACGGGCAGGTTGCCCAGCGCGTGTCCGGTGATCCCGGCCGCGGCCGCGATGTCCCGCGGCACGCCGAAGGCCTGGGTCATCGCGAGCAGGTAGGCCTCGTGGAACCCGCCGACGTTGCCGGGCGTGGGGACCGCGACCCCGACGGTCAAGAAGGCGATGAGAAGGAACGTCGAGTGGAACGGCAGGTCCACGCCGAAGGCGCGGTTGCAGCAGTAGAAGCTCGCGGCGATGGCCAGCCAGACGACGAGGGACTGGCCGAGGATGGCGAGCAGATGGGCGGGCGAGGCCTGCAGCACGGCGAGGCCGGACGCGAACGACCTCAGCCCCCGACTGGCCGGGCGGGACAACCGCGCCGGCAGAGGGGACAGCAGCCGGTCGACGAGCGCCATCGCCCGCTCCGCCTGCACGTGGAAGGCGAAGAGCAGGGCCAGGACCGCCCCGGCGGCCGCCGCCGCCAGCGCCCCGCCGAGCCTGAGCGCGCCGAGCAGCGGCCCCCTCGTCTGGGCCGCGGGGTGGGGCAGCACGTACAGATAAAGGAAGAACAGCCCGAGCACCGCGATGAGGTCGACGAGGCGCTCCAGGATGATGGAAGCGAAGGCGGCCGAGGTCTTGAGGCCGTGGTGTCGCGCGATCAGGTACGGTCGCACCACCTCGCCGGCCCGGGGCACGAGCAGGCCCGACATGAACCCCACGAGGGTGACGGAGAAGAGCCGCATGAAGGGCACGCGGGCCAGCGGCGCGAGCAGGTACCCCCACCGCCAGGCCCGCGCCACGTACGTCACCAGCGTGGCGGCGACCACTCCCGCCAGGAACAGCGGATCGGCGGAGCGGAACGCGGCCCGGAGGGCCATCCAGTCGACGCCCCGGAAGAAGAGCAGCAGCAGGCCGAGGGCGAGGATGCCCCCCGCGACGAGCCGGCGGTGGGTGGAGGTCATGCCGGCCGTCCCTGCAACCCCTTCTTATTCATGTACTTGTTAGAGTGGCGGCACTCTACTACAATGGGCGCTCAAGCGTCAAACGCCACCGCGAGCGCCGGATCATGCCCGATGTTTTCTGAACGCGGCGCACCCGCGACGCGTTTGTCGGGGCTGAGGCGCTCTGAGACACTCGCCCCTTTGACCGAGAGCGACAACGAGCTGCTCCGCAAGTGCCGGACCGGGGACCAGGCCGCCTGGGGCGAGCTGGTCACCCGGCACACGCGCAGGGTCTTCGGCCTCGCGTACCGTTTCGTGGGACGCGTGGACGAAGCGGAGGATCTGACCCAGGAGACGTTCGTGAAGGTCTATCAGAACCTGGACCGGTACCGTGAGAGCGACGGCAGCTTCCCGACCTGGCTGATGACGGTGGCGCGCAACCAGGCCATCGACCACTACCGCCGGCGGAAGGAGGAGCGCCTGCGCCGCACCGAGGAGCCCGACGGCATGGACTCGCTGTCGTCGGGCGAGGAGGGCCCGCTCCGGAGGCTGGAGCGCGAGGAGCGCATCCAGCTCGTGCGTCGTGGCCTGCGGACGCTGCCGGTCGACCTGCGCGAGCCGCTGATCCTCTGCGACTTGCAGGGGCTGCCCTACGAGGAGGCGGCCACCATCCTCCAAGTGCCCCTCGGCACGGTGAAGAGCCGCATCAACCGCGGGCGGCTGGAGCTGGCCAAGCGGCTGATGAGGCGGCGGGCCGAGCTGGAGGAGAGCGCGCGGTGACGGCGATCCTCTTCGACTGCGCGCGGGCCGAGGAGCTGCTCTCCGACCACCTCGACGGCACGCTCGATCCGCTGCTCGCGCGCGAGCTCGAGGATCACCTCCGCGCGTGCGCCGCGTGCGCGAGGCTGCGCGACGCGCTGGCCGAGGTGGTGGACGCGCTGCGCAGCTCGCCCGCCGTCGAGCCGTCCGCGGACCTCGCCGCGCGGGTGGCACGCGCCGCGATCCTGCACGCGCAGCAGCAGCGCGTGGCGCGCCTCACCCCGCGGATGCCGGCCTGGCTGCAGGCGGTGGCGGCGGGGCTCTCGATCCTCACCACCGCCGGCATCCTCGTCGCGCACGGCGGCACCGCCCGCGCCGCGGGCCGGCTGGTGGAGCGGACGACCAGCGCGGGAACGTACGTCCTCGAGAAGAAGGACCGTCTGCTGGAGGACTTCCGCATCCTCCGCGTCGTGGTGGGAGCCGCCATCGAGGGGCGCCTCGACCGCGTGAGCGACCGCGTCGAGGACTACCGGCGCCTGCTCGAGCGGCGGCGGGAGGCGGAGCAGCAGCGTCTGCCCTCGCCGGCGCCGAGCGCGCCGCCGGAGCCATCCACGAAGACGACTTTGCCGAACTCCCGCGGTGATGGCCGCGTAGAGCGGGATGTGGAAAGGAGCGACCGATGAGCACGAGCCCCGCCGTACCCGAGGGGGTGCCGACCCTGCCCGCGCCGGCCGCAGCGCCGGCACCCCCGCCGAAGCTGCCCAAGAATCCATGGCTGGCCGTCATCCTGTCGACGTTCCCCGGCCTCGGCCAGGTGTACAACGGCCAGCCCGCGAAGGCGTTCGTCTTCTTCTTCGCCTGGGTGGGATCGATCTACGGCAGCGCCGAGATCAACCCGTTCCCCTTCGCGTTCATGATTCCCTTCGTCTACCTCTACAACCTCATCGACGCGTTCCGGACGGCGTCCCTCATCAACGCGCGCGCCCAGGGCGGCCTGCCCCCGCCGGAGGAGGAAGCCTTCGAGTCCCCGCTGTGGGGCGCCGGACTCCTCGGGCTGGGCCTGTTGCTGCTGCTGAACAACCTCGGCTGGATCAGCCTGGCCGCGCTCTCCCGCTACTGGCCGATCGTGCTGGTGGTGGCCGGCGCCGCGTTCCTCTACACCGCCGTGCAGCGGCGGCGCGGCGACGGCGCGAGCCGGCGGCCGGCCCCGGTGGAAACGCGGGATGGCGACTCCCTTTAGCATCGAGCGCATCGTCATCGGCTTCGGCCTGCTCGGGTTGGGCGTCCTGTGGATGCTCGCCAACGCGGGCCGCCTCGACCTGCTCTCGGCCCTTCGCACGTGGTGGCCCATGCTCCTCGTGCTGTGGGGCGCCCTCGAGCTGGCGCAGACTCTTCTCGGGCGGCCGACGCGCCGCGGAGGCTCTTAGGTGAAGGCAAGCAAGATCGGCCTGCTCATCCTCGTGCTCGGCTTCGGCGGCGCCATCGAGACCGCGTGGAGCGTGCGCCGGAACATCGGCTTCGGCCCCCAGGGCTGCCGCGTGCTGGCGGGGAGGTTCTACGGGCCCTCGTTCACGTTCGACGCGGACCGGACCCAGCCGGTGCCGGCGGGAGCGGCGATCGAGGTCGTCAACGCCTTCGGCGGCGTGACGGTGCGGGCGGGCGAGCCGGGCCAGGTCCGGATCGCGCTGCGCAAGGTGGTGTTCCGGCCCACCGAGGAGCAGGCCCGCGCCTTCGCGGACGAGGTCCGCATCGACGCCACCCTCGACGGGAACGTCCTGCGCGTGGGGACCAACCGCGACGAGCTGGAGAACCGGTCCGAGGGCCGCGAGGTGGGCTTCGAGACCCACCTCGAGCTGACGGTCCCCCCGGCCACGGCGGTGACCGTGCGCAACGAGCACGGCCGCGTCGAGGTCGCCGACGCCGCTTCCGCCGACGTGACCGGCTCGTTCGACGCGGTGCGCGTGGAGAGGATCGCGGGCGCGGCGAGGCTCCAGTCCCGCCACGGCGACGTGCTCGCCGACGGCGTCGGCGGCGACCTCTCGCTCGTCGCGCGGCACGGCCGCGTGGAGCTGCAGGACGTGAAGGGCCGCGCCACCGTGGACTCCGAGCACGGCGACGTGAGCGCCGCCCGCACCGGCCCCCTCGTCATCCGCGCCTCGTTCGGCGACGTCGGCGTGGAGGGCGTCCGCGGCGACCTCGAGGTCCACTCCCAGCACGGGCCGGTGACCGCCCGCGACGTGTCGGGGGCGGCGACGATCGAAGGCTCCTTCGGCGACGCGCGGGTCGAGAAGGTCGGCGCCGACGCGCGCGTGCAGTTCTCCCACGGCGGCATCGACGCCGAGGACGTCGTGGGCGGAGTGAGCGCGGAGGGGTCCTTCGGCGACGTGACGCTGGCCCGCGTCGGCGGGCCCGTCCAGGTGAAGGTCGTCCACGGCGGGGTGAAGGCGCGCGCGCTGGAGAAGGGCGCGCGGGTCGAGGCGTCGGGCGAGGACGTCGTCATCGACTCCTTCCGCGGCGAGGTGCGCGTCGAGGTCGAGCGCGGCGGCGTCGGCCTCGTGCCCGCGGGCGCGCTCACCGACCCCGTGTGGGCGAGCGCGTCGCACGGCGCGGTCCGGCTCGAGGTCCCCGCCGGCAGCCGCTTCGTCCTCGATGCGGCCGCGCAGCCGGGCGAGGTGGCCGTCGACGTGCCCGGCCTCGTGCTCACGTCGACGACGGCGGGCGTCACCAAGGGCGAGATGGGCGGCGGCGGAGCGTCCGTCCACCTCCAGGCGCGGCACGGTGACGTGCGGGTGCAAGCGGCGACGGCGGCGACGGCGAAGAACCCCTGAGAAAAAAATCTCTCTTGCGTCGCCGCGCGGGCTTCCGGTAGACTTCTTCTCCTCCGACAACCCAGCGGGAACCGGCAGCTCCTCTTCCATGACGAAGGTTGCCTCTTTGAATCGCGTCGACGCCTCGCGCCCGCTGCTGGAGACGCGGCTGCCTGGTCTCGTGCTCTGGCGGCGGGGCAAGGTCCGCGACGTCTACGACCTGGGCGACCGCCTGCTCATCGTCGCCACCGACCGCATCAGCGCCTTCGACGTGGTCCTCCCGAGCGGCATCCCGGCGAAGGGCATCGTGCTCACCCAGCTCTCGCTCTTCTGGTTCCGCCTGCTCGCGGACCTGATGCCCAACCACGTGATCACCGCGAGCGTCGGGGAGTACGGCCCGGCGCTGGAGCGCCATCGCGACCAGCTCGAGGGGCGGTCGATGATCGTGGTGAAGACCGAGCCGCTCCCCGTCGAGTGCGTGGTGCGCGGCTACCTCGCGGGATCGGGCTGGAAGGACTACCGCGCGTCGGGAACGCTGTGCGGCATACCGCTTCCGCCCGGGCTCCAGGAGTCGCAGCGCCTGGACCCGGCCCTGTTCACGCCGTCGACCAAGGCCGAGACCGGCCACGACGAGAACATCTCCTTCGCCCGGGTCGAGCAGACGCTGGGCCGGGAGCGAGCGGCCGAGGTGAGGGACGTGAGCCTGGAGATCTACCGCCGGGCGCGCGCCCACGCCGAGGAGCGCGGGATCATCCTCGCCGACACGAAGTTCGAGTTCGGCGTGCGGGACGGAAGGCTGATCTGGATCGACGAGGCGCTGACCCCCGACTCGTCACGCTTCTGGCCCCTCGCGGGCTACGCGCCCGGGCGCGGCCAGCCGAGCTTCGACAAGCAGTACGTCCGCGATTACCTGGAGACGCTGGCCTGGGACAAGCGGCCGCCGGGGCCGGCGCTGCCCGCCGACGTGGTGGAGCGGACCCGCGACAAGTACGTCGAGGCCTACCACCGGCTGACGGGCGCCGAGCTCCCGGTCGTCTTCGGGCCGGTGAGCGCACGGTGACGGCGGTCACCGCGCCCGCTCCGGCGCGCGCGCAGACTGCGCCGTCTTCCTTCACTTGAGCGATCTCGCCGCCGGCCGGGGGCCGGCCCGCGCGGCACAAGGGGAGCGTCATCCCGTGAAGCAGCAGTTGGACTCATTGGTCACCGAAATGGTCGACCGGGGGATCCTGTTCGACGAGGCGCGGCGCGAGTTCGAGAAGCGCTTCATCGCGCGCGTCCTGCAGCGCCACCGCGGCAACCTCTCGCGGGCGGCCAAGGACCTCCGTATCCACCGCAACACCCTCGGGAAGAAGATCGAGGAATACAAGCTGCCCGTCCGGGGAGGCGCGTAGCCGGAACGGTCCGGGCATCACCACCTGAGGCTTCCGAGGCGTCAGAGCCCGCCGCCTTGACAGCCGGACGCGCTGAAACTATATTTGGCACTCGCCCAGGGAGAGTGCTACGATTCCCCCGATCCTGTTGGAAAGGAGATATTTCGCATGAACGTTCGGCCACTGCACGACCGCCTGATCGTCCAGCGCATCGAGGAGAAGGAGACGGTCAAGGGCGGGATCATCATTCCTGACACCGCCAAGGAAAAGCCCCAGGAGGGCAAGGTCATCGCCGTCGGCAACGGCAAGATCCTCGAGAACGGGACCAAGGTCCCTCTCGACGTGAAGGCCGGGGACAAGATCCTCTTCGGAAAGTACTCGGGCACCGACATCAAGATCGACGGACAGGAGTACCTCATCCTCCGCGAGGACGAGGTCCTCGCCATCGTCGGGTAAAGCGGAAAAAGGAGATCCTCATAAATGGCGAAGCAGATCACGTACGGTGACGAGTCGCGGCAGGCGATCCTCCGCGGCGTCAACCGCCTGGCCGACGCGGTGAAGGTCACCCTCGGTCCCAAGGGACGCAACGTCGTCCTCGACAAGAAGTTCGGCTCGCCGGTCATCACCAAGGACGGGGTGACCGTTGCCAAGGAGATCGACCTCAAGGAGCCCCTCGAGAACATGGGCGCCCAGATGGTGCGCGAGGTCGCCTCCAAGACCTCCGACGTGGCGGGCGACGGCACCACCACCGCCACCGTGCTCGCCCAGGCCATCTACCGCGAGGGCATCAAGAACGTCACCGCCGGCGCCAACCCGATGGAGCTGAAGAAGGGCATCGAGAAGGCGGTGGGCGTGGTGGT
>Ga0114129_10013418_pt1 | contig 11675 bp, 11 predicted proteins | sample RhiMetdeltSRZDD1_FD_80071 | JGI IMG/M metagenome (GOLD analysis project Ga0114129, IMG submission 80071) | Populus rhizosphere microbial communities from Tennessee, USA - Rhizosphere MetaG P. deltoides SRZDD1 (version 2) (version 2) | ecosystem: Host-associated > Plants > Roots > Rhizosphere >... | reverse complement strand
GCGCGGCGCTCGCGTTCAAGTTCCGCGGCGAGCCGCGCGTCGCCGTGGCGTTCTTCGGAGACGGCGCGACGAACATCGGGACGTTCCACGAGTCGCTGAACCTCGCCCAGCTGTGGCGGGTACCGGCCGTGTTCGTCTGCGAGAACAACCACTGGGCCGAGTCCACCCCGGGGTGGCAGCACATGCCGATCGAGGACATCTCGCAGCGCGCCGTTGCATACGGGATGAAGGCGGTGAAGGTCGACGGACAGGACGTCGAGGCCGTCCACAAGGCCACGCGCAAGGCGCTCGAGCACGCGCGGAGCGGCAAGGGGCCCGTCTTCATGGCCGTCGAGACGTTCCGGCTCGTCGGCCACTACATCGGCGACCCGCAGGTCTATCGCTCGAAGGAGGAGCTCGAGGAGGCGCGTCAGAAGCACGACCCGCTCGACCAACTGCGCGCCAGGCTCGAGCTCTCGGACGACGAGGTCGAGGAGATCGACCGCGAGGTCCAGGAGGTCGTCGACGCTTCGGTCGAGTTCGCGAAAAGCGGGACCGATCCGAAGCCGGAGGACGCTTTGAAGAACATTTATGCGTAGCGGCGATTCATACGTCCCGGTAGGCGGCGCAGATGCCTGAGCTGAGCTACCGCGAGGCGGTGCGCGACGCGCTGTCGCGCGCGATGCGCGACGACGACGACGTCTTCGTCATGGGCGAGGACATCGCCGAGATGGGCGGGTCGATGGGCGTCACCCAGGGGATGCTCGACGAGTTCGGCCCCGAGCGCGTCCGCAACACACCGATCTCCGAGATGGCGCTCGCCGGCGCGGCGATCGGCGCCGCGATGCAAGGCATGCGCCCGGTCGCGGAGATCATGTACGAGGACTTCCTCACGCTCGCGACCGAGCAGATCGTCAACCAGGCCGCGAAGCACCGCTACATGTCGGGTGGGCAGCTGTCGGTCCCGGTCACGTTCCGCACGCAGGGCGGCGCGGGCTGGTCGCCGGGCGCGCAGCACGCGCAGCAGCTCGAGGCGTGGTTCGTGCACATCCCCGGGCTGAAGGTGGTCTTCGCATCGACACCCAGCGACGTGCGCGGCCTGCTGTGGTCGGCGATCTACGACGACAACCCGGTCGTCTTCTTCGAGCACCGCACCCTCTACGGCCTGAAGGAGGAGGTGCCGGACGAGCTCGAGCCCATCCCGCTCGGACAGGCGCGCGTGCACCGTGAAGGCGAAGACGTGACCGTCATCGCCACGGGCCGGCTCGTGCACGAGGCGCTCGCGGCCGCGGAGGAGGCGGAGAGCGACGGCGTCTCGGTCGAAGTCGTGGATCCGCGCACCCTGCAACCGCTCGACGAAGAAGCGCTGATCAACTCCGTCAAGAAGACGAATCGCTGCGTCGTCGCCCACGAGGCCGTGACGCGAATGGGCTTCGGAGCCGAAGTCGCGTCGGTGATCCAGTACGGCGCGTTCGACTGGCTCGACGCGCCGATCGAGCGGGTCGGCGCGAAGTTCGCACCGCTGCCGTTCGCGCCGGTCATGGAGGAGTTCGTCGTGCCGCACGCCAACGACGTGCTCGAGGCGATTCGCCGCACCGTAGGACGCAATGGCAACTGAGATCAAGCTCCCGCGCCTCGGGCAGGGGATGGAGTCGGGGACGATCGTCAAGTGGCTCAAGTCCGAAGGCGACCCGGTCGAGAAGGGCGAGCCGCTCTACGAGCTCGACACCGACAAGGTCACGCAGGAGGTCGAGGCCGACGCGTCGGGCGTCTTGCTGAAGATCGCGGTCGCCGAGGGGGAAGTCCCGGTCGGCAGGACGATTGCGGTGATCGGCGAGCAGGGCGAGTCGGTCGAGGTGGCCGACGACGCGCAGGAGGAGGGCTCTCCCGCGCGCGCGCGTGAAGAAGAAAGAGAACGCGGGCGCGACGCCTCGACTTCGAGCGACGCGAGCGAGCAGGTGACGCAGATCCAGGAGCCGCAGTCCGGCAACGGACGGATCAAGGCGTCGCCGCTCGCCCGGCGCATCGCCCGGGAACGGGGCATCGATCTGCGCGAGGTCGCCGGCACGGGCCCCGAGGGCCGTGTCGTCGCAGAGGACGTCGAGCGCGCGGCGGCCACCGGACTGCCCTCGGCTCCGGTCCTGGCGGCAGCACCGGCGCCGACGGCCGTTCCGCAGGAGGTCGAGGTCGAGCAGCTCTCGTCCATGCGCAAGACGATCGCGCGCCGCCTCACGGAGGCCTGGCAGGCGCCGGTCTTCCAGCTCGGCATCACCGTCGACATGGGTCGCGCGCTCGAAGTGCGCAAGCGCCTCGTCGAGCTCAACGCCGACGGCGCAAAGCCGACCATCTCCGACCTGCTCACGAAGGTGTGCGCGATGGCGCTGATGCGCCACCGCGCCGTCAACGCGCTCTACAAGGGGGACGCCATCGAGCTCCACCCGAGCGCGAACATCGGTATCGCCGTCGCGATTCCGAACGGCCTCGTCGTGCCCGTGATCCAGGGTTGCGAGCGGAAGACGATCGCCGAGATCGCGGCCGCGCGCGCGGAGCTCGTCGATCGCGCACGCGGGGGCAGGCTCCAGCAGGGCGACCTCGACAGCGGCACGTTCACGATCTCCAACCTCGGCATGTTCGGCATCGAGCGCTTCGTCGCCGTCCTGAACCCTCCGCAGGCGGCGATTCTCGCGGTCGGCTCCACGGAGGAGAAGCCGGTTGCCGTCGACGGGCAGGTGGTCGTACGGCCGCGCATGGAGCTCACCTTGACGTGCGACCACCGCGCGATCGACGGCGCGACGGGCGCGCAGTTCCTGGGGGACGTGAAGGCGTTCCTCGAGGAGCCCGGGCTCGCCCTGTGACGATGGTCTGGTACCACGTGCGCGACCTCGCGGCCGGGCGAAGGTTCTACAAGGAGAAGCTCGGCTTCACCGAGACGTTCTTCGACGAGCAGGCCGGCTGGTCGAAGCTCGAGCGGAACGGAATGGAGATCGGGCTCGCGCAGGGCGAGCCGCAGGAGGACGGCGGCGTGGCACACGTCGACGTTACGGACGTCAAGGCAGCGGCAGACGAGCTGCGGCAGGCCGGCGTCGAGGTCGGCGTCGTCTTCGAGCTGCACGGGGAGATGCGGTTGCTCGACGTCTACGACCCGGACGGGAACCGCTTGCAGTTTGCCCAGGAACTTTCCGCGGGCTGAGCTCGAGCGTCTGCTCGGCGCGCGCGTCGCCGGCTTCGATCGAGTCCAGAGCGGGGGTTACGGGCGTGTCAACGCGCACTGGCTAGCGCGGCTGGTAGATGGCCGCTCGATCTTCGTCAAGCACGCGCTCACGAACGAAGCCGAGGAGTGGCTTCGGACAGAACGGCTCGTGTACGAGCACGTGCGCGGTTCGTTCATGCCCGAATGCCTCGGTGCGACGGACGTGGTCCTCGTGCTCGAGGATCTCTCCGGCGCGGACTGGCCGCCGCCGTGGTCGTCGCAGCGCATCGGCTCGGTCCTGGGAATGTTGTCGGACGTGCGCTCGTCTGCAAGGCCTTCGGGCCTGCCTCGCCTTGAAGACATGCGCAGCGCGATCGTCGGCTGGCCGACGGTGGCGGACGATCCCGGGCCGATGCTCTCGACCGGCGTCTGTTCCGCGCACTGGCTCGAAGCCGCGCTGCCGGCCCTCCTGCGCGCCGCCGACGCCGCCGAGCTCGACGGCGACGACTTGCTGCATGCCGATGTGCGCAGCGACAACCTCTGCTTCAAACCGATCGGTCCGGTGCTCGTCGACTGGAACATCGCCTGCGTCGGAAACGGGGAATTCGACGTCGCGTTTTGGTTGCCGAGCCTGCAGCTCGAGGGCGGCCCGCAGCCGTGGGAAGTGCTTCCAGACGCCCGTGAGCTGGCGACGGTGGTCGCGGGCTTCTTCGCGGCACGCGCAGGGCTGCCCCGGCCGGCCGGGGCGCCGGCCGTGCGCGACTTTCAGGTGCGCCAGCTCGAGGTCGCATTGCCGTGGGCTGCGCGTGAGTTGGGCCAGGCTGCGCCCTGACGGCGAACCGTCCGAGAGCGCGGCGTCTCCAGGTATCTAGAGAGCGGACGGCCGTTGGACGAGCGGCGCCGGAAGGCGGACTCGTCCAGGACCGAATCGCAGCGCGCGGCGACGGAGCAGGCGGGCCCTCAGGCCGTGGCCGAACTCGGTCCGCTGGTCATCGTTCCTCTTCACGCCAGTTGAGATGCCGCTCGCGCCATTTTCTTGCAGACTCTCCTGTCGTGATCCGCCAAGCGGGGCCGCAGGACGTCCGCTTCCTCCGGGACATGCTGAAGCACGCCTACCACTGGCGGCTGAACGAGGACCCCGACCTGCCCGTCGCCCGCTACGTGAACAACTGGGGGCGCCCCGGCGACGCGGGTCTCATTGCCTGGGAGGCCGGGCCGGTGGGCGCGGCCTGGTACCGCCTCTTCCCGGAGGACGCACCCGGCTTCGGCTTCGTCGACGCGGAGACGCCGGAGCTGACGATCGCCGTCGTGCCGAGCCGGCGCGGCGGGGGGCTGGGCGGTCAGCTGATGGAGGCGCTGCTCGCGCGCGCGAAGGAGCAAGGTCACACCGCTGTCAGCCTGAGCGCGGAAAAGGGGATGACGAAGCTCTACGAGCGTTTCGGTTTCCGCCCTGTCGAGGACAAGAACGGGACGGTGACGATGCGCGCTGATCTAACCTAGCCGTAGTGGACGTCGACGTCGCAGTTCTCGGAGGGGGCCCCGGTGGTTACACCGCGGCCATCCGCGCCGCGCAACTCGGCGCCAGCGTCGCCTGCATCGAGCGCGAGCCGGAGCTCGGAGGCACCTGCCTGCGCATCGGCTGCATCCCGACGAAGGCCTGGGTGCAGACGGCGTTCGCGCTGAAGGAGGCGGAGCACACGTTCGAGAAGCTCGGCGTGAGGCTCGGCGGCTTCCAGCTCGAGTTCGGGACTGCGAACGAGTGGAAGGCCGGCGTCGTCAAGCAGATGACGCAGGGCGTCGCGTCGCTCTTCAAGGCGAACGGCGTCGAGTGGGTGAAGGGAACCGGGACCTTCAAGGACGCGAACACGATCGCCGTCGACGGCGGGGAGGACGTGTCCTTCAAGACCGCGATCATCGCGACCGGCTCGTTCCCGCTGCGGCCGCCGATCGAGGGCCTCGACTCGGAGCGCTGCGTCGACTCGGAGGGGCTCCTGGCACAGAGCGAGGTGCCGAAGCGCCTCGTCGTCCTCGGCGGCGGGATCATCGGCTGCGAGTTCGCATCGATCTTCAACCGCTTCGGCAGCGAGGTGACGATCATCGAGATGCTGCCGAACCTGATCCCACAGGAGGACGCCGACGCGTCGAAGGAGCTGGCGAAGCAATTCGGCAAGCGGGGGATCGCGCTGCACCTCGAGAAGCAGTGCAAGAGGGTGGAGGACGACGGCTCGAAGCTCACCGTCCAGTTCGGTGACGGCGAGACCGTCGAGGCCGATCTCATGCTCGTCTCGGTCGGACGCGGCCCGAACGTCGAGGGCCTGGGGTTGGAGAGCATCGGCGTCGAGCTCGACAAGCGCAAGGGCATCGCGGCCGACGAGCACCGCCGCACAACCGTCCCGCACATCTACGCGGTCGGCGACTGCGCCGGCTACTGGCAGCTCGCGCACACGGCGTTTCGCGAGGGCGAGGTCGCTGCCGAGAACGCCTGCGGGCACGAGGCCGTGGTCGACAACCGCGCCGTCCCGCGCCCGATCTACACCGATCCCGAGATCGCAGGCGTCGGCCTGACGGAGGCAGAGGCCCGCGAGCAGTACGGCGACGACGTCGCGACCGGCATGTTCCCGTGGGTCGCGAACGCGCGTGCGGTGATGCAGAACGAGACGACGGGCTGGGTGAAGTCGATCCACGAGACGCGGTACGGCGAGCTGCTCGGGCTCGTCATGGTCGGCCCGCACGTCACCGACCTGATCGAGGCGGGCGTCGTCGCGATCGACGCGGAGGCGACGGTGGAAACGGTCGCCGACGGGATGGCCGCTCACCCGACGCTCTCGGAGGCGATCAAGGAAGCCGGCCTCGTCGCGCTCGGGCGCGCGATCCACATTCCGAACAAAAAGCGGGCTAAGGCAACCGCGTAGCGCGCTCGCAGTCGCGCGCGACGCGATGCGGCGATCTGCGGAGACGACGTCGCTGCCGGCGTCGCATGTGAGGCGGTCCGAGCCGCCGCCGTTCACGCGGGCTGACCGCCGCGACGATCTCGACCCCGAGCATCACCCCAGGCTAGTGGGATCTTTTTATGGTTTTGAAATGAGAAGTTAGCCGTATCGCCAAAGCGGCGAAAACCGTTGTCACGAAAATGGCCACGATCGCCCCTGAAGTCCCCGTCCTAGCTCGGGACGAGGCGTTCGAACAGCTCTACCGACGGTACGTCAAGGACGTCTATCACTACGCCCTGGCGCTGCTGCGCAACCCGGCCGATGCGGAGGACGTCACGCAGACGACGTTCCTCAACGCGTACCGCGCGTTTCAGCGCGGGGAGGAGATCCTCAAGCCGCAGAACTGGCTGATCAAGATCGCGCACAACGTCGCACGCTCGCGCTATGCGCGCATCAGCCGGCGCGTGAAGGAAGTGCCGCTGGAGGAGCACGTCGACCAGCTGGCGATTCCCGAAGAGGAGAAGCCCAACGTCGAGGGCGTCCTCCGGGCGCTCGGCCGGCTGCCCTTCAACCAGCGAGCGGCGCTCGTCATGCGCGAGCTCGAAGGGCGCTCCTACACGGAGATCGCCGACACCCTCGGCGTCTCCGTCGCCGCCGTGGAGACGTTGATCTTCCGTGCGCGCAGATCCCTGCGGGTCCGCACGGCCGCGCTCCGCTCGATCCTGGCGATCCCGGTCCCCGGCTCGCTCGCCCAGCTGTTCGGGGGCGGTAGCGCAGCGGTGGGCGGGCTCGGCGCGAGCATGCTGATCAAGGCCGCCGTTGCGCTCGTCGTCGGCGGCCTCGCGACCGGTCTCGGAGTCGAGCGAGCCACGCACGCGAACGCGGCGCCGCGCGCGGCTTCGGCTTCCGCCGCGCCTGCAGCTAGTGGCGCAGTCGCGAGCGCCGCCGGGCCGGGAGCCCGAGCCGCGAAGCCGCACAATGCCGCCGCTGCGCGGGTGGCGCGGGCCGCAGTCGCGAAGCGCGCGGCGGGCAAGGGTCTGACGATCCGTTCGGCGCCCCAGCAGCGTTCCTCGGCGCCGCTCGCGGTCGCAGCCTCAGCGTCAGACTCGGCCTCTGCTCCCGTATCGGCCGCCTCGTCGGAGGCGTCTGCGCCGGCCTCCTCCGGAGGCCCGGCGGCGGCCGTCACCCAGACGACGCAGACCGTCACCCAGACGACGCAGACGGTGGTCGAGACAGTGGATCAGGCGGTCGCCTCGGTCGCTGCAGCGCTGCCGGTGAGCGTGCCCCCGGTGCCTCAGCTCCCCGTCGACCCGCCTCCTCTCCCGCACTTGCCTTAGGTCACAAACAGCGCAAGATTCGGCCCGAACGGGTATCTACTAGGGCATGACGCCCCTGCTGGCGCAGCGGCCGCGCACGGATCGGGCCTTCGAGCGGTTGTACAGGCGGCACGTCGGCGACGTGTACCGCTACGCGCTCGCGGTCATGCGCAACCCCGCCGATGCCGAGGACGTCACGCAGACGACCTTCTTGAACGCGTACCGCGCCTTCGTCGAGAAGGGGAATCGGCCGGAGAAGCCGCAGAACTGGTTGATCGCGATCGCGCACAACGTTTGCCGGCAGCGCTTCCGTCAGTCCGCGCGCCGTCCCTCGGAGGTCGCATTCGACGGCGACATCGCCGACACGCTCGTCGACGAGGAGCTGCCGAGCGGGGAAGACATCCGCCGGGCGCTCGGCCACCTTGCGTTCAACCAGCGGGCGGCGCTCGTGATGCGCGAGCTCGAGGGCCGTTCGTACGCGGAGATCGCGGACATCCTCGACCTCTCGACGAGCGCGGTCGAGACGCTGATCTTCCGTGCGCGCCGTGCGCTGCGCGAACAGCTCGAGGGATCGCTGACGTGCGGCGAAGCCGAGTTTGCGATCTCCAGGCAGCTCGACGGCCGCTTGTCCCGGCAGGAGCGCGGGCAACTCCGCGCGCACCTCCGCGAGTGCCCGGAATGCGCATCGTTCGCGCGGCGCCAACGAGCGCAGCGCGGAGCTCTCAAGTCGCTTGCGCTCGTGCCGCTTCCAGGCTCTCTCGCCTCCTTCTTCGGCGGAGGCGGCGCGGCGGTCGGCACCGGTCTCGCCCTCAAGGCCGCGGCTGCGGTCACCGCAGGCCTCGTCATCGGCGGCGCAGGCGTGGCAACCGTCGAGCATGCACCGTGGAAGCCGCATCGGACACGGGCCGCGGCTCCGGCGGTGTTCCAGTCCGTCTCGCGCCATGCGTCCGTGCCGGCGCCGCGCGAGCACATCCCCGTCGTCGCCGCGAACGCACGACGCCAAGCCCACGCTGCCACTGCGCGCGCCGCGCGGAAGGCGCACGGCAAGGCCGCACACGCGCACGCAGCGACGCACGGCCGCGCGCGTGCGCTCGGCCGTCAGAGGCACTTCGATGCGAGCCTCTCGTCGCGAGACACCGTGCGGTTAGCGCACGTCCACCCGGTGCATCCCGCGCACCCGGCCGCCCCTGTGCGAGCCACCCATGCGCGCGGCCACTCCGCCAAGCCGAGGTCGTCGAAGCCGAAGGCCTTGCCCGGCCCGGCCGAGCACGGCGGCGGCAACGGCAACGGCAAGAAGCCGTAGTACATCCCTCGCAAGGTTCGCCGGCGACAGGAGTCTTCTAGGACGGACGTGCCCTCGTCCCATCCCTCGGGGACCGCGCTCGCGGCCCCCGAGGGGTCCCACGAGCGCTTGCTAGGCTCGCCCGTCGGGAAAGGAGCGGACATGTCCATCATCAATCGACGCAACGCCGTGCTCGGCTGGGGTGTTTGGCAGGTCGCGAAGGTCGCAAGCAAGCGGAAGGCCAAGCAGGCCGTTCCGGGCAAAGGCGAGCACGCCGGACTGAACAAGGGCGCGATCGCGGGAGTCGGCGCAGCCACGCTCGCGGCGCTCCTGTTCTGGCGCAAGAAGTCCGACGGCTCGCTCAGCAGCGGCTCATAGCGTGAGCGACGCTCCAGCGGGTTTCGTGCGGCCTGCGCTCGCGGGCCTGGTTCCGTACGAGCCGGGCAAGCCCGTCGAGGAAGTCCAGCGCGAGCTCGGCCTCGAGCGCGTCGTCAAGCTCGCGTCGAACGAGGGGCCCCTCGGCCCGTTCCCGCAAGCGCTCGAGGCCATGGAGCGAGCCGCGGCCGAGCTGAACCGCTATCCGGACGGCGGCGCGTACCGGCTGCGCGCGGCGCTTGCCGAACGGCACGGCGTCCGGTTCGAGGAGATCGCGGTCGGGTCGGGCGCCGACGGGATGATCGACGGGATCTCGCAGGCCATCCTCGACCCCGGCGACGAGCTCGTCTGCGGGTGGCCGTCGTTTCCCAGCTACGTCATCTACGCGCTGAAGCTCGGCGCCGAGGCGGTGCGGGTGCCGCTACGCGACCACCGCTACGACCTCGACGCCCTGCTCGCTGCGGTCACTCCGCGAACGAAGCTCGTCTACATCTGCCACCCGAACAACCCGACCGGCACGATGAACACCCGGGCCGAGCTCGACGCGTACTTCGACCGCGTGCCCGACCACGTGCTGACCGTGCTCGACCAGGCGTACTTCGAGTACATCGAGGACCCCGGGTACGCGGACGGGATCGAGGACTACTTCAAGGCGGGCCGCCGCGTGATCGTGCTGCGCACGTTCTCGAAGATCTACGGCCTCGCCGGAGTGCGCGTCGGCTACGGGGTCGCCGCTGCCGAGCTCGTGACGGAGCTCGGCAAGACGCGTCGCGCATTCGACCTCACGACACCGGGGCAGGAAGCGGCGCTCGCGAGCCTCGACGCGTCCGGCGAGCTGCGGCGCCGGCGTGAGCTCAACGAGGCGGGACGAGCCGAGCTCGAGCGCCTGCTGCGCGACGCCGGGTACGAAGTCGTTCCGGGCTCCGCCGGCAACTTCGTGTACGTCGAGCTCGAGGACGACGCGCAGACGCTGTTCGACGCGCTACTGCGCCAGGGCGTGATCGTGAGGCCGCTGGCCGCCTTCGGAGCGCCGCGTGCGGTCCGCGTCACCGTCGGGACCCCGGACGAGCACGCCTTCCTCGCCGACGCACTGGCTCGCGCCCGCGCTGTCGCATGAGACTGCTCCGGACCGCGCCGAGCTTCCGCCTGCTCTTCTTCGCAACGCTCGGATCGAGCCTCGGCACGCTGCTCGCGACCGTCGCGCTCGTGATCGACGTCAAGGACCGTACGAACTCCGGGCCGTGGGTCGGGGCGCTGATGTTCGTCGAGTTCCTGCCGGCCGTAGCCGTCGGGCTCTTCTTCGGCCCATTCCTCGACCGGCTGCCAAGGCGCGGCTTGATGATCGCGTCCGACGTGATCCGCTGCGGCGTGTTCTGCCTGCTCCCGTTCGCCGGCAGCGCCGGGCAGATCGTGTTCCTGGCCGCAATCGCGGGCTTCACGACCGGCTTCTTCCGGCCGGCCGTCTACGCGGGCTTGCCGAACCTCGTCGCGGAGGATCAGCTCGCGCGCGCCAACTCGTTGATCCAGACAGGCGAGAACGTCAGCTGGACGCTCGCGCCGATCCTCGGCGGCGCGCTCGTCGCCGCGACCAGCCCCGACACGGCGTATTGGGTCAACGCCGCGTCGTTCCTCGTGTCGGCGCTGCTCGTCTTCCGCATCCCCGCCGCGAAGCTGCAAGGCGCGCTCGCGGTCAGCCGCGGATTCGTGCGCGATCTCGCCGAAGGCTTCGGCCGGGTGCTCCGCACCCACTCCCTGCGCACGGTGCTCGTCGTGTGGACGATCGCCCTCGCCGCGATCGCGGCGTCCAACACGGCGCAGGTCTTCCTCGCGAAGGACACCTTCTCCGCGGGAGACTTCGGCTACGGCCTCATCTTCGGCTGCATCGGGCTCGGTCTCGCGATCGGCAGCCTTGCCGCGGGCCCGTGGATCGAACGGCGCTCGGTCGGCGGCGTCTATGCGGCGAGCATCCTCATGCTGGCCGTGGGGATCGGGACTGCGGGAGCGATGCCGAACGTCTGGGCGGCGCTGCCGTGCTTCGTGCTGTGCGGAATCGGCAACGGCATCGCGGTGGTGTGCAACTCGCTCCTCGTACAGCGCGGCGCGAGCGACGAGGTGCGCGGGCGCGTCTTCACCGTGATCATGAGCGTCAACTACGCAGCGTACGGAATCGCAATTCTCGCCGCCGGCCCGTTGACGGACTCGTATGGGCCGCGCTGGGTGTACGGACTGGTCGGGCTCGTGCTCCTGTTCGCATCGCTGGTCGCCTACGTGCTCGGTCGCGAGGAGATCCCCGAGACCCGCGCCGAGGTCGAGGCTGCGTAACCGGCGAGACTGGACGCGCGAGACGCTTGCCGAAGGCGTTCGCGCCGGCGACAAACGGGCGCTTGCACGCGCGATCTCGCTCGTGGAGAACTCGGACCCCCTCGCGTACGAGGTCGTGCGCGACCTCTATCCGGAGACGGGCAAGGCGTACGCGATCGGAGTCACGGGCCCGCCGGGCGTCGGCAAGTCCAGCCTCATCTCCGCCCTCGTCCGGCACCTCCGTGAGCAGGACCGCACGATCGGCGTCGTCTCCGTCGACCCGTCCAGCCCGTTCTCGCAGG
>Ga0114129_10013417_pt1 | contig 11677 bp, 11 predicted proteins | sample RhiMetdeltSRZDD1_FD_80071 | JGI IMG/M metagenome (GOLD analysis project Ga0114129, IMG submission 80071) | Populus rhizosphere microbial communities from Tennessee, USA - Rhizosphere MetaG P. deltoides SRZDD1 (version 2) (version 2) | ecosystem: Host-associated > Plants > Roots > Rhizosphere >... | reverse complement strand
GTTCAACGAGGTCCGGGCGGCGGACGCTGTCCGGATGTTGGACCGGATCGAGATCCACATCCCGATGTAGCCGGCGATGACGGAACAGGCGGCGCCCAGCAGAAACGAAAGGGTCGTCCAGAAGGCCAGCCGCAACGCGGTCGGCACCGGATCGAAGTCGTGGTGCGAGCGCACGAAACCGTACAGCACGAAGATCAGTCCGGCGAGCATCGCGGCGAGGAGCAGAATCGTCGTGTTCTGCCGGCGCAGAAACGCCTCCGCCCCCTCCTTGATCGCGTTCGAGATCTCCCGCATCGCGGGGGTGCCGGTGTCCCGCTTCAGAACCCACGAAATCAGGTAGCCGGCGACGAAGAGCGAGCCGATCGAGAAGACGAAGATGAGGGGCAAGGCGAGATCGTGTGACATTCCAAACTCCTCTTTTTCGACGTCGGGACCCCGGAGGACCTCGCGGCAGCGAGCGTCACCCCCCGTCCGGGGCGCGCAGAATATCAGTTGTTGCGGGGTCTGATCCCGCCGTTACCGAGCAGGAGCAGCCGGAGCCGCAGCGGGAGCCGGGGCGGGCGGCGTCGCGGACACGCCTTCGATGGGCACGGTCTCCAGAACGATCCCCACGTTCTTCGCGCCGGCGGTGTGGACGATGTCCATCACGTGCGCAGCGTCTCCGTACGTCACCGCGTCGTCCGCCGAGAAGAAGACCGTCTTGTCGCGGCGGTTCTTCATGATCTCGGAAAGCCGCAGGGCGAGCGACTGCATGTCGAGCGGCTCCTTGTTCAGGTAGATCCGGTTCTGAGCCGTGACGGACACGATCAGCTGATCGAGCGAGGGCGGTGGGGTATCGACCGTCGCCTTGGGAGGAACCTTCACGTCGTAACCCATCTGGAGAAGCGGCGTGATCACCATGAAGATGATGAGCAGCACGAGGACAACGTCCACGAGCGGCGTGATGTTGATGTCGCTCTTGTAAGCGCCGGGCGCGCCGCCGACTCCCGCCATCGCCATGAAGGATTCTCCTCGCTCGTTCGACCCGGACTAGGCCGCGGCTTTCTTGCTCGCCGCGACCGTTTTCTTGTCGGTGATCAGGCCGACGTCCTGGAAGCCCGCCTCTTTCGTCATCTTCATGACCTCTTTGACTTCCCCGTACTTCAACCGCTGGTCCGCCTTGATGACGAGCTCGGTCGCGGGAGCGCGCTGGAACAGCTCGTCGAGCTCTTTCTGGAACTCCTCTTTCGGGAACCACTTCGAGCCGATGTAGTACTTGGGCGGAGTCGCCCACTCGATCGTGATGAGCTTCTGCTTCTCGTTCTCCGGCTTCTTTCCGGGGTTGTCGGTGGTGGGGAGCTGGATCGGGATCCCCTTCTGGAGAAGCGGGGTGACGACCATGAAAATGATCAGAAGCACCAGGCAAACGTCGACGAGCGGAGTGACGTTGATGTCACTCTGAACGCTGTGCCGGCTGCCGCCGCCTCCTCCCATGCCCATGGCCGCTCCTCCTCTCTCTTCGGAACGCTAGGAAGCGCGCATGGAGAGGTTGACCCCCGCTCCGCGCCGCTTGATGAAGTAATCGATGAGCTCGGAGGCCGAGTTGGACATCTCGACCTGGAAGCGTTCGATCTTGTTGGTGAAGATGTTGAACAGCCACACGGCCGGGATGGCGACGAAGAGCCCGAGGGCCGTGGTCACCAGCGCCTCCGCGATTCCGGTCGAGACCGCCGCGATACCGCCGGATCCGGTCATCGCCATTCCCCGGAACGCGTTGATGATTCCGATGACGGTTCCGAAGAGGCCGATGAACGGCGCCGTCGTGCCGATCGTCGCGAGGCCGGAGAGGCCGCGCCGCATGTCCGCGGTCGTCATGAGAGCTTCCCGCTCGATCGCGCGCTCCGCCGCTTCGATCGGGTCGTGCCCCACGATGTTGGAGCTGCCGCTCGTGACGTCGTGCTGGAACTCGTACAGGCCCGCCGAGACGACACGCGCCAGGTGGCTCTGCTTGTACTTCTTGGAGGAGTCGATCGCCTCCTGGAGCTTGTCCTGCTTCAGGTGCAGGGTCACCAGTTTGGCGAACGCGAGCGATTGCTTCTTCGCCTTGCTGAAGAAAATCCAGCGCTCGATCGCCACCGTCAGGGAATAGACCGACATGATGATGAGGAGCACGGCGTCGCCCTTCGCCAGGGGCGTCATCGTGTGCCAGAGCTCTACTGGATCGAAACTCATGAAAACGCTCCTTCTCTAGTTCTTTCTCCGGTCGACTCCCGGCCCAATCCTAGTGCAGGTTGAAGGTTACGGTTACCGTCAGATACACGCGGACCGCCCGCCCGTTCAGAGTCGCCGGGCGGTATCTCCACTGTTGGACCGCCCGTTGCGCGGCGGCGTCCAAGAGGGGGTTCACCGACTTTAGGACCTTCACGTCCTCGACGCTCCCGGAGGCCGTGATGATCGCCTCGAGAATCACGACGCCCTCCATCCGCGCCTTCCGGGCGGCTTCCGGGTAGCTCGGCTCGACCCGGTTGGTGAGCTGGGGGGCTTTGACGTCGCCCCCGACCCGCAATGGCTCGTCCCCGGTCCCGGGCCCCGTGCCTCCGACGACACCCCCGAGGACTCCTCCCGGCACTCCGCCGGGGACCCCGCCTTCCACGCCCCCCTCGACACCTTCCGCGGGCGCCTCCGGCTCGGGGGCGGCGAGCGGTATCGGGACTTTCTCGGGAATGATCGTCGGCGCCGTCATTTCGCTCGGTTTGACCGGGACCGGCTTCGGCGTTTCGGGCTTCGGCGCGGCCGGCTTGGGCGCCGCGGCGGGCGGAGGCGGCGGCGGCGGCGGGGCCGCGGCGTAGAAGGTGACCGGAATCGGCGGCTCCTGGACGTCCTCCACGAACCAGATGGACGCGCCGACCACGACGCCGATCACGACCAGGTGCAGAAGGAGGGCGACGGGCAGAGAGACGAGTTTTTTTCCTTTGCCCTTCTGGCTGCCGGACTCGATCAAAATGTCTTCGAACATTGGCTTCTCCCCGCCCGAATGGACCCCGCTCCTACTTGAGTGGTTCCGGCGTAGGCTTTGCCGCCAGGATCTTCTTTCGCAATTCCAATGCCTGCTGGAGGTACCGGTTGGCAGTATCGACGAACTCCTGCTTCTTGGCCGGGTCGGCCTCGATCTTCGCCTTTTCCCGGTAGAGGAGGTTCAGGTAGGAGAGCGCCTCGAAGTAGTCGGGCTTGATCTGCAGCGCCTTGTTCAAGGCGTCGATCCCCTCGTCGACGATTTTCGTACGCTCGACCGGGTCGATGTTGGGGAAGTTGTAGGAGCGGTCCCAGGCCTGGACGCCGATGAAGTAGTAGACCTCGGCCTTGGCTTCCGGGGTCGTCTCGGCGGCGAGCCGCCTCTTCAACCACTCGACCGCGTGCTCGACGTCCCCCTTCTTGAAGTACATCTGGGCGAGCGACTGCATGGCCTTCGTGTCTGTCGGATTGTCCTTGACCATCTGCTGGTAGAAAGCGATCGCCTCGTCGTAGTGCTCCGTCGAGAGGTAGAGCGAAACCAGGAATTCCTTGGCCTTCCGGTCCTCGGGGAAAGCTTCGGAGTACGTCTTCAGGTGCTCGATCGCCTTCGCGGCGTATTCCAGGTCCTTCGGGTGCTTCGAGCCCGGCTGGTACAGCCCCATGTAGGCGAGGCCGATGTTCTTGTGGAGCTTCTTTTCGTTCGGGTCGAGGCGCAGGGCCTCCTGGTAGCCCGCCAGGGCCGGCTGGTACTGCGCCGCCTTGAAGAAGTCGTTTCCCTTCTTGATCTCCTGCTTCGACTTCAACTTGTTGCATCCCGCGGAGGAGAGGGCCGCGAAAACGAGAAGGAGGAGAGCCGCGGCGTTTTGCGCAGACGAGCGTGCCCGGTGCGTGACCATGCGGAATCGCTCCTTAACTCTTTCGCTCATCCGGCGGGGGGGTCCCGCCGGAGCGGGAATTCTGTTGAATTCGGAAACGCAAAGCAACTACGTTTTTCGCATCGAAAACGGCGTCGCAGTCCAAGACCAAAGTCCAAGGGGAGAGCCAACCTTCCGACGTGCGCGGGCTTCGAAAGCGCGAGCGCACTCCCGGATTCCGGCGGCTCGGACTCCGGGCCGGGGAATAATCGCGGCCAGGGCGCACTTGGCTCGACTGGAGGAATCCGCTTGAAAAAGGCCCTTCTGCTGCCCGCTTTCCTCGCTTCGGCTCTGCTCGCGCAGAGCGGTCCTCCCCCGAAAGACCCCCCGGCTCAATCCTCGCCGGCGCCGAAACCCGGTGCGCCGAAGCCGACGACGCAACCGGATCCCTCGCATCCCTTTCCGCCGGTCTCCGAGCGCGTCGAGGTTTCGGTCACGAACATCGACGTCGTCGTGACCGATTCGAAGGGCAACCGCGTTCCCGGGCTCACCAAGGACGATTTCGAGGTTCTCCAGGACAGCATTCCGCAGGTGATCACGAATTTCTACGCGGTCACCGGCGGAAAGGTCCTGCTCGAGGATGGCAAGACCATTCCTCTCGACTCTCCCGAGGCCGCCGCGGAACTTCCGCGCCAGTTGAAGGCCCGCTACATCGTCTACATCGACAACCTGAATATTCAGCCAATGAACCGCAATCGAATGTTCAAGCGCCTGAAGGAGTTTCTCGCTGCGAACGTCGGCCCCCAGGCGGAAGCGATGGTCGTGACCTACAACCGATCGCTCAAGGTCCGGCGCAAGTTCACCTCCGAAAAGGGAGACGTCCTGTCCGCGATCGAGCAGACCGAGATGGAGACGGGCGGCGGCACGAGTCAAGCCGGCGAGCGGAAAGACGCGCTGTCCCGCATCAACGATGCGCAGAGCCAGGACGAGGCCATCCACATCGCGCGCTCCTACGCCGAGTCTCTCCGCAACGATCTCCAGTTCGCGGTCGACGGGCTGAAGACGACGCTGAACGGGCTCGCCGGCGTCGAAGGGAGAAAGATCTTCATCTACGTCTCGGAAGGCCTTCCCGCGTCGGCGGGCGCCGAGCTCTTCGACGCGATCGACCAGAAGTTCCCGGGTGGCTCCTCGACCATGGAGACGGTCCAGTTCGACCTGAACTCGAAATACGCGACGATCGCGCAGGCCGCCAACGCCAACGGAGTCACGATCTGGCCGCTCGACGCTTCGGGACTTGCCGCCGACGAGTTCATCTCGGCGGAAACGCGTTACATTGAGAAGCGGCCGTCGACCTTCTTCCTTCGTCAGAACACGCAGGCGCCCCTCGTCATGCTCGCCGATCAGACCGGCGGGAAGGCGTCGATCAACACCAACGACTGGAAGGCCAGCCTGGACGAGCTGTCGAAAGACTTCTCGAACTTCTACTCGATCGGATACCGAACGACAGGCGCCGCCGCGGACCGTCCGCACTCGGTGGAGGTCCGGGCCAGGCGCAAGGGCCTGACCGTGCGTTCGCGAAAGGGACTGCTGGAGAAATCGACGGAGACCCGAACGGCCGAGGCCGTCGTCGCGAGCCTGTTCTACCCGCGCGAAGACAATCCACTGGGAGCGAGCCTGACCGTGGGCGAGCCGCGCCCTTACGATCAGGACAACTACCTTCTTCCGGTCCGCATTGCGGTTCCGGTCGGCAAGCTCGGTCTGGTGCCGTCGGGAGACCGCTACGAAGGCCAGTTCTTCGTCTATTTCGTCGTGCTCGACGCCCTCGGCAAGCAGTCGGACCTCCAGATCCAGCGGCAGGCGGTGAGCGTCCCGGCCCATGACCTCTCGAGCGCCCAGAAGAAGGACTACTACTACGACGTGCAGCTCCTCGTCGTTCCAGGCGGTCAGAAGCTGGCGATCGCGCTGCGCGACGGCGTCTCCAACCTCACGTCTTATCTCCAGAAGAACGTCTTCGTCTCGGTCCTCCCGAAGGAGACCAAGAAGACCGGCTGACCACCGGGGCCCTCGTTTGAACTCTCTGCCCGCCGCTCGCGAAGCGAGCGGCGTGGGCCAGCCCTGCGGGACATAATCGGAGCGTGCCGGAGCCTCGGCCCACGCTGGTCCTTTTCGCCCGGGCGCCCGTCCCCGGACTCGTCAAGACACGGCTCGCGGCCGTGCTTTCGCCGGAAGGAGCCGCCGGGCTCTACCGCGCTTTCCTCGAAGACGCCTCGCGCGTCTACGTCGAGCCGGAGTGGAGCTCTGCTCTCTACGCCGACCCGGATCCCGACGAGCCGAGCCTCGTCGCGATCTTCGGGTCGCCCTGGCGCCGGGAAAGGCAGCAGGAAGGGGATCTCGGCGTCCGCCTGATCGGCGCCTTCGAGGCCGAGCGCTCGCGCGGAGCGAACGCGGTCCTGGCGGTGGGCTCGGATCACCCGGCTCTGCCGCGCCAGTCCCTGAGAGAGCTCTTTCGAGCGGTCGCATCGGGAGAAGACGCAGCGGTCATTCCCGCCCGGGACGGCGGCTACTGCGCGATCGCGCTTTCGCGGCGCGCGTCGCCGGAGACGCTGTTTCGCGGGATCCCCTGGTCGACGGACGCGACGCTCTCGGTCACGCTCGACTCCGCGCGGCGCGCGGGACTTCGCGTCGCGATCGCCGAACCGGCGTACGACGTGGACCGTCCCGAGGATCTCGAGTGGCTCGCGACCGACCTGGCTACCCGGAATCCGGCCGAAGCGGATTACCCGTGCGCTACGGCCGCGGCGCTCGCCCGGATCGCGGAGCGTCTCGCGTGATCCCCGTGCTCGACTCACGGCAGATGCGTGCCGTGGACGAGGCGGCGATTCGCGCTGGCGTGCCGTCCGTGACGCTCATGGAGAACGCGGCGACCGGACTCGTGAAGACCGTCGCCCGCGAATTCCCCCGGTGGCGCCGGATCGTCGTCGCGTGTGGCCCGGGCAACAACGGCGGCGACGGTCTCGCCGCGGCGAGGCTTCTCGAGAAAGCGGGGCTGTCGGCGCGGGCATTCACCCTGCGCGGCCCGGATTCCTATCGGGGCGACGCCGCCGTCAACGCGCGCCGGGCGCGGGACGCCGGTATCGCGTTGGAGCCGCTTGCCGGGAAGCGCAAATGGGACGAGTTCGCGCGGGCCCTTCGCGAGGCGGACGGGGTGGTCGACGCGCTCTTCGGAACCGGGCTCGACCGCCAGCTCTCCGGCGACGCGGCGCATGCGGTCGCGGCGATCAACAGGGCCGCCCGCCCGGTCGTCGCGGCCGACGTTCCCTCCGGTCTCTCCTCGGACGCCGGCGAGATACCGGGCGAGGCGATCCGCGCGACGGTGACCGTGGCGTTTGCCGCGCCGAAGGTGTGTCACGCGCTACCGCCCGCTCGGCGACTCTGCGGAAGGCTCGTCGTTCACGACATCGGGATTCCCGAAAAGCTGCTCTCCCGCAAGGGGCACCGGCTCTTCCTCACGACCGCGGACGCCGTGCGATCTCTCCTGCCCCCGAGAGATCCCGGCGCCCACAAAGGAGCTTTCGGGCGCGTCGCGATCGTCGCGGGATCGCGAGGAAAGATCGGAGCCTCGGTGCTCGCAGCCCGGGGGGCTTTGCGGGCGGGGGCGGGGCTCGTCACCGTCTTCTGCCCCTCGTCTTTCGAAGCGGTCGTGGTTTCCGCTCTTCCGGAGGCCATGACGCAGGGCCTTGCCGAAAAGGACGGCGCTCTCGCGGCGCGGGCGGCAGCGGAGCTTCTCGAGCGGCTCGAAGAGTTCGACGCCGCGGTCGTGGGACCGGGCCTCGGAACGGCTTCCGACACGGTGAAAGCCGTCGAGACCCTGGTCGAGCGAGCGCCGCTGCCCATGGTGCTCGACGCCGACGGGCTGAACGCATTCGCCGGGCGGGCCCGCGCGCTCGCCCGACGAAAGGGACCCATGGCCGCGACGCCCCATCCCGGCGAGGCCGGACGGCTGCTCGGAAAGTCCGCGCGGGACGTCCAGTCCGACCGGCTGGCGGCGGCGCGCGAGCTCTCCCGACTCGCCCGCTGCTGCGTCCTCTTGAAGGGGGAAGCCTCACTGACCGCGACACCCGACGGCCGGCTGGTCGTGAACTCCTCGGGGACGCCGCTTCTCGCGACCGCGGGCTCGGGGGACGTGCTGGCAGGAGTCATCGCGGCGTTCCTGGCAGCCGGTCTCGCCGTGGAGACCGCGACGGCCGTGGCCGCGTGGCTTCACGGGGCGGCGGGGGAGAGGCTCGCCGAGGTGCTCGGGGACGCAGGTCTTCTTTCGCACGAAGTGGCGGATGCGATTCCACTCGTCCGTCGCGAGCTGCGCGACGGAAGCGTGAGAGTGAACCGTGAAGCGTGAGCCGGAGGGCCTCGACTCGAAGAGCGAGGCGGAGACGGAGGCCGTCGGTCGCGATCTGGCGCGCGAGCTCGCTCCCGACGACGTCATCTACTTGATCGGGGACCTCGGGGTGGGCAAGACCGCGTTCGCGCGCGGCCTGGCCGCCGGGTTGGGGGCCGTCGCCCGGGAAGTCGCTTCGCCGACGTTCGCGATCCTTCACGAGTACGCCGCTCCCGGCGGGGCGATCGTGATGCGCCATCTCGATCTCTACCGGCTGGCCGATCGCCCGAAGGACCTCGAGGTCCTCGGTCTCCCCGACGCGGTCGCGGGCGCCCCCATCGCCGTCGAGTGGCCGCGCGAGGCGATCCGGGAGGCGCTCCCGCCGACGCGTGAAGTCGCGATGACGCAGGCGCCGGACGGCACCCGGCGAATCGCGATTCGGCGGTTGCCAGCCGCGAAGTCGCGCGCCGCCCGCTGACGGGCGCGACGCGCGCGTCAGAAGGCGAAGAGAAGACCGCCCGAGAGCTCGCCGTTGGTGAGCCATTCCCGGTTGTCGCAATCGTTGAAGACGTCGTTGCGGCAGCCGAAGCGGTCGTTGCGGTTACCGAGCGAGGTCGCGTACCCGCGTCCGTCGAAGCGGAACCCGAAGTGCGGATTTACGAAAGCCTTGAAGCCGATTCCGAGGCTTCCCGTGAAACGGGTGTCTCGCCGCGCGATCGAACCCGGGACGTTCGGATCGAGCCGCGCAACGCCTGCGCCGATCGTGATGTACGGCACGGCGCGTCGGTGACCGAAATTGAAGGTCCCATAGCCCAGAAGATAGTCGATCCTCAGATCCCCGAGGTTCTGCTGTCCGGGGTTGAAGAGCTGGTCGTTGTTCGTCACGAACTTCGTGTCGGTACGGGATGCCTGAACTTCGAATTCGAATTTCTCAGAGACGTTGTAGCCGACTCGCGCCCCGTACGTGGCCTTGTCGTCGACGTCGACTTTCGTGTTGAAGAGAGACGTGGTGCCGCGCGCGAACTCGCCGCCGAAGAGGTAACCGGCAAAGGGCGAGATCTCGACGGTCCCCTCGCGAATCTGAGCCTGCGCGACGGCGCTGGCGGCGACCGCGAGGAGTGACAGAAGGAACACCCGGAACTTCATAAAAGACCTCCGCCGCGTCCAGGGGCAATTCCGGTGCCAGCGGAAGTATTCCGGGCGGGCTCTCTCCGCCCCAAAATCGGGACAGGAGAGTGACTTACTTGCGCGCCTTCAGATGTTTCTCGATGACTTTCTTCCAGCGCTCCTCGACGTCGGGCGAGAACCCGATCGCCATGTCGATCAGCGCGCGGTCGGGACCGAGAATGAACGTCGACGGAATCCCCATCGCGGTCATCTGCGCGACGTCCTCGGGAGCTGCCGAATAGATCGGCAGCGAGATGTTGTAGCGCTTCATGAAGGGCTCCACGCGCTTGCGGTCGGCGTCGACGTTGACCGCGAGCACGACGAAGTTCCGGTCGCTGTAGCGGTCGTACATCCGCTGGACGATCGGGAGCTCCATCTTGCAGGGGCCGCACCAGGTCGCCCAGACGTTCAGCAGGATGACGTTGCCCTTCAGCTGGGAAAGGCGGACGGTTCCCCCTGCGTCTCCGGCGAACTCGAGGTCGGGAAAGACCTCGTTGCCCTGAGCGCGGAGGTTCCCGGAAAGGAGGGTCGCGAGGAGGTAGAGGTAGGCAGAGAACGATCGTCTGTGCATCAGCTCTTCCTCGAACGGCGCCGGGCGGGTTGATTATTTCCGGCGGAGGCCTGCGCGGCAGTCGGATGAGTCCGGTGCGCTGGTCGGCCCTCCCGTGGCAAAACCCGGCCCCGGGATTGCACTACTCAGATCTCGAGACGATTTGGTCTCGAGACGATTTGGAGCGAAATGCGGTTTTTTTGGATTTCTTTGGTTTCTGGGAACAGGTACGACCAAGGTCGAGTTATACTACGGCCAGCGTTTCTGCTAGAAAGCCGGTGGGAGGACTCCTAGCGCAGTTTTACTATCCCCCTCGAGCTCGTCGGTCGGGAGAACGCCAGGCCGGGCGCTCGAGACCCGTTTTCCGATGATCAAAAGCCCTCTCGCGATTCGACATTTCTGACGGGGTTCTTGGTCGACGGAAATCGGCAAGTCCAGGAGAAGAGCCGATGAGACGTCGTGACGCGAAGAAAGCGAGTGGGGCCTTCGGCGTCGCGTGCGCCGGCCTGTTTCTGGTTCTCACGGGATCTGCGGGAGCAGCTCCTGTCTCTCCTCCCTCTTCGCTGACGGCATCCGCGGTCTCTTCGAGCCAGATCAACCTGACATGGGTCGATACCAATTCGAACGAAACGGCCGTCCTGGTCGAGCGCAGCTTGAGCTCCTCTTCGGGGTTCGTCCAGATCGCGAGTCTTCCGCCGAACACGCAGGCCTACTCGAACACGGGCCTGGCGGCGGGAACCACTTACTACTACCAGGTTCGAGCGGCGCATAGCGGAGCTTTTTCGGGATATTCGAACGTCGCCAGCGCGAGGACGTTGAGCACCGCGCCGACGGCAACGCCCCCGCCCCCCACTCCCACGCCGACTCGCACTCCCACGCCCCCGCCGCCCACTGCGACGCCTCCCGGTGCCCCCACTCCGACGCCGACTCCGGGGAGCATTCCAGCCGCTCCGAGCAACCTGCTGGCAGCCGCGATTTCCTCGACTCAGATCAACCTCGCCTGGACCGACAACTCCAATAACGAAACGGCGTTTCGCGTCGAGCGAGCTCCGGCAGCGGCTGGCCCGTGGACCTACATCGGCGCGACCACTCTGGCCGGATACGGCGACAGCGGGCTCCAACCTTCCACGTTCTATGTCTACCGTGTCGCGGCCTACAACACGGCCGGGACTTCGGCCTATACGAATACCGCTTCGGCGGCGACGCAGGCCGCCTCCGGGGTGCCTGCCGCGCCGTCCGGTCTCGTGGCTTCGTCGGTTTCGTCGAGCCAGATCAATCTGACCTGGGTGGACGCCTCCACGAACGAGACGGGGTTCAAGATCGAACAGAGCACGGCGACGGTCCCCTGGGCTCAAATCGGCACGAGCGGTGCGAGCGTCGCCTCGTACTCGATCACCGGACTTGCGGCGTCGGCGACGTACTCCTACCGGGTTCGCGCGACCAACGCGACCGGCGACTCCGCCTACTCGAACACCGCGTCTGCGACGACGCAGGCCGCCGGCGGCGGATCAGTCTGGTCGAAGTGGTATGGGGGATCAGGGTCGGACAGCGGCAAGTCGGTAGCGGTGGATTCCACGGGCAACGTGGTGGTCGCGGGTCAGTACCAGGGGATCGTGAATTTCGGGACGGGTTCGGTGACGAGCTATACGAATCCGGGCTCCGGGCCGACGGTGGATGCTTTCGTGGCGAAGTATTCAGCCTCGGGCACGCCGGTCTGGTCGCGCAGCATGGGTGGGGATG
>Ga0114129_10013416_pt1 | contig 11677 bp, 12 predicted proteins | sample RhiMetdeltSRZDD1_FD_80071 | JGI IMG/M metagenome (GOLD analysis project Ga0114129, IMG submission 80071) | Populus rhizosphere microbial communities from Tennessee, USA - Rhizosphere MetaG P. deltoides SRZDD1 (version 2) (version 2) | ecosystem: Host-associated > Plants > Roots > Rhizosphere >... | reverse complement strand
CTCGCTATGCTCGATCGTTTCGCGTTGACGCGCAGGACGGTGATCGCCGGCAACGCCGAGACACTCCAGCAAGTGGGTACTCGCGCCGAAAAATGCCTGATGACCGATGCTGGTACTTCCGCTGACGATGCGGCAAACCAGGCGCACGCATCGGGCGCATCGACGGCGATGGTCAGTGCCGATCGGGCGACAGGGTTCCAGGGCGGCCCGGCGCTGCTTCTGGTCACTCCCACCGCCGGACACAGGGCGCCGTCGCCTGACGAGTACGCCGCGCTGGCCCAGTCGGACAGTATCGCCGGATACGCTGTGCCGGCCGTCATCGAGTTGCACGAGCTCATGCACAGCCGAGGTTTGATCGCCGCGGATGAGTTCAAGGGAACGAAGGTCAACAACGACCTGTGGGTGCTCGGCCATTCACGTCCCAACGAAGAGTCGAAGATTTGGGTGGATGACAGCCTGCACATCAAGATCGAGGGTGTTGAGTACTCGGGCGCGGCGGCGTTCACCGCGTTCTCAATCCATGGCGGATTCGATGCCCGTATGTCCTTCGAGGTAGCGAATCCATTCCAGGGTACAACCTTCGAGCTGGCCGCCCTTCACATCGACGCCGGATACCAACAGCCCAACCTGACCTTTGACGTCCACGGCGCTCCTCCGTATGCGAGCAGCGAGCGCGACGAGGACGACGGATTCCGCATCGGCTGGAACAATGGACCAGCACTTACCAACTTCGTCGTCGCGGACCCGGCGAAACCGCACAGCGCCGTACCACAATCGTCGAACCTGTACAACAACTACGGGCGCGACGTCGGCTACGCCAAGAAGGACAGCCCGACTGGTTACCTTCGACTTACGCGAAACGGATACGTCTACAACTCCTATTACCGCGACAAGTTCAATCAGGCCTGGGTACTGTCGGGTTCAGCAGCCGTACCGGCGCTGGCTGAAGCAGTCTTTTTGCGACTGGGCGCCAAGCACTGGCGAAAGAAAGGCAAACCCGCGCCGAACAACGAATTCAAATTCTCTCAGTTCGAGCTCTACCAATGGTGATGATCAAGCTGCGAAAGATTTCCAAGGAGACTTCAGAATGAACCTTCGTCCCGGAATCGACACACCGCCTCCGGCAGAATTGCTTATCGTTAAGATAAACCTCCCGTTTGACAACCGGCAGAAGGCGATCGAGGTACTTAAAGCCATCGAGGCCGTACGGCGGGAATTTGTGAAACCTCAGCGCGGAGACGCCTTGAATCTCCTCGTCGCGTTCGGGCTTCGGTTTTTTCTCGGCCCGTTGGAGCAGCGCGGCACGGAGGAAGCTATCCCGAACTTCCCGCCGGGCGGCGTGTTCAAGCCGCGCATTCCCACTCGGTTTGGAATCGAAGACCGAAACACACCGCTCTACCTCCGCACTATGGCGGCCGCCGGAGACGATGTGTTTGTAAAGCGTCGTCTCGCCGCTGCTACAGGGTCGAATCCCAGCGACGCCGAAGTGAAGGAGGCATACCGGTCATGGTTGTCGAGCTGCGAGAGTGACCTGTTCCTCTACTTTGAATCGAATCCGCCAGGTTCATTGAAACACCAGTTTTGGGATGCGGTGCGGACTCGAGCCGTTGAGCCTCATGGATTGGAAGTGGTGCGCGTGCACGACAGCGTCACGGGCACAGGACGCGACCACATCGGCTGGCACGATCCGAAGAGCAACCTCGACGACGAAATCGCCACGGATCCGCAGTACTATCGGAGCAAGATCTACCTGCCGCATCCGGCGCCGGCGTACCCCGGAGAACCGATCCAGAATCGCGACGATCCGCGCTACGACGGCGGGACCTACATGGTCCATCGCAAGTACATCGAGAACCTTGATAAATGGAACTCGGAGGACTTCAGTTTCACTGACGTGTACGGGCACAAGTTCACGGGCGAGGAAGCCCGCCAACGTACTGTCGGTCGGGATCGCGACACGGGCCGCGTCATCCACTGCCCCAGCGGGGCCTTGCTCGATCCGGAGCCGAAGGCGACCGAGGTGAACATGGGTTTTCGCGATTCGCACGTCCTCCAGGCCCGCGGCGGCATGCGCGATCGGAACCCTGCTCCGTTCCAGGGACCGTTCCCGCCCCTGAAGCCCGGTGAGGAGCACGTGTTCAATATCCAGGACATCCGCATTCGCCGGCGCGGCGGCAACTCCATCGAAATCGATCCGAAGACGAACAAGAAGATCTTTGGTCTCCACTTTATCTCGTTCCAAAACAACATTCAGCAGACCGGTTTCGAATTCATCAACAACATCTGGTTGTTGAACCCGCTCTTCCGCGGCGTCGATCACATCATGGATCCGGACAAAGGGATTGCTGAGCCGGTAGAAGGTGCATACTACTTCGTCCCGCCCGCGCACCGTGATTATCCGGGCGACGTTTTCTTCGATTGAGCGAAAGCAAAAACATATGGCTGATATGACTCACTACGGCTCTGTAGGATTCGAGAATGGCAACTACACGAAGCTCTCGGGTTCGAACAACTGGACAGTAGAAATGGTGGGAGGGCTTCCACTTGGACAGATCCGCATCGTCTTCGCGGATTCCGTCGCAGGCGCTTATGGAGTTGTCGTCTCCGCGCAGCACCATCGGAATGCCCCGCTCATCACGGCGAACTACGGTGAGGTCGACGACAAAGGCTTCACGGTCCATCTATGGGAGAGCGTCACGGACCGCACAGTGATGAACGCGAGTTTCTCCTTCGCCGTCCTGCCTACTCGGTAATTGCGAAAGAGACGCCATGGCAAGTTAATTCAGAAAAGGAGATTTGAGATGTTCCGAATTCTTGATCCGGTGCCGGAAATGGATGTACGCGCTCGCCGAACAGTCTATGGGGAGTACGTTAAGCATCACACCGAGTTAGCGCGAGTGCAGGTAGGCTGTCACAACGACATGGTCATGCTGGAAAAGGATCCAAAAACGGAGGAGGCGGTAGCCGTTCTCATGGCCACCGGCGCTCCGGGCGATCCGGTGATCTTTCCGTTACACCTTCACACCAAGGGCGAAGAGACAGTTTGCCTGGAGGGAACCTACGGCGAATACCTGGACGCAGGTGAAAACCCGGATGACCTGTTCGAAGGAAGTCTCACGTTGGCCGAGTTTCAGCAGAAGCATCCGGGAGTGGTTACGCTCCTCGAGCCTGAGGGTGACAGGATCCCGGTGCATTTAGGACCGGGCGCAGTTTGGGCCATAGGCGACAATACGCAGCACAAGCCTTTCGGTGTTATCGGCGACGGCGGCATGCTCATGGCACAAATCCACTGGGGCGGTCCGAACAAAATTCTCGAGTAGGATCGCAGGCCTTACCTCAACTAAGGAAACGAAGATGTCAACCGAAACACCTGTCCCAAACGAGTTCATGGGCTTCGAGGAACTGTCTAACGAACCGCTCGAAGTCCGGCTGGTTGGAGAAACGACGAAGTGCCGTTCGTGCGACTGGTTCTGGAAACCGGCGCCGTATGGACCATATCCGTCTTTTGATTTCACCAAACCATATCCGGAAGTCTTTCTCGATCGGACCAACGAGCAGTTCAAGGACAAAGATGTAGCGCGAAGCGTGCCCGGAATCAGCCGCGCACAGGCGATCGCCAATCCACAGATCCTGCACGGGTGCCGGAAATCACCAGTGATGACTATCGGCATCAACCCGAACCTGACTGGTTTTTGGCCCGGCCCGGACGGTGCTCGTTGGGCTTATCCTCTCTTCACCAACTTTGCGCGCTATGCCTACTACTACCGGCACCGCACGACGCACCAGGAAAGTTTTTCGCTGGAGTACATTCGCAAGCACATCCGGGAGGACGGAGCAATCAGAGCGAAACAGGCTGGATACGTGAAATCCGGGCAACGTGCGAGTGCCGGTCGCACGGTGACGCTGAAGCTCGTTTATGAAGACGGCTCGCGCGACGAAATCGTTCAGAAGTGGAATCCGGAGAGCCCCTTCGTGGTCCTGTTCGGCCCAGAGCAGTCGTTCAAGAGCGGCGAAATAATCGCCGGCTACATGGACCTGCCCCAGGGCGTTGAATTGCCGGTTCAACAGAATGTGGTCGGCTACTACCAGCGCGTGATTCCCATTCTCGAACAGGTCAGCGGCTGGTTACGCAGCCAGAAACACCTGCCAAACCTCCAGATGGCGGAGGACGTCTGTCAGTTGGACATGGTCGCCTGCGCCTCACCCGGCTGGGGAGCACAGTTCGAGATCAACAAGGAGCAAGTCGTCGAGAACTGCGTGAACAAAAACGCGTGGGTGGTCAAACAGTTGGTCCAAAGCAACCCGAAGGTGATCGTCTTCAGCGGTGAAAGCGCGTTTGCTATGTTCAATCGCATGTTTGAGCCGTTCATCACTCCCAAGCTACAGAGCAACATGGAAGTGTACGGCCTGCTGAAAATGACTGCGCGCGATCCGCATTATCTCGACATCCAAAAAGAAGTTGACGGCCGGCCGTATCGACTCAGGGCGCGCATCATCATCTCGCCGCACTTCTCATATGACGACAACTTCGAACCCCACGCGCGGCTGAGTCGTGAGGAGTTGCAAGAGTTCATTACCAAATATCCCGACGCTTACGCGGAGCTTCGAGCGGCTAATCGAGTTATCGATCCGAAAGAAAAGAGCGATGGGTATACGGCGATCCGTACGCAAGGGTTACGGGAGTGGACGAAGAAATACCCTGTCGCGGCCATTCCGTTAATGCAGGAGCTGTACGACCCCAGCGCCCTCATCGGCCAGGGCATCACGCAGGAAATCCTGCTGGGCAATCTCGAATACGACGACTCGAAGAATCACTTCAAGCGATCTCTGGGACCATGCCGGTTCTGCGTCAACTCCCTATGGAAATTCCCCGAGGGTTGCGCTTACGGCAAACCGGATGAACCCGCGGAGCCGGAAGGGTTCCTGGAGAAAGTCGTCGAACAGGTAATCGGAACGATGCAAGCCGTACACTAAACTCGTTCTATCCTATGGCTTAATGATCGACTCCGCGACCTGTCTTTCGCTGAAGTTCTTCGATCCGCTTAGACGCTTCAGCTTTGGTCAAGTTCAAATCGACTTCTTCACCTGCTTCATCCGCCAGCGTCTGTAGATACGATTTCTGCGCGCCGGTTATGGGTTCGTCTCCTGTTTTCCAATCGTCGGGGTCTTTTATAGCGTTGGATTGTTCGTTTTCTGCCGTTGTCGTGTTGCTCATGCAGTACCCTCCTCGTTCGTGAACGTTATGTTTCCAGCCAAAATTCACTAAACTGTTTCAGAAGTGCAACACGTTTTCAGCGATAGCCTGGCAGGGATTTCTGTCTGTAAAATCAACGAGACCGATTCAGAGCGAGACTGACTGCGTTATGCAAAACACTTAGCGCGGGGCTAGCTAAGCCGCCCTGGAAACCGGCGCAGCGTTGGCCCATCAAATGTGTTAAGTCGCGACTACTTTTCCTTCAGGAACCGCTTGCCTACTCCAGTAAAAGTGGAGAGGTATACCGGGGCTGCTTGCCCGATGACGGCAGGATCGGAATATGCCCACACCTCACCGTTTTGACTATCCATCAGGATGAGATAACTTTCCTCTGGCATACCTACGATCGAGCAGGACGCGCAAATCACTATCGGTGCAGCCACAGGTCCGGCCGTTCGGTTACTGGAGATATTGGACTTTGACTTGATGATGAACGTTCCATTAACGCGCGGCACGACGAAAGCGAAAATTGCGAGCGTCCCAACGAACGTCACCGACACGAAGAGCAGACTTTTCGTTCTCATATTGATCCTCCCATCCACCGTCGAACGTCAGTTGACCGGGCGCGCCCCGATGCTCTCGCAACTCCAAAAGTCCGAGTCAACCCCCAATTCGTACATCAACTGAATGACAACGCAGAGATTATGGCACAGCACTTTACACAGAGCCCCATTACTTGTGAGGCCCGTAAGGACATAAAGAAGTCTGCTTGTTCGACGGTTCAACTATTCGACTGATTGCAAGGACAGCAACACAGTAGTAGATCACTACCAAGCTCTTGACATTGTTGCGAAACTCACGTATCGATCCGCAAGTGAGAGAACTGCTGGGCTGATCTCAGCGCTTGCGAAGATCGCCTCCTCGCGCAACCAGCCTTCCACATATCCCAGCTACGCAGTGAATTTGCGTTATTAAACGATCGGGAGTCCTCATGACAAACAATCTCTTTTCTTTACTCACCTGCCTTCTTTTAGTGTTTTTGGGACACGCAATAGCTAATGCCAGTCAAAGCACTGACGTTATCACTCTGACTGTTCCCGCCGCTCCGTGGAACCTCACGCTACCGCGCGATGGCCTGGTGATGAATCGTCAGCAACTCAAACCCGATGGACGCCATGGCTACTTTTTGCTTGACGATAATAAAAACCTGATGACCGTGTCTTTCTTTATCGAGCCCGCGACGAAGTGCAAGAGCAGCAAGGAATGCCGAGACATGGTCTTAAAGGCAGGTAATCCAGCATGGGAGAATCCGCAGAACTTTGTGCTGAGTGAAACCGGTGACGTGAGCTACTTTGAGTTCTTCATGAGAAACTATCAAGGCGTACCCGTTCAAGAACAACATATGTACGCGCAGTTTGTAATCGACGGTTTCTGGGTCGATCTGCACATTTCGAAGACCCAGTACAAACCTGAACAGCACGTGCTTTTTTTGGACAGAGTCAAATCGATCAAGTTCGAGGCGAAGAAGAGAACCGAAGATTCGCCGACGGCGGCAGCGCAGAAAGCGGCCGAGGCGTGGCTGCTTCTCTGGGACAGCGCGAAACATCAGGAAGTACATGAGAGCGCGTCTCAGCAGTCTGATAAAACCCGGCGAGACTGGTACGTGCTCTGGTATGGCCTTCGGCGGGCGCTGGGTGAAGTAAAGGTCAGAAAGTTATCCCAAACAAGCGGGTGCCGCGAAGAGAAAGACAAGTGCATGATCATTTCTTTCGACACGTCGTTTGAACACCGGGACGACGTTTATGAAACAGTTATCGTCAGACTGGATAAAGATCGCGTATGGCGAGTCCTTATCTATCTCAATACCGGGTCGCCGTATTGATCCAAAACGCGGCGGTCTCAGAGTACTGGTTTCAGTTTGGCCCTTCCGAAATCAAGAACAGGTCAGGAAGGGGGCAAGCGTAGCGCGCCCCCGCAGCATCGACGGCGGGGGAGTTGCCCCCTTCCTGACTTGTCCTGCCAGGCAGGCGCTTCTAGTTTTCAAACTGAACCAGTACCGTCTCCCGCTCGGGCTTGCAACTTACCTTATAAATGAGGCATCATAGGCCCTGTTACCCCTTCTCTCGCGCATCGACGGTGATGCGCCCCGCGCACAAACACATCAGCGCCGGACGTTTGGATGGTTCGAGAGTAGGCTTGTTCACACACATCGAAGCCGCTCTTTGTTGAGCATCCGAACCTGATCCTTCGAACGCTACCGTTCGCCGAAGCCAAATCTGATTCGCAGCTTCTTTCATTCCTAATAAGGGAAAGGTATATCTATGTCGAAAAAACTTTACGTTGGAAACCTCGCGTTCCAAACCACCAGTCAGGAGCTGCAACAACTCTTTGGTCAAGCCGGAACGGTTGAGTCAGCCAGCGTGATTGAAGACCGGGATACTGGTCGATCGAAAGGGTTCGCCTTCGTCGAAATGTCGACGGACGCAGAAGCCACTTCAGCGATTGAACAGTTCAACGGCAAAGAAGTTGGCGGTCGCACCCTGAAAGTCAACGAAGCTCGCCCACGCGAAAATCGGAGCGGCGGCTTTGGCGGTAATCGGGGCGGCGGCGGCGGCGGCTTTGGCCGCAATGGCGGCAACCAGGGACGTCGTTCTGAGCCACGCTGGTAATCTCCGCATGCTGGACAGTATCGATCTCCGCATCGTTATTGCGCGCGGAGATCGATGCTGCCTTTTTCAATGAGCTCAAGCTCTACTACGTCTCACACACAAAGGATCTTATGAATTTTTCTCAATTGGGATTGGCGCCCGCAGAGTTGCGCGTCTGCGAATCCCTCGGTTATTCAACACCTACACCAATACAAACTAAAACCATCCCGCTCATTCTTCAGGGCGACGATGTAATCGGCTGCGCAGAAACGGGAACCGGCAAGACGGCTGCGTTTCTTCTCCCCGTCATTCAGAACCTGAGCACACAAGCGCGCCCGGGCATTCGCGTCCTCGTGCTCGCGCCTACGCGCGAACTGGCGCTCCAGATCCAGAACAACTACAGCGAACTGAACCATCTGAAATCCAATCGCAGTGTTCTCGTTATCGGTGGCGCTAATATCAGCGCGCAAATCGCCGATGTGCGTCGCAAGGTAACGATCGTCATTGCTACACCCGGTCGTTTGCTGGATCTCACGGAACGTAAGGCCATCGATCTTTCAGGTATCGAAGTACTTGTCCTCGATGAGGCGGATCGCATGCTGGACATGGGTTTTCTGCCGGCGATCAAAAGAATCCTGGCGATGTTGCCGGCCAGGAGACAGACGCTGTTGTTCTCCGCAACGATGTCGCCAACGATCGAGAGTTTAGCGCGCTCGACGATGAGACGGCCGAAATTGGTTGAAGTAAACACGCGCGGCCGCGCGGCGCAGATGGTCGAGCAAACCGCCTATTCCGTTTCGCTGGAGAACAAGACAGCGCTCTTGCTTGATTTGCTCGAGCGAGAGAACGATAAAGAAGCGCTGGCGAAAGTTCTGGTGTTTACGCGCACTCGACGCGGCTCCGAACGCCTGTCGCACATTCTCAAAGCCCGCAATCACAAAGTGAGTCGCATTCACGCCGATCGAAGTCAACCACAACGCGAAGCTGCTTTGCGCGAGTTTCGCGATGGCCGTGCGCGCGTGCTGGTCGCAACGGATATAGCGGCGCGCGGATTGGACGTCGACGCCGTTTCACACGTCATCAACTACGATGTGCCTCACGTTCCTGAAGATTACGTACACCGAGTAGGTCGCACCGGCAGAGCTGGTAAGCAGGGGAAAGCGATTACGATCGTCACGCCTGTCGATGAGTTGTCGATGACGGCAATCGAGCGACTGATGGGACAACCTGTAAAACGTATTGTGCCAGAAGGTTTTGGCGGTGCGCGGTCAGCTGAATCCCAGACCCGCAAAGCGCCCGTGCCTTTCGGCAGAACGTACAAAGGCAACGTCCGTTCTTTCCGGCCGCAGCGCGGCCGCTGATCCCCGTGAGTGTCGCAGTTTTGTAATTTTCGACTGTGCAGTCACTCCGTTCGCCCTGTTCTGTGCTTAGATACACGCAGCGTGAAGAAAATGCAGGAACAGGTCAGACTACTTAACGCGAATGGGGATCAAGGAAGAATGGAATCGAAAAGATATACCGTTAATTGGGCCAACGCCATATTTCTCATCGTTGCGCATCTTGCTACGGTCGCAGCTCTATTTTTCTGGAGTTGGCCGGCTGTAATCACCGCGATAATCCTTTACTGGGTGGGTGGAAGTCTCGGTATCGGCATGGGTTGGCACAGGCTGCTGACACATCGCGGCTACAAAGTTCCCAAGGCGGTTGAATACTTTCTTGTGACCTGCGGCACAGTGGCCATGGAAGGTGGACCAATCCAATGGACGGTGACGCACCGCATACATCATGCGCACACTGATCGAGAAGGCGATCCGCACACGCCGCGTGACGGCGGCTGGTGGGCCCACATTGGCTGGATACTCTGGGGTACAGCACAGAACCACAGCGAGAGCACCATCAAGCACTACGCACCCGATCTGGTAAAAAATCGCTACTACCGCTGGCTCAACAACTACTACTACATTCCCACCTTACTGTTGGGAGTGGCGCTGTTTGTATTTGGCGGTTGGGGTGTGATGCTGTGGGGAATCTTTCTGCGTCTGACGGTGGCGTTTCATACGACGTGGCTCGTTAATTCGGCCACGCACCTGTGGGGTAGAACGAGGTTTCAAACCGGTGACGATTCGCGTAATAGCTGGTGGGTAGCGCTCCTGACATTCGGCGAGGGATGGCACAACAACCATCACGCTCATCCGACGTCGGCGCGACACGGTCTGTACTGGTACGAGTTTGATTTAAACTGGCTGGGTATTCGTGTTCTGCAACTTTTCGGACTGGCCCATGGCGTGAAGCTCGTCCGCTTCAATCGCGCCTCTTCCGCGTGGCAGCTCATGCACGGTCCTACGAGATCCGAACGTTGACATTAACTCTGATTAAGGGGTTTTTAGAACATCCTAACTACTGACGCTCCCGCAAGCGGGAGACACATGGTAAGGAGATTTAAGGACCCTTCTACTGACCTCCCGCAAGCGTGAAACCACTATCCGCGGTGTCTCTCCAATAGCACCATCATTATGAGGCTCAGAAGTATCCGCGTTTCCTCGTCCTCACTGACGGTACCGAGCTTTTCAATACTAAACTTGCGCTGGAAAAGCGATGGTTCCTTCTTCAGGCGCATGACCGATGTACCATCCTCTCGCGCAACCACGTACTCCGGGTGAAAAAGATAGCCGCTGAACATTCCTAAGATAGGAACCTCGCACAACAGATAATCACAAACTTTCGCCCATGGGTTTGCCTCCTGAATTGTCAGCGCTCGACTACTACCATTGACTATGTCGTAATGCGCCTTCCACAAAGACTTCATTCCTTTTCGTCTGACGGTACCGAGGTGGGTGCCCCTGGCGTCCGTAAAATGATATTTCGCGGAAAAGTCGATTACTCGATCGGCGGCCACTTTATACAAAGGAAGCCTTTGGTCCGCATCGGCGAACACCGTGACCGACTCTTTTAGCTTGAAAGCTTTCTGCTTCACAAAGAAGCTCAAGTTTCCCGCGGCATCGACAATAGAAATCTTTTGGGCTATCGCCAGGATCTGGAAAGATAGTTGAAGTGGGTAGTTCACTGGGTTTTCTCCTTCAATTGTGAAGCGCTGGTTTGTAAGCTGCGCGGAGCGGGCGTGAGGGCCCATGCGGGGCGGCGCCGGTGTCTATCGTCAACCGGCAGCCTCCGGAATCTTAGCAAAGTGGGCTTAGATTAAGGAACAAAATTTTTAGAACGGTGTTAGATCGTTGGGAATCAGTGCCAGGTAATGAGGGATGACGTACGATATCCGTGCTTCGTCTGGAACCCGAATCACAGGAAGTCTGGAAAAGACTGGAGGTCCGTATGAACATGCGAAAACAAGAGCGCCTCGTCGCGGTTGCTTTTGGTTTGGTTATTCTGGCCATCGTCGTAGTGAACACGATGGGCCAGGAGGACGTTAAGTCGAGCGATCCGATTGCTGGTGAACAGTGGGAATACCTGGCCGTGGCGGGTCCAAGTAGTGCGAACCTTACAGCAACAGGTAATCCACGGATGCGAAAAGAGCCTGATAGTTCCTTCGGACGCGAGGCATTCGTACTGGAAAAACACCTTGACAAGCTTGGTGCAAATGGGTGGGAACTTATAGCCGTGGCCGGAGTCCCAACCGACCCTGTCTACTATTTCAAACGCGCGAAACGAACGGAGACGTCTCGTTAGTCCCGCAAGCGGAAACTCGTGGTAAGGAAATTTAAAAATCCTTTTTTCCATTGACCTCCCGCAAACGCGAAACTCATGGTAAAGGGATTTTCAAAAATCCTTTTCCCATTGACATCCCGCAAGCGCGAAACACGAACCAAAATGCGGAACGCAT
>Ga0114129_10013415_pt1 | contig 11677 bp, 10 predicted proteins | sample RhiMetdeltSRZDD1_FD_80071 | JGI IMG/M metagenome (GOLD analysis project Ga0114129, IMG submission 80071) | Populus rhizosphere microbial communities from Tennessee, USA - Rhizosphere MetaG P. deltoides SRZDD1 (version 2) (version 2) | ecosystem: Host-associated > Plants > Roots > Rhizosphere >... | reverse complement strand
TTCATCATTTCCGAGCCGGCGCAGTATTTCAGCAACCCGACGTGGTGGACGAAAGTAGCCTTCCTCGTCATCTCCGGATTGAACGCCGCCATCTTCCAGTTCGTCTTCAAAAGCCGGGCGCTTGCGCTCCCGGCGGGCGCCGACACGCCCGTATCCTTTAAGATCATCGGCGTCGTTTCACTCGTCTCGTGGTTCGGCGTCCTTTGGGCGGGGCGGATGTTGCCGTTCATCGGCGCGTCGGTGGGAGCTGGATTGTAGTAGCGGGATTAATAGAATGTAGGCCCGAGCTTCAGCTCGGGCGTTCCTCCTGAAGGAGCAACAAAATGACGCACCTCTTTGATCGCTTCGGCGTCGCAGCAGCGTTGGCACTGGCTGGTGCGGTATGCCTGGTTCAGGCGACCACGATGCCAGTCGCCGCTCAACGCGGCGGCGGATCGCAGGCTGGCGCCCAGGAGGTCGCGACACCGCGAACGGCGAGCGGCCATCCGGAGTTGAGCGGCGTATGGGGAGGCCGTGGCGGCGGCGGAGGCGGCCCGAGACCCGACGAACGGGGCAATCTCACCGTGCTCACCAAGGGCCGGCCGTGTTCGCGGACACAGGTCGCCGCGGGCACCTGCGCGCCCGCTGTCAATTTCGAGCGCGACTCGGGTATTCAGCAGCGCATGACGCCGAACATCCCGCAGTACAAGCCCGAGCACTGGGAGCGCGTCCAGTACCTCGACCGTGAAGGGACGCTCGAGGATCCCGAGTTCAACTGCAAGCCGTCCGGTGTGCCGCGCATGGGCCCGCCGTCGAAGATCGTTCAGACCGCGACCGAGCTCATCTTTCTCTATCAGTCGGGCAACACGTTCCGCGTGGTGCCGATCGACGGCCGCCCGCACGATCCGGTCAAGTCGCAGGACACGACCTGGTATGGCGACGCCGTCGGCCACTGGGAAGGCGACACGATGGTCGTCGACGTCGTCGGGTTCAACGACGAGAGCTGGCTGGCGTGGCCCGGATGGTTCCACAGCAACAACATGCACGTGATCGAGCGATTCACGCGCAACGGGAACGCGCTCACCTGGCAGGCGACGGTTGAAGATCCTGATGTGCTGCTGCAGCCGTGGAAGATGGATCCGCGGACGGTCCGGCTCAATCCCGATCCGAAGGCGACGTTGACCGAGGACTTGCCGTGCGAAGAGCACGAGGGCAAGCACATGGTCACGAAAGAGCGCGGGGACTAGAACCCGACCTCTACAACAGACCCAATACGATCAGCACGGCGAGTGTCACGGCGGTGACGCCGCACGCGCTACTCGGGTAGTAGGTCCAGCGGGCGCTGTAGGGCCAGGTAGGCAACCCGATCACGGTCAAAACCAGCAGCATCAGCAGGGCAACGAGCACGGAAGCGATCCTCCGCGCGCTCGTTGTGCAAAGCGAGTGCCCGAGAGGGCTCGCTCGTCGATTCACTCCGTCAGTCCGAAGGCGCGCGCGATCAACTCGTACGATCGGCGCCGCGCTTCGTGCTCGTAGGTGATCGTCACGATCATCACCTCATCGGCGCCGTACTCGGCGGCCGCTGCCTCGATGCCCTCACGAACGAGCGATGGCGATCCGACGATGCGGCGGCGGTCTGCCTGAGGTAGCGACGATCGATCGCGATCGCGGCGCTCGTCTTCGATGAAGCGCAGCGCTCGTTCGACCGGCGGGACTGCGATCAGCTCGCCGCGCCGCAAGAGCTTGAACGTCATCACGCCGCTCGACGCCAAACGCTGAGCTTCTTCCTCCATCTCGGCGCAAATGATCCACACGGCGACGATGACTTCGGGCGAGGCGCGCCACGGAGACGCCTGAAACTCGGCCCGGTAGCGCGCCGCGATCTCCCGCCCTCCGGGGTTGATGAAATCCGCGTAGGCATATGGCAGCCCTCGTTCAGCTGCCCACACACCGCTCTGCGGCGACGATCCCAAAAGCCACGGCTGTGGCCGCTCGGGCCGTCCGGGCAGCGCGCTGAGTCGAGCAAACGGATGCGCCGGCGGTAACGACTGACCGAGGTAGCCAAGCAACTCGGCGAGCTGCTCCGGGAAATCGTCCGGCGCGCCCATCCGCCGATCGCGCTGGAGCGCGAACATGGTCAGGTCATCGGTGCCTGGCGCGCGCCCGAGCGCGAGATCGATTCGATCGGGGAAGAGGCCGCTGAACATGCTGAAGGTCTCGGCGACCTTCAATGGACTGTAGTGGGGGAGCATCACGCCGCCGCTGCCGACGCGGATGCGCGAGGTGACCGACGCAATCGGGCCGATCAGCGCCTCCGGGCTGGCGCAGGCCAGCATCGGCGTCGCGTGATGCTCGGCTACCCAGTACCGGTGGTAGCCGAGCCGATCCGCAAGCCGTGCGAGGTCGATGCTGTTTCTCAGCGCCTGAGCGCCGGTCGAACCCTCGGAGATCGGTGACTGGTCGAGTACGCTCAAGCGCACGCGTCAATCGTACTCGACCTGCTTTCTGCGGTCTCTGCCGACTCTGCAAGCTCCGCTCAAAGAGCCTTCAGGAATGCGATCAGATCAGCACGCTCCTGATCCGTCAGCCCGATCTTGAATCGCGTGGCGTAGAACTCGACGACGTCGTCGAGCGTTGCCGCCGAGCCGTTGTGAAAATACGGAGCCCGCGCCGCCAGCGCCCGGAGAACCGGACCCTTGAACTTCCCGATATCGGCCCACTTGCCCGTGATCATCGCCCGGCCGGGATCGGTCGTCTCCACCGATTCCCCGGTCGAGAGGCGCCGCAGCGTGTAGAGCGGCAGATCCGGCGTCCGGCGTGACGCATCGGCGAGGCCGATGTTGAGCGGCGCTTTCACCGAGTGATTGCCGACGTTCGGCGAGTCGTGACACGTCGTGCATGTGCCGGTGAACGGATCAGGCACCGTCACGCCGTTCGAAAACGTCTGGTTGTTCAGTCCGGCAACGCCGGTCAGCACAATGGGCTTTGTGTTGAACAACTCCTGGCCGCGCGCGATCGCAAGCCGCGCGCGGTCCGGCCCGTTCCGTCCCGAAAGGGCCGCCCAGGCGTTGTAGATCGTGAACGCGCGCGGATCGAAGGCGGCGCCGGATGGATTCAGCGCGACGGGATCGTTGATGCCGATGAAGAAGGGCTCGGACGACAGCGCGACCGGCCCTCCCGTGGCCCCCGCGTCGCGCAGCCGGCCGGCGCGACGGTCTTCGACCTGCGCGGTGAACAGTCCGGTCTCGAACGTGACGATGTCCTGCGCCTCGGCGGCCGTCAGATGGAGTGTCGCCTGCGCGTGGCCTTGTGTCGCATCATCAGCCTGGTGAGCGAGATCCTGCAGGACGGAGGTCGTTGGCGACGATTCGCGGCCATCCCACATCACCGCGCTCAGGAAACGCAGGTTGGTCGACGGCAGCGGACGCCGGTACATCGACGCGCCGGTCAGCGGAGCGCCGCAGTCGTAGGGATCGTCGATGCCCTCGATCGCGAACTCCGCGCCGAACGGCACGTCGATCCCGATGCGAATCAGGCCACGGTTCAGGAGCAGGCTGTACGCGTCGCGGCGCTTCGCCAGCGTCGAGACGTCGGCGTTCTCGCAGTTCGACCCGTCGTTCGGACGAAAAATCGGATCGAGGCCGTCGGTGTCGTTAAAGCGCTGCCGGACGGATTGGGGAGTCATCGTCCAGCCCTGCGCGGGACGATGGCACGAGAAACAGCTGCGGCCGTTCGTGCCGAGTTCCGTGAAGAACGGATTGTTGGGATCGATCGGGCCGTTGACGTCGATCGTCCGGACCGTGCCGAATTCGTTGTCCGCGGTCAGCTGAAGCCGGTCGTCGTCGCTTGCGCGTGTGGAGATCGTGAGGCCGAGGGCGGCGCCGACGCAGACGACGGCGCAGATCTGGAGCGTGCGTGTGACCATGGGCTCGTATCCTTTCCAGAATCCGCTCTACCCGGACGAGGGGTTGTACTAAGAGAGATCGCAGACGGACGGCCAAAGACGACAGGCCAGTCTGTGAACTTTCCGTGGCGGCTCGATGACGAACGGAGTTGGACTGCTCGCGTGAGGATTCGAGCGAGCTACGGAAGGACCCGCCGGAGCCACGGCGAAGGCGGGCAGGTCGGGCGCGCCATCACTCGAGCGAAGTGGCAAGCGTTCGATGCAGATAGATCCGCGCTTTCTCCCAGTCGCGCTGGACGGTGCGCTCCGAGACGCCGCGCATCAGAGCAATCTCGCCGAAGGAGAAGCCGCAGAAGAATTTCAAATCGACAACCTGCGCGAGCAGCGGCTCCACGCGCGCGAGCTCGTCGAGCGCGTCGCTGAGCGGCTCCAGCTCGCGATGATCGGCGACCTTCTCGGCGACTTCGGCGCCGAGCTGCGTGATTTCGAATTCCCCACCGCGCTTGCGTGCCCGCCGGGTGCGCGCGTGCTCGATGATGAGACCGCGCATCACGCGGGCCGCGTAGCCCATGAACCGGGCGCGATCGGGAAACGACATGCCGTCGCGCGCCGAGATATCCAGATAGGCCTCGTGCAGGAGGGTCGTGACGCCGAGCGTCATGTCGGTGCCCCGCCGCGCGAGCTCGCGCTGCGCGAGGCGATGCAGCTCCGCGTAGAGCAGCGCGAACAGCGATTCGGCGGCCGCGGCATCGCCGGATTCCGCCGATCGAACGAGCGAGGAAATGTTCGGCGCTGCCACAGTTGGCGGGGTAACGGTTACGGCCGCGTGCTCGTCGCCTGATCCTTTTCGACCGTTCGCGCGCCCCTGAGCAGGCCCGACATCCCGTAGTTCCCTTCGTGGCAGGCGTACTCGAAGATCTGCTCCTGCGACTTCCGCATCGGAATCTGCGCCGTCCACGGCTTTGTCCACGTCGTCGGGTCGGAGACGGTGAATTCGTACACCAGCGTCTCGGGATCGGTGAGGGTCAATCGCTCGATCAGGTGGAGGTTCGGGCTCGATCCTCTCAGCGAAGTCTCCGTGGAGAAGTTTTTGGTTTCGATGACGAGCGTATCGCCTTCCCAGCGGCCGCGGGATACGCCGGACCACTGACGCACGTTCCCGAACGGACGTCCGTCGAGCGGCACGACGCGCGCGCTGTGGACCATCTCGTTCATCAGCACGACGTAGCCTGGCGCCTGGACGACCTGCACGTTCATGTTGTAGCCACCGGGCGCCCACGGCGGCCCGGCGTTGAATCCCATCATGCAACGCTCGCCGACGCTTCGATCTTCGGGCCCTTCAGCCGGACGCTCGCGGCGTTTGTCCATTTCTTCGAGCCGTTTTTCTGCGGCGGGCGTGAGCGGCGGGATTTTGCCGTCGGGCGGATCGATGACCAGCGAGGTCCGCATGTTGCCCGCGACTTTAGTGCCGCGATCCCACCAGAACTCGTTGTAGGCCAGCGCGACGTCGGCGGTCGCCGGCGTCCCGTTGATGATGCCGCGCGAAGTCTCCTTGTCGCGATTGGTGTCGGCGTTGCGGCTCGCCACGATTCGTTTCTCATAAGCCGCCGCCTCTGCCGGTGTCAGCACGGGTTTGTTGGCGAATTCGGCGGGGCGTTCCATCGGCGTGACCGTCCGGAAGTCCCAGATGCCCTGCATATCGGGCTTGCCATCCGGCGTTCGAGGCGGCGTCCATCTGCTCGCCGCTGCCGACGACGATGAACGGGCCGGGGTTTGGCCGGAGACGGAAATCGCGCCGATGACGAGGACCGCCACGATACCGGCGGACGCGAGGAATCTCTGCCGCATCTGAACCTCCACTGTCAACGAACACGACATTATAGGTCTTTCGTCGCTGCTGCCGCTCGCTCCCACGCCATTCGCACGTAGGCCCGACCTGCAGGTCGGGCGCGGTTCTCCGTACATGCGTTTTCCTCCCGCATCAGTCAGGACTCTCGAACAGGTGCTTGTTGAGGTGTGCAAGCGAGGACAGATCGTGAACGTCCGCGTCGAAGGCGGGGACGATGCGCCAGAAGTGCGGGCCGGCGGAGGTGGCGCGAAGCCGCTCGACGCCGCTCGCGTCGCGCTCGGCGAGCGCCTGAAAACGATCGACGTTCTCGATCATGAGGCGAGCCAGGGTATCGCCGCCGGCAACCCCGAGCGATTCGAAGATCCGGGTGGGCCGTTCGCGCACGCGTCGCCATTCCTCGTGTGCGCCAGGCTCAGCGAACGCATCCGGGTGCACGCGGTTGACGATGAATCCACCGAACGGCATCCGGTAATCGCCAAGCCTTGCAAAAAAGAATTGCGCTTCCGCAACGGTCGGCGGATCGGGGCCGGTCACCAGCACGAAGCTCGATGTGTCTGCGCGCAGAAATGTCTCGACCCGGCCGGCACGATCCCGGAAGCCTTCGTACATTCCGCTGAAGCTGCTGACGAAATCGCCGATGTCGCGCAGCACGCCAAATCCGGTGATCCGCTCGAGGACCTTGAACATGATCGCGCTCGAGCCTTTGAGGAGGCCCATCCCGAACCTTCCGGCGATTCGGGTCGGTGTCAGAAAGAAATTCAGCACGCGCTCGTCCATGAAGCCCATCATCTTCGTCGGGGCATCGAGGAAGTCGAGCGCGTGGCGTGTCGGCGGCGTATCGAGGACGAGCAGGTCGTAGCGGCCCGACTCGTGCAGCTCGTACATCTTCTCCATCGCCATGAATTCCTGCGAGCCGGCGAGCGCGGAGGAAATCTGCTGGTAGTAATGGTTCGCGAGGATACGCTGCGCCTGTGCCGGGGTCGGTGCAAAGCGCAGCACCAGATCGTCCCAGGTCCGCTTGGTGTCGAGCATCATCGCCCAGAGTTGACCCCTCGTCCGGATGCCGGCGGATTCGAGCTGATCGTTGCCGATGCGCGATTCGGTATTGCCGAGCGAGGTCAGACCCAGCGCGTTCGCCAGGCGCTTGGCTGGGTCGATGGTGAGCACGCAGACCGAGCGTCCGCGTTCCGCCGCTTTCAGCGCAATCGCCGCCGACATGGTGGTCTTGCCGACGCCGCCGCTGCCGACGCAGACGATCACCTTCCGGCTGTCGACGAGATCATCCAGTGTCGGCATGGTTCGAGTCAGCAAAAATTGCGGGACAAACGCTAACAGGAGATCTCTGTTGGCTTTTTATCTCCGACCACGGGTTGCCGCGCATCACAATCGATCGAGCGCGTCCGCCAGGCGTTCGATCTCGCTCAGGCCGATCGTCGGGCTGAAGAGAAACGGCAACATCACGGCTTCGTGAGGCAAGGCGGTCGTAAGCGTTCCGATCATCTCCTGCTGCGTCCCACGTCGCATGACGGACGCGACCGCCCGATCGAGCGCGGCGTGAGCGACGCGGGCCGGGAGCGTCTGCGGCGGCGGCGCCTGTTCCCGCAGACGCCGAACCTCGTCGTGCTCGGAGGGAAAGAGGTCCGGGTAGACGCCGTTGACGACGAGCTTGCCGCGCGGCAGCCCCAGGTCCGTCGCTGCTGCGTGCAAGTCGATTGCCTCATTCACCGGCATTTCTTCCGGCAGCGTCACGATGTTCAATGCGGCGACGAACGGATCGGCCAGCAGGCGCCACATGCGCTCGGCCTTCGAGTGGAGCGGGCTCATCTGAGCCATGCTCATGGCCGTCTTCGGGACCTTGAACAGTGCGAGCGCATGGCCGGTCGCTGGCGCGTCGAGGACCATCAGGTCGAACTTCAGCGCCTTCGTCTTCGAGCGATCGAGCGACTCGCGGTGCAGGTTTTCGATCTTGCCCATGATGGTGAGCTCGTCGAGCCCCGGCGCCGCCGCCGTGAAGTGGCGCATCACGCGGTTCTCGAATACCGCCTCGTAGAGCATCTCGAACTTCATCGAGCGGACCGCGTACTCGTGCAACGCGTCCCGCGCGTTGAGGCACATCGCCCGGATCGGCGCGACATCGTCGCGCCCGCCGTACACGATCGCGCCCGCGTAGCCTACGCGCGGGCGTCCGAAGAGCGGCGACACCCGCTCCTCGTCGCCGATTTCGACGATCACGACGCGTTTGCCGCGGCGGGCAGCGGCAATAGCGGTGGCTGCTGAGACGGTCGTTTTACCAACGCCGCCCTTGCCGGTGAAGATCAGCAAACGCTTGTCGAACAGGCTTGGCACGTGTGCATTCCGAGTGACGGAGATTCCCGACTCTCCTTGAAATCGTCTCAGCCCTGTCAACCAGCCCGCCTCGACAGGAGTGAAGTGTACCGTCCGGTAGCGGATCGGGCACAATGCAACCCATGGCCGAACTCGCATCGGCGCCGATCTACCGGAAAGCCGAGCAGGCGATGGCCGCCGGTGACGTCGAAACGCTCGAGCGGCTGATTCGCGATCACGGTGAGGTCTTTCGTCACGAGCCAACCAAGGACGCCCGCGCGCTCATCGCCCGTGCGCAGTTCTTCGAGACGTGGGACGACTACGCCGCGTTTGCCGCGCGCGCCAAGGATCCGCACTCGCCGGTCGGCCATTTCGAGACCACCGTCGAAGCGGTCGTCTCCGGCGACGAAGAAACGCTTCAATCGCTGCTCCGTCAGGTCCCGAATCTGATCCGGGCGCGCTCTGAGCGCACCCATCACGCCACGCTTCTGCACTACGTCGGCGCCAACGGCGTCGAAGGCTTCCGGCAGCGGACGCCGAAGAACGCCGTCGGCATCGCGACGATCCTGCTCGATGCCGGCGCCGACGTCGATGCGCTCGCGGACATGTATGGCGGATCGACAGCGCTCGGTCTGGTGGCGACGAGCTGTCATCCGCGCGATGCAGGCGTGCAAGAGCCTCTCATCGAGATTCTGCTCGCGCACGGCGCCGTCATCGATGGTGCGGGCGCTTCGGGGCCAGGCGGAATCGAGACACCACTCGTCAACAGTTGTCTGGCAAACGGCCGCCCCGAGGCCGCGGCGTTTCTCGTGACCCGCGGCGCCAGACTGGATCTCGAGGGCGCATCGGGAGTGGGCCGGCTGGACGTCGTCCGAACGTTTTTCGACGCCGACGGCACGTTGAAGCCGACCGCGACGCGACAGCAGAGGGCCGACGGCTTTTCGTGGGCGTGCGAATACGACCAGATCCGGATCATCGAGTATCTGCTCGATCGCGGCATGAACGCCGGCGCCCGCCTCCGGCCGCACGGACAGAGCGGACTGCACTGGGCGGCGATCGGTGGGCATCTGAAAACGATCGACCTGTTGCTGAAGCGCGCCGCTCCGATCGATCTGAAGGACGAGAGCTTCAACGGCACGGCACTCGACTGGGTCCTCTTTCACTGGCTCACGCTGCCGGAGGAACGGCTGCGGACGCTGAACTACTACGAGGTTGCGGCACGCCTGGTCGCGGCCGGCGCGACCGTGGACTGGCAATGGATCGATCACGCGGGCCGTGCGCCGCTCGGCGACATGGTTCGCGCTGATGCCAAAATGCTCGAGGCTCTCACGGCCTGAACTGGCCATCCCCTTTCCGGCGCGCGCGACGCGCAAGAGTGCGCGCTCGCGCCATGCCTCGTTCTCGAAACTGCACGGAATCACAAACTGTTCAATCCAGAACACCGCTGTTTTGCGCGCTTGTACCACCCTGACGGTTACGGTCGAGATGGTCGCAAACACGGGATGGGCTTTGGCCAGTGCGTAGCACCTTCGAAAACGCGTTCACACATGCGCCGATCGGCATGGCACTTGTGGACATCGATGGCCGGTTGCGGCGCGTGAATGACGCGCTGTGCCGAATCGTGGGGTACACAGCCGAGGAAGTCTGCGCATGGACGTTCCGCGGCCTGACTGATCCGCGCGATGTCGACGTCGATGCGTTCCAGATCGCGGAGCTGCTCGACGGGCACATCCAACGGTATCAAATCGAGAAACGCTACCGGCACGCATGGGGCCATCAGATCTGGGTGTTGTTGAGCGTGTCGCTCGTTCGGGACGACCGGGATCGACCGCTGCATTTCATCGTACAGCTACAAGACATCTCCGAGCGTAAGGAGCTCGAGGGGCGCCTGGAGCAGCTCGTCGATCACGATTTTCTGACGGGGTTGCTCAACGGCCGGCGCTTCGAACTGGCACTGACTCAGGAAATAAAGTCGGCGGCCCGCTATGGCGGCGGCGGGGCCGTGCTGCTGGTCGATCTGGATCATTTCAAGGTCGTCAACGACCAGTTCGGCCACAAGGCTGGCGACGACCTGCTCAGGACGGTCGCCGGCGCGCTGCGGGGCCGGATCCGCGAGACTGACGTCCTGGCACGGCTGGGCGGTGACGAGTTCGGGATCATCCTGCCGCAAGTTGACGCCGCGCACGCGGAAGTGGTCGCGGAGAGCATCGTGAAAGCGCTGCGTCGGCAAACGGCGGTGCTGGCCGAACAACAGATTCCGGTCACCGCCAGCATCGGCGTCGCGCTGTTCGACGGTCTCACGAGCATCGAGATCCTGGCGGCGGCCGATTTCGCGATGTACGAGGCCAAGGAAGCGGGCCGGGACCGGTTCGCGGTCTATCGGCCGGTGCCCAACGCGCCGCCACGAGTCTCGTCCCGGCTGGCCGAGGCCGAGCGCATCCAACGCGCGCTCGCGCTCGATCAACTCGAGCTCCACTGCCAGCCGATCCTCGACCTCGCGAGCAACGAGGTCAGTCAGTACGAGTTGCTCCTCCGCTTGCGCACCGACGGCGGCAGCCTGCTTCCGCCCAGCGCCTTCTTGTACGTCGCCGAACGGTTCGGCAGCATTCTCGCAATCGACTCCTGGGTGGTGCGGCAGGCGGTTGCGCTGATCGCCATGGAGGCCGAGGCTGGCCGCCGATTGACGCTCCATGTGAATATTTCGGCCAAGTCGATCGGCAACCCGCAACTGGTCGAGGTCATCGAGGGATCGCTCGCGGACCCGCGCATCGACCCCGCGTGCCTGGTCTTCGAGCTGACCGAAACGGCGGCGATCGGCAACATCGAGCAGGCGAAGAAATTCACGACCGAGTTGAGGAATCGCGGTTGCCGCTTCGCGCTGGACGATTTCGGCTCCGGTTTCGGCTCGTTCTATTACTTGAAGCACCTCCCGTTCGACTACTTCAAGATCGACGGCGACTTCGTGCGCGGCTTTGGCGCCAACACGGTCGATCAGCTCGTCGTCGAGGCGATCGTGGGAATTGCCAGGGGCATGGGGAAGAAAACCGTCGCGGAATTCGTGACCGATCAGGAGATGGCGGACCGCCTGCGCCGCAGCGGCATCGACTACGCGCAGGGCTTCCATATCGGTGTGCCGCGGCCGATCATCGAGACCTTTGGCGTGACGATGAGCGCCCACACGAGACCGCGGACGTGAAGCACCGGTTGTGCAAATGGGTACACGCGGCGATCAGAAAGCGCACTACAGTCGATACACGTTTGAGCGGGGTGTCGCCGTGCTGTTCCGATGACCGTCGGCTTCTGGAACGGATTCGATGTGGCATCGCAGGCTCGTGAAGGACGTGACATGACTGCAAATCTGGTCGCAGCGGATTGGATCAAGCGGATCGCGGATGAGGAGCGAAAGCGAGAAGCGGTGCGTGCCCGGGAGGAGGAGATCGCCGATCGAAAGACTCGGCTTGTCCATCTCAACGGTCAGCGACTGGTCGATGACCTTCGGGCGACGGTCATCCGCGACGTCGACGCGTTCCGGGCCGAGTTCCCAGGAGGACGGACGCCCCAGATCGTCCTGGAGACCCGAGAATCTCTACCCGGATTCGTCGTCTCGAATCAGGCGCCGG
>Ga0114129_10013412_pt1 | contig 11679 bp, 8 predicted proteins | sample RhiMetdeltSRZDD1_FD_80071 | JGI IMG/M metagenome (GOLD analysis project Ga0114129, IMG submission 80071) | Populus rhizosphere microbial communities from Tennessee, USA - Rhizosphere MetaG P. deltoides SRZDD1 (version 2) (version 2) | ecosystem: Host-associated > Plants > Roots > Rhizosphere >... | reverse complement strand
TTTCTGTACCCCGGCCCTTGAGGCTTATGCCTTGTATCTTGCGTCTGTAATTTTTTATTGACATAAATCAATAAACTAACCGTTACTTTCCTTACTATAACCATTACATGACAACTTATGATAAACAATTCTGCTGTATTAAAAAATACAGCTAAATTACATAAGGGTTATCCTATACACTGCGCAATTGGAATGTGAATAAATTTATCTTACTTACGTTTTTAAACAGATAATTTTTATTGCCCGGATAATTTTCATCATTAAACGCATCGCATGAACTTCTTTTATAACCCTTAAACCGATTGCACCCATGCAAACCACCCTTCTTTTATATAACAACAACGAACTGCAGGTACAAAATGCAAGCCCGAACGCTCAACCCGAAAACACAAAGCTGGTATTGGGTTTTGGAGCAAAAGATATTATCAGCACGCAGCCCGTTTTTGAAAAGCTGAAAGAACACTATCCCGAAGCGCATATTGTTCTGTGTTCTACAGCCGGAGAAATTTTAAACGCCAAAGTGAGCGATAACTCTGTTTCAGTAGCAGCTATTGAACTCGAAAAAACAGCTATCAGTCCGGTTTCGGTAAAAATCAGCGATTATGCTAACAGTTACGAAGCCGGCAAAGCCCTGATACGATTGATCAATTTTGTAAACCTCTCTTATATTCTTATCATATCCGATGGCAGCAACGTTAACGGCAGTGAACTGGTGAGGGGAATTAACGAACTGGTAAATAACAGGGTTCCGGTTACAGGCGGCCTGGCCGGCGACGGAACATCTTTTAAATCAACTGTAGTTGGATTGAATGAAACACCCTCGTCGGGCAATATCGTTGCCATACCTTTTTATGGCAAAAACTTCGTGGTTTCGCATGCCTCTATGGGTGGCTGGGAAATCTTTGGTCCTGAACGAACTGTTACCCGGTCTACCGCCAACCAGCTATTTGAAATAGAAGGCCAAAAAGCATTAGACCTGTATAAAAGTTACCTGGGCCCCTATGCCGATGAATTACCCCAATCGGCATTGTTGTTTCCGTTAGGTGTAAAATTAAACGACGACGATGAGCCTGTAGTAAGAACGATACTTTCTATTGATCAGGAAAACGGCAGTATGGTATTCGCCGGTGATATTCCCAACGGATCGAAAGTTCGTTTTATGAAAGCCAATTTCGATAAACTGGTAGATGCAGCCACTCATGCGGCAGGCCAGGCTTTTCAAAAACTGCCGGCAGCACCGCAGCTGGCATTGCTGATCAGTTGTGTAGGTCGCAAGATCATTCTCGGAAAACGCACCGAGGAAGAAGTAGAAACCGTTGCCGATACTTTCGGCCGCAACACCTTGTTAACCGGTTTTTATTCCTATGGCGAAATTTCACCGTTTAACGATAATGCAAAATGCGAGCTGCACAATCAAACCATGACCATTACAACCTTCGACGAGTTATAATAGTTTTATGAGCTTTAATAAACTGCTTGAACGCCAAATAAAAAAATATCTTCCGGAAGATTATCTTAAGCAGGAACATCTTGTCCGTTTCATTCAGGCTGTGCATGATTCATATGAACAATATGAAAAAGACCGCAATCTGTTCAATCATGCCTTTGCCTTAAGCGAAAAGGAATATATTCATATAAACGAAAAGTTAACAGAAGAGGTAAAACTCAAACAAGCCTCTATTCAAAAACTAAAAGAAACCATCAGCAGGTTCAAAGGCAACGCTGCCATTAGTTACAACGATGCAGATGATCTTTCAGACGTGATAAACTACCTCGAACACGAACTGGAAGAAAAAAAGAAAGCCGATAACTTACTTCAACAATCAGAAAAACGCTTACGGCTTGCCCTGCAAACCATCGACGATAACGTGTGGGAATATCATTTTCCTACCCGTACCATGACGTTTGCATTGAACGAAAAATCAATTCTCGACCTGAATAAAACCGAATACATCGGAAAAGAGAACAGGATGTGGTGGGAGGCGATCATCGATGAAGACAGGCCGATAGCTATAGAAACTTTCAGAAAATATCTTAAAGGCGAGTTGGACAAACATTGCATCGAATACCGGGTAAGGCAAAGTGACGGAACTATAAAATGGATATTGAACCGCGGCGGCGTTATACGCAAAGGAAAAAATGGCAAACCGGTTACCGTAATAGGAACGCTTACCGATATTCATAACTACAAAACCATACAGGGCGAATTAACGGCTACAGCCAATCGCCTCAGTCACCTGCTTATCAATTTACAAACCGGGGTATTGCTCGAAGATGAGAACCGGAAAGTGATACTCACCAATAAACAATTCACCGAATTCTTTTCAATTCACGCAGCACCCGAAACGCTGGAGGGTACCGATTATGCTGAAATTGCCGAAAGCAGCAAAGCCCTGCTGAGGCAACCCGAAGTATTTGTGAACAGAATGCAGGAGCTTTTGAAAAACAAACAACCTCAGGTGAACGAGGAGATCATAATGGCCGATGGCAGGGTGCTGGAAAGAAATTATATTCCTTTATATTTAGATGATACCTACAAAGGTCACTTATGGACCTACAACGACATAACTGAAAGAAAACGCTCGGAGATCAAAATCAAAAAGCAGGAAGAAAAATACCGAAGCATCATTGCCAACATGAACCTGGGATTGATTGAGGTAGACCTTAACGAAAATATCCGCTATGTGAACCATAGCTTTTGTAACATGAGCGGGTATGAGGAGCAGGAGCTGATCGGCAAAAATGCCATGAACCTCTTTGTGAAAGAGGAATACAGGCATATAATGCAGGAAAAAAACAATTCACGCCAATTGGGCCAGGCCGATGCCTATGAAATGAACGTTAAAACAAAACACAGCAACAACCGGTGGTGGCTGATTTGCGGCGCTCCGCTGTACAACGATAAACAACAACATACGGGCTCCATAGGCGTTCACCTCGATATTACCCAACAAAAATTACTGGCGCAGCAATTACTTGAGGCTAAACAGGTAGCCGAAAAATCGGCCCATGCCAAAGATCTGTTTCTGGCCAACATGAGCCATGAAATACGAACGCCCATGAATGCCATTGTGGGCATGAGCAAACAATTGCAAAAAACAAGCCTCAATCAGCAGCAACAATCATTTCTTGATATTATAGGAACGGCTGCCGATCATTTGCTGGTTATCATAAACGACATTCTTGATTTTTCGAAATTAGATGCCGGAAAAGTTACCCTCGAAGAAATCGGATTCAGTATGCATGAACTGGTGCACAATACCAGTCGTGTATTGAAGCTGAAAGCCGAAGAAAAAGGATTGATATTCGCTTTATCCGTAGCCGACGACATTGCACCGGTTTTAAAGGGCGACCCTTATCGTATTAACCAGATACTGATGAACCTGCTGAGTAATTCGATAAAGTTTACCAACCGGGGCAGCGTTACCTTACAATGCCAGCTAAAGAACGACCTGCCCGACCGGCAGCAGTTGGAGATTATGATCAGTGATACCGGTAAGGGAATGGATGAATCTTATTTGAAAAATCTGTTTAACAAGTTCAGTCAGGAAGATGAAAGCATTGCCCGCAGCTATGGCGGAACCGGTCTTGGCATGAGCATAGTGAAGCAGTTGGTTGAACTGATGAACGGGACCATTTCGGTAGATAGTAAAAAAGGCGAAGGCACTAAAGTTGGCATTACATTGTCGTTTCCAAAATGTACCGAGTGTTTATTGCCTAAAAAAGATAACACCCAGGTAGATTCACAGGTATTATCGAACAAAAAAATATTACTGGTAGAAGATAATGAAATGAACCGTGTGGTAGCCGAAACCATATTAATTCAATATGGCGCCATTATTCATGAAGCGGTGAACGGGGTCGATGCTATTGAAGCGTTACGAAATAACCCGTTCGACATTGTATTAATGGATATTCAAATGCCGGTGATGGATGGACTGGAAGCCACTCATATTATTCGCGAAGAAATAAGATCGGCGATTCCCATTATTGCATTAACCGCAAACGCCGTAAAAGGCGAAATGGAAAAATGCATACAGGCAGGCATGAACGATTATTTAAGCAAGCCTTTTGAAGAAGAAGACCTGATACACCTGATTGCAAAATGGCTTTGCCGCGAAATTTCATTTACCGAAGCCAAAGAATCTATGCCCGTTGCCGACAGCCCCCTGTACGATCTTGGTAAACTGAAGCAAATTACCCGGGGTGATGAAAAATTCATTTCTAAAATGTTGCAGGTGTTTATACAGGAAACCATGGGCTCGTATAGTCAGCTTGAACAGGCCTATGAAGCAAAGGATATGAAAAAAGTACAGTTCCTGGCGCACCGGATGAAATCTTCCCTGGCAAACCTGAACGTTGTTTCGGCCGCCAATATTGCCAAACAAATTGAAACTACCGAATGGGCGGAAGCTGATTATCCCTTGCTGGAAAAATTGATGAATGAATTCAGAAACATTATCGATAAACTGATTCCCCTGATACAATCAGAATGTATGCAGCTCATGCATTGATGCATTATTTGTAGTTGGCTATTTGTATAAGCTGGTTCACATCGTGCACAATAATCTTTCTTCCTTTTGTTTCTACAATTCCGGCTTCTTTAAATTCGGTTAAAATGCGCACAACACTTTCACGCGCAGTACCCACAACATTTGCCAGATCATCGCGGCTCATATTAATTTCAACAGGCATGCCCGGTTGAAAATTCACTTTGTATTTTTCCCTGAGCACAATCAACTGCAACGCCAGCCGCTCCTTTACTGATTTTTGTGCAAATACCGATAAGCTGTTTGCCAGCACCGCAAACTCATGACTTAATGTTTTCAGCAGGCGCCTGTTTAACACCTCCGACTGTTGCAGTGTATGTAAAAAATCTTCTTTGGGTATAAAGGCAATTCTGCTTTTTTCGAGGGCCGAAGCCGAATCGGGATAACGATCTTCGGCAAGTATGGCATGATAGCCTATCAGTTCGCCCGAATTGGCAACGTATATGATCTGCTCCCTTCCTTCCTTATCAACTTTATACTTCTTTGCTTTGCCTTCTATAATATAAAAGATGCCCGAAGGATAGGCAGCCTCCCTGAAAATTATTTCGCCTTTTGAGTATAGTTGTTCGGTTTTATTGGCGGTGAGCAATTCAAAATCAGCAGCAGGCAAATCTTTCAATATAGATTCACTTTTAAAATCCCACTTATCAATCGGAAAAATACCACGTAAACTCATGTATGCTGCAAAATTACTCTTTTAATTCCATCCTGTTCATCCCGTGCAATCCGTGGCAAGCTCCTCTAAGCCGCCGAAGGCGGGTGTAAAAAATTGACAAACCTCACTTTTTCAATTGATAAACCTTACCGCATTGTAACCAGCTTGAAAATAGATTTGTATAATGAAAAAAGACAATACCCCTAAAAGAGATCTGTACTACACAAAAGACCATGAATGGGTTGATTTTCAGGGATCTGTTGCCTATGTAGGGGTTTGCGCCTTTAAATTAACCGGATTTAAGGAGGTTGAGGAAATTGTACAGCACGATCTATCGGGTTTTAAAAAGCAGGGCGAAACAATTGCCACCATCCGGTACATCGATTACCAGGTTGATGTACACATGCCCGTAGATGGTAAAATTCTTGAAGTAAATGATGTATTAACCGATAACCGCAATTTATTATTACAACAACCCGAAAACAACGGGTGGATCGTTTTGATAATTCCGGCTCAACCTTACGAAAGAAAAGGTTTATTACTGCCTAAAGAATACCAGATGAACGGCAAAAGCAAATATGCCAAATCGTAAAGAAAAAGAAGTATGATTCTATCCGAAAAAAGAAAAACAGACGAAAAATGGTTTTATTCAGATGAACAGTTTAACCAGCTATATCCTTTAGATATCAGAACGCTCTCTGCCAGGCATTGGACGCCACTACAAGTTGCCCGTGTTGCAGCCGGTTTTTTGGCAACAGAGAAACAGGCAAAAATATTAGACATAGGCAGCGGTGTTGGAAAGTTTTGCCTCAGTGCTGCACACTTTTATCCGCAGGCAACTTTTTATGGAGTAGAACAAAGACGCTATCTGATCAAACATGCCGAAACAGCCGGAAAGATCCTGGGCTTTAAAAATGTTTCGTTTATTCACGGCAATTTCACACAGATCGACCTTAAAAACTTCGACCACTTTTATTTCTTCAATTCGTTTTACGAAAACCTTACCGGTACCGATAAAATTGATGAAGACATTTTATACTCAGCCGAACTATTTAATTATTACAACCGCTTTTTGTATAAACAACTTGAAAAAATGCCTGCCGGAACCCGGCTGGTAACCTTTCATAGTCTTGAAGATGAAATACCCGATTGTTACCAGGTAGTAGATGTACAAATGAGCAATATGCTCAAATTTAGAATAAAAGTTTAATCCCCAACCTGTGACCAGGCCATATAAGTCGTATGCTTTTTAATAAGCATATGACTTTTGCCTGTTATTCATTCTGAAAAAATAAAGAAATCCTGTATTTTGGCCCTTTAACGGAATGGATAACACAAAAAACCAATGAGCTTTCTTAAAAAATTGTTTGGCACAAAAGAAGAACCTGTTGTAAACAATAGCACTTTCTGGAACTGGTTTTTACTGCACGAAAAATCTTTTTATAAAATTGTAAAAGACGACAAGGATGTTGATCGCAACTTCCTCGACAAGCTGATGCAAAAGCTTGAGCAAATAAATCCAAAGTTTTATTGCTCAACGGGTATGTTAAACGACCATACGGCTGAATTGGTGATCACTGCCGATGGCGATATAAAAACTTTTGTTTTTGCCGAAGAACTTATTGAAGCGGCTCCGGCGCTAAAGGGATGGAAGTTCACAGCTTTAAAACCGCCAACGGGTATAAAAAATGTAAACCTCGAAATGAGCGGTTACCAGTTCAACGGCGACAATATCAGTTTTTACAGCATTGAACACAGCGAATATCCCGATGAAATTGATATAACCCTTGTACATCAGGACCTGACCCCAATCAACAAAAGCGACATCAGCAATGGTTGCCTTCTTTTTTTGGATTATATACTTGGCGAACTGAATGCGGCTACATTAATCGATTCGGTGCATGTGGCTGGCGAAGCACCGGCCGGTAAAGACCTGATACCATTTGCCAAACTAAACGAATTTTTAACCTGGCGCGAAAAAGAGTTTGTTGAAAAATATAAAGCTACCCGCTATAATACCGAAAACGATTCGCATTCGGCGCTGGACGGTGAAGACGAAAACGGGTTTCCTTTAGTAGCCGTTGTAAACCAGGACCTGCTCGATTGGGAAGCAAAGCCTTCGCACCCATGGATAATGGTGATTGAAATAAAATATGATGCTAAAAACACCAACGGTATGCCCGATACCGAAACCTATGCTTCGATAAACCACTTCAACGACGAATGTACCCAACACCTGCCCGATTACGATGGCTACCTGAACCTCGGAAGACAAACCTACAATGGCAGCACCACCATTTATTTTGCATGCAAGGAATTCAGGAATGTTTCGAAAACGATGTCGGAGCTTATTTATAACTACCACAACCAGTTAGATATTTCGTACGATATTTTTAAAGATAAATACTGGACTGTAATGAACCGTTTTAATAATCACAACTAAACGGGTGATTTTAGCAAATTTTTGTTTGCCGCCGGCTTCCTTGCCTTAGGCTAATGATACGTACTGCAACGCTCATTCGGGACTTGCACCCTATAGTATCATGAGCATGCCTGACGCACATAGCAAAAGGATGCTGTGTTTCCAGCATCCTTTTCTTTAATATCTGTACAGAACTCCTCTTCCGCCAACTGCTCCAAATCGCTGGTTGGCAGAAGGAGAATAACGCCCCTGCCCCCGGTCAGATACTCTTAAGCTCTGCTCGCTGTTGTAATAACTGCCACCTCTTAAAACAGTGCCCACCGAATATGGCCAGTAATTAGTTGTTGCATTGCCATATTCACTAATTACTCCGTCGCCATGCCAACCCCTGAACGAACGACCTTCATCATTTCCCAGGGCAACACAAAATTCCTGCAGATTGCCACTTAATTCCATAACACCATAAAATGATGCACCGCTTGTAATGCGATTCGAACCGCCGGGCAATGCAGCAAAAATACCATTACGCATGGGCATACCCAGAGCATAGGGTGTTTTGGGCGATGTGCGTGTAGCCGTATCAGTTGCCCCACCATAATTGGCATAACCAAACGTTGCAGATAGGGTTTGATTGGCAATCTTTTCTTCGGCAGTATTATAATTGCTTATGGTAAACAATCCGTTTGCCACCTGGTTGTTGCCCCAGGCAAATTCACCATAAACTGATTGGCTTGGACCTGCAGAAGTAAATCCCCTGCAAATACGTTCATATAACACCTCTGTCATTAATGATAAGCCCGCCCAATCCATATAAGCATTTATATCATGCAAAATCAAATGAGAAACAGCAATACATTGTCCATCATCAGCCTCATCTGCAATTCCATTTCCATTGCCATCGCAACCATATACTGCAGGATCACCATTTACTGATGGTGTTTTTATTACCACCGCATTTTTTGTATTGACCTCATTTGTTAATGCGCGGGTACCAGCAGGAGAAGTGGGTGGAGCAACAGCGTAATAGGTTCTGTTGTTTTGTTGCTTCAATGATAATGTATTTAAGAAATCGCAATAAGCTGCAGAACTTAATTCATATTTCATACACCACGCATCCTGGCTTGTAGGCCATGATTTGTTCGTATTAAAAACAGAAGTACCATTCAAAGTGATCCATCCACTGTCGGCAAGCTTTAAAAATTTTCCATCATTACCGTCTTTGATATATTCATCATCCTGATTATTTATATTGGAAGCAACAGAGTCAATGGAAATAAATGGATATTGTGTTACATCATTCAAATGTGTAAAAGTATACCCATAAGATGTGTTATCTGTTTTATGAAAAGCATTTCGCGATTCATTGGTACCATCACCATCGCCCAGGTAAATTGTTTGATCGAGTGCCGAAGGAATATATACCATTTCAATGGCAAAGCCCCGCACTTCAATATCATAAGAAAGATTGCTTAGCACCCCCAGCGCGATGTTGGTAAATGATACATTTCCGATACCGTTACCAGCCCGGTAAATTATGGCTCCCTGGCAGGCGTTAAAGGGGCTGCCTTTAAGTGGAGCTACATAAGAAGGATCTAACTGAAAAATGCTGCCACCTGCCGGTTCTACATTATTCTGTCCGGTAAGAAACAAGTGTTTCCATTCGGTTGAGTTTTTTTCGCGGTATTTAAAAAACACCCAAACACCATCGTAATTATTTTGACCGGTGTTAACTCGCCAACTATTTTCCCAGCTTACATCAAATTTTACTCTGATGAAAGAACCGGTATTTACAATACTCACGTTACTGAGTTGTACATTGTTGGCTATCGATAAGCCAGCCATTGTGATGCATACCATTAATAAAACAAACTTTCGCATATACATTTAATGTTGTAAGATGATTTTATACGTATTTAGAATTTTATTTTGTGCAATGATCTGAACGTAATAGGTGCCGGCCGAAAAACGCGAGATATCAAATTGGGTATTCAACGAAGTGATGTTTCCGGTTGCAATTAAACCGCCGCGGTTATCGAACACACGATACTGATATCCGGATAAATTGCTAATACCGGCTATGTTGATATTAAACCAGCCATTCCCGGGATTTGGATAAATGGTATAGGAAACCTCTTTTGCCAACTTTGTAAAACGTATCACGGCAGAATAAGTAAAACGGCCATCGGCATCAACCATCTTTAACCTGTAATAAAATATATCACCCACATTGGTATTGAAATCGGTATACTCATATTTGCTTTCAACAGAAGTATTACCGCCAGCCTGAACGGTGCCTATTTTTACAAAACTATTTCCATTGTTTACGCTTCTTTCAAGTTCAAAATGACTGCTATTCGTTTCCTGTGCGGTTTTCCAGTAAAGCAAAATATCCTGTTGCTGCCAGCGCCCACTGAATTGTAACAGTTTTACCGAAAGAGCGCCACCTAAGGGATTTTGATTGGTAACAGTTATTGTAGCAAAGCCATCGTTTTTACCTCCTGAATAAATACCGGCCAGACCGTTTGCCACCGGAAACGTTTCTGCCGAAAAACCATCACCCATACCGCCGTTATAAATGTTGTTCGGCTGGTTCTCACTTATAATAATCACCGAAGCAAAACCATCGGCCTTACCACCATTGTATATATTTTCATAGCTGTTTAGCAATGTTGATGAAAAAAACGCAACGCCATCATCCGATCCTCCATTATAAATATTGTTCAGCAAATGCAAAGTGCCGGATGCAACCGACATAAAGCCGTCGTTCGTTCCACCATTATAAATGTTGGACAATTGATTGTATGTGCCCGATGAAGCAAGGTAATAACCATTATTGCTTCCGCCATTGTAAATATTCACCACTGCATTTTGGCTTGCTGTATTTATAATGCCGAACCCATCACCCCTTCCTCCTTTGTACTGGGCATAGATTGCATTTGTTAAGCAAACGGCGATAAAAGCAAAAATTGTTTTCATATCATTTCAACCGGGCAAATATCTTTTTTGTTATACTGATGTGAAATATGATATGCCATGAATTGCTTAAAGTAACGGATGAACTGATTAACATGCATACATGCTGAAACGCAGTTAATAACATATAGTGTATCACTTTCTGCTGCCCGCAGGCTTACAAAAAATGGCGGATGAAGTAAAACCGGCCGGCCTACAATACTTCGGCCGTTTAGCTTATCTTTGTAATAGAATTCTAAATACTTCTTTCGCCCTTTAATTTTACCAGCACTTGCCAGCCTGAAAAAAGCAGGTACAGTTCGCTTTTACAATTGCGAAATCCCGGTTCAATAATTTATAACTTTAAGAAGAATCAGTTATGGAACAGGCTACAAAAAAAGTAATAATCGTTGGTGGTGGATTTGCCGGTATTAATCTTATCAAAAAACTTTGCAAAGACAATCGTTTTCACGTTACCCTGGTTGATAAAAACAACTATCATTTTTTTCCTCCGCTTTTATACCAGGTAGCAACCGCATTTATTGAGCCTTCGAATATCAGCTATCCTTTTCGACGAATGTTTCAGAAGAAAACCAATTTGCGCTTTCACATGGGTTCGCTGCTGAAAGTAAACCCCGATAAAAACACCATAGAAACAGATACCGGCGAGCTGGATTATGATTACCTGGTATTGGCGCTGGGAACCGAAAGCAATTATTTTGGTATGGAGCAGGTAAAGAAAAATGCATTGCCCATGAAAAGCATCGACGATGCCCTTAACCTGCGAAATCATTTGCTGCTGAACATGGAAGAAGCAGTACGAGCTACAGATATAAAAGAAAAAGAAAAACATTTAAATATTGTTATTGCCGGCGGAGGTCCAACAGGTGTTGAATTGGCCGGCATGCTGGCCGAGCTGGGCCGTTACATCGCCCTTAAAGAATATCCTGAAATAAAAGACCTGCGATCGCATTTGTATTTAATCGATGCAGGGAAGGTGCTGTTAGGCCCCATGAGCGAAAAATCGCAGGAAGAAGCTACGCGGGTGTTAAAAAAGTTAGGGGTGCATGTGATCAACAATACAGCTGTAAAAGATTATA